>Ga0134123_10003097_pt1 | contig 10819 bp, 8 predicted proteins | sample KB303_FD_96460 | JGI IMG/M metagenome (GOLD analysis project Ga0134123, IMG submission 96460) | Terrestrial soil microbial communities without Nitrogen fertilizer from Kellogg Biological Station, Michigan, USA - KB3-0-3 | ecosystem: Environmental > Terrestrial > Soil > Unclassified ...
CACCGTGATCTTCGCACCGGGCTGGAACTGGCCGAAGTCGTACTCCCCCGCGTAGTCCGCGAGCGCGGCGGTGTTGGGGAACTCGATGTGCGGAGGCGGGCCGGGATCGCGGTGGGCCGGGATCTCGCGGCCATTCTGGTGCAGCGTCAGGCCGTCGACCTGGCCCGAGGCGTTGCGGCGGAAGCTGAGCTGCGCGTCCACGATCTTGTAGAAGAATTCGTCCTTGGCGCTGGCGAAGACCGGGAGGAACGGCTGGCCGGTGAGCCGCGCGACCAGGCCGTCGCCCCGGCGCAGCAGGGTGAAGCGCGCCGTCTTGTCGATCGAGTAGACGCCCACGTACTCGTCGAGCGCCTCGGCCGGCAGCGCGACCTCCGAGCGGGCCACGGGCTCGCGTCCCCCCGCTTCCCAGGACGCGAGCCATCCCGCCGGGTTCGCCGCGGCGTTGCTCGCCAGCACGACGACGGCACGGCCGCTGGCCGGATGGACCTCGATCGTGCTCCGGTAGCCTCCGGTCCCGCCGTCGTGCAGGTAGCTGTCCTCGCCGCTGTCCTTCGCGTGGACGAGCGCGAGGCCGATCTTGCCGCCTACCGCCGGCATCTCCACGTAGTCGCCGGCGACCAGGGGCCAGACGGCGGCCAGCGGACCCTTGGAGCCCGCGAGGAACGCGTCCGCGAGCTTGCTCATGTCGGCGAGAGTGGAGCGCAGCGCGCCGGCTCCCGCGACCGCCTTGAACGTCCATGAGTGCGCCGGCTTCTCGCCGTCCCAGGGCTCCGCGAAGCGCGACTGCTGCGCGGGCGAAAGCTCCTGGACGGTGTCGGCCATGCCGAGCGGCCCGGTGACCCTCTCCTGGATCAACGCCGCCCACAGCTTGCCGTAAGCCGTCTCGAGGACGACGCCGAGGATGCCGAAGCCGAGGTTGGAGTATGCGGCCTCGCAAGGCGGCTGCCCGTCGAGCTTCGCGCTGGCGAGATACTCGAACATCGCCTTCTGGTCATACTGCGCGTAGGGGTCGTCGCCGTCGGCGTTCATCATGTTGCCGGGCAGGCGCGGCAGGCACGAGGTGTGGGTCGCGAGCTGCTTGAGCGTCACGGCGCCGGTCGTGGGGTGGTCGAACTTCACCGGCAGGCGCCGGGCCAGGGTGTCGTCGAAGCCGAGCTTGCCGTCGACGACCGCGTCGGCGAGCAGGATGCCGGTGAAGACCTTGGAGATCGAGCCGATCTCGAAGAGCACGCGGTCGGCCGGGACCTCGGCGTGCCCCGCCGCGAACGGCTGGCCGGCGACCGCGAACGACCATTTGCCGTCGCGCTTTTCGGCCGTCGCGACGGCGCCGTGACCGAGGCCCGCGGCCCAGGTCTTCGCCTGGTCGGCGAGCGGCGGCAACTCGGCGGCGGTGAGCGGCGCCCCGAGCGAAAGGAGCAGGAGAGAAACGAGCCATCGCATGGACTATCCTCGATGGAAGCTGTCAACGACCCGCCATGGAGTGCGACACGGCTGATTGTAGCCCAGGCGGGTGTCCCGGCCGGCTGCGCTGACCCGGCTGTGATTTTTTGCCCGGCCCGGCGAATCACATGTCGAAGGCGCCATGCTGGAGCGGCGCGCGGGGATTCCGATGACGGCACGCACCGAACAAGACAGATTCCTGGCCCTCCTGGAGGAGCACGACAAGATCCTCTACAAGGTGGCCAATTCCTATTGCAGGAACCCGGAAGACCGCCGCGACCTGATCCAGGAGATCGTCGTGCAGCTGTGGCGGTCCTTCGGCCGGTTCGACGACAGCTTCCGGTTCTCCACCTGGATGTACCGCATCGCCATGAACGTCGCCATCTCCTTCTACCGGAGCCAGGGCCGCCGGACGCGCGGCACGGTCCCCATCGAGGAATCGGGCCTCGACATCGTGGCCGCCGCACCGGAACCGGAAGAGGCCTCCGACGACGTCCGCCTCCTCCACCACTTCATCAGCCAGTTGGACGAGCTCAACCGAGCCCTCGTCATCCTCTATCTGGATGGCAACAGTTACGACACGATCGCCGAGATCCTCGGCATCACGACCACGAACGTCGCCACGAAGCTCAGCCGGATCAAAGAGAGACTCCGGCGCGACTTCGCCGGCGCTTGACCAGGAAATCAATTCAGGAGAACGACCATGGAGCTGCAAGACCTCAAGGACCGTTGGGCCGAATACGACCGGAAGCTGGACGTGAGCCTCCGGCTGAACACCAGAATCCTGCGCGAAATCAACCTGAGCCGGGTCGACTCCGCGCTGAAGCGGCTGACCCGCCTCATCGTCTTCGAGCTGCTGATGGACCTCGCAGCCGTCGTCGCCCTGGGCGCGTTCATCGCGAGCCACGTCGGGGAGATGCGCTTCCTGGCGCCGGCCCTGCTGCTCGACGTCTGTGCCATCGGTTTCGTCATCGCCTCCGTCCGGCAGCTCGTGGCTCTCCACGGCCTGGACTACAGCGCTCCGGTCGTGGCGATCCAGAAGCAACTCGCGGCGCTGCGCATCGAGCGGATCCGGGTCACCAAGTGGGTCCTCCTCCTCAGCCCGATCCTCTGGACGCCGCTGCTGATCGTGGCTTTTGAGGGAATCTTCGGAGTGGACGTCTATCTCTTTCTCGATGGGACCTGGCTCGCCGCCAACCTGCTCCTCGGCCTGGCCTTCATCCCCCTGATGCTCTGGGCGGCTCGGCGCCTAGCCGGCCGGTGGCAGGGCTCACCCCTGGTCCAGAGCCTGATGGACGACCTCGCCGGCCGCAGTCTCGTCGACGCGGCCGGCTTTCTGGGCACGCTGTCTCACTTCGAGGAAGAGGAGGCCTGAGCAGGAGCGCTCTGCTCGCCACCCTTCTGTTTCTTGCCGCGGATCTTGTCGAACCAGTCCTTCCCCCGTTCCTTCCAACCTTTGCCCTGCCCCTTGCCCGCCTCGGCCTTGGCCCCCTCGGCCGGGGCGGGGGCCGGCTTCGGCTTGGCGGTCACCTTCTTTTCGGCCTTTTTTCCGGTGGCCGTCTTTTTGAGATCCGCGGCGGGCTTCGGCCCTGTCTTCTGTTCAACCTTCTCCGAAGCCAGCTTCTCCGGAGCCAGGCTCGCCTGCGTCGAGCTCGTCGGCACCGGGCTCGTCGGCGCCGGCTTCCCGAAGGACAGCTGTTTCGGCAAGGACATCATGTGATTACCGAGCGCCCATCCGATTCCCACGGCCGCCAGCACGAGGAGGGCGATGACCAGCGCGGCACGCGACCTGCCCCTCTCCCGCACCTCCTCCCGCGCCTCCTCCTGCACCGGAGCCGGCGGCAGCGAAGCCGGCTCGCTCGGAACCTTCACCAGGATCGCGGAAGGAGCCTTTTCCACGAGGACCCCTTCGATCGCCTGGATCAGGCGCTCCACGTCGAAGGCCCACCGGGCGTCGCTGAGCTCGATCGCGTTGCGCCGTGTCAGCTTGGCGAGCTCCGGCGGCAGGTCGTCCGGCCGCGGTATGGACGCGCCTTCCACCAGCACGGGGATGACGCGGATGTTGCGTTCGAGGGCCTCGGCGATCTCCAGGCGCACGAAATCGCTCGCGTTGTCCAGGCGACGGTTCCCACTCGCATCGTTGAGGCTCAGCCATTGGTCGCCGATCATCACGAGCAGCACCTCGCAGCAGCCCAACGCCTGCTCGATGGCCTCGACGAAGTCGATGCCGGGCTGGATCGTATCGATGTCCATGAACACCCGGCCCGGGAAGCGGGCGCTCAGATTGTCGAACAACCGCCCCGTGTGTCCTGCGCTGTCCTGGCGGCGGTAGTTGATGAAGATGGCGGATCTCTTCGGCAGTTTTGCAGGTCTCACGTTCATGGTAACCTCCAAATGGCTTTCAGTTGGCGCCTCATATCCGGGCTTGGTTTCGTTCTCCCTGCGCTTCTCCTTCCTTTCACCATGTAGCTGTCGCCAGAGGCCCGCCTATCTCACCGCGGACGGAAAGATCTCGCGATTCAGCTGGCGAAGAGCTTCCGGCGAAGGCGGGTCCAGGTCCTGGAGGCCCAGGTGGAGACGGCCGGTGGATCGGCCTGCGCAGCGACGGGGAGACCCGGGAGGTCGAAGGGTGCGAAATGGAGATGGCCGAGGGGCTTCGGGACCGGCGGCAACGGCCTCTCCCAGTAGATCGGGCGGATGAAGGCCGGCCCTTTGCTCCCCATGAGCCCCAGGGCATGGCGCCATTCCTGTTCCACGTAGGCGGACTGGCTCGCCGGGGTGGACCAGAAGAGCTGGAAGATGTCGGCCTGCTCGATCATCCGGAGCAACTGGTCCGACCAGCTCTGCCCGCTCTTCAAGCACATCACGTCCCGCAGGTAGTCCATTCCCAGCGCCTTGCAAGCCCTTTCCATGACCTCCACCACCGGCGTGTCGGCGTGTGAGTAGGAGGCGAAGATGGACTGGTAGAGGCGCGCGGATTGGAGCACCGGACCGGTCTCGCGGGGACTCTCCGCGGGTGCTCCCGGGCCGGGCACGACCACCTGCAGGCGCACATCGGCGACGAGCAACGGCCCCACGTAGCAGGCGATGGAGCCTTCAATGACGTGCCCCACCCGGTCGCCCGTGGCCACCACGGTGAAGTCGGCCCGCTGCCATGCGCCGGACCAGAGGAGCCGGCCCTGGGGCGGATCGAACCGCAGCCCTTCTCCCTGGGGCACCACGAGGATCTCGGTGCCCGGGGCGATGGCCGCCGCGGCCGAGGCTTTGGCGGCGCGGTATCCCGCGGCCGCCTTTCCCAGGACCTGCCCGGCGTCGTCCGCCACCGCTGTCCGGGCAGAGAGGAGGTGGGCATAGACCAGGAGCTTCGCCGTCTCCCCCACCGGCAAGGCCCGCGGATGCCAGGCGCTGATGTGCACCTCGTCGACGTCGGGAGCCGCGCCCGGAGCCGGAGCCGGAGCCAGGATCGCGGAAGGAGCCTTTTCCACGAGGACCCCTTCGATCACCCGAATCAGGCGCTGCAAGTCGAGAGCCCAGCGGGCGTCGCTCAGCTCGATCGGGTTGCGCCGCGTCAGCCTGGCGAGCTCCGGCGGCAGGTCTTCCGGCCGCGGCATGGCCGCGCCTTCCACCAACACCGGAATGACGCGGATGTTGCGTTTGAGGGCCTCGGCGATCTCCAGGCGCACGGCATCGCCGGGATCGTCCAGGCGCCGGTTCCCGCTCGCATCGCTGAGGCTCAGCCATTGGTCGCTGATCACCACGATCAGCACCTCGCAGGAGCCCAACTCCTGCTCGATGACCTCGACGGAATCGGTGCCGGGCTCGATCGTGTCGACATCCATGAACACCCGGCCCGGGAAATGGGTGCTCAGGTGGTCAAACAACCGCCCCGCATAGCCAGGACTGGCCTGAGGTCGGTAGTTGATGAAGATCGCGGATCGCTTCGGCAGCTGATCAGATTTCAGGCTCATGGCAGCTCCCTCACCTGAAGCAGGCGCTTCAGGCGCAGGGCTGGATTTCGCACTCCCTGCGCGTCGCCTTCCTTCACCGGGTAGCTGCCGCGAGATGCCCGGCTATCTCACTCACCCACCCTTCTTTTCGCTGACCACGAGCGTCATCTTCATCCCTTTCGACGCGTGGCTGCCGAGCGGGCAGTAGACCTTGTATTCGCCGGGCTGGAGCGTGACCTGGAGGCTGGCGGTCGCGTGCGGCCGCACAGAGGCTTCCAGCCTGGAGTCGATCCCCGGCCCCTCGATCTCGAAGCTGTGGTTCTTCTGGCCTTCGTTGCGCACGAGGAAGGTCGTCGGTCCGGGCGGCAGGGTGTGCGGCATCTCGATCGTGTACTCGTCGAGGCGGACCTCGACCGTGGCGGCGGCCTTGTCCGCCTGCGGCTCTGCGGAGCCGGTCGCGGCGGACAGACCGAAGAAGACGATCGGGACGAGGAGGAGGAAGGTATAGCGCCAGATCCTGGCGAGGTGATGGGATGGCTGCATCGGCTCTCGTCTCATGGTTTGCTACTTTACGGCAGGTCCGGCGCCGTGACGAAATCTCCGAACACGACCACCTGCCCGGTGATCGCGGAATAGTGGTCGCCGTCCGTGGCGACGTCGAAGATCGCCAGCTTGTAGCAGCTCTCCACCAGATCCTCCATTCTGCTTCCATCCTCGCGGGGCACGAGGAGCACGGTGTCGCTCCCTACTCCTCGCGAACGCGTCGTGAGCCCGCCGAAGAAGACGGGCCTGCCCTTCCAGTAGAAGAGGCCCCTGGCGTTCTGCTTCAGGTACCACTGCTCGTCGGCTCCTCCCACGTCGGCGCCTTTCACCACGGAGGCGCCGGATTCCCCGGATTGGAGGGCGGCAAAAAAGCCGGGTGGGACCTCGGTCCAGGTCCCCTGGGCGTCGGCACGGTGCAGCGTCTGATGGGCGTAATCCCAGACCACGATCCTCCCTTCGGGATCGAGCTCCAGACGAACCGGCGAGCAGCGCACCTCGTCCAGGTGGATGGGCCGGTCGGCTTGCGACGGGTCCGGGGGCGGCGCCGGGAAGGCAGTGCCCAGGATCACGCCCTTGCGGTCGATCCGCCAGATCCCCTCCTCGGCGCAGAACGGCCGCGCGTAGATCGCATCCGGCGCCACGAGCATGGACTCGAAGCCCCCCGTTCCCGAGACCCGCTTGATCTCCACCTTGTGGACGTTCCAGTCGGGGTCGAAGCGGAGCAGCTCGAAGTGGTCGCTCGAAACCCACACCGAGCCGTCGGTCGGGTCTATGGCCATCGCGGTCCACTGCCGGTCGGGCTGGGCGAGGCTCATCTCCACCTTGGCCTTCCCCTCTTTGCGGGTGAGACGCACGAGCCGGCCCGGGCGGAAGAGGACGTAGGTCGCGTCTCCGTGCACCGCGACCGCCTGCGGCCGCTCTCCCTGAGGGACCCCGATCTGATCGAAGCGGACGGCGGTCGACTTGTCGTGGCAAACCAGGGAAACTCGCTTCGCCTCGGGCTCCTGGACCACCACCGAGGCCGGAGCGGGTGCCGGAGCCGAGGAGGCGCAGGCACCCAGGAGCAGAAGGACTGGAGCGAGGCTCCGAGTGGATGGAGAGAACGCTTTGACGGATCGGATCGACATGGGAAGCCTCCTGGCCCGCGTTCTGTTGTTTGAGGAACCGGCCGCCGGAAGACCGGAATTCCCTTCGGGGAGGTCACGGGCGCGCCTCTGAAGGAGAATGCGTGACGAGGTTCTTGCGTTTCATCGTGGTGCTTTTCGTCTGGACGGCTGGCTGCTGGCTGGTGATCGGAGCCCTGCTTCGTTCCCTGCTTCCCGGCGGCTGGCTCACGGTGCTGGGGGCGGCGATCCTCTGCATGGCTCCCATCCTGGTGCGGATCCGGAACCTGGGCGGCGAGGCGTATCCCTCGGTGCTCGCGCGGCTCTGGCTCTACCGTCCCTTCTGGTACATCCAGCTCTTCATCCCCCTGCTCGCGCTCGCCGGGTTGGCCGGCGCTCTGGCAGGCCTCCCCTTCGGCGCGAGCGGGCCGGTGGGCCGCTGGGCTCTGGCGCTCGCCGCGCTGGGCCTGGCCGGGCTCGCACTGGTGGGATACGCCGGCACGCGCCGGCTCGTGGTGCGCCGCCTGGACGTCGACTTCGCGGACCTTCCCCCCGGGCTCGACGGGATGCGGATCGCGCAGATCTCCGACCTGCACGTGGGACCGCACACCTCGCGCCGGCACCTGGCGCGGATCGCGGACGCGGTGCGCGTCGCGGAGCCCGACCTGGTCGCCATCACCGGCGACCAGGTGGACGACTACGCGCGCGACGTCGAGCCCTTCGCCGCGGCCTTTCACGGGCTCTCCGCGCCGCTCGGCGTGTTCGCCATCCCGGGCAACCACGACGTCTATGCAGGGTGGAGCGCGGTGCAGCAGGGCCTGGAGGCGATGGGGATCACCGTGCTGGTCAACCGCGCGCTCCCGCTGGAGCACAACGGGGCGCGCTTCTGGGTGGCGGGGACGGGCGACCCCGCGGGCCGCCGCGGCTCGGCGGTCGCGCCGGACGTCGACCGGACGCTCGCCGGGGTCCCGCCGGACGGCTTCACGCTCGCCCTGGCGCACAATCCCGCGCTCTGGCCGGCGCTGGCGGAGCGCGGCGTGGAGCTGACGCTGAGCGGGCACACGCACTATGGCCAGCTCGCGATCCCCCGGCTGGGATGGAGCCTGGCTTCGCCGTTCCTGGAGCTCGCCATGGGAGCGCACCGGCGAGGCGGCTCGCGGCTCTACATCAACCCGGGGACGAACTACTGGGGGATCCCCTTCCGCATCGGCACGCGGCCCGAGGTGACCGTGCTGACCCTGCGCCGGCGCGCGGAGGCGGCGCCACTGCGGGAGAGAGACCGGGAGCGGGCGGGACCCCGGGTCTCCCCTACACCTTCAACCCATAGCGCTCCATCTTGATCGCCAGGCCGTTGCGCGAGAGCCCCAGGACGCGGGCGGCCTGCGACTTGTTGCCGTGGGTACGGCGCAGCGCCTCGCGGATGGCGGACTGCTCGCAGGAGCCGACCAGGCGGTCCAGATCGAGGTCCGAGCCCGCGTCGACACGCGAGGCCACGAGCGTGCCGTTGCGCACCCGCTCGGGAAGGAGATTGACGTCCACCGGCCGCCCGGTCGGCGACATGTAGACGAGCTGGCGGGCGATGTTCTCGAGCTCGGCCAGGTTGCCCGGATAGTCGTAGTTCAAGAGAGCCGACATGGCCTTGACCGTGATCCCCTGCATCCGCTTGCCGGACTCGTGGCAGAACCGGTTGACGCACGACTGGATGAGCAGAGGGAGGTCCTCGCGCCGGTCGCGCAGCGGGGGCACCTCGATCGTGACCTGGGACAGGCGGTAGGCCAGGTCGGCCCGGAAGAGGTCGCGGGCCACCACGGCCTCGAGCGGCGTGCGGCTGCCGGCGACGATGCGCACGTCCACCTTCTGCGAGGCGTTGCTCCCCGTGGGCTCCACCTCGCCGGAGCGGAGGAAGCGGACCAGCCGCGCCTGCACCTCCATCGGCATCTGGTCCACCTCGTCGAGGAACAGCGTGCCGCCATGGGCGAGCAGGAGCTTGCCCTCGCGGCGCACCGGCCCGCCCTTGCCCGGCACCTCGGCGCCGAACAGGTCGGCCTCGATCTGCACCGGCCGCGCGCCGCTGCAGCTCGCCACCACGTAGGGGCCATGGCGGCGCGAGCCCGACAGGTGGAGCGAGCGCGCCAGGAGCTCCTTGCCCACCCCCGGCTCGCCGAGCAGCAGCACGTGGACGCCGGGATCGACGGCCGTGCGGAGCTGCTCGACGACCTGCTTCATGAGCTGCGACTGGCCGACGACCAGCCCGGGATCGAGCACCAGGTCCTGCTGCCCCGGATGCCCGGGCAGGATCGGCTCGTACCACCCCACGTGATGGACCAGGCCGAGCACCAGCAGGTGCCCCAGGGTGCGGAAGGAGGGCACCGGCGTCCAGACCCCATCCGGGCGGTAGTGCGGGAAGGCCGCGGTCAGGGTGTAGGTCCGTTCCATGGCGCCGAAGGAGTGGTAGCAGATCCAGGCCGGCGAGCCGGCCAGGTCCCCTTCGAAAGCGCCGCCGCGGTGCAGGCTGTTGCCGGCTTCGCGGTGCGCCAGGAGCTGGTCGGTGAGGATCTCGCCGGTCCCCAGCAGGGCCGGATCGGTGCTGACCACCAGCTTGAGGCCGGCCTTCTCCATCTCCCCCTGGAGCAGGAAGAAGACGCCGCCGCCGAAATCCCCGAGGACGTCCTCGATCAGGGTCTCGGAGGTGGTGCGGCTCTCGGTGTCGGCGAGCACCCACTCGCTCAGCCGGCTCAGGTGCTCGATCATGCGCTCCGCGGAGATGCAGGGGACGCCGACCGGCCGCGGCTCCACCGGGGGCGCCGCGTCTCTCTCCTCGACCGGCACCACGTCCTCGACCAGGAGGGTGACGCCGCCGACGCGGATCTCGTCCAGGACCTCCAGGGCGGACTCGCGCACCTTGCGGCCGCTCACCAGCAGACCCTTGCGCGTGCCCAGGTCCTCGATGCGGAGCTCGTGCCCGTCGTAGCGCAGGATCGCGTGCTTCTGGGCGACGCCAGTGTAAGGGAGACAGATGTCGGCCTCCGGCAGGCTCCCGATGAGGAGCTCGCTGCGATGGACCGGGAACCTCCGGACGCCATCCGGCGCATAAGCAACAAGTCGGAACATCGAGATGAGTGTATCCTATCCATCGCTGTGAACGACCTTTTCCTCCGCGCTTGCCGCGGCGAGACCACCGAACGACGGCCGGTGTGGATGATGCGCCAGGCCGGCCGCTACCTGCCCGAATACCGCGCCGTCCGCGAGAAAGCCGACTTCCTGACCCTCTGCAAGACGCCCGAGCTGGCCGCCGAGGTGACGATCCAGCCGGTCCGCATCGTGGGCGTGGACGCCGCCATCCTGTTCGCCGACATCCTGCTCCCCCTGGAGGCCATGGGGGCCGAGCTGGTGTTCGCCAAGGGAGACGGCCCGACCTTCCCCCACCCCGTGCGCACGCGCAACGACATCGAGCGCCTCCGCGTGCCCGACGTGGACGAGTCGCTGGGCTACGTCTTCGACGCCCTGCGCTTGGTGCGCCGCGAGCTCGACGGCAAGGTGCCGGTGATCGGCTTCGGCGGCACTCCGTGGACCCTGGCGGCCTATCTGGTGGAAGGGGGAGGCTCGAAGGACTGGTCGCACCTGCTGGCCTGGAGCTACGAGGACCCCGCGGGGCTCGCCCTGCTCCTCGACCGGATCGCCGACACCTCGATCGCCTATCTGCGCGGCCAGATCGCCGCGGGTGCCCAGGCCCTCCAGCTCTTCGACACCTGGGGAGGCGTGCTCGACCTGGAGCGCTGGCGCTCG
>Ga0134123_10003099_pt1 | contig 10819 bp, 10 predicted proteins | sample KB303_FD_96460 | JGI IMG/M metagenome (GOLD analysis project Ga0134123, IMG submission 96460) | Terrestrial soil microbial communities without Nitrogen fertilizer from Kellogg Biological Station, Michigan, USA - KB3-0-3 | ecosystem: Environmental > Terrestrial > Soil > Unclassified ...
CGACGGCGTAGTTCGAAAGGATCGTCAGCGCGGGCCGCACACGCTTGCCGCCGGACAGTCGCAGGTATTCGCCGAGGTAATTAATGACCTGCACGTTCGAACGCGCCTGGCGTTCAAACTCGAGCTCGACCTGCAGCAGCTCGTTCGCCACGAGGCTAAAGATCCGGCGCGCCGTGATCGTTGCCTCCTGGTCCAACGCGATGATTTGACCTGACGTGGTCATGACCTTTTTACGATCTAGTTCGATCGATAGTTCGTGAACTGCATGTGGATGCCGAAGTCTTTGTCCTTCAGCCTGGCGATGACGTCTTGCAGCGTGTCGCGATCGCGGCCGGACACTCGCACGATGTCACCCTGAATCGAAGCCTGGACTTTTACTTTGCTGTCCTTGATGAACTTTACAACTTCTTTCGCTTTTTCCTGCGGAATGCCCTGCTGGATTTGCGCGTGCTGGCGGACAGTGCCTCCGGCAGCGGGCTCGATCTTGCCGTAGTTGAACGCCTTCAGCGGAACGCCACGGCGGACCAGTTTCTGCTGGAGAATATCGTTCATGTTGCGGAGTTTTGTTTCGTCTTCAGCGGTCAGTACGAGTTCAGTTTTCTCGAGCACGACGTTGGCTTTGCTTCCCTTGAAGTCGAACCGCTGGCGAACTTCCTTGATCGTCTGGTTCAGAGCATTTGTGATCTCGGCTGGGTCAACCTGCGAGACAATGTCGAAGGAATTCTGCTGAGCCATTGCTATGGAGAATACCACCAAAGGTCTGCATGTGAAAGTTATCTCATGCTCGCAAAGCGCTTTATATCCTGAAGAAACTCACGAAATTGTGGCTCGTCACGCGCCCCATCTCTTCGACTTCGACGCCGTGAATTCCGGCGAGGCAGCGAGCAACTTCGACGACGTATGCCGGCTCGTTTCGCTTGCCGCGATACGGTATCGGAGCGAGGTAGGGACAGTCAGTCTCGATCAGCAGACGATCGAGCGGGACCGACTGTGCGACATCGCGCAGTTCGTCAGCTTTCTTGAAGGTGACGATGCCTGAGAACGAGATCATGAAGCCGAGTTCGAGCGCGCGTTGAGCGAGATCTTTGCTGCCGCTGAAGCAATGAAAAACTCCCCGACGCTCTGCGCCATCGTACTCGGTTTTCAGAATATCGATCGTCTCAGACTCAGCTTCGCGCGTGTGAATCACGACCGGCAGATCGTATTCGCGTGCGGCGCGAAGCTGCCGCTTGAAAACTTCGACCTGAGCGTCGCGTGGTGAGTTGTCGTAATGAAAATCCAGACCGATCTCGCCCCACGCCAGCACGCGTTCGCTGGTGACCAGTGATTTGATCTTCGCTTCGGCTTTGTCGTCGTAAAAGCGTGCGTCGTGAGGGTGTGTGCCGATTGCTGTATAAACCGAATCGTACTTTTGGCCCAACGCGACGGCCCGTTCGAATGCGCCGCTATGCGGGTCGCCAGTGCCCACGTTGAGAATCACTGAAACACCAGCTGCTCGGGCACGCTCGATAATCTCGTCGCGATCAGCTTCAAACTCCGGACCGTCGATGTGCGCATGAGAATCGATGAACATTTACTTGAATGCCACAAAAGGCACAAAAAGCGCAAAAAAGTTTCGAATTCATTTGTGCCTTTTGTGCCTTTTTGTGGCCCTACTTCAATCGTGCACCATTCGGAACGTCTTCAGTAAACGTCGCGAGCACGGGGCGCCCTTCTTCACCGTAAGAAGCTGCAACGACCATCCCCTGCGACTCGAGTCCTCGCAGCTTGCGCGGCTTCAGGTTTGCAACAATCACAACCTTCCGTCCGATCAGTTTCTCAGGTTCGTAGTATTGAGCAATGCCGGCCAACACTTGTCGCGGCTGTTCTTCAGCCAGATCGACCTTCAGCAGCAAGAGCTTGTCAGCTTTCGGAATGCGCTCCGCAGACAACACCTGGCCCACACGCAGATCCACTTTCGCGAAATCGTCGATCTCGATGAAGCTTGTGATCCCAACGGCGTCAGCCTGCGTCGCATGTTCCTGCGGAGGTGAGGGTTCAGCCGGTTTAGCCGGCACATCCTTTTCGCCAGTGATCTCAGCCATCACCTTTGCTTTGTCGATCCGCGGAAACACCGGCTGCACGTCACCAATTGCAGCGCCTTCCTTCAGCTCACCCCATTTTAGTGACGACGGATTCACTTGCCCGGGCGAACCACTCAATCCCAATTGCTTCCACATCGCCTGGCTCGACTCCGGCAACACCGGATGCAACAACACAGTCAGCCAGCGCAATGACTCAGCCGCGCGATATAACACTGCACCCAACGTCTGTCTCTGATTCTCATCTTTCGCGAGATCCCACGGCTTCGCGTCGGTGATCATCTTGTCGACGCGCGCCACAACGGACCACGCTGCCTCCAGCGCGCGACTAAACGCCAGGTTATCTAAATGCTCCAGAAACTGATTCCGCGCATGCTCGACAAATCCCGCAATCGTCTCGTCCGTATCCACTCCCGCGCGTTTGGCGAGCAGTAACTTCTCTTCCGGAATCACACCGGATGGAATTCGCGAATCGCCGTAACGCGCGATCATCGTCAGCGTCCGGCTGGATAGATTTCCCAACCCGCTCGCCAGATCGCTGTTGGCGCGATCGATCAACGCTTCGTAACCGAACCGGCCATCCTGTCCAAACACCATCTCGCGCAGAACGAAGTAACGAATCACGTCGATCGGAAAGGGCTTGTGCAGAACGTCGAGCTCGATCACATTGCCGAGCGTCTTCGACATCTTCCGACCAGCAGGATCGACCCACATTCCATGGGCCACTACCGCGCGCGGCAACTCAATGTCTGCTGCAAGCAAAAACGCCGGCCAGTAAACAGCGTGAAAGCGCAGGATGTCTTTGCCGACCAGGTGCATTGCCGGCCAGAACTTTTCAAACCCAACTGCCTGCTCGCGCTCCTTGTTTCCGTAGCCAATCGCAGTGATGTAATTCGTCAACGCATCGAACCAAACATACATCGTGTGTGACGGATCGTCAGGCACTGGAATTCCCCAACTCACCGACGACTTCAAACGACTCACCGAAAGATCCTGCAACCCGCCGCGAACAAAACTGGTTACTTCATTTCTTCTCGACTCAGGCCGCACGAAGTCAGGTCGACTCTCGAGCACTGACAACAATGCTTTGTCGTAATCCGAAAGCCTGAAGAAGTAACTTTCTTCAGACACACGGTCCAGCGGCCGTTCGTGAATAAGACAAAGCGGCGGATCACCTTCCACTTTCGGTTTCTGGTACTCATCTTCAGTCTTGTACTCAGCACACGGCGCGCAAAACCAGCCTTCATAGTGTCCCTTGTAAATCGCGTCGTTGCCTTTCGGCGTCTTCGACTTCGCGATCTTGCGCCACAGCTCACTCACGCCCTCAGCGTGAAACGGCTCAGTGGTGCGCATGAAGACATCGTAACCGCCGTGTGCGGTGTCCAAGCCAAACTTGCTCGTCATCTCCTTGAAATAACTGACGACGTAATCCGCCTGCTCTTGTGGCGTTCGCCCGTTCTGCTGCGCGGCGCGTTCGATGTTGATGCCGTGTTCGTCCGTGCCGGTGAGAAAGTACGTTTCGACGCCGCGCTGGCGTTTCGAGCGCGCGAGTGTATCGCCCACGATCATCGTGTAGAGATGACCGAGGTGCGGCAGGCTATTGGCGTAGTAGATCGGTGTGGTGACGTAGAAAGTGTTCATCGGGTCGCTGGTCGAAACATTTGAAGTACTTAATCTTTTCCTTTTATCAGCGCCATCGCTTCAGCGCGTGTGCGCGGGTCGGAGCGGAACCCGCCGAGCACTGCTGAAGTCACTGTCTTTGCGTCCGCCTTTCTGACGCCACGCAATGTCATGCACGTGTGTTCGGCTTCGATCACGACCATCACGCCAAGTGGCTTGAGGCCCTCGAACAGAGTGTTTGCGATGTCAGTGGTCAACCTTTCCTGGAGTTGTAAGCGTCGCGAGAAGGTTTCCGCGAGACGCGCCAACTTCGAGATGCCGAGAATGCGTCCGCCCTTGGGGATGTACGCGATGTGACAGCGACCCACAAACGGCGCGAGATGATGCTCGCAGAGCGATGCGATGCTGATGTCTTTCACGATGACCATCTCGTCGTGTGTGTCGCCGGGCAGAGGGACAACGTGCTGTGCCGGATCTTCGCGCATTCCGGAAGTCAGCTCTGCATACATCTCGGCGACGCGTTGCGGCGTCTCGACTAGTCCGGCGCGTTCGGGATCTTCGCCGATGCCTTCGATGATCATGCGGACGCCCTGCGCGATCAGTTCGAGATCCACTGAACTCTGCTTCTCATCCACGAACTTGGTTGCCATATAATTGTTCCTCTCAGTGTCTCCGTGTCTCTGTGGTAAAAACAACCACAGAGACACAGAGACACAGAGTTACTCACGCGTTTTCGCCAAAGCCAGGCGTGCCGCTTCTTCAACAACCTTCAACGGCACGTTGGCCTTTGCCGCAGCGGCGCGAACCTGCTCGAATTCCGGCATCTCATTTACGACGCGCCCGTCGAGATGCGCTACTTTAACATCGATTAGACCATACTGCGTTTCGACCTGAACGACGCTGCGTTGCAGTGCGCGACGAAGAACTTCGTAACTGCGGACGCCCAGCGTGGTCGTTTCCTCGAACAACAACTTCATGACCGCTTCCTTTTCGGTAGCGGCGCACAGCACGGATAGCAGCACGCCGGGGCGATTCTTTTTCATCTGCACCGGCGTGAAGAAGCAGTCGAGCGCGCCCAATCCGAACACGCGATCCATGACGTGACCGATGATTTGCGGTGACGCGTCGTCGAGGTTGGTCTCGATCATCCAGAGTCGCTCGTCCGTTGTCGTAGCAGCCTCGGTCTCGCCAATCAAGACGCGCAGCACGTTCGGAAAGGCGGGATACTCGCGCGTGCCGGCGCCGTAACCGGTGCTTTCCGTCGTCATTGATGGAATCGGTCCGTACTCACGGCACACGGTCGTGATGATCGCGGCGCCGGTCGGCGTTAGCAGTTCGCCTTTGATGTCGGTTGCATAGAACGGCACGCCCTTCAACAGTTCCGCCACCGCAGGCGGCGGAATCGGAAAACGCCCGTGGGCCATCTGGACCATGCCACTACCAACGTGCAGCGGCGAACAGACGAAGCGGTCGACTTTCAAATAGTCAAAGCAGATGGCAGCGCCGACGACGTCTACGATCGCATCCAGCGCGCCCACCTCGTGAAAGTGAACGTGATCGATCGGCTCATTGTGTACGTGCGCTTCAGCTTCAGCAAGACGCGTGAAGATCCTGATCGCAAGCTGCTTCACGCTCTCTGAAAGACTCGAACTTTCAATGATCTTCTTGATGTCAGCGAGGTGACGATGCTTGTGCTCGTGCGCTGTCTCGACTCTTGCGCACGTCGCGCTCAAACCGGAGCGGTTCACAGTTTCGAAGTTGATCCTGAAGCCATCAACAGGCAGCAGCGAGAGCTGTTCGCGCAGGTAGTTCGGATCGAGACCTGCGCCGACCATTGCTCCAAGTATCATGTCGCCGCTCGCGCCGGCGAAACAATCAAAGTACAGAGTCTTCATTGTGAGAACAGCGGCAGCACCTCGCCGGCTTTGCCAGTGATCGTTTCATCGCACAGATCCGAAAGCGGCGTTCGCTCCGGATTCACTTCAACAACGTACGCGCCCGCGGATTTCGCGAGCTCCGGAATGCCGGCCGCGGGATAGACCAGCCCGGACGTTCCGACAACAAAACACAACTCGCACTGTGACGCCCGTTCCGCTGCAAACTCAAAAGCGCCGCGCGGCAACATCTCACCAAACAAAACCACGTCGGGTCTCAATTGGTTTCCGCATTCCAGACACGCGTCCGGACGTGCGCGTTCCGCCGAGTTGTCATGATTGGAACGGCAAACAGTACATCTCGCGCGCCAGATGTTGCCATGAAGCTCGATCACGTCGCGCGATCCAGCTTGCTGGTGCAGCCCGTCGATATTCTGCGTAACAAGCGTAAACTCGGCAAAGCGATCCTGCCAGCGCGCAATCTCCTCGTGCGCCGCGTTGGGTTTGATCGCGCCCATAAAGTCGCGCCGGTAATCGAACCACTCCCACACGGCAGGCAGATCGCGTTCGACCATTGCAGCCGAGGAGATGACGTCGAAAGGCATTCCCTTCCAAACGGCTGTTTGACCGCCACCGCGGAACGTCGGCACGCCCGATTCCGCGGACACGCCTGCGCCAGTCAACACAAGAACCCGCTGTGCGTCAGCAAAGCGCCGCCGCAATTCCGACGAGATGTGCATGCACGAGCGATGGTAACAGATGGGACCGATACGTTCTACAGGACCTATACTTTGCTATACTCTGCCCTTTTCACTTATGACCCTGACCGATCTGCAACAAAAGCTCCGCGAACGAATTCGCTCCGCCGCGCGCGAAACATTCGGCGTGGAAGTGCAACAGCTCAACGCTGAAGCACCGCCGCGCCCTGAACTCGGCGATCTCGCTTTCCCTGTCTCTTTCGAGCTCGCAAAACTGATCAAACAAGCGACGGGCGAGAAGCAGGCGCCGCGCGCCATCGCCGAAAAGCTCAAGCCGGCGCTGGAAGACATCGAAGAAGTCGCGCGCGTCGAGATAGCAGGCGCGGGTTATGTCAACGTTTTCTTCGATCGCGTCAGGCTGCTTGGACTTTTTGCGGACCAAACGCGCACGGCTGAGTTTCCAAATCTCGATCAGCCGAAGAAGATGGTCGAGCACACGAGCATCAACCCAAACAAAGCAGCGCACATCGGTCACGTTCGCAACGCCGTTCTCGGCGACACGTTTCAGCGAATCCTCAAAGCCGCGGGCGATCGCGTCGAAGTTCAAAACTACATCGACAACACAGGCGTGCAGGTGGCAGACGTCGTCGTCGGATTCATGCACATCCAGAAGATGGACCTGGACCAGATCAAAGCTCTCGATGCGTCGCTGACGAAAGATTATCCATTCGATTATTACTGCTGGGACCTCTACACAAAGGTCGGCCTGTTTTATAACGACGACAATCGAAAACTGCGCAACGAAGTGCTGCACGCGCTTGAAGAAGGAAACAATCCAATTGCCGAACTCGCCGACTACGTCGCTACGCGAAACGTCGAATGCATCATCGACACCATGGAGCGACTCGGTATTCGTTACGATCTGCTCGCTCGCGAATCAGACATTCTGCACCTGCACTTCTGGGAGCGCGCGTTTGAACTGATGAAGACCTCAGGTGTGATCAGGTACGAAACTGAGGGTCGTCACGCTGGCTGCTGGGTGATGCCGTTTGAGTCGCACACGGGCACCGACGAGCACGAATCAGATAAGATCATCGTGCGCTCGAATGGAACCGTAACCTACACCGGAAAAGACATCGCGTATCAACTCTGGAAGCTTGGCAAGCTCGGTCTCGATTTCAACTACCAGGTCTTTCGAAATTATCCCGATTGTCACGATCTATGGGTAAGTCAAACCGATCCAGGACTGGATCATCCACACTTTGGCGACGGCGTGAAGGTCTACAACGTGATCGACTCGCGACAATCGTATCCGCAGGAGATCGTCGCGCGTGGCGTTGCCGCTGTTGTGCCTGAGATCGGCGAAGACGCGAGCATACATCTGAGCTACGAGATGGTCGCGTTGTCTCCCGCGGCTTGTGACGAGCTCGGAATCGAGTTGAGCGCAGACGATCGCGCGCGGCCATACATCGAGATGAGTGGCCGCAAGGGACTCGGCGTCAAGGCAGACGATTTGATCAACCAGCTCGAAGCGGGCGCGCTTGGGGAAGTTGAAAAACGCAACCCGGAGTTGTCTGACGACGAAAAGAAAGCGACAGCGCATGAAGTTGCAGTCGCCGCGTTGCGTTACTTCCTGCTGCGGTTTACGCGCAATACAGTCATCGCTTTCGATTTCAAGGAAGCACTTTCGTTCGAGGGTGAAACAGGTCCTTACTGCCAGTACGCAGCGGTACGGACCAACTCGATCTTCCGTAAGCTGGGCGGTGAAACTGTTGCTGCTGCCGATACGTTAATGAAAGAGGTAACGCGAGACGACGCCTTGCAGGCGAGAGTGGCAGAGGTGTTGTCTGGCGATGCAGGCACGGAGATCTGGTCGTTGCTAATGTTGTCGCAACAACTCGACGAAGTCATCGCGCAGTGTCGAAATTCCGCGGAGCCTGCTAATCTAGCGAAGTGGACTTTCTCCCTCGCAAGGACGTTCAGCCGTTTCTATCACGATCATCGAATTCTTGCCGAGCCGGATGAGGTGCGGCGCGCCGTGCTGATCACCGTCACGAAAGTCATAAGAACCCAATTGATCGCGGCTTTGGCGATCCTTGGAATCAACGTACCCGAACAAATGTAGCTATACTTTCAGAAAGTCACAGAGTATAAAAACATCATGTTAATCGTAATGAAAAGCGACGCCACCGACGGCCAGATCGAGACTGTCCTGAGCGTGATCGAGCAATTAGGTTTCAAAGCGCACCCGATGCCGGGCGCAACACGCACGGCGATTGGCATTACCGGGAATCAGGGCGCGGTCGATCCGTCGCACTTTGAAAACCTGGCGGGCGTTGCTGAAGCGATTCGCGTCAGTAAGCCTTACAAACTGATCACGCTAGATCTGAGGCCGGAAAAAACCGTGGTGCGCGTCGGTGATGCGACGATCGGCGGCGACGAGTTGGCGATTATTGCTGGTCCATGTGCGATTGAGAGTCGCGCACAGGCGTTCTCGATTGCAGAAGCGGTGAGGCGCAGCGGCGCTCGATTCTTCCGCGGCGGTGCTTACAAGCCGCGCACTTCACCGTATGCGCTCCAGGGGCTTGGGGAAGAAGGTTTACGAATACTCGCAGACGTGCGCGAAGCTTACGGACTGAAGATCGTCACGGAAGCACTTGACGAAGCGGGTGTCGATCTGGTTGAACGTTACGGCGACATGATTCAGATTGGCGCGCGCAACATGCAGAACTTTTCTCTGCTGCGACGGGCCGGCAGAGCTCGTTTGCCTGTGCTGCTCAAGCGCGGGTTGTCGGCGACGGTGGAGGAGTGGTTGTTGGCGGCGGAGTACGTGATGTCTGAAGGCAACTATCAGGTCGTTCTCTGCGAGCGCGGGATTCGCACCTTTGCGCAGCACACACGAAACACGATGGACCTGGCTGCGATTCCGGCTGTCCGACGCATTTCACACTTGCCTGTGATCGTCGATCCTTCGCATGGTACGGGGAAGAATTTTATGGTCACACCGCTGGCGCGCGCGGGCGTCGCGGTTGGCGCCGATGGTTTGATAATCGAGGTTCACGATCAACCCGAGCACGCGCTGTCCGACGGTGCACAGGCGCTGACGCTGGTCCAGTACGAGGAGTTGTGCAGCGAAGTGCGGTCCATCCACGAAGTGATCTCCCCAACACCCGTTGGCTAATCCGTAATCAATCCGCGTCATCCGCGGTTAAGATTTTCGGTAAATCACGCACGAACGCTGACCGCGGTAAAACCTGGGCGTACCCTGCCTCAACCGCTTTTCGTTGCAGCTCTACCTCAACATGTGAAAAGAACCCTATCAACTTCATTCCGGACAGATCTTTCGCTAATTCCATCGGATCCATCTTCTGATTGTGCAAATCAACCAGTACCACCCGCGCCTGACGTGCCTTTTCAATTAACGCGTCTTTGTTGCGCGGAAAGCTGATCTCCACTCCAAGAGCCTCGGCAACGGCTCGAATCTTCGACGCAAAAAACATATCATCGACAACGACGATGACGACGCCACTCATCATTCCCCCTTTAACTGACTCCGAGAAACTCGAGTTTGGAGAAAATTCCAACCACCAGCCGCTTGCTAACGAAAACAAGTTCGTCGTTGCATCATACAACATCCGCTACGCCCGCGGCCCCTACCTGATCTGGGGCGGCCTGCGCCGGAAAGCCGGCTTGATGAGTCTCGCGCGGCGCCCGAAACACATCGGTCAAATGATCTCAGCAGCGGCACGCGCGTTTACCGATGGCCGTTTTCTCCCGCGCGCAGACGTCATCGCGCTTCAGGAAGCGGACAAAGGAACTACTCGCACGGGCGGTCATCACGTCGCAAAGGAGCTCGCCGCCGAGATCGGCATGCAGTGGGTGCACGCTCCTGCTGGAATCCCGCGCGGCGTCGCACCAGTGAAGCGGCAGTGGTGGCTCGACTTCGAAGAACCGATCGACCTGCACGACACTGGCGACACTGGAGTCGCGCTGTTGAGTCGACTGCCGCTGAGCGACGTCAGTCGCATCGATCTTCCGTGGCAGGAGTGTCCGTGGCGGCCGCGACTCGCGATGTCGGCGACTGTCTCGCTTGGTCCAAATCAGGTTCGACTCTTCAACGCGCACGTCGATCCGCATGCGGCAGTCGACGGGCAGTTGGCCCAGCTCGAAGTCATAGCCGCACAGGCGGAAGCAGCAACGGAGCCCACGATCATCCTCGGCGACTTCAATACTCTCTCAAATCAGAAGTGTCTCGACACGCGTCGATTTCTCGAGGCTCGCGGTTACAGGACGCCGTTGCGAACTGGAACTGCGACATGGCGCGGCGCCGGGCTGAGAATGCATGCGGATTGGATCTTCACTCGCGGCGTTCGGATTCAGCGTTGGGGAGTTGCGCGGCTGCTGTTGAATGTGTCGGATCATTGGCCCGTGTGGGCTGAAGTGGACTTAGGTCTTGGGACTTAGGTCTTTACAAAGACCAAAAACCAAAGACCAAAGACCAACAAAAGATGCACATCACGAGCCGCGACAATTCCCTTCTCCGACA
>Ga0134123_10003100_pt1 | contig 10818 bp, 8 predicted proteins | sample KB303_FD_96460 | JGI IMG/M metagenome (GOLD analysis project Ga0134123, IMG submission 96460) | Terrestrial soil microbial communities without Nitrogen fertilizer from Kellogg Biological Station, Michigan, USA - KB3-0-3 | ecosystem: Environmental > Terrestrial > Soil > Unclassified ...
GACGTCGTCGCGACGCTTCGCAATACGAGCCAGCTGTTCGCGAACCTGGCGACATCAGTCCAGAGCGTGGACAAGGAGTCGCGCCAGCACTACGACACGGCGCGCGAGCTCATCGGCCAGGCGCGAGGCGCGGCGGCGAGAATGGAAGGCGCGGACATCTCGGAGGGCGAGGACGTCCGGAAAAACAATCTCGACTTTGCCAGGCACGTCGGCGATATCAACGCGGTGATGGCGCGCATGGCGCAGACCTCGTCGGTCGCGTTCGTCCGCTCGGTCAACCGCAACCTGACGTCGCTGACGATGTCGGCGAAGGCGGAGGATCAGCCTCAACAGAAGGCTGCGGTCGAGCGCCTCAAGGTACTCGTGGACGGCGCGCAGGCGGTCATCGGCCAGATGACCAGCGCGAACGACAACGACGACACCAGCGTGGAGATCTTCACCGTGCTGTCCACCCAGCGGGCCGTCTGGAAGTACTGGCAGGACATCCTCTACGCGTGGGCCGGCGCGACCACGCTCGACTTCGCGCCGCTCTTCTTCATGGTGCTCCTCGCGATAGCGTACGACAGGCAGAGGCAGGAACAGGACGCCGCCGCGGCTGGGGTGGCGCCCGTCGAACGGCTGGAAAGCTGGCGGTGAGGGAGGAGACTACGTCGGTCTCCGGAGCCCGCGCGACTTCATCAGGTAGAAGATGACCGGCGTGATGATGAGCACGTGGATGGCCGACGTGACCATTCCTCCGACGATGGGCGCCGCAATGGGCTTCATCAGATCTGCGCCGGGCCCTGTGCTCCAGAGGACCGGTATGAGCCCCATGATCACCACGCTGACGGTCATGAGTTTCGGCCGGAGCCGAACGACGGCGCCGGTAATCGTCGCCTCGAGCACCTCGTCGGGTGTGAGGTGACCTCCAGCGCGCAGTCGATGATCGAGCGCTTCATGCAGGTACATGACCATGACGACGCCGGTTTGCACGGCGACGCCGTACAGGGCGAGATACCCGACCCAGACTGCGACCGAAAAGTTGTAGCCGAGGATCCACTGGAGGACTACTCCGCCCGTCATCGCAAAGACGACCGAAAGCATCACGGTGGCGGCTTCTGATGCGGAACGGAACGTCACATAGAGCAGGAGAAAGATGATGAAGCAGGCAAGCGGAACGACGACTTTCAGCCGTTCCTGCATCCGCGCCTGGAATTCGTACTGCCCGGACCACTGCAGGGTGTAGCCCGGCGGCAGCGCGATTCGTTCGTCGAGCGATCGCTGCGCCGCCGCGACGTACCCGCCGATGTCTCTGCTTGCGGTGTCGATGTACACGTAGCCGGCCAGCTGGCCGCCCTCGTCTCGAATCATGGCGGGGCCTGGCGTCAGCGCAATCTCCGCCAGTTGCCCGAGGGGCACCTGCTCGCCTCGATCCGTCTTCACCAGAACCCGCTCCAGATCCGGCACGCTGTCGCGGAACCCGCGCTGGTACCGGACGTTGACGGGATAGCGTTCGCGTCCTTCAATGGTTCGCGTGATGTTCTGCCCGCCGATGGCGGACTCGATCACGTCCTCGACGTCGCCGACCGTGAGCCCAAATCGCGCAATGCGTTCACGATCGATCCGGATGTCGGTGAAGTAGCCATGGACCACTCGCTCGGCGTACACACTCCGGGTGCCGGTGACGCACTGGAGGATGCGCTCGATCTCGCCGCCGATGCGCTGAATCTCGTTCAGATCGGGTCCGAGGACTTTGATCCCGAGGGGGGTTCGGACACCGGTCAGCAGCATGTCCAGGCGCCCCCTAATCGGCTGGGTCCAGACGTTGCTGATCCCGGGAAGCTGCAACTGCGCGTCCATCTGCTCTTGAAGCGTCTGCGCAGTCAGGCCGGCACGCCACTGACTACGCGGCTTCAGCGTCACGATGGTGTTGGCCATGCTCATCGGCGAGTTGTCGGTCGCGCTGCTGCCGCGTCCCACGGTGCCGAACACCATCTCCACTTCTGGAAACGCCCGCAGGATCCTGTCCTGGACTTGAAGCAGCCGCGTCGCCTCGGTCGCTGACACGCCCGGCTGCGCGGTGGGCATGAACAGCAGGGTCCCTTCCTGAAGCGGCGGCATGAACTCGCTGCCGATCCTGAAAGCGAGAACGATCGACAGGGGCACGACTGCTGCACTCACGGCCAGCGCGGTCCATTTCCAGCGCAGCGTCGCGCGGAGCATCGGCTCATAGAGGCCGCGGAAGAGCCGCGACACCGGACTCGCCGATTCCGGCCTCAGCCGTCCGCCGCGAAGGAAGACCGTCATGCAGACCGGCACCAGCGTGATCGCCAGCACGGAGGCGCCCACCATGGCGAAGGTCTTCGCATACGCGAGCGGCCTGAACATCCGTCCTTCCTGCGCCTCGAGCAGAAACACGGGCACGAACGAGACGACGATGATCGCAAGCGAGTAGAAGATCGCCCGAGCCACCTGCCTGGCGGCGTCCACGATGGCGCCTTGCCGGTCGCGGCCGGGCACCGGAACTTCCGACACCCGACGGTACGCGTTCTCGACCATGACAATCGACGCGTCCACGAGCACGCCAATCGCCAGCGCCAGACCGCCGAGGGACATGATGTTCGTGCTGATCCCGAGGTAGTACATCGGGATGAACGACGCGAGCACGGCGATCGGCGCCACCAGAATCGGCACGGCGATCGATCGGAGGCTGCCGAGAAACAGCAGCATCACGATCGAGACGACGACCGCTTCTTCGATCAACGTACGCCGCAGCGTCGCAATCGAGTCCTGGATCAGGAACGAACGGTCGTATGTCGGAACGACCGAGACACCGGGCGGAAGCGCGTGCTGCAGTTCCCGCAGCTTCGCCTTCACGCCCTCGATGACGTGCAACGCGTTCTCACCCGACCGCATGACGACGACGCCGCCGACGGCCTCGCCTTTCCCGTCGAGCTCGGCCGCGCCGCGTCTCAAGTCAGGGCCAAGCCGCACCTCCGCGACGTCGCGGACTCGAACCGGCGTGTCATTCGAACCAGTGCTCACAACAACGTTCTCGATGTCCGCGAGCGAGGTGAGATAGCCGTGGACCCGGACCATGTACTCGCGGCCGGAGAACTCCAGCAGTCGGCCATCCACGTCGTTGTTGCTGGATCGAATCGCCGAGATCACGTCCTTCACGCCGATGTCGTGAGCCGCCAGCCTGTTGGGATCGACGTTGACCTGGTACTGCTTGACGAATCCGCCGATCGTCGCCACTTCCGCCACACCCGGCACCGACGCGAGCGGATAGCGCAGGGTCCACTCTTGAAGTCCGCGAAGATCGGCCAGATTGTGGCGTCCTGTTTCGTCGACGAGCGCGTACTCGTACACCCAGCCGACGCCGGTGGCGTCCGGACCAATCGAAGGAGTGATGCCGTCGGGGAGTCGTGCGCGCATCCCCTGAAGGTATTCAACGACGCGACTGCGCGCCCAATACGGGTCGGTGCCGTCTTGAAAGATCACGTACACGAGCGACACGCCGAAATCCGTGAACCCCCGGACCGCCTTGACCTGCGGCGCACCCAGCAGCGCCGAGACGATCGGATAGGTCACGTGATCTTCAATCAGGCTGGGGCTGCGGCCGTCCCACTCGGTGGAGACGATGACCTGGACATCCGAAAGGTCGGGCAGCGCGTCCAGAGGCGTGTGCGCCATCGCCCACGCCCCCCAGATGGTGATCAGCAGAGTGGCGGCGAACACGATGAATCGATTCGCTACGCACCAGTCGATGATTCTGCTAATCACCACCGCTCGCTTCGCCGATCACCGCACCAGCATCGGTCGCTCGAGGGTACCGAGACGCCGCTCGCCACTCCGGACGACGACGGTCGCGTTCCAGCGGCCGGCCATCATAATCGGGCCGGTGCCTCGATACACGCCGTGGCCGACCCACATCGGCCTTGCCTCGCTTTGCATGGCGGGCATGTTCATCGCCGGCATCGCCGGCATATGGAGCTGCAGCAACACGTCGGCGTTGTCGACGGGCAGGCCGTTCGCGTCCGTCACCAGCACTTCGAACCTGTTCTCACCCGTTGTCGGCGGGTCCGGATTGGTGCGAAGCACGATGTTCGACCCGGGAGCGGGTGCCGGCACGTCCGCAGGTTGAAACGCGGCGCGCATCTGGCTTTCGGAATCGAGGAAAAACGCGGCGCCGGTCGCGACGGATTCGCCCTCGTTGATGCCCTGCAGAATCTGCACCGTATCGTCAAACCGGCGTCCGATCCTGATCGGCCGCGGCTCGAACCTGCCGTCGCCGTGCGCCACGAAAACGATTTGTTCAGCACCTGAATCGAGCACGGCGTCCACGGGCACGGTCAGGCCGACGCCGCCCGCGGTTTTCAACTCCACGCGCGCGTACATGCCTGGCTTCAGACGCTCGTCCCGGTTTGGGATTTCCAGCTGCACTCTCGTCGAGCGTGTCTTGTCCTCGAGGTAGGGATAAATATGAGCGACGCGGGCCGCAAATGTCTGATCGGGATAGGCGTCGATGGTCACGGTCGCCGAGGCGCCGATGGCGACGTCCGCGAGCTCGTTCTCGTAGATCTCCGCCTCGATCCACACGACCGACAGATCGGCCACCTTGAAGAGTGTCTGCCCCGCCGCGGCATGGAGCCCCTTCATCGCCTGCTTCTCGATGACAAACCCGTCAACGGGCGCCGGCAACCGCACGATGCCGGTGGCCACGCGCGACTGCTCCAGCGCGCGGATCTCTTCCGGCGGAACATCCAGCTGTTCGAGCTTTCGTCGAGCGGCGGTCACGATCACGTCGGCTTGCGGCCGCGCGTCCGGCGCCGACTGCATGACCTGATCGCGCGTGCGCAGTGCGAGCAGATAGTCCGTCTGAACGGTCAGCACTTCCGGGCTGTAGAAGGTCAGGAGCGGCTGTCCCCGATGAACACGCTGACCGGTGTGATCGACGGCCAGTTCCTGAATCCATCCGTCGGCTTTCAGGTTGATGTCGAACAGGCGCGGCTCCGCGGCCCGGATCTGACCACCGGCTCGCGTGACATGCTCCAGTGTGCCGCGAACGACCCGCACGGTCCGAACTCCGATCAACTGCTGCCGGCGCAGATCCAGCGTGACGTCGGCTCGCGACACCGCGTTTAGGACCCCGCGTGACTCGACGTCCGGCACATCGTGCGCGCGAGTCGCCTGGATCCAGGTGCCAAGACCGCCGACCGCCGCAACACCGATGACCGCCGATGGAATCAGACGGCGCAGGTGCATCACGGGCCGACGCGAATGATCGGCGCCACCGACGGCACTCCGGCCGTGTTGATGATGAACAGCATGTAATAGCCCGGCGGCGCGAGGTTCGCATTGGCCGGCCCCGTGACGGTCAAACCGCCGGCCGACTGTTGAAAGGACAAGGGGACGAGGCGCTGGTCCATGTTGATGCCGTGCGTCACTGAGCCATTTCGAACGAGCGCTACCGATGCAATGGTGGCCGCGTCCGGCGTCTGCACCGACAGACTGCCTCCGTAAGAGACGTTGCCCACCGGCAACGTGATGGTGGGCCGGGCGCCCTTGAACAAATACGGCGGCGAGTAGATCTCCGCGTTCTTGTACGCCGCGCTGTCGTTGAAGTTGCGCCCGCCGCCGGCGACGAGCACGCGTGCGTCGGGAAGCAGGAGACCAATCGAGTGATAAAGGCGGGGCGTCTGCATCGCACTGCCGGTCGTCCACAACTCGGTCACCGGCGACCAGATTTCCGCATTGAAGACCGCCTTGGAGACGTCAAAGCTGGACTTGGTTTTTCCGCCACCGGTGGCGAGGACGGTGGCGTCGGGCAGTACCGTGAGCGTGTGGTAGCTGCGCGGGAATTGCATCGACGTCACCTTCCGCCACGACGGTTGCGCCTGGGTCATGTCGAGCACGTACGCGGTCGCCAACGCCGGGGCCGTCGATCCGTCGTTGATGGCCGACGCCCCGGTCTTCAGAACCTTTCCGGGCAGGTACATCGCGGCGCTTCCGGCATCGAACGCCTGTGAACTGACCGGGGTGCGCATTTGCGTCGTCAGATTCAGCACGTCGCTCGTGATGGGCTGTTCGAACGACGAGGCGTCGAGCACGCGGCCGTCCGGCAGCACGAAGACGTGCGGGTAGAAGGGGATCGACGCGGTAGCGCCGTTGAGTTTCGTCCAGGTATTCGTCGCCGGGTTGTAGACCTCGGGTGTCGTGATCCAGTCGGTGTCGTTGAACTGGGACCCGGACGTGATCAGGGCGCGGCCATCCGGCAGGCACGTAAGCGTCGGGTACCACCGGCGAGTCGACAGGCTCGCCGCCGCCGACCACGAACGCGTGAGTGGACTGAAAATGTTCACGTCCGGCACGCCGAAGTTGTCGTTCTCCGGAGCGCCCCCGCCGGCCACGAGCAGCCTCCCGTCGGACAGGGCGCAGGATGCCGAACAGAACAGATCGGTCCTCGATGTCGGCACCGGCGTGAACGTCTGCGTCGTTGGATTCCAGAGCTGGGCCGTCTGACCTCCGTGCGTCGGATTGCTTCCCACGGACTGCCCTCCGTCCCACACGAGGACTTCGCCCGTCTGCAGCAGCGTCGCGTTGATGGCGACGAGCGGCCAGGAAATTACGGGACTCCACTGTCCGACGGTGGCGAAGTCGTTCGTCGCTGTGGTGAACGTCCACACGACGCTGCTCGCCAGCGCATTGCCCGCGGCGTCGGTCACGCCGCCGGCGCCGCCGAGGACCGTCGCGGTATATAGCGTGCCGGCTGCGAGCGCCGCGCTGGGTGTCAGCGTAGCCACGCGGGTCGCCGCGTTGTATCCGACGGACGCGGACACCGCCGTCGCGCCCGGTCCCTGCAGTGTCAGCGTGCCGGTCGTCACCGTGGCCGCATTCAGCGCTTCGCTGAACGTCGCCGTCACGGTCGTCGCCGGGGCCACGTTGCTCGCCCCGCTCAGCGGCGTCACGGCTGTCACGAGTGGCGGCGTCGTGTCCGGCGGGACCGTCGTGAATGTCCAGACGACGCTGCTGGAAAGCGCATTGCCGGCAACGTCGGCCACGCCGCCGGTCCCCCCGACGACCGTCACCATATATTGCGTTCCCAGGGTGAGCGCTGCCGACGGCGTGAGCGTGGCGACGCGAGTGCCCGTGTTGTAGGCGACCGCTGCCGGCACCGGCGTCGCGCCTGGTCCCTGCAGCGTGAAAGTCGTGGTCGTCACGGTGGTGCCGTTCAACGCCTCGTTGAACGTCGCCGTGACGGTCGTCGTCGCGGCCACGTTGGTCGCGCCGCTCACCGGCGACACGGCCGTCACTGTCGGCGCCGTCGTGTCCGCGGGCACGGTCGTGAACGTCGAGACGACATTCGAGGCCAGCGGATTACCCGCGACGTCGGTCACGCCACCGAGGCCGCCGACGATCGTTGCCGTGTAGAGCGTCCCGGTCGTGAGTGCCGCGTTCGGCGTGAGCGTGGCGACACGGGTGGCGGCGTTGTAGGCGACGACTGCCGGCACCGCCGTCGTACCCGGGCCCACCAGTTTCAGCGTGGCCGTCGTCACCGTGGCGGCATTCATTGCTTCGCTGAACGTCGCGGTGACCGTCGTCGTCGTGCCAACGTTGGTGGCGCCGCCGGCCGGCGTGACTGCCGTCACGCTCGGCGGCGTCGTGTCCGGCGTCGCGCTTGCGGGCAGGATCTCGACGAGGCTCAGGTCATAGCGATCGCCTGCCGGCGCCGTGTCGTTGATTGTGACGCTCGTACCGGCGCTGGCGGTCGGAGTCGTCATCCGCTGCACCCAATAGGTGTCGCCGATTGTGGCGAGGTACTGGTGGACGAGCGTCTGGCCGCCGCCAAGCGTTCGCGCGGTGGCATGGTCCCAATCGTTGCCCACGCCGAACACCCACGAACCGGAGCGCGTCGTCGTCAGGGTGCCGGTCGGCGCGCCCGCGGCAGCGCTGGCCGATTTGACGGCGCCGATGGCTCCCGCGCCGCTGACACCGGAGGAGTCCGCGCCTTTGAAACTCATGACGACGATCGACGCCGCGACGGACTGCGACAACGTCGCCGTCACCGTCACGTTGGTCAGCACGGCGGGAGCGAACGCCCGCCAGACCTCCGCGGTTCCGCGCTGCGCGTTGGTACGGACGGCCAGCTGCCACGTCAGGCCCCCGCCCGCCACTCCGGTCACGCTCGTCGTTCCGGAAACGTTGTCCGCTGAGACAAACGCGAGGAGCAGCTCGTTCGCGGCCGTCGTTGTGACGGCGGTGGCGGCGATCGTCGTCGCCGACGTCGATCGATCGGCGAACTTCGTCGCATCGATCGAAAGCGTCTGTGCGTCGACTCTCGCCGATCTACCGAGCACAACCGCAAGTGCGGCAACCAGGATGGCAATCGCACACCGCGGCGATTGCGTGAATCGCTGTTTCATACTTCTCTCGTTGTTGTTCGGAGCGCGCCCCTGGGCGAAGTCGCTTCACCCGATTCGGCGGCGCTGGACCAAAGGTATCCGGAGGATAGATCCGAAGTCGGCCTTGAGACGGCCGCAGTTCAGCCTCCGGTGCGGCTTTGTGTTTTATACGGAGAGAAATGTCGCCCCAGCGGCGGACAACGGAACCGCTCGCTCCGCAGAAGAGGCGGCGTGGCTACCGTTTCACGGCCAGAAACGAGCCGCCGCCCTTACCAGCATATGAGAACCGGCCCAGGATGACGGTGCTGTCGTCGTCGAACATACCGGTGAAGATCACGGTGTCGTGAGTTCTCGCCGGCGTTAATCGCCACGTGACCGCGTCCCCTTTGATCTGACCGATAAGCGTCGCATCCTCGCAGGTGCCGCTGAGACGTTCGCCGTCCTGGTTGAATGTGCAGTATGCAAACGCACCGGGGATGCGACGATCATCGAAGTCCGCATGCAGTTCCCAGCGAGTAGACACGGCGGCGCCGGCCACGACAGAGAGAACGATGAAGAAGATGAGGCCAGCTATCCGCACCTGATCGTCCAAACCACGATGGCCAGATGCTACACCTTCCGGTGCCTCAGCCTCGCATCAGCATCATCTTCAGGCGGGTCTTCCTGCTGGCAACGTGCGGGCTGTGGCTGGCGCTCGCCAACCACGATTCAACTTGCTTCAGCGTGACGGAATGCTTGCTGAGTCCCGTTGATTCCCGGATCTCGATGTCGAGAGGAGTGGCCGTTCCGAGCTGCTCCATCCACGGGTCCGCTCTGAACCTGGCGATGGCTTTGATTGCGGCTTCATAAAGCGAGTCGGCGTCGACTTCCGCGCCGTGGCGAATGCCACTCGTTCCAACGAAGCTGACGAAGCACGCGCGCGTCGGCACAGCTCGTCATCGCCTACGACTGCTCGACCCGTCCGCGCTCGAGGAACTCGCGGAACTCCGCTTCGGAGTCGAACCGAACGGTCATGCCGCGCTCACCGTTGGAGATCGATATCGAGAACTGCCCGCACTCGGCGAGATCGCAGCTGCCTTGTTGGATGGTGACGCGGGGCGCCGCAGGGGTCCGGCGGTCCTCCCAGGTTCGAATCTCCATGCCGATCTCTCCAGGAGCCAGAGGGTAGATCGGAGGCGAACAAAAAGCAAATACTCGGCTGGTTCCTATAGTGTCGTTCTACAAGTCAGGGATAACACCTATCCATAGTTACAGTTAGGCGGTTGTATCAATCCTGCCTGCGACCTATACTTCCGCCTTCCCCCTCGACCACACACATATGCCGTGGCGTTGTCCGGCGTGTCAGACCCAAGTGAAGCACGACCCGATGGACGGCTCACCGAAGCCGGGCACGCGCTATCGCTGTTTCGTCTGCCGTCTTGATCTGGTATTCATCGATTCGGCGAGCCACATGGAAATCGCGCCGCTGGAATCCGATCACGTCGTCGCGCCGCCAGACTCGCGCGGACGCCGCACGATCCCGCAGCCGCTCTCACCGCCGAAGAAACCGCGCTAGCGGGTGACGATGGAAGTCAGCCCAGTCAGCGAGAAACCACCAGCGCCACCGCCGCAACCCCGAGCGCTGGTATATGGGATGTTGGGTCTGCTCTGGCCTTTCCAACTGCACTTCTTTGAGCCGCTGTTTGGTCCTCCATGGGCCGGCTCAGCAGTCATGGTCGGCGTCGGGCTTGTCGGCCTCATTCAGTTCCTTCGGAAGCGCCGCGGCGCACGCACGCTTTGGCTCGCGCTGGCGGCATTCGCTGTGGACAATGTCGTCACTGTCCTTCTGGTGTGGCCGATGGCACGCCCCATCGATCCATTCGCAGCTTGGCCGTACGTGGCAGGCACATTGTCGACGGTGCTCGCCGGCATTTGCCTCGGCGCTTACGACACCGAGGCTGTGGATAAATGGTTGGCGTGCGTTGGGTTTGTCTCGCTTGACTTCGCGATCTCAGGTTTGTTGAGCCCGCTGGCCTTCACACCAGCTCTCTTGTCTCGAATCCCCGTCGCCTACCTTGGTGCAGCAGTTGGCGTAATGGTCGGGCGAAGCATCAAGCGCGGCATCTCTAACGAAGGTAGCCTCGCGAAGCCAGTCGCGAGAGACGGGCTGCTACCTCTCGCCGTTACCGTCATTGGCGGTGTCGCGGTGGAGGCAATTATTCGAATGCTCCTGCACTGGCGCTAGTGCGACACCTGCACTATCGGGGGAGCCGGCGGGGAGCCAGCTCCACGACTGCGGCAGAAAGCTGAAAGTGTTCGGAATCGACCCAGGAAACTGGCGGTGAGGCAGGGATTCGAACCCTGGATACAGCTTTTGGGCCGTATAACGGTTTAGCAAACCGCCGCCTTCAGCCTCTCGGCCACCTCACCATTCGACTCGCGTGGGATCGCGCGC
>Ga0134123_10003102_pt1 | contig 10817 bp, 12 predicted proteins | sample KB303_FD_96460 | JGI IMG/M metagenome (GOLD analysis project Ga0134123, IMG submission 96460) | Terrestrial soil microbial communities without Nitrogen fertilizer from Kellogg Biological Station, Michigan, USA - KB3-0-3 | ecosystem: Environmental > Terrestrial > Soil > Unclassified ...
GGCCTCGAGCTGGACTCGTCCATCGCCGAGATGGGGCTGGACTCGCTGGAGCGCATGGAGATCGTGGCCGCGCTGGAGACCCGCTTCGGCGGCCGGTTCCCGGAGCCGGTGATCGCCGAGATGTACACCTGCCGCGAGGTCATCGACGCGGTCCAGAAACACCTGGTGAACGGGGATCACCCCCGCCGAGCCGAGCGGACGGGCGAGATCCCGCCCGAGCATTACCGGTTCGAGCGCTATCCCGAGTACATCAAGCTCAAGGAAAACCTCGAGATGCTGGAGGCGACCGGGCTGGGGAACCCCTTCTTCAAGGTGCACGGACGCATCGCCAGCGATACGACCCTGATCGACGGCCGGGAGATGATCAACTTCTCCAGCTACAACTACATCGGCATGTCCGGCGACCCGGTGGTGGCCGCGGCCGCCAAGGCCGCCATCGACCGCTACGGGACCTCGGTGTCGGCCAGCCGGCTCGTCTCCGGCGAGAAGGGGCTGCACGGCGAGCTCGAGCGGGCCATCGCCGACCTGGTCGGCGCCGAGGACGCGATCGTCTTCGTGGGCGGGCACTCGACGAACGAGACCACGGTGGGCCACCTGTTCGGGCCCGGCGATCTGGTCCTCCACGACGCGCTGGCGCATAACAGCATCGTGCAGGGCTGCATCCTGTCCGGCGCCCACCGCCGGCCGTTCCCCCACAACAGCTGGCAGACGGTGGACAAGCTCCTGGCCGACCTGCGCGGACAGTATCGCCGCGTGCTGGTCGCCATCGAGGGCGTCTACAGCACCGACGGCGACATCCCGGAGCTGCCGCGGTTCATCGAGGTGACGAAGCGCCACAAGGCCCTGCTGATGGTGGACGAGGCCCACTCCGCCGGCGTCCTCGGCGCCCACGGGCGCGGCATCGGCGAGTACTTCGGCGTGAATCCCCAGGACGTGGATCTCTGGATGGGCACGCTCAGCAAATCCTTCGGGAGCTGCGGCGGCTACATCGCCGGATGCCGCGCGGTGGTCGAGTATCTCAAGTACACGGCGCCGGGCTTCGTCTACAGCGTCGGCATCTCGCCCGCCAATGCCGCGGCGGCGCTGGCGTCCATCCGGCTGCTGATGGAAGAGCCCGAGCGCGTCGTCCAGCTCGATCGGCAGGCGCGCCTCTTCCTCACCCTGGCCCGCTCGCGGGGCCTGAACACCGGCCTCAGCAAGGATTCCCCCATCGTGCCCGTCATCCTGGGCGACTCCATCCACTGCCTGCGGCTGTCGCGGGCCCTCTTCGATCGGGGCATCAACGTCCAGCCCATTCTCTATCCCGCCGTCGAGGAGCGGGCGGCGCGGCTGCGGTTCTTCATCACCGCCGGCCACACCGAGGAGCAGATCCGCCACACCGTGGACGTGACGGCCGAGGAGGTCGAGCGCATCAACCCGAAGTACTTGCGTCAGGGTCAACCGCTCCTCGGTTAGACGTCTGCAGAACGGCGGTCCACATGTTGCTGAGGGTCTCGGCGGTAGTTCTGGCGGTGGGGCTTCTGTCGGGCTGCGCGCTCTTCGACTCGGGTCCGAAGCCGGTGGCGTCCACCTACGTGACCCTCTCCGATTCCAGCGCGGGCTATGCGCTGCTCTACGAGACGGTCTCCAAGCAGAAGCGGGCCAATCTCCTGTCCTACATCAAGAAGGAGACCCCGGAGCTCAAGGCGCTGCTGGAGCGGATCGCCGAGACCTCCCGGGCCACCGCCGACGAGCTGGAAGCGCTGGCCAAGGCGGCCCCGCCGCTGAACCTGGCCGCCACCCGGCTGCCCAAGATGGAGCTGGCGGCGCGCGAATCGATCGAGAAGGACACGCGCAAGGACATCCTGGAGAGCAAGGGCGTGGACCTGGAGTTCACCATGGTGAGCTCGCAGCTATCCGGGCTGAACTACGCCGCGCATCTGGCGCGCAGCCTGGCCGCCGTCGAGACCAGCGAGCCGCGAAAGGCATTTCTCCAGCGGACCGACCGCAAGTATTCCCAGCTCCACGACCAGGTGTACAAGATGATGTACACGCGGTACCGGAGCTAGCCGAGGAAGCTCAGATCACTTGGCGTCGGCACGCGGCGTCCAGGTGCCCGTCGCGTACTCGCGCAGCGCCTGCCGGACCACCACGTTCAGCGTGGTCGTCTCCTTCACCGCCCGGGCGCGCGCCGAGCGCTGGAGCTCGCGCGGAATCCCCCGGATCAGGTAGATGCCGGACTTGGCCGTGGAGACGAGGGCGCGGCTCATCGAGCGCGGAGCGTGGAAGTACACGTGAAGCGCGGAAGATTTGATCACGGCATGTTCCTCCTGGACGGCGGCGGGACCGCCGCGATGCACCGAGTGTAAGCCTTTCTGACATCCGCTCCCATTGGACCTTGGTCCAATGGGAATCCCGGGCGGCCCCGACTACGGTTGAGGGGGTGTCTGGTCGAGATGGTGCCTGGGTGTTCACCTGAAAGGCGGGAGACATGACGATTGGATTCCTCGAGCAACTGGCCTGTGTGCTCGTGGTCGCCGCGGTGCTGGTAGCCCGGATGCGGCACGGTGGCCGGCGCCGCTCCGCGCGGGCGCGGTCCCGGGGCCGGTCATGAGCGACGTGGCGGGCCCGGAGGCGGTCGCGCAGGTGAAGGCAAGCACGCCGCTCGACGAGATCAAGCGGACCACCGGTCCGCAGACGGCGAATGGCCGGCGGTGGGAGGTGGAGCTCAGCGGGGTGCCGCCCCGGGAGTGGCTGGAGCTCTTCAAGGCCTCGGGGGAAGGGACGGCGAAGGCCGTCCCCAAGCGCGTGGAGTTCGATCGCGCCGCCGCCATCTTCAAGTGCCAGGAGGAAGACGTCGCGCACTGGATCGAGTGCCTCGACAAGTGGATCGCCTCCACCAACTCGCGTTACCGGATGTCGCTGGAGAAGGTGTGGCGCGAGCGCTTCGACCGGGTCGATGCCGAGACCAAGGAAAAGGACCGGATCGAGAAGATGAACGATCGCTTCCGGAACCTGTGAGCCTGGGCGCATGGCGAAGCTGATCCAGATCTGCGCGTCCCAGAACGACCTGTTCGCCCTTGACGGCGACGGCGTCGTCTATCAGTACAATTTCAAGACGAGCCGCTGGACGAGGCTCGACCACGCGGGGGACGGCGCCGAGACGGGCAGTACGCCGCCGGGCTCCGATCGCCGCGCGGCCAAGGAGAGGCGAAGCCGACCATGAAGCCAAGCCCTGACCCTCGTATACCGCTCGCGACGGCGCTGGCGGCCGCGATCCTGCTGGCCGCCGGCCTCTTCGGCGCGCCCGGCCTCGCGCTCGCCGACGTTCCGAACGCCACCGACATCGCGACCTGCAACCGGGAAGCGCAGGAGCGAGTCCTGGGCCTCGCCGGGCCCCCCACCTCGAAGGACGAGGCCGGGGCCGACGCCGCGCGCAAGGGGACCTCGAAGGTCGCCGAGCATCCGGGCCACACGGCAACGGGGACGCAGTCGTCGGACCCGCAGATCCACGGGATGGGGAGCGAGGGCGCGAAGGACGCGACGTACCGGGCGGCCTATCGGGTCTGCATGCGGCGAGCCGGGTTCTAGGCTCCGGAGGCTCCGATGCCCGCGGATCTCGGTGCGTCCGTCAGCGCCTACTGGGCCCGCGAGGGCCTCGGCCGCGCCATCCTCGAGGCGCTGGCCGCCGCGGGCAAGAACGTGGACGCGCTGACGATCGACGACCTCGCGCCCGCGGATCAGTTCCACGGCGGTGGCAAGGACGCCACCCTGCGCCTGGCACGCCTGGCTGCTCTCGAGCCGGGCATGCGCGTGCTGGACGTGGGCGGAGGCGTGGGCGGCCCGGCGCGCACGCTGGCGGCCGAGTTCGGCTGCCGCGTCACCGCAATCGACCTCACCGAATCCTTCGTGAGCGCGGCACAGATGCTCACCGCGCGGCTCGGCCTGGCGGGCCAGGTCACCCACCGGGTCGGCAATGCGCTCGCGCTGCCGTTCGACGGCGGCACCTTCGACGTGGTGTGGACCCAGAACAGCGGGATGAACATCGCCGAGAAGGAGCGCCTGTACGCCGGCTTCCACCGCGTGCTCCGCCCCGGCGGCCTGCTGGCCATCCAGGAGCCGATGGCCGGCCCGAGGCCGCCGATTCTCTATCCCGTCATGTGGGCGACCGACGCGTCCACCAGCTTCCTTCGCCCGCCCGCGGAGATGCGCGCCCTGATCGAGGCGGCCGGCTTCCGCGCGAAGGCCTGGGACGACGTCACCGCCGAGACGGCCGGCGTCCGCGACGCCAGCGCCATTCCCGCCCACAGCGCGCAGCGCCTCATCATGGGGGACCGCCTCGACGAGATCATCCGCGTGGGCCACCTGAACCGCGACGAGGGACGCCTCGTCTCCGTGCAGGCCGTCTTCGACCGGCTCTAGAGCAGCTCCTTGGCGCGCAGGTCGGCGAGGATGGCGCCGACCAGGACCAGAAAGCCCAGGAGGAAGAGCGGCGGTCCCAGGAACATGTACACGGTGACGATGACCGGCGTCCCGCGCAGGAGGACGGCCAGCGCCAGCAGGTTGGCGACCGCGGCGAGGGCGATGGCCGCGCGGAGCCAGAAGACGCGCCCCCGGGCCGGGATCATCGGCGGGCCTCCTGCTTCGCCTTCGGGTGCGCGGGCGCGTGGCAGTCCAGGCACGAGGTCTTCCCCGACAGGAAGTCCGGCAGGTCCTCCTTCGGGTGCTCGGCCGACGTGAGGAACTTGACGGACTCGCCGTGGCACTCGAGGCATCGCGTGTTCGGGTACGGGCGAGCGATGTGGAGCGGCAGCGAGTAAGCGCCCGTGGTGTAGCGCCAGACGTGGCCGAGCCCGGCCAGCTTCGCCTGGATGGTGCCGGCCAGCCCGTAGTCCGAGTGGCAGGTATAGCAGTGGCGCTCGCGGATGTACCGGTTCTTCGCGTGCACCGCGGCGAGGGTCTCGCTCTTGACGTTCCCCAGGTCGGCCACGTAGGGCGTCATCAGGTGGCACGAGCCGCACGCGGCCACCGTGGTGGAGCGCTCGAGGCCGTGGGCGGAGGCGAGGAAGGCCACCGAGACGGGTACGAGCCCGACGGCCACGAGCAGCCAGGCCCGCGACGCCCTCGATTCGGTCCCCGCGCGCAGGCTGCGCCATGCGATGGCGAGCAGGATGAGGTCGAGCACGGCGAAGGCGATGCCCAGGCCCTGGAGCCACTCATCCGTCGTGCCGATCCACAGGCGCGGCGGCGCCACCGCTACTGCTCCTTGCTACCCGGGTAACCCTTGAGCCAGTCGATGCTCACGGTCTTCGCCTTTTCCTTGTCCTTCTCGGCGGCGAGCCATTTGCCCCGCTCGTTGAGCTCGTCGCGCTTGAACGTGTCCTTCTTCGGGAGCTTGCTGGCGTGGCAGTACTGGCAGCTCGTGGCGGGAAACCCCGCTTCTTTCGCGAGCTTGAGGAGATCCTTCTCGGCGAAGGCGGGGCCGGCGAGCACGCCCCCCATGAGCAGCAGCGACACCGTGACGACGCTTGTGGACCGCATACGTACCCCCATGTGGCTCGACCATACCGATCGGGGGGGCCGGGCGGGTATTGGACTTTAGTCCTATAGACGACGGCCCCGTTTCGCGGGCAAACTGCCGCTGGTCAGCGGCTTCTTTTTGGGTTCGAGGGAGCAAACGTCCGGCCGGTGGAGAGCCCGTGATCCGGAGCTCGATCAGGCTCGTTGTCAGCGGCATGGCCGTGGTCGCCGTGGGCGTCCTGGCCGCCTTGGTGCTGCCCGCTCCCGCGCAGAAGGCTCCGGCGCCGCCGAATGTCCCGGCGCTTCCCCCCGCGGATTTGCCCCCCGGCTATGTCGGCGCCGCCGTCTGCACGGGGTGCCACGAGGACTCGATCAAGAAGCTCGAGGGCACCCGGATGGGGCGGCTCTTCATCCACCAGCCGCGCAGCGCGGTGGAGCGCACCGTCTGCGAGACGTGCCACGGACCGGGCAAGGCCCATGTGGACGCGGCGGGCGGGGACAAGGGGGACGCCAAGCTCATCACCTTCGGCAAGAAGGATCGGACGCCGGTGGAGGAGCGCAACCGGGTCTGCCTCTCCTGCCACCGGGCGGGCCAGCACCTGCTGTGGACGGGGAGCGCCCACGACGCGCGCGACGTGCCCTGCACCGGCTGCCACAAGGTGATGGAGAATGTCTCGCCCAAGCACCAGCTGGCCCGGCCGACGGAGCTCGAGACCTGCGGCACCTGTCACCTGAAGGAGCGCGCGCTGCAGATGCGCTCCTCGCACATGCCGGTGCGTGAGGGCAAGATGACGTGCACCAATTGCCACAGCCCGCACGGCGCCGTCACCGCCTCCCTGCTGAAGGGGAACACGGTGAACGAGACCTGCTACACCTGCCACGCCGAGAAGCGCGGCCCCTATCTCTGGCAGCACGCGCCCGTCGTCGAGAGCTGCGCCAACTGCCACAACCCGCACGGCTCCAACCACGACAAGATGCTGGTGATGGCGCGGCCCCGGCTGTGCCAGCAGTGCCACATCGAGAGCCGCCACCCCACCACGCCGTACGGCAAGGCGCCCGGGGACTACAAGTTCGTGCTCGGGCACGCCTGCCTGAACTGCCACGTGAATATCCACGGCTCCAACCACCCCTCGGGCTTCGCGTTCACCCGATGAGGAAGCCGGACATGGGCGGAACCATCGGGCGATGGCGACTGGCGCTCGGAGCCCTCACGCTGGCGGCGAGCGCGGAGCTGGCGCTGCCGGGCCCCGCCGCCGCCCAGACGGCCTTCACGCTGGGGGGCACGCCCTACACGCTCGACGGCGACGTGGAAGTCGGGGCCCGCTTCTTCCTGGCCGAGCCTTCCGAGCGTAACACCGCCAAGTTCGAGGAATACCGGGACATCGCCGACGGCCTCTTCCTCGAGGCCCTGCGCCTGCGGCTGGCGCGGCCGGACGAGAGCTTCGCCATCGAGCTGGGCGGGTCCCGCTGGGGCCAGACCGACCAGGACTACTCGCTGCGCGCGGGGCGGCCGGGCGTGTGGGACTTCGGCTTCGAGTGGGACCAGCTCCGGCACCTCTACTCCACGACCGCCCGCCTCCTGTCCGTCGACGTGGAGCCGAACCACTTCGTGCTGCCCACCCCGCGGCCCGCGCTCTCCGTGCACAACACGCTGTCCGAGCGCCGCGACGTCGCCTCGCAGTGGGAGACGATGCGGCTCTGGGCGGGCTTCAACCCGGTGGAGAAGCTGGAGCTCAAGGCCGAGTACTCGCGGATCCACAAGGAGGGGAGCCGGCCCATCGGGATGGCGTTCGGGTCGCCGGGCAACAACTTCCTCGAGCTCCTCGAGCCCATCGACCAGACCATCCACGACTTCAAGCTGCGCGCCGCCTGGGCCGAGGAGTCGTACCAGATCCAGTTCCAGTACGGGCTCTCCATATTCCACAACGAGTTCAGCGCCTTGACCGCCGACAACCCCTGCTTCGCCAACGCCGCGGCGTGCGGCGCCTCGGACGGCGGCGCGGCGGCGCCGCGGACGGGGCAGACGTCGCTGCCCCCGAGCAACATGGCGCACTCCCTCAGCCTGTCCGCCGGCGTCACCCTGCCGATGCGGACGCGCCTCCAGGGAACCTTCGCCTGGGGCATGTACCTCCAGGACGAGACCTTCCTCCCGCACACGATCAACCCCGCGCTGAACAGCGTGGACCTGCGCCTGCCCCGGACGAACCTGGGCGGGCAAGTGCAGACGTTCCTGCTGAACCTGAGCGCCGTCACCCGGCCGCTGCGGCCGGTCACCGTGTCCGCGAAGTACCGCTTCTACAGCCTGAACGACCTGAGCGACGTGATGACGTTCCCGGGTCACGTCGTCAACGACCGCAGCCTCACCCGGGAAGCGCGGCACGCGGGCCGCTTCGACTACTCGAAGCAGAACGCCGACGTCGACGTCCGGTGGGTGATCCTGCGGCCGGTCGCCCTCACGGTGGGGGTCGGGTGGGAGGAGTGGAATCGCAACGAGCACCGCGAGGTGCCGAAGAGCGACGAGCTCTTCGGCAAGGCCGCGCTGGATCTGACCCCGCTGGAGTGGCTCTCCGCGCGCGTCACCTACCGTCCGTCCTTCCGCCGCATCGACGAGTACCACACGCGGGCGCACGCCGAGCACTCCGTCGAGGAGGATCCCGGCGCCGCCGCGCAGGGCCAGTCCCTGCTCCTCCGCAAGTACGACGAGGGCGAGCGCGACCGGCAGCGGATCGACGCCCTCGTCAACCTGATGCCCCTCGAGTCGCTGACCTTCACCCCCGCCTTCGGCTGGCGGTACGACGACTATATCGCGTCCCGACTGGGGCTCCAGAGCGAGACGGCCTGGTCGGCGGGCATGGACGTGACCTGGGCGCCGACCGAGCGCTTCTCCGCGTGGGCGGGGTATCTCTACGAGAAGATGCGGCGCCACATGCGCTCGCGCAGCCGGCCGGTGACCGGCGCGACGACGTTCGACTTCGTGGACTTCGACTGGGTCACCGACACCACCGACACCGTGCAGACCGTGCACGCGGGAGTGCGCGCGGTGCTCCTGCCCGGCAAGCTCGACTTCACTCTGATCGCGAGCTTCGCGAACGCCCTCAGCCGCACCGCGAACAAGAACCCCATCGCTCCCGCCAGCGGCACCGCCGCCCAGGACGCGACGGCCAGGGTGAGGCCTTTCCCCGCCATCGAGGACGCGATGTTCCGCCTCGAGACGGCGCTCCGGTGGCGCTTCGCGAAGGCCTGGACCGCGAGCCTCAAGTACACCTTCGAGAAGTTCGACGGGACGGACTGGCGGAGCGACCAGCTCAATCCCTTCGTGCCCGGCCAGACCTCGATCTGGCTCGGCAACGACGCGCGGGATTTCGCCGCCCACACCCTCGCGGTGACGGTGGGCTTCAGCTTCAAGTAGGCGCGCGCCTGGGCGCGCCGGTTTGCCCGGTGCGAAATCACCGCAATCGTGGCTACTATCGGTGTTCGCCATCCTCCCCGCATTTGGAATGCCCACCTGATGTCACGGCCACGTCCTGGGCGTATACTCCGAAACGGTTGAGCAAGGCCCCCCGGACCCACCACCACCCACGGAGGAACGCTATGGGCGCACGAGCCGAGACGCTGGCGAAGCAGTTCGAGGCCAAGGCCGACGAGATGACGAAGGCCCTCGGCCAGCTGACCGACGCCGACTGGAAGAAGGTGACCGCCGCGGAGCAGTGGTCCGTAGGCGTCACCGCGCATCACGTGGCCAGCTCGCATCAGGGGATCGCCGGCCTCGTGAAGACCCTCGCGTCCAGCAAGTCCGTCCCGGGCTTCACCATGGACATGCTCCACGCGGGCAACGCCCAGCACGCCAAGGATTTCGCGGGCTGCACCAAGGCGGAGACGCTGGCGCTGCACCAGAAGAACGCTGCCGACGCGGCGGCGACGGTGCGGGCCCTCTCCGACGCCCAGCTGGAGCAGAGCGGCACCGTCATCACGGGCGCGCCGGCCATGACCACCCAGCAAGTCGTCGAGGGCATCCTCATCAACCACATCGACGATCACCTCGGCAGCATCCGGAAAACCATCGCGAGCTGACGCCGAGGGGAGCTGACGGAGGGGAGTTCAGGAATGTTGCGACACGTTCTCGTCCTGGCGCGTGACCAGTCACTGGACGCGCTCGACGTGACGATCGCGCTCGACCGGCATCTCTCGCGCGGCGAGCACGTCGAGATCGTCCAGGACCGGCGCGGCGAGCCGCCGGAGGAGAAGTGGCCGGCGAAGAAGGAGCGCCGCCGCTCGGGCGGCGCGCTGGCCGACCAGCTCCGCACCCAGGGCTACGGCCTGGTCTCGCGCGAAGACGAATCGCGCCTGCCGGGGCTCCAGGCCGCCGCCCCGCCCCCTCGGCCGCCGATCGTGCCGCTGCCGTGGGTTGCGCCTACGCCGCCGGCCGTCGCGCCCACGCCGCCGGTCGCGCCGCCGCCTCCGCCGATCGCGCCGCCCTCTCCGCGGCCGATCGCGCCGCCTCTGCCGGTCGCCGCGCCGGCGCCGCCTCCGGCGATCGCCGCGCCCCAGCCGCCGGTCGCGGTGCCGCCCCCGCCCATAGCCGCGCCTGCGTCGCCTCCACCGATCGAGCCGCCCTCTCCGCGGCCGGTCGCGCCGCCGCCTCCGCCGGTCGCCGCGCCCACGCCGCCTCCGATCGTGCCTCCGCCGGCGCCGCCGGTAGTCGCGCCGCCGCCGGTCGCGCCGATAGCCAAGCTCCCGCCGTCGCCGTTCGCGCCGCCGCCCCCGCCGGAGCCCTCACTTCCCTGGCCGATGAGCGTGCCGCCGCCGGCGCCCGGGCCGCGAATCTTCGACCGCAATGTCGTCGACCGGATCGTCGCAAACCGCAATGTCGCCGAGCGCAACTTCGCGCGCCCCCCGGGCGCCGGCGCGGAGCGTCCGCGCCTCTCGCTCGACGATCGGGAGGCCCTGCGCTCCAGCCTGAACGAGGACTGGTCCCTGGACCCTGACGGCCGCGATGAGCTGGCGCGTCCCCCGCGCCGCGGGGGCGCCCTCCCCGTCCTGATCGGGGTCGCCGCCCTGGCCGTGGGGCTGATCTTCTTCTCGACGCATGCGCGCGACCGCCTCGTCGGCGCGCTGATTCCCGAATCCACGCCGACCGAGACGATCACGCCTTCCAGTCGGGCCACGCCCGCCGATCCGGCCGCTTCACCCGAGCCGGCCACTTCGTCCGACGCGACCGCACCGCCTGGGCCGGTCACGTCACCGGACCCGGCCCCGCGGAGCTTGCCGGTGGAGGAGCCCCCGCGCGAGGCATCGCGCGCGCCGGAGCGCCCGGCGCC
>Ga0134123_10003110_pt1 | contig 10798 bp, 9 predicted proteins | sample KB303_FD_96460 | JGI IMG/M metagenome (GOLD analysis project Ga0134123, IMG submission 96460) | Terrestrial soil microbial communities without Nitrogen fertilizer from Kellogg Biological Station, Michigan, USA - KB3-0-3 | ecosystem: Environmental > Terrestrial > Soil > Unclassified ...
ATCCTTGCTTAAAGAAATTTTGAAAGAAGGACACCGCTATCGAATCAATATTTTAAATGCTTGAAAAAAAGCTGGCTATGGAGAAGGAAATAGATTTTCCGACTTAATTACTCATAATAACGACTTGCGTAGTGATAACAGTTTCAAAAAGTTCATCAAAGAAAAAACCAACGGAGGACCTGGTTATGATAAAATTGAGAATCTTAGTCAATTAATTGCTGAAAAAAGCCTTCCTGAACTAAAAGAAGATTGTTTGGGTTATATTTTAAGATATCGTTTGATTCAATATATTAAAGCAACTACTGATGAACGAAAAAATTGAAAAAAAGATATCGTTCTAGATTGAATTGCCGAAGCGAAGAAATGTTCCCAAGAAACCGACTCATTTACTGGCATTACCGGAGGAGATAATAAAACAGGTGATAAAGTCTTAGATAATCTTGTTAGAAGTGTTGTTCGTGGTCATGCTGAAATTATGGACTTAGATATTAGTAAAAGTTCTGAATACAATATTGCTAAACGTTGGGTAGATGCAGGTTATAAAGTGGAAACAATAAAAAGTTTGTCGGAAGCAATAGACGAAAAATTCATCAAAGAAAAAGGCAAAAGCGATAAAAAAGGAGTTTGATTGTCCTATTCTGATCCTAAGGAATTACATAAAGATGCACGTAATCACCAAATTAATGAAGAAGGAGTAACCAAAGAAAACTATAAAGAGTTTAAAGAAAAAGATAAAGAAAAACTCGAGAAAACAGTTGGTTATTTAAACGATTTAATTGAACATAAACTAGCCACCGAAGAACAAGTAGAATTCCATAAGCAATTGACTTCTCACATAGCTACTTTAACTACTACAGGTGGCAAAAAACCAGAAGGTGAAGAAGGTGGCAAAAAACCAGAAGGTGAAGAAGGTGGCAAAAAACCAGAAGGTGAAGAAGGTGGAACTAGTGAAACAACCACTGGTGATAAAAAACCAGATGCGAAATGATGACAAAAAGGTGGTTATGCCATTTTCTGAGCTCCTATTCTTGCCATATTCTTAATTGGTGGTCTAGGTTATGCCCTAGGCTGATGAGGCGGTAAAAAAGAAGAATCTGAAGAAGAAGAAACTACAGAAACTGAAGGGGGAGAAAAATAATAACATGGATGCAAATACAAAAATAAAAAAGTTAGAATTAGAAAAAGAAATAGCGAGAGCTGAAAGAGAAAGGGACCGCAGTTTAAAATGATTTTTCATTAATCTTCTTACACTTATAATAGCATTATCGTTTGCTGCTTTAATTTTATGGTTAATGCCAAAAATAATTGCTAAAACAATGTCTAAGAAATGCTTGGATGCTAATGGGGTTCTTAAACAGCCATTATCTTATGAAGATCAAATACGCTTGGATTATATTAAATGAGGGATGTTTGTCTTTGTCTTCGCATGAGTTACAACTTGGATATTCTGAGCTCTTTTCCGTTTCCGCAAATGATCTAGCTACCATCACGAAGTAGAAGTATTAAAAGAAGAATTAAAGAAGTTAGAATTAGAAAGATAGGATTAATATATCTAAAAAGCAAACAATTATTTCCATTAAAAGTTAATTAATCTCCCATATCAAGTAATTTATCAAAGGTGTAGATAATAAGTAAAACGTTGGTTTAGTCATATTTTCTCTTTGCTAGAATCAACACGGAAAATAAGAGATATGTTCATCAAGAAGCCTTTTTTGGTAAATAAATATAAGGCTCTTTTGTATAATTCTTATACAATAATAAAAAAATATGGACGAATCCCCCCATACACAAAGTCCTCAAAAATACTCCGTATGGACTAAATAATTTTTATACCTCAGAGAGTTAAACAATTAGAAGAAAAAGTGATTTGGAAAGATTCAAAACCTTATGTTTTTTGTTTGATAAGAAATAAAGAAATTTTATTAAAACCAGAAGAAACAGTAAGGCAGTTATACATTGTTACTCTGATGGAAGATTTTAAATATCCGAAGTCAAGAATCAAATTAGAATATCCAGTGCATTTTGGGCGAGAAAAAAGAGCAAAGAAAAATAAAATGTTTCGAGTAAATTAACTCTTTACCAAGCAGGAAAGAAAAGAACCATTTCTTAACTGAAGTATTTTCTCAAATCTTACAGGATATAGTTAGGAGAGTTCACAAAAACTTTCAAGCTTTCTTTCAGAGATTAAAGGTTGGGAAAGCAGGCTACCCAAGATTTAAAACAAGCTTAGATATGACAGTCTATCCTCAGCATGGCTTTAATTTAGTTAACCAAAAGCAATTAAAGTTAAGCAATATTGGTTTAGTAAACATTAAAAAACACCGAGGATTGGAGGGAGAAATAAAAAATTGCTCTATCTTGATTAAAAATGGCAAATATTATGCCTGCTTCTCCTGTGAAGTTGAACCAAAACCATTACCAAAGACAAAGAAAAAAATTGGTATTGACATGGGCTTAACCTCTTTCTTAGCTACTTCTGACGAAGAGTTAAAAGAAGCACCTAAAACTTACAGAAAAGCCGAAAAACAATTAGCCAAGGCTCAAAGAAAAGTCAGCAGGAGAACAAAAGGAAGTAAAAGGAGAAAAAAAGCTGTGAGAATATTACCGTTAAACATGAAAAAGTTAGCAATCAAAGAAAAGACTTGGCTCACAAGTTAAGCCGAGAATTAGTTGAAAAATATGACCTAATAGCCTACGAAAAACTACAAGTAAAGAATATGGTGAAAAATAGGTTCCTAGCCAAAAGCATCACGGATGCTGGCTGAAATCTATTTTTGACTATACTCGCTTACAAAGTGGAGGAAACTGGTAAGAGATTAGTCAAGAAGCAAGGAATACAAGTCAAATATGTAATCCATAATATTCTAAAACGAGCAGAAGGGTTAGGAACTAGCCTTCAAGGAGCAGTGTCAATGAGTGCTGTAAAGAATTGAGAAGCTCCCACCTCTAATTAGGTAGGGGTAGTTCATTCTTTGAGATAGAAACTAGATTGAATATTCACAAAAAAAAAGCTTGTTAGATTATTGAGCAAAAGAAGACTAGAAAATTGTTTAGGATAATTCTTTCACTTTTCCTAGTTCATTTAATTTTTCACTTAGTTTTTTCAAAAAGTCAATTAAATTACTTTCTTCTAATTTGGCTAACTCTTGACTAATTTTAGCAATTAAATTGTTTTGTTTATCCGTTAAATTTTTTACTATTTTATTAATGTCTTCATTAGTTAAGCCTATTTTTTCTCGAATTGCTTTTTTAATTTCGTTGTTCAAACTGCTCCATTTTCCTTTACGAATATATTCGCTGGCCAAAAAGGCAGTTTTGTTATCTACTCCCCAAGATGACAAGAAGGTTCAAATATCTTCTCGGCACGCAATTAATTCTTCTAATTTTATGCCTTCTTTATAATAACTTTGTTGATTTTGAGTTCAAACGTCAGTTCCATGGGAGAAGCCCGAAATCTGCACTAACTGGGAAAACTTGGTTGGTTTAAGAGATTTTAAAAAGTTTCTTTTCACAAAATCTGTACCAAATTCCGGTATTCCTAAAGTATCTGCTTGGGTAAAAATTTCCATAATTTTTTCATCATGAAAAGAGATGTTATCAGGATTTGCTCTGGTTAATTCATACAGTTTTTGCAAAACAGTGGGTTCATCATGTCCTAAAATATCTAGTTTGAGAAAAATATTTGCTAAAAAACTGTATTCGAAGTGCGTAGTTTTTCATTCAGCCTGTTTATTATCAGCTGGATAGTTTAAAGGGGTATAATTATGAACATCGATATTTTGGGGAATAATTAACAATCCGCCAGGATGCTGTCCTGTGGTTCGCTTAATTCCTTTTAATTGTTCTAGCAGTTTTTCATCGTTGCCATTGTTATAAAGGTTAAATTTAGGATTAAGTTCTTTTTTTAGTTTCTTATATTCTCGTAAAAATATTTCTGCGGTTTGTTGGGATAATTTGTTAATAGTGCCAATTCGATAAACGTGTTCTTCTCCGAGGAGTTCGCGAACATAATCATGAGCAGTTTTTTGATATTCTCCGGAAAAATTTAAGTCAATATCAGGAGTTTTTTCTCCCTTTCAGCCAAAAAAAGTTTCAAAGGGCAAATTATGCCCTTCCAACGTTAATTGATTTTTGCATTGTGGGCAATTTGAAAACTCATTAACGTCATAGCAAGAAAATACTTTTTGGTTGGTTCGGTAAAGTTCAAAATGTTTGCAACTTTGGCAAAAATAGTAAGGAGGTAAAGGATTAAGATCAGTAATACTTAGCAAATAAGCAATAAAAGAAGAGCCTACTGAACCACGAGAACCAACAATAAATCCATCTTGGTGAGTTTTTTGAACAATTTGATAAGCTAATCAATAAATTGAAAGGTAATTTTCGCGAATAATTTTTCATTCTTTGTCTATTCTTTGTTTCACAATTAAGGGTAAATTATCGCCAAACAATTCTTGGGTTTTTTTTTGGTATACTTGGACTAATTTTCCTTCATTCTCCGAAAAATCGGGGTATTGAATTTGTCCGTCAAAAATAATAACTTCCTCTGTTCGGTTGGCAATTTTTTGCGGATTAGTAAAAATTACTTCTTCCATTAAATCAGCATCTTGCAAGAATTTTCAATCTTCAATTATTTCTTCTTTGCGGCGAAGATGTTGGTCTGGTAAATTAGCAAACCTATCCTCTTTTCCGTCTAAAGTAGCCTCATTGTATAAAGGATGCCTAGCACCATTCATTCCCTCGTTAGCAACGACGATTTGCTTAATAATTTTTTGTTCGGGCTGACAATAATGAACATTATGGCTAGCAACGGTTGGAATATTTAAAGCGTTGGCAGTTTGAATTATGTTTACAATCATTTGTTTTAGCTCTGCTTCTCCCATTCGTCCATTCAATCATAAATGTCGAAAACTACCAGGACTGTTCACCTCAATGTAATCATAAAATTTTATGGCTTTTTGTCGATCAGATTCAGAATTGAAAGCACTAAAAAGAGCAAAAATTTCTCCTTCTCGGTTGCCCGCTGCCCCAATCAGTAAATTTTGCCGGTATTTTTCCAAATCTGAACGAAAAACGCAAGGTACTTTAAAAAGGTTGTTGGTGTGAGAAAGAGTAATCAATTGATATAAACTATTTAATCCTGCTTGATTTTTTGCCAAAATTTTGACTTTATGACCTCGGTTGGGAAAGTATTGGTGATTGATTAATCTTTCAACCTCTTTTCATTGTTTAATTCCTTGTTCTTGAAGAGATTTTAATAATTTGCTAAATAAATCAGCTAATAATTTACTATCTTCTAAGGCTCGGTGGGCTTGCTGAATGTTTCCTTTGCTAGTGGCACGGCTTAATTTTTGTAAACTATATGATCTTCTTTCCGGTAAAGTTATTCAAGCTAATGGCAAAGTATCAATTAATGGATAAGGCAAATCTTCTCCGAATTTTTCTCTTCAAACTTTGTTAACAAAGGTAAAATCAAAATTGCGAGCATTATGAGCTACTAAAACACAATTTTTTCAGTCTTGACGAATTTCTGGTAAAATTTGTTTGATTTTCTTTTCTTTCTTTAATTTTTTTGGATCAATATCCGTATACCAGGAGCGAAAAACTTCTGGGGCGATTTCTCTTTCCGGACAAACTAAATAATTTTTTTCTTTCAGTATTTCATCTTTCTTTCAAATAACATAACCAATTTCAATTATTTCATTATATTCTGAAAAAAATCCGGTTGTTTCTAAATCAAAAATACAATAAGTTAAATCTTCAATGTTTTGTTCTAAAAATTTTTGTGATTGAGGACTACGATTAAAAATGTAAGGTGGCAATTTATCTTCTAGCATTTCCATTTCGCAGCCATAAATTAATTTCAGATTAGGGCTGCGAAATTGCCAGAATTCAGGAAAAGATTGTACATTGTAATGGTCGGTAATTCCTAAAACACTATATCCTTTTTCCTGAGCCACTTTAATATATTCAACTGGACCACTGATGCCATCTAAAGTACTAAATCGAGTGTGAATTCCTAATTCAATTATTTTTTTTTCTTTTCAATCATTAATAGTTTCTTGACTAAGCAGTTTTTTTTTGTTTTTTTGTTGATTTTCTACTATTTTTTTTTGGCTAACAGCAGATAAATTTTTGTCGATTAGTATGGAATTTTCAATTTTTTTCAGTTCGTTTGTTGTTTTTTCAACTGTCTCTGGAATTACGTTTTGGGTTTTTTTAATATTACCCATGTTTTCTTTAACCAGAGACGGTTTTTTGACTACCAGAGAACGAGTTTTTTTAATTTGTGGAGAAGTAATGCCAATTTTTTCTCAGCCAAGATCATTAAGAGCCTTTTTTAGAATTAAAATGTCTGTACGTATGCTACCTGGTTCTTTTGCATCAACGACTGGCAGTTGTAAAATGCCTCGTTGCAGAGTAAGTTTTTTGGTTAATTGTCATTGATCGATGACTGTGCCTAACAGTTTGTTTTTTCACAAAAAAGGATTAAAATAAAGAAAAACAAGATAATTTTGTATTTTCGCTTCATTTATTTCAGAAAAAGAAGTAAATTTAACTTGATATTCTAAATAATCAAATAAGTAAAATAATTTATTGTAAAGAGAATAAAAAATTTTTCCTAATTCCTCTGCTTCTAAGTAGTGAGGAAAAGTAATTTCTAAAGAAAGAATGCTGGGAGAAGCCACGAGTTCAATTTTTTCTTCCTTATATTCGGAATATTTAGGGTTAATTTCAGCGAATAAATGAGGAAAAGAAACGAGCATGCTTATGGATAATTTTTAGTTAGTAGAACGGTTTTTGATTTTCTATTAATATTAAAAATTAAGGGATTATTAAGCAATTTTTAATAAAACCCACGCTCAAAAATTAGAAATTAGAGGCAACCGGAGGAGATGACTCCCAGCAAACAGCAGCTTAGGTTCTGCTTTTGTTGGGGTTTTTTTTGGCTCTTTATTTTTGCTAGTGTTTAAGACTGGATTTTCTGCTTATGTTTTTTCTTTCGCCAAAAAATAAAGATACTTATTCCGATAGCAATTAAGACAAAAACCCCTGCTCCTACTATTCGACCAGTTTTTCAAGGATAGAGGAGTTTTAGTTCCTTAACTCTTTCTGAATCAAGTTCTCACCCTATTCCTTCGGAGGTTCGATGAGCAGGAGGACTACGAAAATATTCATAATCCGAATCGGGAGGTGTAAGGAGACTATTACTTGATTCTTTATCTCTTCATGTCCCACTCCAAATCTCTACTCTTACAGTTAATCGATACTCTTTGCCATCTTTTTTAAGAACAATTTCTTTTTCGCCTTTTCCTTTTCTTCCTTGCCATTCAATTTCTATTTGCACTTGCTGTTTGCCGAATTCGACTACTTTGCGGTCGCTTCTTCCTTCAAGTCTTAAGTTAGCGAACTCAAAAGTTTTAATTTCTTTTAGCACTAATCTATTTTTTTATCAATCGAATGCATTTGTTCCTTGATATACTTCACGACCATCTTCCCATCTAGGAGGCATACCTGAATCATCAGTAAAATCGTTTTCTTGGTTGATTTCTCTACCACTTTCATGACAACTAATGAGACTTCTTATTAATGATACCACTTCACTTTTTTTGTTTTGAGCATTTGTCGTATTTCAGTCGCCTGTGGCTCCTACTATCTCATAAGTTCCGTCTTCAAAACTGCTTACTGCATAACGAGCCTGAGCAACATTTGACATCACTAGTCGGTTAAATTTTTCGCCTCCGTTTATTCTTCCACTAAAATCTTTAAAATGCCAATTGAATAAATTAGACTGTTTAAATTCCGCTTTTAAACAAAATCTTTTATTGTTAGAACAACCAGAATAAGAACAAGGTCCATAACCTCTTGTTTCGCTAATATCATTATAACCTAAATCAGGATATAAATCTTGTTGTTCTACATATTTTACTTCATAAGTTTTTGGTGCTTGGGGCACGTATTTATTGTTATTGTTAAATTCTGTCATAATATCTATGTTTCCTTTCAATAAAATTAACTAATTCGACTTCATTAACCACTACGCTTCCTAGAAACGGCATATTTAAGATAGTATTTCATATCGGCTCACTGTTTTACGGATATTCGCCACCAACTAGTTTCTGATGGCTAATTCTTCACCGAGGCTTAGTCAGACCTCTTTTTTTGTGTAGATATTTTTCTGAACTAAAAAGCACCTACCGGTGCTGGACTTTTCTACCGCTGGTAATAAATTGTCATTTTCACATGGTTTTTTTGCCTCTATATTGTATATTTTACACTTTTTTTGATTAAACTTTTTTTCTAACAAAGATACACACCAAAATCTGTTGCTAATGCTTCCTCAATGCCTTCACCTGTTAAGCAAAGCAAAATTACGGCAACTATTCAGAACCCAGGAGATAAAAGAAAACCAAACATATTTATATATTTGAAATTTTTATGTAAATAAATTCTTCTCCATTACGATGACGACGAACATATTCATAGATTTTGTCACGGAGTGCTTGACGATCTCCTGTTGTGCATCCAATATGTTGCCATTTTCCTTTGGAATTCCAAATACCATCAGCTGCCGCGATAGCATCATCAATATCGCAAACATACTCACTAGCAGAACCTCGAAAAATTCCTGTTCCTAACAGTCCACCTCCGCACAGTTCAATATAAGCTTGGAATTTTTTAAATTGTTCATAGTCTCATCCTCTACATCCGCTACAAGGTCCATAACCTTTTTGTTCGCCAACATCCTCATAAGTTAAATTCGGTTCCTCTAAAACAAATTGTTCGTAAGTTTTGGGGATATTTGGTTCACTTTTAAACTTTGTTATTGGTGATAAATTGTTATTTGTCATGACGGTTCATTTTTTTTCTTTCCATCCTCTTTAACGTATAGTCCAATGCTACATCTCAGTCAATCGTTCCTTCCATAAGAGCAATAGACATACACTTCGAAAGTGTCCTTTCGTCCACATATGTAGCAGTTTCAACATTATTACCATCTTTATCTTTTGAGTGTCTATAATTAGCCATACCTCCTTTTTGTTTCTCTACTTCTTTATTTCTTTCATGTTGCTCTTGGGCTTTGGTTTTAGCTCCAAAAGCATTTCCGCAACTCGGACAATAATTAGTACTATCTGAAACATTTTTGCTATTACTGCAATGGTAGCATCATTTCGCCATTGGACCATAACCGACTGTTTCACGGATATCGTGATAACCAAGCTCCGGATATAAATCCTCGACTACTAATCTTGTTTCTGTTTTCGGAATAAATTTATTGTTTTCCATATTACTTCTTACCTCTCATTTTTTTTACTATTAATATCATAATAACTGTTATTATTAATAAACCGCCTACCGAGGCTAATAATTTCCCTCCTTTCGTGGAAAAAAAGGGCTTTGTTGACGTTGGATTTCTTGGGCTTCTTGATCGGTTATTTCTCTAATTCGAGGCTTCTCAACAAGTTTTTCACTACAATTTCGGCAAAAATTATCACCTGATTGAACTTTATAATGACCTTTATCTAAACATTTAGGGCAAATTTTTTTTATATCTAAATTTAGACTATCGAAACCTACTTGACTGGAATTTGAAGGCCTAACTCCTCATTCTTTTACTTCTTTTTTATCACCCTCGAATGTTTCGAAACGATGATAAATTACATTTGGATCATTAGGATCCGGATTTTCTAAACCCTTTTCTATGCGTTCAAAATCCTCTAAACGCTTTTCCAATTTCCTAAGTGAATTATCGAAGCCAATGAGAGATTTTATTTTACTATAACTAATATCACCAGTTCCAGTTCATTTTAATTTAGTTTCTAAATGGCTTCAATCAATAGATGGTGGGCTGTTCCCAGACTTCTCTGCTTCAATTTTGGCCTGTTTTAATATTATTTCAATTTTTTGCCGGCGAATTTCCTCTGGAATTTCTGTCGGATTAGTAGTTTGATATTCATTAATCCATTCCTCGCCTTCGGTCTCCACAATAAATTTCATTAATTCATTATCGATAGTGGCTTCTACCTTGGGATTATCTGCGTTGCTTACTTCAATCGATTTGAAATCTTTTAGTCCATGTCAGTCAATCGTTTGTAAAGCATTTGCTGCCTTCTCTGAAAGAATAATCCAATGCTCTCTTCTTAAATTTCCAAAAGCCTCATAAAAAATGGCGTAATCAGAACCATATTGGAAATTTTGTAGTCTATTTGTAAGGGCGGTGCGAAATTCGCTTCCACCGCCTATCATTTTACCAAATTGTGCCATAATATTTAAATTCCTTTCGCTTTATTGCTTTGTATATTCAGCAGTTTCAACAGTATTACCATCTTTGTCTGTTGTGCATTTGTAAGTGGATTTACCACCTTTTTCGGCTGCTACTTGCGTATTTCTGTCGGCTTGTTCTTGGGCTTTACTTCTTGTAGCTACTGTGCCGAAGGCATTTCCGCAATTTGGACAACTGGCAGAACTCTCAGAAACATCTTTATTAGCACTACAATGAGAACACCATTTTTCTACTGGTCCATATCCATTCTGGATACTAATATCCCCATAGCCTAATTCAGGATATAAATACTGTTGCTGTTCCAGAGTTAATTGCTTATCTTCTAAAACAAATTGTTCGTAAGTTTTGGGGATATTTTGGATTGGTTTAAACTTATCAGTCACGTTAGTTTAAGCCTCCTTTCCCTACCTTATTTTTTGCTATATTTAAGGTCATAGCCACCTTGTTATTTAAATTAATTCCTGTCATAGCATTAATTTCCTTTCAGTTGATAGTTCTTGCCTCTCTATCTAATAG
>Ga0134123_10003111_pt1 | contig 10797 bp, 6 predicted proteins | sample KB303_FD_96460 | JGI IMG/M metagenome (GOLD analysis project Ga0134123, IMG submission 96460) | Terrestrial soil microbial communities without Nitrogen fertilizer from Kellogg Biological Station, Michigan, USA - KB3-0-3 | ecosystem: Environmental > Terrestrial > Soil > Unclassified ...
CCGCCGGTGCAGGCGTGGGCGGTCTGGCGCGTGTACAACATGGACCGCATCCGCAGCGGCCGCGCGGACGCGGCGTTCCTGGAGAAGTGCTTTCACAAGCTGCTGCTGAATTTCACGTGGTGGGTGAACAAGGTCGACCGCGACGGGCTGAATGTCTTCGAGGGCGGGTTCCTCGGTCTGGACAACATCGCGCTCTACGACCGCAGCAAGCCGCTCTTCGGCGACGCGGTGCTCGAGCAGAGCGACGCCACCGGCTGGATGGGCATGTTCTCGCTGGTCATGATGCGCATCGCGCTGGAGCTGTCGAAGACCAACTCGACGTACGAGAGCCTCGCCACGAAATTCTTCGAGCACTACGTCTACATCGGCGCGGCGATGAAGATGATGCATGGCGATCGCACGCTGTGGGATGCCGAGGATGGGTTCTTCTACGACGTGCTCCGCTTCTCCGACGGCTCGGTCGTGCCGTTCCGGGTGCGCTCGCTGGTCGGACTCATTCCGCTGTACGCCGTGGAGCGGCTCGAGGAGAAGTGGATCAAGCCGTTTCCGGTCTTCCGCGAGAACCTCAACTGGTTCCTGAAGTACCGCCGCGAGATCGTGCAGCACTGCGTGACGACGGTGCGCGATGACGGCGACATCACGCACGTGCTGGCGGTCGTCGATCAGAACCAGCTGCAGCACCTGCTCTCGCGCGTCGTCGAGCCGGACGAGTTCCTCTCGCCGTTCGGCATGCGCAGCCTGAGCAAGTTCCACGAGCAGCAGCCGTTCACGTTCGGCGGCGCGTCGGTGGGCTACGAGCCGGCGGAGGCGACGACGATCCTGAAGGGCGGCAACAGCAACTGGCGCGGCCCGATCTGGTTTCCGACGACGTTCCTGATGATCGAGACGCTGCGCAAGCTGGAGAAGGCGTTCGGCGAAAACGTGCGCGTTGCGGTGGACGACGAGGTCGCGCGCGAGGAACAGGACGACGCGTTTTCCCGCGCCACCGAGGGCATCGGCGCCGGCGCCACACGCGCGCACCTGCACGGCATCACCCTCGCCCCCGCCGCCACCCCCGCCCCGCAGACGATGGGCCTCACCGGCCTCGCCCGCATGCTCGCCGAGCGCCTGATCGGCATCTTCATCCCCGACGACGACGGCTACCGCCCCGTCTACGGCCCCCCCGGCACCCGCAAGTCCGAGCTCTTCGCCCACGACCCCCACTGGCGCAACCTGGTCCTGTTCCACGAGTACTTCCACGGCGACACCGGCGAAGGCCTCGGCGCCTCGCACCAGACCGGCTGGACCGGCCTGGTGGCGAATCTGCTCGACGAGTGGAGGAAGTAGGTTCGGTGCGCGTAACCGCGCAACCTACGCCTGAATCCACCCTTTCGCCCGCCCCACCGCCCGATGCCACGCATCGAGCAGAGACGCGCGTTGCGAGGCGGGCATTTGCGGGATGAAGACGCGGTCCTGCTGCCACTGCGCGTCGAGGTCGGTGTAGAAGCCGGTGGCGAGTCCGGCGAGACTCGCGGCGCCGAGGGCGGTGGTTTCGGCGAGGCGGGTGCGGACGACGGGGATACCGGCGAGGTCGGCCTGGATCTGCATCAGCAGGTCGTTGGTCGACGCGCCGCCGTCGACGCGCAGCTCCTGCAGCGCGATGCCGGAGTCGCGCTGCATCGCCTCGAGCACATCGACCGTCTGCAGCGCGATCGACTCCAGCGTCGCGCGGGCGATGTGCGCGGCGGTCGTGCCGCGCGTGATGCCGAGAATCGCGCCGCGCGCGTAGGCGTCCCAGTGCGGCGTGCCGAGGCCCGTGAACGCGGGGACGACGACCACGCCGCCGCTGTCGGGCACGGACGCGGCGAGCGGCTCGATGTCGGCGGCGGTGCGGATCAGCCGCAATCCGTCGCGCAGCCACTGCACCGCCGCGCCGGTGACGAAGATGCTGCCCTCGAGCGCGTACTGCAGCGCGGCGTCGCCGAGCTTCCACGCGATCGTCGCGAGGAGGCCGTTCGCCGAGGTCGCCGCGCTCGTGCCGGTGTTCATCACCACGAACGAGCCCGTGCCGTACGTGTTCTTCGCCATCCCCGCGCGCGTGCAGCGCTGGCCGAACAGCGACGCCTGCTGATCGCCGGCGATGCCCGCGATCGGGATGCCGTCGGCCGTCGCCGCGTAGACTTCGCTCGACGACCGCACCTCGGGGAGCACGGAGCGCGGAATGCCGAGGAGCGCGAGCAGCTCGTCGTCCCACTGCAGGCGGTGGATGTCGAACAGCATCGTGCGCGACGCGTTCGTGACGTCGGTGATGTGGGTCCGTCCGCGCGTGAGGTTCCAGACCAGCCAGGAGTCGATGGTGCCGAACGCGAGACGCTCGTGGTTCTCCGTGCGGTCCAGCAGCCAGCGCAGCTTCGTGCCGGAGAAATAGGCGTCGAGCACGAGTCCGGTGCGCTCGCGGATGAGTCCCTCGTGCCCGCGCAATGCGTCGCACATCGCCGCCGTGCGCCGGTCCTGCCATACGATCGCGTTGGCGACCGGCACGCCCGTCTCGCGATCCCAGACCACGGTCGTCTCGCGCTGGTTCGTGATCCCGATGGCCGCGATCTCGACCCGCGGCACTTTCGCGATGGCTTCCGCCATCACCGCGCTCTGTGTCGCCCAGATCTCGGCCGCGTCATGCTCGACCCAGCCCGGCTGCGGGTAGAACTGGCGGAACTCGCGTTGCGCGACCGCGAGCACGGTGCCCGCACTGTCGAAGAGGATCGCTCGGGAGCTGGTCGTGCCCTGGTCGAGGGCGAGGATGGCGGCAGTCATGAAAATCGGAACCTCATGCGCCGCATTATCCGATCGACGGCAAACTTTTTCGCTGGTGTACGTATCATTGACGCATGGCTGATCGTCCGAAGCGCTCCCGAAAGAAACTGTTCCTCTGGATCGGCGGCGTCGTGCTGCTTCTCGTCGTGGCCGCGGCCATGGCCAAAGGACGGAACAAAGACAAGCCGATTCCGGTGACGACCGACAAGGCCTTCAAGACCAACATCACGCAGCTCGTGACGGCGACCGGGAAGATCCAGCCCGAGATCGAGGTGAAGATCGCGCCCGAGGTATCGGGCGAGATCGTCGAGCTGCCGGTGAAGGAAGGGCAGATCGTGAGGCGCGGGCAGCTGCTGCTGCGCATCAAGCCGGACAGCTATCGCGCGCAGGTCGAGTCGCAGCAGGCCGCGCTCAACGGCGCGCGCTCGGCGAGCGTGCGCAACCGTGCGGAGCTGGCCCAGGCGGAGAGCGAGTACCGGCGCATCCAGAAGCTGTTCGAAGGCGGGCTCACTTCGGAGTCCGCGCGCAATTCGGCGAAGATGACGTACGACAGCGCGAAGGCCGCACTGGAGTCGGCGCAGTATCAGATCCAGCAGACCGAGGGCACGCTGCGGCAGATCAATGAAGCGCTGTCGAAGACCGTCATCTACTCGCCGACCGACGGCACGATCAGCTCCCTCACCAGCCGTCTCGGCGAGCGCGTCGTCGGCACGAGTCAGTTCGCCGGCACGGAAGTCATGCGCATCGCCGACCTCAATCACATGGAAGCGCGGGTGAACGTGAACGAGAACGACGTCGTCGACGTGAAGGTCGGCGACACGGCGCGCATCACCATCGACGCCTATCAGGACCGCGAAGTGCGCGGCGTGGTGCGCGAGATCGCCAGCACCGCGCTCACCCGCAACGCCGGCACGCAGGAAGAGGTCACGAACTTCGAGGTGAAGATCAGCATCCCCGACCGCACGCTGCGCCTGCGTCCCGGCATGAGCGCGACGGCCGACGTCGAGACCGCGACGGTGAATAACGTCGTCGCCGTGCCGATCCAGAGCGTCACCGTGCGCAGCACCGACAGCAACCTCTCGCCCGAGGAGCTGGAGCGGCAGCGCGTGAAGGAAGCGGCGGCCGAGAAGAGCGACAACCGCGCCGACGTCACGAACGAGACCCAGGAAAAACAGAAGGAGCGCGCGCAGCGGCTCAAGCTCCAGCGCGTCGTCTTCGTCAAGACCGGCGAAAAAGTCCGCATGCAGAAAGTCGACACCGGCATCGCCGACAACACCTTCATCGAGATCCGCTCCGGCCTCAAGCCCGGCGACGAAGTCGTCTCCGGCTCGTACACCGTGATCTCGCGGAGGCTGAAGGAGGGATCGAAGGTGGCGATCGAGAAGGAGAAGACCTGAGGAACGGTTTCGCAGTCACGCAGTCACGCGGTTCAGGGTGCCGCTGCGTGACCGCGTGACCGCGTGACCGCGAGACTGCGAGACCGATATGTACATCCGCGACCTTGCCCTCGAGCTGACTGAGTCCTTCCGCATCGCGCTGGGCGTGATCCGCGCCCACAAGATGCGCTCCGCGCTGACCGCGCTGGGCGTGATCATCGGCATCATCGCGGTGACGCTCATGGGCTCGGCGATCGGCGGGATCGAGATCGGATTCGAGCGCAGTCTCTCGGTCATCGGCGACGACATCCTTTACGTCGAGAAATGGCCGTGGCACCACGTCGATGACTGGTGGAACTATCGCAACCGCCGCAAGATGGACGTGCATTACGCGGAGGATCTGAAGCGGATCATCCGCGATACGCCGAACTCGCAGCTCATCACCGCGGTGCCGACGATGCAGACGATGCGCGTCGTGAAGTACGGCGACAACGACGTGCGCAGCGTGTTCACGCAGGGGACGACTGACGAGTTCCTGGTGACGTCGACGTCGAGCTTCAAGGAAGGCCGCTTCTTCAATGAAGCCGAGTCGCGCGGCGGCCGCAACGTGGTGGTCCTCGGATACGACGTCGCCGAGGCGCTCTTCCCGAATGAGAGCTCGCTCGAGAAGACGGTGCTCATCAGCGGCGCGCCGTTCCGCGTCATCGGCGTCTACGCCAAGCAGGGCACGTTCCTCGGCCTCTTCAGCTTCGATACGTATGCCGTCGTTCCGCTCGCCGCGTTCATGAAGACCTTCAGCCAGCGGCTCGATACGTCGATCCGCGTCAAGATGCGCGACAAGAACCGCATGGAAGCGGCGCGCGACGAGCTCACCGGCGCCATGCGCCGCGTCCGCGGACTGCCGCCCGAGAAGAAGGACGACTTCTCCATCAACGAACAGGGGGCGCTGCGCAGCACCATCGGCCCGATCAAGGCGGGCATCGCCGGCGCCGGCCTCTTCGTCACCGGCCTCGCGCTCTTCGTCGGCGCGATCGGCATCATGAACATTACCTATGTGAGCGTGAAGGAGCGCACGCGCGAGATCGGCACGCGCAAGGCCGTCGGCGCCCGCCGCCGCACCATCCTCCTGCAGTTCCTCATCGAAGCCGTCTGCATCTGCCTCGTCGGCGGCGTGATCGGCCTCGCGGTGTCGTGGCTCCTGACCACCGCCGTCGCCGCCGCCTTCCCGTCGTTCCCGATGCGCTTCTCGGTCGGCCTCGTGATCACCGGCCTGATCGTCTCGACCCTCACCGGGGTCTTCTCGGGCTTCGCGCCGGCGCTGTCGGCATCGCGGCTCGATCCCATCGAGGCGTTGCGTTATGAATGAGGTTGCGCGGTTGCGCGGTCACGCGGTCACGCGGGCGGCGCGCGATGCACGTTCCTCGCAGCACCACCCGAGCCCCAGGTCCCTCGCTCACGCTCGGGATGACACAACCGCGCAACCGCGTGACCGCGTGACCGCGCAACCGGGCAGGTGGCGGTAAATGCACTTCTCCGAAACCATCCGCATGGCGCTGACCGCCCTTCGAACGAACAAGCTTCGTTCGTCGCTGACGATTCTCGGCGTGACGATCGGCGTGTTCTCGGTCATCGGCGTGATGACCGCGCTCAGCGTGATTCAGTCGTCGATCGAAGGCGGCCTCAGTTTCCTCGGCAGTAACCTCTTCCAGTTCGCGAAGTACCCGGTCATGAGTACCAGCGATCCGGAAGACACGTTCGCGAACCGCCGCAACATCACGCTCGAGGAAGCGCGCACGTTCGAGCGGCTGATGGAAGGGCAGGCCAACGCGATCTGCTTCAAGATCTTCGACGGCGGGAAGCCGGTGAGCCACGGCCGCACGAAGATTCAGGGACTGACGATCGTCGGCACCAACGAGCACTTCCTGGTCGCGAACAGTTACACGCTCGGATACGGACGCAACCTCTCGCCCGAGGACGTCGAGCTCGCGCGCGCGGTCACCGTGGTCGGGCCGAACATTCAGAAGAAGCTCTTCCCGAACGAGACGCCGATCGGGAAGTGGATCAAAGTCAACGAGAAGCCGTACCAGATCACCGGCGTGCTGGCGGAGAAGGGCTCGTCGTTCGGCCAGAGCCAGGACGATATGGTGCTCGTTCCGATCACGCGCTTCCTCGGCGACTTCGGCCGCGCGAACCGCACCGTCAACATCGCGATTCAGTCGACGTCGCAGGCGACGTACAACCAGACGCTAGACAAGGCCATCGGCGCGATGCGCGCCGCGCGCGGCCTCAAGCTCGGCCGCGAGAACGACTTCGAGATCTACTCGAACGACACGCTCGTCTCGGCGTTCGCGCAGGTCGCCGGCACGATCCGCGTCGGCGCGTTCGTCGTGAGCGTGATCGCACTGCTGGCCGCCGGCATCGGCATCATGAACATCATGCTGGTGAGCGTGACCGAGCGGACGCGCGAGATCGGCGTGCGCAAGGCCATCGGCGCCCGCCGCAACGACATCGTGCGCCAGTTCCTGCTCGAGGCGATCGTGCTCTCCGAGCTCGGCGGCCTGATCGGCATCCTCCTCGGCGTCGTCGGCGGCAACGGTATCGCCCTCTGGCTCGACATCGCGATGGTGTTCCCCTGGGCCTGGGCGCTCACCGGCCTCATCGTCTGCTCCCTCATCGGCACCGGCTTCGGCTGGTACCCCGCGTTCAAAGCCGCGCGGCTGGATCCGATCGAGGCGCTGCGGTTCGAGTAGAGGTTCGTATACTCGTCGCGTGACGTTTCGCGAGCGGTTGCTTCAATCGTTGAGAAGGGTGCAGCCGGTGCTTGATGTTCGCGGCGTCATGGTCGGCGGTTCGCAGGTCCCGAATCTTCTTCAGCCGAACGCCGCGTCGACGCTGGTCGTTTCGCAGGATGTCGACCTCGTCGTGCCGGTTCGTTCTCACGAGGAAGTGCGAGAGGTGCTTTCGCGTATGAGCGGCTATGCGCCGTCGCCGGCCGAGCCGTCGGTCTGGCTGCCGGCCGATCCCGAATGTCTGGAGATCAATTTCATCGGACGCGATCCGGACCTGCGGGAGAGTGCGGACAGCTACGTTCTCGACGACGCTCGACTTCCATTGCTCGTTTTCGGGCTGCTTGGGTTTCTGCGGGAAGGAATGACCGTCGAAACGGAAGGTGTCCGAGCACGGCTGCCGCGCCCGGCGGGGTTGCTCGCCGAAAAGCTGCTCACGGAGCGCACCGGGCTCAAGGGAGAGCGAGATCTTCTCGTGGCGCTGGGCCTTCTCATGCATTCCAGCGACGCGGACCTGAATGAGTTTGCGGAGCTGTACGACGGGTTGCCGCAGGAGAGTCAGACGCTGATTCTCAGCAGTCTCGCGGTTCTCTCCCGGCTGCGGCCGCAGAGCGGCATGCCTGACCCGGAGCGGGGCCGTGAACTGGTCGATGTTCTTCTCGCGCGATTACACTCGACGCCATGACCTCCGAACGATTACACGCCCGGCTCCGGCAGATTCGCGCACGTGCGGCGATTCGTGCGTGGGAGGCGCGTCAGATCCGGCATGCGCGCGGAGTGTGGTTTCGTCTCGAATTGCTGCTGGCACATTCGCGGCGCGCGCTTGCGATCAGCGCAGCCGACGCCGCGCTGCTTCGCGCGGACGGTTTGGAGCCGCATGCGGTCGGTCATGAGCTCGAGCCGGCGAAATTGATTTTCGTCGTGTCCGAAGACAGAGTGCCTTCCGCAATCAGCGGGGAAGACGTGCCGCTTCAGGACGATCATCGCCTTCTTCTCGCGCCCGCGCTGATCCTCATTCCATTCCATCGAGAGTAGCGGCCCCTGACTTACGGCAAAAATCGTTTAACCTACGCATAACTATGCGCTCCCGGTTGCTTGCGGCGGTCGTGCTGTCCTCGGTGTCCCTTTCCGCGGCGACGACGGGCACCATTGTGAATGCCGACGGGCAGGCGGTGGCGGGGGCGAAGGTGTCGGCCTTTGCGCTCGAGTCTTCTGAGGAAAGCCTTGCGCGGACGGCGGAGAGCCCGCCACTCGCGACCGTGCGGACCGACGCGAAAGGCAATTTCTCGATCGACGTGCGCGTGCCGGTCGTCGATCTACGCATTGAAGGATCGGGGTTCGGTCCGGTGACCGAGCGGGTGGTCGCGAATGACGACGCAGGGGTGGTGCAGCTCGGCGGGATTGCGTGGACGCAGGGGACGATCACCGCGAACGGGAAGCCGCTCGCGGGCGCCGTAGTGACGGTCAGCGTTACGGGAGACAGCATCACCACGACGACCGACGCGAGCGGCCGTTACTCGCTGCCAGATCCGAAACGCGGGCCGTCGTACGTCACCGTGCGGCATCCCGAGTACGCGATCGCGGAGCGGCGACTGGCGCCGTTCCTTTCGACGCGGCCCGACATCGCGATGACGCGCGGCGTACCGCTCAGCGGGCGCGTCGTCGCTGAAGACGGTGAGACGGCGGTGGCGAACGCGCTGATCGTGATCGACGGCAATCTGCTCGCCACGACCGGCGAAGATGGCGCGTTCGCGATCGCGCATGCGCCGCCGAACGCGAAGTCGGTCGCGGCGCGCACCGGCAACCGGGTCGCGTTCGCGAAACTCGCGAAGGACAAGCCGGTCGTGCTCCGCCTCGCGCCTGGCGCGGCGATCTCCGGCAGCGTGCGCGATGCGAAGAGCGGCGTTCCGATCGCGGGCGCCGAAGTCGGCGCGTCCACAAAAATCGCGGGCGGGACCGACAAATCCGCATGGGCGATCACGGACGCGAAGGGCAACTTCGCCATCCGCGGGATCGCAGGCGGCGCGTACGAGCTCGCGGTGATCCATCCCGCGTATGCGGTTCCGTTCGTCGATGTCGACGTCGCTCCACGCGGCTCGGTACAGAAACGGTTGCAGGCGACGCCGCTCGCGCGCATCGCGGGATCGGTTCTCGATGAGGACCGGCGCGGCATCGGAGGAGTGCGTGTTTCGTTCCCGCAAACGAAGGCTGCGGTCAGCGCCGCCGACGGACGTTTCGTGCTGCGCACCGAAGAAGAGGGGAACCTGCGGCTCGACGCGGTGAAGAAAGGGCTGCCGGCCGCGCGGTCCGCGACGCTGCGGATCGCCGCGGGCGAGCGGACGTCGGGGGTCACGATCACGATGCCGCGCGGCATCGCGCTGACCGGGCGCGTGATCGATCGCGACGGAAAGCCGATCGCCGGCGCCGGGCTGGCGGCCGCGCAAACCGGTGCCGAGGGGGCCGCGGCGCGGCGCGACGCCATCAACAGCATGAACGGCGAGCTCGACGAGCTCGTGCGCACCGCCGCCGACGGCACGTTCACCCTGCGCCTGCAGGAAGGAAAGTACGACCTCTTCGTCACCGCGCGCGGATACGCGCCGTCGACGCTGCGCGCGCGAGAGGTGTCGGCGAGTACGAAGCCGCTGGAGATCGAGCTCGAGCCCGGCGTCGAGATCAGCGGACGCGTCACGCGCGGCGGCGCGCCGATCGAAGGCGTGGCAATCTTCACCGTCGGCAACGACGCGATTCCGCCGGTGCAGACCGGCGGCGACGGCGCGTTCCTCATCCCGGATCTCGCGCCCGGCCAGGTGATGCTCTCGTTTCGAAAGCCGGAGGCGTTCGTCAGCGCGATCCGCGCCGTCACCGCGCCTGCACGCGACGTCGACGTCGATCTCCCGGCGGGCGGACGCGTCGCGGGACGCGTGATCGACAAGGCGACGCAGCAGCCGGTGCGGGCCTTCGAGGCCGGCGTGGCGCAGACGCGCGGGCGTGTCATGGGTCCTCCCGACATGCGCGCGTTCGCGAACGAGGACGGGACGTTCGCGATCGACGCGGTGCCCGCGGGCTCGCAGACGCTCGTCGTGAGCGCGCCCGGCTACCGCGCGGGCACGACGAGCCTCAAAGTCGAGAACGGCGCGAACGTCGACAATCTCGAGGTCGCGCTCGAGAAGGGCGTGCGCGTGACGGGACACGTCACGGGGCCGGGGCGCAGGTCGATCGCGGGCGCGATGGTCCTCGTCGATCCGGACGAGACGTCGAACGCGGCCGTGCTGCAGTCCGCGGTCACCGATGGCGAGGGGGTGTATACGATCGACAACCTCGCGCCGGGGGAGATCACGCTCGAATTCAGCAGCGACGGAATGCTGGATGTCCGCAGGACGGTGACGCTTTCGGGGCCGTCGACGGAGGTCGACGTCGAGCTGAAGGCAGGTGAGTCGATCACAGGGATCGTGATGACGGAGGCCGGCGAGCCGGTCGCCGAGGCGGATGTACGCGCGTCGAGCGCGGCCGCGCTGACGGACGCCGCCGGCACGTTCGTGCTCGAAGGACTGCCGCCGGGCCGCTATGCCGTGAGTGCCGCCAAGAACGGCTACTCGTCGGCGAGCGTGGCCGATGTTGACATCCCGGGCGCGCGCTCGATTCGTCTCGTCCTCGGGCGCGGCGGGGTGATCGCCGGCCACGTCAGGGGACTCGCGCCCGCGGAACTGCGCACCGCGACGATCTTCGCGTCCTCGAGCGGCGGCGGCACTGCGTCGGCATCCGTGAACGACGACGGGCACTATCGAATGGAGGGCGCCCCCCTCGGCATGGTCCGCGTCTCCGCGCGCACCGGCGATTTGACG
>Ga0134123_10003114_pt1 | contig 10795 bp, 8 predicted proteins | sample KB303_FD_96460 | JGI IMG/M metagenome (GOLD analysis project Ga0134123, IMG submission 96460) | Terrestrial soil microbial communities without Nitrogen fertilizer from Kellogg Biological Station, Michigan, USA - KB3-0-3 | ecosystem: Environmental > Terrestrial > Soil > Unclassified ...
CGAGCACGCGGCTGAAGCGCTCCGTGTACTCCGGCCAGGAGAGATCCTCGACCACCCGGCGCCGTCCGCCGCGCCCGAGTCGGTCGGCGAGCTCGGGCTCCGTGAGCAGCCGCGTGATCGCTTCCGCGATGTCGGCGGGATCGCCCGGATCCACCAGCAGGCCGGTCTCGCCGTCGATCACCGCGTCGGGGACGCCGCCCGATCGGCCGCCCACCACCGGCTTGCCCCGGAGGCCGGCCTCGACGAACACGATGCCGTAGCCCTCGGCGCCGCCGCTGACGCCGCTCTCCCGACTGGCCAGCACGAAGACGTCGCAGGCGCGATACCAGGCGTCCACCTCGTCGTCGTCGGCCTGGCCGACGAAGCGCACCGCGCTCGCCACGCCCAGCGACTCGGCCAGGCGCGCCAGGTACTGGCGCAGCGGACCATCGCCGACGATCACGTACTCGGTGTCCGGCGCCTTGGCCAGGACCAGGGGCAGCGCCCGGATGACCATGTCGTGTCCCTTGTAGGTGTCGACCAGGCGCCCCACCGACAGGAGAACCCGTCGGCCTCCGCTCGTCGACGGTCGCGACACGGGCTCCGCCGCGCCGACCACGACCGCGCCGGGCCGGATCACGGTGATCGCCGGTGCGGCGACCCCGTGGGCCTCGACTGCCCGACGGCTGAACTCGCTGATCGTCACGACGCGACTGGCGCCTCGCAGCGCCAGCCCGGCGATCGACCGCATCCGCGGCGCCCGGATCTCGTAGGCGTACGCCATCGCCACGTACGGGACGCCGAACACCGCGCGAATCGCCCGGCACAGCGGGCCGAGCAGCACGTGACCGCAGACGATGACCCGCGGCCGGCGCCGGAGGATCTCGACGAGCGCGCGCGCGTAGAGTGCGGCGACGGCCAGCCGGCCCCCACCGTGCGGCCAGGAGCGAATCACGCGGAAGGATTGCGTCGCGTCCCAGTCACCATCGCCCGTCGTCGCGGGAGTGACCACGGTCACCTCGCCGCTTGCCGCCAGCCCCGCGGCGAGGCGGGCCAGGAGATTCTGCACACCGCCCCGCGCGGGCGGGAAGTCAATCGTGAGCAGCAGCAGGCGCATCGAGCACGTTCCGGAGCCACAGCTCCAGTGTGAGCAGCGTCCACAGCGCACGCGCGTGATCGTGTCGGCCCTGCCGGTGCGCCTGCAGCAGGCCGGCCGTCGCCGCCGGCGAGAACAGGCCGCGCGACCGCGCGGCCGACGTGGTGAGCGTGTCGACGAGCATCTCGCGCAGGTCGCCGTCGAGCCAGCGCCCGAGTGGGACCAGGAAGGCGCGCTTGCGCCGGCGCAGCGTGCCGGCGGGAAGCTCGTGCCGCAGCGCCCGCCGCAGCAGGGCCTTGGTGCCCAGGCTCGTCACCTTCACGCTCGCGGGCAGGCCGGCGGCGAACTCCACCAGTCGATGATCGAGATACGGCACCCGGGCCTCCACCGACACGGCCATGCTCATGCGATCCGTCTTGGTCAGCACGTCGTCGGGCAGCCAGGTCTTGAAGTCCAGGTACATCAGCGCGTGAACCGGGTTGCCGCGCCCGTGGCGGAGCAGCTCGCCCAGCGCCGCGTCGGCGGCGCTCCAGCCGGGCGGCCCGGCCAGCGCACGCTGGACGTCGTCACTCATGACCGCCACCCAGTCGAGGTGCCGCTGCAGCAGCGACGCCTCGCCGACGAGCGCGCTCATCCGCCGGGCGATCCGTCCCGTGCGCACGTCGCGGGGCAACGCGCGCAGCAGCGCGGCGGCCGCCGCCGTCCCGCCCGGCCAGCGTCGCAGGCGCTCGCCGAGGCGAAGCCAGCCGTAGCGCGGATAGCCGCCGAGCAGCTCGTCGCCGCCCTCGCCGGTGAGGACGACCTTCACGAAGCGGGCGGCCAGCCGGCAAATGAAGAACGTCGGGATGGCGGCCGGGTCGGCCAGCGGCTCGTCCTGCATCGCCACGATGCCGGGCAGCGCGTCGGCCAGCGCAAGGTCCATGACGATCTCGTGGTGATCGGTCCCGAAGTGGCGGGCGACGGCGCGGGCCTCGCGCAGCTCGCCTTCCATCACGCCGGTGTCGAAGCCGACGGTGAACGTCTTCACCCGGCCCGACAGCCGCGCCAGCATCCCGGTCACGGCCGCCGAGTCGATGCCGCCGGACAGCAGGACGCCGAGCGGCACGTCGCTGATCCGATGGAGCGCGATCGACTCCTCGAAGAGCCCGCGAAACTCCTCGGCCGCCGTGTCCGCGCTCATGTGGCGCTCGCCGTCCTCGAGCACCACGTCCCAGTACCGCTTCACGGTCACCTGCCCGTCCTGCCACACCAGCAGGTGGCCCGGCGGTACCTTTCGTACCGACTTGAGGATGGTGGCCGGGCCCGGCACGTACGACAGCGTCAGGTAGAGCTGCAGCGCCTCGGGATCGAGCTCGCGCGACACCTCGGGCACGGCCAGCAGCGCGCGGATCTCCGAGCCGAACACCAGTCGCGCACCGCACTGCGCGTAGTAGAGCGGCTTGATCCCCAGGCGGTCACGGGCCAGCACGAGGCGACGCCGGCTCGAGTCCCAGAGCGCGTAGGCGAACATCCCGCGCAGCAGGTGCACGCCGGCGTCGCCGTACTCCTCGTAGAGGTGCACCACCGTCTCCGTGTCGCCGGCGGTGCGAAAGCTGTGGCCGTGCTTTTCCAGGAAGGGCCGGAGCGTCCGGTAGTTGTAGATCTCGCCGTTGAACACGGTGAGGACGCGCCGGTCCTCGCTCCAGATCGGCTGATTGCTGCCGGCCACGTCGATGATGCTGAGCCGCCGCATGCCGAGTGAGATGCCGTCGCCGACGAAGTACCCCTCGCCGTCCGGGCCCCGATGGGCCACCGCGTCGGCCATGCGGCGGATCAGCCTCGGGTGCTCGAGTCCGGCGATGCCGACGATGCCGCACATGGTCGCTAGGGCGACGACGCCGGCTGGCGAGTGAGGTCGGCGCCGACCGCGACGGCGCGCGCGGGGTCGCGCCGCGCCGGCCCCAGCCCCAGCGCGCGGGCCAGCAGCATGGCGAAGCCCACGAGCACCACGGCATTTTGCAGGAGCGTCGCCACCGCGCGCGGAAAGTCGCGCTCGATGCCGCCGGCGGCGAGCAACGCCAGCCCGGCGATGAGCACGGCGCGCGCGCTGGGCGTCAGCTTCCAGGACCAGCCGTCGAGCAGACCGAGCAGGAGTCCCCAGCAGGCCGCCCCGATGAGCACCCACTGCCAGCCCCCCGCCCCGTACAGGTCACCGGCCATCGACGGCGCGATGTTCGACTCCGCGCGGCCCAGGTCGCTGTAGCCCCAGAGAGTCGTGGAGAAGAGCATGGCGCGACGCGACTCGGGCTTCTCGGGGTAGAGCGCGCGCGGCACGAAGCCCTCGAGGGCGACGTCGAGGAGCGGGTTCCGATCGGTCTCGAAGCCGACGACGTCCGGCACCAGATTCGCGTACAGCACGAGGGAGTCGAACGAGTGGAACCGGCGAAGCACGGCCGTCCACGGCGCGTAGTACGGCTCCTTCACCCAGAGGTCGGGATCGAGCACCTCGACCGACTCGCGCACGGTCTGCCCTTCCCAGGTGATCTGCCGATACCAGCCCACCGCGATCGTGCTGGCCACGCCGAAGGTCACGAACACGCCGAACACGACCGCCAGGCGGAGTCGTCGCCCCGCGAAGAGCGCCGCGACCAGCGGGACCAGCAGCATCAGGAGCAGCCGCTCGCGAAATGGCTCGATGAAGAAGGCCACCAGGCCCGGCAGGAGGTAGATCCAGCGGCGGAAGCCGAACCGCTCGCCGCCGGTCCGGAGCGCGATCGCCCACGCCGCCGTGGCCGCGAACGCCCACAGCGAGGTAATCAGCCCGAGCGGTCGGGTCAGGACCGTCGGCACCCACTCGGTCGCCGTCTGCAGCAGCATGGCCACCACCGCGACGACGACGGTGACGTCGTAGGCCGCCGCGCCGGCGTGGGCGACGACGCGCCCGATGTCCTCCAGCGGATTGAGGCGAGGCACGCGTGGTCGGACGAGCGCGAAGGCGACCGTCACCGTGATCCAGTAGAGACCGGCCAGCCTCAGCGCCTCGTTGATGGTGCTCGCCGGCACGGCGATGAGGCGCTCGGAGAGGTCGCCGTAGGTGACGGCGTCGACGGACAGGACCCAGAATCGGGCCACGAAGGCCAGGCCGAAGCCGACCCACGACCAGCCGAACAGCGACGTCGGCACCGCCCGCCAGCCGGCGCCGGCGCCCGGCAGCACGCGCGCCGAGAGTAGCCACGCCAGCGTGAGCCCGAGACCGAGTGCGAGCGTCCAGGAGTCGTAGGTGATGCCGTAGGACGTGTCGAGCCAGGATCCCACGTCAGCGCGCTCCGAAGACCGACGCGCGGAGCGTCTCGACCAGGTTGGGATAGGCGAACGGCTCGGCGAGGTCGCGCAGCCGCCCGCCCTGCTCGGCCAGCGTGCGCCGATCCGGCAACGCCGTCACGCGCTCTGCCAGGCGGCCGAAGTAGCCCTCATCCCACGCCCCATGATAGTCCACGAGCATCTGAGGCGGCAGCAGTGAGGCGGCCGCACCGACCCGGCTGGCCAGCACGTACCGCCCGGCCGCCATGTACTGGACCAGCTTGCCGGTGGTTCGCGACTGGCCGACCAGGTCGTTGGTCTGCGTGGACAGCGCCACGTCCATGGCCGCCAGCCGATGCCACGTCTCGGCCGGCGATCCCGGATCGTCGAACACGACCCGATCGCTCACGCCGCGCTCGCGTGCCAGCACCTGCAAGTGCGGCAGACCGTCGCCACGGACCAGGACGAGCCCGCGCACGTCGTGGCGCCGGGCCGCCGCCACGGCCTCCACGACGTCACGCCCGTAGCACCAGCGCAGGCGCGCGTTCCAGTGGGCCGAGCCCACGACACCCACGACGGTCTCGTCTTCCGCGAAGGTCCACCGCCGTCGCTCCGCCCCGCCGTCGATCGCGTGGGCCGCCTCCGGGTCGTAGCCGTCGGGCACGACCAGCACGGGACGATCGGACATCGAGCGCACGTGCTGGGCCAGCCCCACGGACCGCACCACGATCGTGTCGGCAGTGGCGTAGGCGAGCCGCTCGAGCCACGGCGCGCCGGCCGCGCCCACCGCACCGAGCTGACCGGTCGACCGCGTGAGCGCGCCGATCGCGTCACCCGTGTCGAGCACGACCCGCGCTCCATGCCGCCGCGCCCACGCGCCGGCGGTCACCGTCGCCACGGCGGCATCGACGAGGTACACGACGCGTGGCCGGTCCGCCCGGAGGCGTCGCACGAAGCGCGCGATCGCCACGCCGCGACCGCCCGTGCGATGGACGACCGCGGCTTTGCCGGGGACCGCGCGGGCGATCCACCGGGCCCGCTCGCCGAGGGCGCTGCGCTCGTCGCCGTTGACGAGGATCAGCGTGTCAGCGCTGAAGACGCCGGCGTCCATCCTCGACCATGTCGCGCAGGATCGCCTCCAGCGGGACCTCCGGGCGATAACCGACGAGGTCCCGGATCTTGCTCAGGTCCGGCACGCGCGTGCGGATGTCCTCGAAGCCCGCGCCGTAGACCTTCTCGTAGGGCACGAGCGTGATCTCGGATGCGCTGCCGGTCAGCCGCTTGATCCGGCGAGCCAGCTCGAGCATCGTCACCGGCTCCACGCCGCCGATGTTGACGACCTCGCCCTCGGCGCGCGGCTCGTTCATCAGGGCCCACACCGCGCGCACCGCGTCGCGCACGTGGGTGAAGACACGCACCTGGCCGCCGTCGCCGTACACCTGCAGCGGCTGGCCGGCCAGCGCCCAGTCGACCAGGCGCGGGATGACCATGCCGTAGGCTCCCGTCTGCCGTGGGCCTACGGTGTTGAAAAAGCGGCCGATGACGATGGGCAGCCCCCGGCTCTGGTGGTACGCGCGCGCCAGATACTCGTCGAGCGCCTTGGAGCAGGCGTACGACCAGCGCATGGACACGCCGAGCGTCACGTCGTCGGTCTCCCGGAAGACCGACACGCCCGGCCGGGTCTCCTTGCCGTAGACCTCGGAGGTGGAGGCGATGAACACCTTGCGGCCGTAGCGCACTGCCCCCTGCAGCACGTGCTCGGTTCCGCGCACGTTGCACTCGATCGTCTCGATCGGCTGCTCGACGACCAGCTTCACGCCGACGGCGGCCGCCAGGTGCACGACCACGTCGGCCTGGGCGATGGCGTCGTGGCAACGCTCGCGATCCAGCACCGAGCCCGCTTCGAGGCGGAAGCCCGGCCGGCCGATCAGGTGCTCGACGTTGCGCCGGTTGCCGGTGCTGAGGTCGTCGAACGCAACGACCGGATGGCCCCGGTCGAGCAGCGTCTCCACGAGGTGCGAGCCGATGAAGCCCGCACCGCCGGTGACCAGCACGCTCGGTCGGTCGCGCCCGGTCATCGGCGCTCGAGCAGGAAGAGCCAGCCGTTGCCCTGCCGCGGGCCGAGGGCGCGGCCGGCCAGGGCGCCCGCCACCGTCAGCGGAAGCGCCAGCGCCCGCGGCGTGTGGGCGCCGCGCGCGGCCAGATAGAAGTCCGCGTCGCACCACCAGGCGGCGATGCGCCCGAACGTGGCACGCTCGCGCAGGATCGTCCACCCCGTGTCCCGCAGCAGCCGCGCGATGCCCTCGCGCGTGTAGCCCTCGCGCACGTGCTGGCCGCTTCCGTCCTGCAGCATCCGTTCGAGCTCGCGGCGCGACCAGCCGATCGGATGGCGCTGCGGGGTCGCCGGCACGTGGACGATGGCGCGCCCGCTCGGGCGGAGAACCGTCGCCATCTCGGCGAGGAAGCGCCCGTCGTCGGAGACGTGCTCGAGCACGTCCACGCACAGCACCCCGTCGAACGGGCCGACGTCCGCCACCACCGCCGGGGAGAACTCGCCCTCACGGAGGATCACGCGCGACACGACGTCGGGCGGCACCGGCGCGAAGCCCTCGACGCCGTCGCGGCCGGCCTTGTCCACGCCGACCACCCGTCGCACGCCCGGAAAGCGTCGCGCGAGTCGGGCCACGTACTCCCCCCGGCCGCAGCCCGCATCCAGCAGGCGGGCCGGCTCGCTGCCGAGCGCCTGCAGCCAGGAATCCACCAGGTGCCACCGCATGATGGCGCCCGCCCCCAGCGTCGCGCGCGGCAGCAGCGACGTCACGAACGCACCTGGGCCTTGGCCGCCTGGCCGGCGCCCACGCCGAGATCGCCCAGGATCGTGCGCACGCGCGCCTGATAGGTGTGCGGCGCCGCGGCCCGCGCGCCTTCCCTCGCCAGCGCGCGGATCAGCGCGCCGTCGGCGAGGGCCCGCTCGGCCTGCGCTCGCAGCGCGGCGGGATCCGCGGCCAGCAGGCAGGCGCGGTCCGGCTCGAAGAACGAGGCGATCTCGTCCGTGGCCTCGCTGAGCATGACGGCTCCGCACGGCGGGATCTCGAAGGTGCGCATGTTGTGGGCGGGGACGTTGTCGGCGTGCAGCACGTTGAGCGCGAGCGTCGTCCCGCGATAGATCGCTCCGGCGGCGCCGCCGTGCACCACCTCGGCGTGCACGCAGTGGCCCGCGGCACGCGCCACCTCCGAGCGGTCCCAGCCCAGCCCCCACACGCCGACGTCGAGCCCGCGGAGCGCCTCCAGCCACGCCTGCCGCTTGTCGTAGCGCTGGCCGATGAAGGCGATCGCGTGAGTACGTCCGCACGACGGCCTGTCGATCGGTCCCTCGCGGCCGTAATCGCCGGGATCGAATGCGAAGGGCAGATACGCGGCGGCCGACACGCCGTCGGCGCTCAGACGCGAGACGAGATGACGGCCCCAGACGTAGACACGATCGTAGGCGGCCAGCACGCTCAGCACGTCGGTGCGCTGGGTGTAGGAGCCGTACGGGCTGTCGGGATAGATCATCACCACCGGCGCTCCCGCCCGCCGGAGCGCGTGCACGTCGTCGGCGCCGAGGAACGGCGCCTTGGTGGCCAGGACGATGTCAGGCCGATGCCGTCGGGCCAGTGCGGCGGTCTCCCGCGCCATCAGGGCCCACAGCGGCCGGCGCAGCAGCCGCCGGAGGGGCCGCGCGCGCGCGAGCAGGCGGCCTCGCGTGTAGCCGCGCTGCATGTCGTAGGCGACGACGCGCCAGCCCAGCATCTGCAACGCGCGGCCGTAGTAGCCGGCCAGCGCGCCGGGTCCGAACTCGCCGATCACGAGCGCCACCGGATCGCGCGTGCTCACGGTTCCACCCGCGCGCGCTCGGAGGGTCGATCGGCGCCGGCGAGGATCGACCCGGCGCCCACCTCCCGGCGGGCCACCTCCCACGACAGCCGCTGCTGAAAGATGGCGAGCGCGGCGGCGCCCATCGCGCGGCGGCGCCCGGCGTCGGACATCAGCGCCTGCACGTGGGCGGCAAAGCGGTCGGGGGCATCCGCGACCGCGACCGCGGCCTCGGACCACGGCAATCCTTCGACCCCCTTCGTGGTCGTGACCACGGCCTTGCCCTGGCTCCACGCCTCGACGATCTTCAACCGCGTGCCGCCGCCTTCGAGCAGCGGCGCCACCACGATCGCGGCGTGACGCAGGAGCGGGGCGATGTCACCGACCAGGCCGGTCACCTCCACGCCCGGGGTCGCCTCGGCGAGTGCCGCGAGATCGTCCGGCACGCGGCCGCCGACGAGCCACAGCGTGGCCGCCGGCAGCTGCTGGCGCACGTGTAGCCACACCTCGCGCAGCAGCCACGCGGCGCCGCGCGCGTTGGGACCGTAGCCGAAGTTGGCCACGAGCAACGCGCTGCCGTCGACGCCGGGACTGGCGCCGGTCGCCGCCTGGCGCTCGTCCATGCCACTCGGCACGACCAGCAGCCGGGCGCCGGGCGCCTCGGTGGCGAGGCGAGCGGCGTCCTCCGCACTCACCGTCCAGACCTCATCGGCCAGCGGCAGGTAGCGCGCCACCGCCCGGCGCACGCCGCGCAGATTCGCCCACGGCCCCAGCCGTGCGCGGCCGCGCACGGTGGACAGGAGCTCGCCGGCGAGATGAACGTCGGAGTCGTGGCAGTCGACCACGATGCGCCCCGGCCAGCTCCGTCGCAGCTCCGGGATGTCGTGAATGAAGATCGAGCGCAGCAACGCCACGTCAGAGGGTTGGGCGCCGGCCGCCACCGCGCGCAGTGTCCGCGGCATCGTCCCCGGCAGCCACCACCCGAATGGATGCCGTCGCGCCCCCACGACGTACCGGGCCTTGCGCAGCGCGCGGGTGGCGAGCGCCTCGCGGGGCTCGGTGCGGACGTCGGTGAGATACGTGACACCGCCCTCCAACCGTCGCGCGCCGGCGATCTCCTCCTCGTCGCGAAGATCCCAGCGGCGGCGCGCGGCGACGACGTGGACGGAGAATCCCAGCGCACCGAGCACGTTGATCTGCTGCAGGTCGCGCCAGGCGTTGCCCGAGCGCGGCGGCGTCGGGATCTCCGGCACCACCAGGATGGCGCGCCGCTCGCTCACGACCGCGCCACCCGCTCGTACAGAGCGGTCATCTGCGCGAGGAACGGCTCGCGCGAGTAGCGCGCCTGCACCAGGTCTCGCGCCGCCTGGCGCATGGCGCCCCGGCTCTTGTCGTCGCTCAGCTGCGCCACGATCGCCTCGGCCAGGCCCTCGTCGTCCTCCCGGATCGCGCAGTGCACGCCGTCCTCCACCGCCAGGCCTTCCGCGCCCTCGGCGGTGGTGACGACGGGAACGCCGTAGGCCATCGACTCCAGCACCTTGACCTTCATGCCGGTGCCGCGCGCCGGCGCATACGCCATGACCGCGACCCGCGAGAAGAACTCCTCGGGGTGCGCCAGATTCTCGACCAGCGTGATGTCCGGTCCGGCCATCGTCTCGAGATAGCGGCGGGCATTCCAGCCGCCGATGAGCAGTCGGGCCGACGGCAGGTGCTGCTTCACACGCGGCCAGATGCGCGAGATGAGGCGTTCGGCCGCGGAGCGCGACGGAAGCCAGTGCATGGAGCCGAGCAGTCCGACGACCGGCTCGGTGGCGGGCGGCTGCAGCGGGTACAGCGACACGTCCAGCGCGAACGGAATCACGGTGTACTCGGCGTCCGGGTTGATCTGGCGCGCGCACGCCTGCAGTCGCGGGGTGACGACGCGCACCTGCCGGGCTCCGCGCAGCAGCCGCGTGGTGGCGCGATGCATCTGCAGTCGGGCCTTGCGCTCCGCCCATCCGTCGGGTCGACGCCCCTGCCAGTCGACGATCTCCAGCTGGTAGATGTTCAGCAGCGCACGGGGGCGGTCCAGACCGAGCCAACCGCTCCACAGCTGCTCCAGGTGCAGCACGTCGCAGCCGCCGGCCTCGTGCCGGGCCAGCGCCGCTGCCAGGCCGCGCGCATACCGCGTCTCGCTGAACGGTCGCCACAGGCTGCGCCACTTGCGCCGCCACATCGGTCGGACGGCCAGCGGAAAGACCTCGAGCTCGAGGTTGCGGGCGCCGGGAAGCTGCTCGAGCCATTGCCGCGCCTGCGCGATCCGCGCGTCCGACTCCGTGGCGGCGACCAGGCATCGCACCTGCGCCCCGCCCGCGAGCAACCCGCTGACGAGCACGGAGAGTCCGCGCGCGGCCGTCTCGCCGAACGGGTGCGGCGCCGCGGGCGTGACGACGACTACGCGCACCGGGCTCGTCCGCCGCTCAGAGAAGCGTCTCCGTCTCCGGCACGAGGCGCTCGGCGATCAGCGCGTTGCCGCGGTCGGTGACGTGCGCGGCATCGATGAAGATCGTCCCGGTCATCGTGTCGAACAGGCCCGACAGATCCACG
>Ga0134123_10003117_pt1 | contig 10793 bp, 1 predicted proteins | sample KB303_FD_96460 | JGI IMG/M metagenome (GOLD analysis project Ga0134123, IMG submission 96460) | Terrestrial soil microbial communities without Nitrogen fertilizer from Kellogg Biological Station, Michigan, USA - KB3-0-3 | ecosystem: Environmental > Terrestrial > Soil > Unclassified ...
CGCCTTGCCGTAGGGGATGCTGTCCCAGCGAGGATCGACCTCCTCGATCGGATGGCAGATGGACCAGATGGCTCCTTCCGTCGCTCCCCCGAGGCTCACCACCCGGGCGCTCCGCGCCAGCCGCCGGATGCGGTCCGGCAACTGGACGGGAATCCAATCGCCGCTCAGCAGCGCAAGGCGCAGCGGCGAGAGATCCCACGCCGCCGACTCCGCCGCGTCGACGAGCACGCCCATGAGCGGAGGGGCGGAGTTCCAGATGGACACGTCGAAGCGCCGGATCAGCTCCTCCCAGTGCCCGGGATCGCGCGACAGCTCGGCGTCGGGGATCACGATCGTGCCGCCCGCGGCGAGGAGGCCGAAGATGTCCCAGACCGACAGGTCGAAGGTCAGGTCCGAGACGGCCAGGACCTTGTCCTCGCGGCCCACGCCGAAGAGCCGGTTGATGTGGAACACCGTGTTGACCGCGCCGCGGTGATCGATCATCACTCCCTTGGGGGTCCCCGTGGAGCCCGAGGTGAAGATGACGTAGGCGAGGTCGGTGGCCGCCTGGCGGAGCGGCGGAGCGGCGGTGAGATGCTCGAGGCGCTCCCGCGCCGTCACGGCGATGCGCTCGACGCCCTCGGGCCACTCCAGCTCCGCGTCCAGAGCGCCGCGGGTCAGGGCGATGCGCGCCTCCCCCTGCTCCAGGAGATGGCGGCGGCGCAGCGCCGGCCAGCGCGGATCGATCGGCAGGTAGGCAGCGCCCGCCAGGAGCACGCCCAGCACCGCGACCACCTGCTCCCAGCCTTTCGGCAGGACGACCGCCACGAGCTCGTTGGGCCGCACGCCGCGGTCGCGGAGCTCCCCGGCCACGAGGTGGCTGTACGCCAGGAGATCTCCGTAGGTCATCTCCACGGCCGGCGCAACCAGGGCGATCCGGTCCGGCGCCTCCAGGGCACGCTCGACGAACAGCTCGTGCAGGCATCTGGTGGAAGCCTCGGCCGCCGTGTCGTTCGCCGCCGCCCGCAGCAGCCGCTGGTCTGCCGGCAGCGCGACCACCTCCGGCCGCTCCCAGGCGTCGGGATCCGCGGCGAGCAGCTCCAGGAGATCCGCGTGCGCGCCGAACATGTCGTCGAGCACTCCCGGCAGGAAGGCCTCGTCGACCGCGTCCCAGTTGATCACCAGGTCGCCGCTGACCTCGAAGATCTGGTAGTCGAGCAGGACCTGCGGCGTCTGGGTGATGCCGTACCCCATGGCGCCGAAGCGCTCCCAGGCGCCGGGGTCCGCGCTCCTCTTCCCGTCGAGCATCAGCGTGCTCGTGAACACCACCGGGAGGACCGCCCGCTGCTGCCAGCTCCGGCGCTTCGCGAGCTCGCGCAGCACCTCGATCGCACTCACCTGGCGGTGCTCGAAGTCCTGGAGGAACCGGGCCTGGAGGCGCGAGGCGCGCTCGACGAAGCTCCCGCCGCCGCGTCCGTCGACCTCCAGCACCAGCAGGTTGGTGAAGTCGCCGACGATCGAGGGAACCTCCTCGTGCAGCGGAAGGCGGTTGAACAGGGTCAGATTGAGGCAGTAGTGCGGAGTCCTCACCCAACGGCTCAAGACCTCCGAGAACCCCGCGAGCAGCAGGCTGGAGAGGGTCAGCCCCGACCGCCGCGCCCGGCTCTTGATCGCTTCCCAGCGGTCCGCCGGGAGGCGCAGGCGGCGCCGCCGGAAGAGGTGCTTGCGCCCCCGCTCGATCTTGTTGACGACCGGCAGGAGCGGCGCCGGCGGAAGGTCGTCGATCCGGTCCCACCAGTATTTCTTCGCGGCCTGCCAGGATGGGGTCTCCTTGAGGCCGGCCTCGGCCAGCACGTAGTCGCGGAACGACAGCGCGGGCGCGCTCACCTGGAGCGCAGGACTCTCGTAGAAGGCGTACCACTGCCGGAAGATGATCAGCATGCTCCAGGCGTCGAGGACGAGGAAATCCAGGCTCACGCAGAGCCGCGAGCGCTCCTCGGCGAGGCGGATCAGCTGGATCTCGAACAGCGGCCAGCGATCGCTGGGGAACACCTGGTGCGACATCTCGGAGCGCACCCGCTCGAGCTCCGCCGCGCGCCGCTCCGGATCGTCGCCCCGCACGTCCTGGACTGCGATCTCGTAGTCGGGCACTGTCGCGAGGATGCGCTGCCGGCCGTTGACGTCGATCACGGCGCGCAGCATCCCGTGCATGGCGACGACCTTGCGGAACGCGGCGCTCAACCGCTCCGGATCGAGGTCGCCGCACTCGAACTCGAAATAGATGTGGCTCGACACCTCGCCGAGCTCGAGATGGCCGCTGCGCCCGATCCAGTACGCATGCTGCACGTCGTTGAGCGGAAAGGGCTCGTGGGCTCTCTCCGGGTCCGGCACGATGCGCGGCAGCTCGGCCTCCGGCGCGGCGGCGTGGACCTCGCGCAGCTTTTCGATCAGCGCGTCGCGGTGACGGCCGATCTCTTGCTGCAGCTCCTGCGTCAGGACGCCTGCCGGCGCGTTCACCTGCAGCTTGCCGTCGCGGACTTCGAGCTTGACGTTGAGCGCGGACAGGATGGACAACAGAGTCTGCATCACAACCTCCCAACGACTGCGGGTTCGGCTTCGAGGAGGAGAGAGCACCAGCCGTCCACCAGGGGCTCGCCCAGGAAGCTGTGGTGCGTCCCGGGGACGCGCACACAGCGCACCTGTCCCCGGGTGAGACCTCGCCATCCCCAATCACTTTCATGACGATGCGGATGTGTGGAGAACTCGTCGACGACATCTCTCTCCACACGTACGACGGTCAGATCGGCACAGATCGTTCCGGGCCGGTAGCGGCTGCCGGCGACGATCAGATCGCGGAAGATTTCGAAGCTCGGCGCGAGCTGCTCGAGCTCCACCTCGGCCGCCGCGCCGGTCCCCAGCAGCTCCCCCGCCCTCCGCAGCTGCTCGGGGAGAGTCCGGCCGGCGAAGGTCTCACCGTGCAGCCGTTCCAGGGGGAGCCCGAGGGCGAGGTCGTCCAGGAACCAGAGGAGCAACCGCTCGTCGCTCAAATCCCCATGGCGGACCGGCGACGGCCCGTCGAGGATGTAGACCTGCCGGACCCTCTCGCCGGCGGCCTCGAGCTGCGCGGCCATCTCGAAGGCGGTCATCGCGCCCGACGACCAGCCGCCCAGGGAGTAGGGGCCGCCCGGCTGGACCTCCCGCAGCTCCGCCACGTAGCTCTTCGCCAGCTCGGCGACGTCGCGGCGGCGGCTCGCCTCGCCGGCGCCCGCAGGCGCCTGGATGCCATAGAGCGGCCGGTCGAGCAGCCGGCCGAGGCGGGAATAGGTCATCACCGAGCCACCCGCCGGATGGACCAGGAACAGCGGCTCCCCCGCGCCCCGCAGGTCGATGGGGACGATCCGCCTCCCTCCCTCCCCTTCCTCCTTCTCCCCGGCCGCGATCCCTTCAGCCAGCGCGCGGATGGTCCGCGCCCGCCACATATCGCTCAGGGTGTGGGCCTTGCCGAATTCCTCCCGGATCAGGGCGAAGATGCGGATGGCGTCGAACGACTGCCCGCCGAGCTCGAAAAAGTCGTCGGTGACGCCGATCCCGGGGAGGCCCAGGATGCGCTGCCAGATCGCCTGCAGCCTCTCCTCGACGGCGTTGCCGGGTGCCGCACGCTCCCGCGGCTCCGGCGCCACCGCTTCTTCCGGGAGCGCCGCGAGCAGCGCCTTGCGGTCGACCTTCCCGTTGGCGGTCAGCGGCAGCCGCTCCAGGGCGCGCCAGGCCGTCGGCACCATGTAGTCCGGCAGCTTCGCCCGCAGGAACGCTTCGAGCTCGCGCGGCTCGATCGAGCCCGGGACGGGGGCTGCGGCGGGGACGATGAACCCGACCAGCCGCCGCGGGTGCGATCCCGGCCCGTCCTGCACGGCCACCACGGCCTGCCGCACGGCCGGATGCTCGGCGAGCGCCGCCTCGATCTCGCCGAGCTCGATGCGGTGCCCCTGGACCTTGACCTGGAAGTCGATGCGGCCCATCCATTCGATGCAGCCGCCCGGCAGGTACCGCCCCAGGTCGCCCGTGCGGTAGAGCCGCCCGCCGGTCGCGGCGTCGACGATGAAGCTCCGGCGCGTCTTCTCCTCGTCGTTCCAGTACCCCTGCGCGAGTCCCACGCCGCCGATGTGGAGCTCGCCGGGAACCCATCGCGGGCACGGCCGCCCGTGACGGTCGCGGACGTCCCAGGTCTGGTTCACCAGAGGATATCCATAGGGGATGGTCGCCCAGCCGGGGTCCACCTCGCCGATCGGATAGAAGATCGACCAGATCGAGGCCTCGGTCGCGCCGCCCAGGCTGACGATCTCGGCGCCGGGGGCGATCCGCCGGATCGCGGCCGGCAGGTCGAGCGGGATCTTGTCGCCGCTCAGGAGGACCAGGCGCAGCGCCGGCAGGCGGACCCCCCGCCGCTCCGCCGCCTCGACCAGCAGGCTCATCAGCGCCGGCACCGAGCTCCACACCGTGACCCCCTCCGCGCTCAGGAGATCGAGCCAGTGCGCCGGGTCCAGCGCCGCCTCCGGATCGGGGTAGACGAGGCGGGCGCCGGCGGCGATCGCGCCGAACAGGTCCCAGACCGAGAGGTCGAAGTTGAAGGCGGAGACTCCGAAGATCCGGTCGGCGGGACCGACGGCGTAGCGCTCGTTGATGTCCAGGACCGTGTTGACGGCGCCGCGATGATCGATCATCACTCCCTTGGGCCGCCCGGTCGAGCCGGAGGTGTAGATGACGTAGGCGAGGTCGGTGCTCGTCTGGGCGCCCGCCAAAACGACCCGCTCGGCGCCCGGCCCGCCCGTCTCCAGCTCCCTGGCGGCCGGCCGCGCGACAACCAGGGGCGTCACCCCGGCGGGCCAGTCTAGGGCCTCCATGTCGCGGCGCCGGGCCAGCGCCACGGACGCCCCCAGGTCGGTGAGCAGGAAGGCGAGGCGCTCCCTTGGCAGGCGGGGGTCGATCGGCACGTAGGCCGCCCCCACCGTGAGGATCGCCAGGACGGCGGCCACGGTCTCCTGGTCGCGCTCCATGACCACCGGCACGAGGTCTCCCCTCCCCACGCCCAGGGCCGACAGCTCCGCCGCCAACCTGCCGCTCCAGGCTTCGAGCTCCCGGTAGCTCAGCGTGCCGCCGGCGCTCACCAGGACCGTCTCCCCACCCCGTACGGCCGCCTGCTCGCGCAAGGGGTCATGCAAGAGGTTACCGGCGACCGGTTTCGCGGTCCGGTTGCGCGCGCGGCGCTCCCCGAGACCGCTCTCGCCGACGAGGTCGAAGTCCCTCCGCTGCCACGCCTCCGCATCCTGGATGAGGCGGTGCAGCAGCCCCTCGTAGGCGGCCCACATGTCGTCGATCAACCCGGCCGGGAAGAACTCTTCCAGCAGGTCCCAGACGTAGCAGCAGCTCCCGTCCTCGAGCTCGAAGAACTGGTGGTCGAGCACCGTCTGCGACGTCTCCAGGACGGAGAAGTCGGCTTTCCGGTACTTCTTGATGAACAGCCCGCTGCCGACGACGAAGGGGCTCGGCGCGGTGCCGAAGGAGCCCTTCAGGTGGTTGAGCTCCTGCAACACCCGCATGCCCCCGAGCTGCAGGTGCTTCAGGTCTTCGAGGACCTGCTCCTGGATGCGCCGCGCGTTGCCGGCGAAGGGCAGGGTCGCGTCCCACCGGATCTCCAGGGGGTAGAGCGACGCGAAGTTGCCGAGCATCCGCGAGAGGTCGGGGTGCAGCTCCGCGAAGCGCCGCGTCACCATCTGGCTCAGGATGAAGTCATCGGACGTGCTCCAGGTCGCGATCACCGCGGCGTAGGCGGCGATGATCGCGTTGGACGGCGTCAGCCCCAGCGCGCTCGCCCGGCTCTTGAACGCCTCCCAGAGAGCGGGCTCGACGGTCCCCGTCCGCCGCGTGAGGCGCGACCGGCACCGCCGGTCGAGCCCCGCGACCATGGGCAGATCCGGCGGGGGCGGCAGGCCCGGCAGGCGGGAAAACCAGTAGTCCCTCGCCGCCTGCCCTGCCGGCGATTCGGCGAGGCGCGTGAGCCCGAGCACGGCATCGCGGTACGACAGCTCGAGAGGGGGAGCGCAAGCCTCCGGGTTCCGGCAGACGGCGTCGACCTCCGCGAGCAGCAGATTGGAGCCGAAACCGTCGATGAAAAAATTGTTGTGGTTGTAATGGATGCGTGCCCGCTCGGCGCCGCCGTCCCGCCAGAGCGACACCCGCAGGTCCAGCCACGGCCAGGCGTCGAGCCGCAGCTCCTGCCGCATCATCTCGTCGCGCACGCCCTGCAGCCGGGCAGCGGCCTCGGCGGGAGCCAGGTCGCGCCAGTCATGCACCTGACAGCCCACCGCGAGCAGCCCGTCGAGCAGTTGCAGCTCGATCTCTCCATTGACGATGCACAGCTCGCGGCGATGGCGCTCCAGGACCCGGTTCCACGCGGCCTCATAGGCGGCGACGTCGAAGGCCGGGCGATCGAACTCCAGGTAGTAGTGCGGCCGGACGTGGAACTCCATGTAGGGGTCGTTCGCGATGTAGAAGCCGAGCTGCAGGTCGGAGAGGGGTAAGGGGAGGCGGTCCGCCCCCGGGTCCGCAGCGAGGAGCGGCGCGGTGCGCTCCGCCGCCGGCGCCATCTCCCCGAGCCGGCGGACGATCTCGTCCCGGCTGTCGAGCAGGCGCTGGCGCAAGTCTCCCGACAGCACGCCTTTCGCAGCGCTGATCGTCAACCGGCCGCCGTCGGTTGCCAGCTTGACGCCGAGTTGCGCGAGCTCTTCGAGGAGCCGGGTCACGTCGTCCATGGTTCCTTCCGTCGCCTAGAACACGAAGGTCTCCGTCTCTTCATCGACCGCCCGGGCGCCCTGGCTGACGTGCCGGAGGAGGAGCTGCGCGTAGAGCTCGCCGACCAGGAAGCGCACCTTTTCGGCGATGATCCGCTGCACCGCGAGGTCCACGCCGAGGTCGCGCCGCAAGGCGTTGCGCAGGCTGTTCGACGACAGCGAGTCCATGCCGAACTCGCCGAGCAGCGCGTCGGTGAACGGCCGCGACCGGGAGTCGAGCGAGCCCGGGTCCACGCCGAGCGTCTCCGCGGCCATGATCTGGAGGAGCGCGGCGAGATGGCCGGTCGCCTCCTCTCGCGGCAGCCCCATGACCGCGGCGATGCCGGAGGCGCTCCGGTCGATCTGCAGGACGGCCGGGCGCCGCTCGCTCGCCGGCTGGATCTCCGGCTGGTCATGCGCCCTGGTATACGCCTCGTCCGTCCTCTGCGTCGGCGCGGCGGGAGCGAGCCGCCGCCGCACGAAGCCATCGCTCTCCGCCACGAGCACCTGCTGTCCCGACGCATGGGCGGTCGCGGCCGGGAAAGCGACGCAGCGGAAACCCTCCTGCTCCAGGACCACCTTCCAGGTCTCCGGCCGGAGAGCCGGGCCCCAGGGAGCGCGCAGCTCGGGATCGGCGAAGCGCCACCAACCTTCCAATAGCCCGAAGGTGAGGTGGTGGAACAGGCTGTTGCCGGCGATCTCGTTGAGCACCAGGAGCCCGTTGGTGCGCAGCACGGCCTTGGCGTGGCGCAGCGTCCGGCGGATGTCCCGCGTCGCGTGCAGGACGTTGGTGGCGATCACCAGGTCGTAGCGGTCGACTGCGATCCCCTGCTCCTCCGGCGGCCGCTCGACGTCGAACGTCGCGTAGCCGAGGAAGGACGGGCGCAGCGGGAGCGCCGTCTTGGCGAGCGCGAGGAAGGCCATCGAAAGGTCGGTGAAGGCATATTCCTCGACGCCGTCTTCCCAGGCCGCCAAGGCCGTGAGGACGGTCTCGGTCGTCGCTCCCGTCCCGGCCCCGATCTCCAGGATGCGCACCCGGCAGCCGGGGTCCCGCCGGCGGCGCTCCTCGACGATCCCCGCGACCACCTTCGCCAGGGTCCGGTTGCAGAAGCGGGTCACCGGATCGTCACGGTAGACGTCCGCGACCAGCGAGGTGGAGGCGCCCCCGAACATGTCGCCGAGGAGGACGTCGGTGGCGGCACTCCGGCCGGTCAGCACCTCCGGCAAGGCGCGCAGGGCCGCCTCGGCCAGCCGGATCTGGGCCCGCCGGCCGGGATCCTGCAGCCAGGCCTCCTTGCGGTCGTCCCAGGCACGCCAGGCCGTCTCGGCGTCCGCCGGCTCCCCGTCCGCCATCCGCTCCAGCTCCTCGGCGCTGCGCTCCATCCATGCGGAGAAACGATCGAGGATGCCCGCCTTCCTCAACGCCTCCGCGAGCGCGCCGTTCTGCCGCGGCGAGATCCCCAGCGACCGCAACTGCGCCGCGAGCAGCGCGCGGAGGGAGGCCTCGATCTCGCGGTCCGCCACCAGAGCGCCGGGTGCGGGCCGCCACTCCTCCCCGCCGTCCAGGAAGCGCGCCGGCGCGGGTCCGCAGAGGAGCGAGGGGAGGCTCTCCTCCTGGTGGGTCGCCTGCTCCTCGGGCAGGACGCCGGTCCCCTCCAGGGCCACGGCGCTGGTCGTCTGGATGTATGCCATCTGCTCGGCCGGCCCGGCCAGCAAGCGGTCGAGCGCCGCCATCGCGGCGGACAGCTCGACCGAGCCGAACCCCTGGCGCGCCATCAGCTCGCGGTGGCGCGCCGAGGAGGCGGCGCCGACGCTCGCCCAATAGCCCCAATTGATCACCCGGACGCGGCACGGCCATTCCGCGGCCAGCCGCCGCGCGAACGCGTCCTTGAACGTGCAGCCGGCAACGTAGTTGCTCTGCCCGGGCGCCTTGAGAAACGAGAGCATGGAGGAGAAGAAGAGGACGAAGTCGAGCGCGTCGCCGCCGAACACCTGGGCGAGGCGAACGCTGACGTCGAGCTTCGGCGCGAGCCCCGCCCGCATCTCCTCCTCGGTCATGTTCTCCAGGCTCCGGTCCTGGAGGACAATGGCGGCGTGGATGACGCCGTCGATGCGCCCGTGGGCCTGGAGGACGGCCGCGCGCACCCCTTCGAGCTGGCTCCGGTCGGTGGCGTCGGCGCTCAAATAGAGCGGCGCCGGGCCGAGCGCGGCCAGGCGGTCCAGCCGGGCCTGGATCGACGCATCGAGCGGCCGCCGGCCGACCCAGACGAGCCGCGCCGGCCCCCGGCGCAGCACGGCCTCGCTCCACGCTTCGCCGATGCCGCCGGCGCCGCCGATCACCACGTAGACCCCGTCCGTGCGGTACGCCGAGGGCGCCTCGGCCGCGGGGCGGTACGGCACGAGCCGCGGCCGGTACCAGCGGCCGGTCCGCCAGGCCGCAGGGTTGGCGGGGGTGCCGAGAGGATCGGGGGCGAGATCCAGGATTTCGCGCCAGGACGGCCAGGCACCGGCGAGCGGCAGGTCGCAGAGCCGCACCGCCCACCGCGGGTGCTCCCGGGCCATCGAGCCGAGCAGGCCGTGCACGCCGCCTTGGGTAGGGCTCGCGATCTCCCCGGGATGCACGGCCGCGGTCCCAGCGGTGATCACCGTCCAGGTCAACGGCCGGTCGCCGTACCCCGCGGCGAGGAGCGCCTTGATCAGGCGGAAACCGCAGAGCACACCGTCCGCCTGCGCGGCGAGGATCGCATCGTCCGCAGCCGAAGCGGGCTGGTGCGGCGGCACGATCCAGACGAGGTGCCGCACCGCGCCCGCCACCGCGATCTGCTCCGGGAGCGCCGGAACGGCCTCCGGATGGATCTCTCGCAGCGCCGCCTGCTGCTCCGGCGTCCCGCCGACGATCACCATCGGGCCGGCGGAGGGTTCCCGCTCCCCGGCCGCCGCGGGCTCCCAGAGCGGCAGGAGGAACAGCTCGCCGACGAGCCGGTCAACCTCCAGCCGGGGCGCGGCGCGCAGGGTCAGCCCGCGGAAGCGCGCACAGACGCGGCCCGCGTCGTCGCAGAGGTCGACGTCGTACATGGAGCCCTGGCGGCGGCGGATCGCCGCCCACAGAGCCGGCGGGAAGGGGCGCAGGATCTCGGCCCGCTCGAGCTCGAACGGCAGCTCGGGAGCGGCCGCGCCGCGCGGCTCGGCCAGCGCAAAGCCGAAGATCGCCTGGACCGCCGCGTCCGCCAGCGCCGGGTGGAGGATCATCGACTCCCGGGTCTCCTCGAGGAACGCCGGCAGCCGCAGCCGCGCGAGGATCTCGTCGGTCCCGACGAAGATCTCTTCGAGCCCCCGGTGCGCGGGCCCGTACGCATAACCCATGGCGGCGAACGCGCGGTAGAGGTCGTCCGCCGCCCAACGCACTCCTGTACACCGGGCGCGCAGCGCGGCGACATCGACCGGCGGAGGCTCGGCGAGCGCGCCGATCCCGGCCCGCCCCTGCCCGTGGAAGACGGTCTCCCCCTCCTCGCCGCTGGAGAGCTCGAAGCTCAGGTCTCCGCCGTCCTCCGGGATCAACCGCAGAGTCGAGCGGACCGGGCTCCCGTCGACGACGAGCGGGCGGAGCCACGAGACGCGTTCCAACCAGACCGCCGGCTCGCCTTCCGTCGGCCCCGCCATCCGCACCACCGCCGCGCGCGCCATCTCCAGCCAGGCCACGGCCGGCAGCATCGGCCGGCCAGCGACGACGTGGTCCGCCAGGAACGGCTCCTCCCCGGTCAGCAGCGCGGCGAAGCGGAGCTCCGGGCGGGAGCGCAAGAGAGGGTGGGGGGCCGGCGCGCCGTACGCCGTGCGGGCCGGGGCTGCCGGCGCGACCCAGTGCCGCGCGCGCGAGAAGGGATAGGTCGGCAGGTGGACCCGCCGCGGCCGGGGGACCGGAGCGAGGCGTTCCCAATCGAGCTCGACGCCCCCGGCCCACAGAGACGCCAGCTCCGGCAGGGCCGCCCCCGC
>Ga0134123_10003119_pt1 | contig 10791 bp, 14 predicted proteins | sample KB303_FD_96460 | JGI IMG/M metagenome (GOLD analysis project Ga0134123, IMG submission 96460) | Terrestrial soil microbial communities without Nitrogen fertilizer from Kellogg Biological Station, Michigan, USA - KB3-0-3 | ecosystem: Environmental > Terrestrial > Soil > Unclassified ...
GCGCTGGTTACTGAGTATGCACCAGGCGCGGCAATCGGTTGGCATAGAGACCGGCCCGAATTCGAAGATGTGATCGGCATCTCGTTAGACGCGCCATGCGTGTTCCGCTTCCGCCGCAAACAGGGTACGCGCTGGGAGCGCGCATCAATAGAGCTCCAACCCCGCTCAGCATACCTTCTCCGTGGGGCGGCCCGTTGGGATTGGCAGCACAGCATCCCACCCGTTGACAGGCTGCGCTATTCCGTCACCTTCAGAAGCTTGCGTGAGTCGAAAGAATGAACAATGACTCGTCCCGCACCGGCAGTGCTGATCTTCCGCTTCACGCCGGCCGTGTGCCCCACTGGCTAGGGACCCGAATGGCACGGCTGGGAGCCGTCATCACCGAAGCCATTGTCCACGAATACGGGCGCGACGAATTTTTGCGCAGACTGGCGCACCCATTCTGGTTTCAGTCTTTCGGCGCCGTGATGGGAATGGATTGGCATTCCTCTGGAATAACTACGAGTGTCATTGGGGCACTGAAAAGAGGACTAGGTCCGATCGAGCAGGAGCTGGGGATCCATGTCTGCGGCGGGCGAGGGAAGCATTCGCGACAGACGCCTCACGAGCTGGTCACGATTGGCGAAAGCGTCGGTTTCAATGGAGAGGACTTAGCGAAGGCCAGCCGTCTAGTGGCGAAAGTGGACAGCGCAGCTGTGCAAGATGGCTACGACCTGTATCTACACGGCTTTATCGTCACGGATGACGCGAAATGGGTTGTAGTGCAGCAAGGCATGAATGGTGATCGCCGACAAGCACGCCGCTATCACTGGTCGTCTGAAGGCCTCAGGGACTTCGTGAATGAGCCGCATGTCGCGATTGAAGGGCATAGCCATGGCGAGATCATCAATCTAACCGACCGTCGTGCAGCGACCTCGCGCGACGTTCAGCTTGATCTGCTCAAGAGCCTCGGACCAGATGGCATCACGAAAGAAGTCGCAACTCTAACTAGGAAACCCAAAACGGTTCCATCGCAACTCCTCCTGCCGCACCTCATTATGCCGGAACACCATGAGGTACGTTCCAGCGATGTAGTGATGCGACGCTTGCGCGGCAGTCTCGCCGCTGCAGCGAGTTGCGAACCTCGTGATTTCCCCGAACTTCTTTTGGTGCCTGGTGTTGGAGCAAGGACGGTGCGGGCTTTGGTTGCCGAGGTGGTCCATGGCGCGCCCTGTCGGTTCTCCGATCCAGCGATATTCTCGCTGGCCCATGGAGGAAAAGACCATCATCCCTTTCCAGTGCCACTACGCGTCTACGACGAAACGATTCGCGTGTTGAAATCAGCGGTGCAGAACGCGAGACTCGGACGAGAGGACGAGCTCGGGGCGCTCAAGCGACTCGATCAACAAGCAAGGCAGCTAGAGGACTGGGCTAAAGCGCCAAGCTTTGACGCTTTCCTCGCGGAGGAACGTCACAAGTCACCTGGCTATGGTGGACGGAGTGTCTTTGGTTGGGAACGGGACGCTGTTGGCCTTCGGCATGGGAGCGGGGACCTTAAGGCCCTGAAGGGGTGACGCTCTCTCTGATTGCTTAACACGCACCCGAGTGAAACCCGGGTTCGCAGGCGAAGACATGCACGCTTTTCCTAGAATCGGTGTTTCTGTTTTTTAAGACTGATGTTTCATCCGCGTGTCGCTCTCGGGAGCATTAACTGGGATGGTCTGTGACGACCCGAATCAGCTAACTGCCACGCACCACAAAGGCGATCGCCCTTTCCACAAAGACAGTTTGCATGCCTGTCTTCGGCATCGATCTAGCTGCCGCTCGTGCTCCTCAATGCGCGAGACAGGACAAACCTGAGCAGACATGTCGCGCGTGGTACAAATCTCCAGTTTGGAAAGCCATCAAGAGACATAGGCTGTCGCAGGAGCCTAATTGCCGGCAATGCGCGCAAGAAGGCTGCTTGATACACGGCGACGCACGTTGCTCATGTCGCGCCTCATGGAGATCAGTGGTCGCAATTTATGGATTATGCGAACACGCAAAGCCTGTGCTCCTGGCACCACAACGCCCAGAGACGACCTCGGTAATGGGAAGCTTGACGAGCGGTTCCTATTGCGCTGCGTCAGACGCAGTTTGCATCGCACAGCGATAGCCTTGACTCAAAACAACCCCTCGAATGAAGCTGGTGGGGCGAGTCGCCTTTGACGAGGGAGGTCACGCATTGGAGGACCCAGCACGGTGCAAACGGCCGGCGCAAAAAAATGTGTGCGTTTCGCGCAGAGATCGAGGTCTGCTCAAGAGAAGCAGGCATTGCTCAGACTCGCTCGGACGTGGTCTAGCCTCGCGGCACAAACTGAGGCTTACGAGGCCATCCTGTGCAAATTGGATGAGCTTGCTCCCATTGATGACAAACAATCACACCTTCAATGATCGTCCCAGTCGCGTGCTTTTAGCTTATGCACTCTAAGTCATTTTTGTGGCGTACCTGCCTCCCATTCTGGATTCCAGTGAGGCGCCTAAATCTTCATCGGCATGACGGGGGCACGATGTTGTTTGTGTGGCCCCTCGGGAAGACTCAACCATGCCCCTCAACGAAATTCCCTCCTATCTCGGTCCTGAAACTCGGCTGTTGATTGACCTTGCCCTGGACGAAGCATGGCAGGAGCTAAAGAATGATCTTCCTGCCGACCCCTTGTTGGCGCGACGGAAAATGGCGGGGACAATTGTTGCCCTAACCTCGGTAGGAGAGACGGATCCTGCGAAACTTAAATTTTTCGCTCTGCATGCTCTCCGAGGAGCTCGCGTTTCGGCAGCCACGACGCGTGACGAGGATACGATTTAGAGCTAAGGCGTGCACCGTCGGGCTGGCAGGTCGGAATTTATCCCCGGAGCGCCGATCTACCTATCCTTAGCCGCTGTGAGAGTTTTGCTCCCTACCCTAACGAAGCAGTCGTGATAGCTAAGGGGCGTGCAGATCGGGCGAACTCGTAGCTACCAGTCGCATCTTCGATATATCAATAAAAAATCAGATTTGAGCATAGGATGCTGCGAGCAGTAACAAGCTACGCAGCACCCTGCCGACCTGCGGTTCACGACAAAGAAGCTCACTGCACGTCAGTGCAGGCAATCTGTCTTCGTCATGCGCTGCAAGAGAGTCGACAGTCGTTGATGAAGCGTGTCTGCCGCATCTTTTTCCGCAACCGCCTCAAGGACGCTTTCCATGATCACGGCGACCAATGCCGTGTTAACTGCCATGTAACAGTCGGCAACTTCTTTTATCTCCCTTGCTGTCGCGCTGCTGATGTTAAAGCCCTTCGTGGGCTTAGCCGCACCGGTTCGCATACGTTGTAGCAAGGAGATCGCTTGATCGATCGTTTGGACACTTACAACTAGCATCTCTTTTCTCCTTTCGTGAATGGTTGCGAATTCATGTTGCGAGCTTCCCAGACATGGGACGAACGAACCAGCGCGAAGAGTGCGCAAAGAAATGCGACGCAAAATTCCCAAAACGCACCCCGTGCTTGTTCCACCGTGTCACGCGACCGAAGCGAAACATCGAAACAATCGTTGAACGTCAGTGACTTGGGTGGTGTCAGAGCGAAACACCCAGTTTCGCTTCGACGGCGCGCAACTGATTGAAAATGACGGAGTGTTTCGCTGTTTCGTTTCGTCGAGGAGAGTGTTCGCTTATTTCAGATAACGCTTGAATGCGTCCCTAAAATCGTCGCGCATGTACCCCTTCCTCGTTGTCGACCCGAAGCGGACTTGCTTGCTGTGCACCTTGTAATCCTTGAGCAAGTTGGCGACCTGATTCATCGAAATCGGCTTGCCATTTCGATACTCCGGCCATGGGCTGCCCTCGGAGTTCGCAAGCCGATTAACAATGTCCTCGGACGATAGGCGGTCAGCATTCTTCTCCTCAAACAGCTCTCGAATCGCCTGAAGAAGCAATACGCTCGTGATGTCACCGTCCTTGCGAGCGGCGGCTGTTGCCGCGAGCTGCCGAGCCGTCTCTTGCCATCCACTACCGGCGATGTCAGCGATAGTGACAAGAGGTATCCAATTGTCGGCAGTTCGATTGAAGAGGCTTTCGGGCAAGCTGGGTTGGTGTGAACGCAGTCTACCCTCGTTGTCAGCCGCCCATCGCGCACACTTGCGAGCGAGGTGATCATTCAAGCAGCCGTCAGTGAACCTCTCCCTCTTCTCAAGCATAGTCTTGCGCTTGAGCTCGACGACTATTGAGCGGCCCGACAAGGTCGCATGAGGCTTGCCGATCATCGCGATGACTTTGGGACACCACACCGAGAACCGACGTGGCTCGTGATCGTCCCCCTCAACGCGAAGGACGAAAGCATTTCGACGATGGCCTGCGTTCAATATTCCTCGCAACTCAGTATTGTCGCGCAAGAACGTATCCGCCTCGTCGACGATCAGTGTTGGGTGCCACCTCTCGATGGAGCGGTAAACCGCTGCCGATGAGATATTCGATGCTTGAACGGGGTTGGCAACTACAGCTTCAAGCTTCGAATTCACGCGCGTGGTGCATGACCTCAGCCGCACTTTTGCCGATTGCCCGCCCAATCCGCTCGTAGTCTTTTCTTGAGTATGTCGTCACGTGAAAATAGACCGCCTGGCCGATCTTAAGTACCGTATGTGGTCGCAATATATGCAGAACGACCCATTGCCGTCTTGGAGGGATCGAATGGATCGCCGAGACCGGAGGCTATTAAGTGAGCGCCACATTCCTCACGGTCCTACTGCTTTTAGCGTATAACTCGGCGCTGCTTGCAGCATCGGTCGCGACTGAAAGCGTTAGTGTTGGTCCACCGCCAGCCCTGGCGCCAGGGCAGGCCCCGCCGCTGCCGAACCAAGGGGCATTGGCTGAGCCGCGCTCCTTAGATCAGGTCGGCTTTCCCGCGGCTCTGACCGCGTCGGTTATTCCGCCGGCCAGCACGCCTACGCCTGGCCGAGTTGCGTTGGGTGAGAAGTTGTTCTTCGATAGTCGCCTCTCGGGGGATGGCACCGTGGCTTGCGCCACGTGCCACGATCCAGCTCGCGCGTTTACCGACGGCAGGCCCGTGTCAGTCGGCATCCACGGCGGCGTCGGTCAACGCAACGCCCCAACCGTTTTGAATGCACTCTACAACAAGACGCAGTTCTGGGACGGCCGGGTGAATACGCTCGAACAGCAGGCGGCATTGCCGATCACGAATCCGTTCGAGATGGGCTCGGCCAGTATCGGCGATGCTGTGTCCAAGATCGCTGAGGAGAAGGACTACCAGACCCAATTTATGCAGGCCTTCGGTCGGGGAGTGAACGAACAGGATATGCTGCGCGCCATTTCAGCCTATGAACGAACGCTGTTTTCCTTCGATTCTCCCTTCGACCATTTCATCGCCGGAGACGCAAACGCTATTGACGACTCGGCCAAACGGGGTTGGGAACTGTTCAATAGCAAGGCCCGCTGCAACCTCTGCCATGCGTTGTCGGACAAACAGCGGGATGTAACCGTCTTCACTGATAACGATTTCCACAACATCGGCATCGGGATCCTCCGGCATCGTGTCGGCCCTTTGGCGCAGCAGGCGGAGCATGAGCTGGCGCAGGGAAATCTGCCGGATGTCGACAAGGCGGCGATCACCAGCGATCTGTCAGTTCTGGGGCGTTTCCTCCTTACGAAAAAGCAGAGCGATATCGCGGCATTCAAAACGCCAGACCTGCGAAATGTCCTCGTGACCGGGCCTTACTTCCACGACGGATCAATGCAAACACTGTGGGATGCCCTAGATCATTACAACAAGGGTGACGGCATCAGTGACCCGTGGCTCGACGAGGACATGCAGCCGCTGGCGCTGACGGAATCCGAGATCGATGACCTGGTGGCGCTTCTTGTGTCGCTAACAAGCCCGCAATACAAGGAACTCGGCGACCAGGAGTATGCACGGCAACTCGCTATAGCCAAAGTGAGCCGCCCACAGCGAGATACGGCGCGCGCCTTCGGCTCGAAGCCGAAGCAGCCACCGCCGCCTCCGCTCTGATGTTGCTCCTTGAAATTGCCGTAAGTTTTGCACCCCCGGCTCGTCGCCGATAGCCGCGAAGTCAATCGTGTAGCGCAGACGGGCTGGCGCTTTTCAAGGCGTGACGACGATCTTTCCCGTCATTTTCGGATGAATTGCGCAGAAATACTCGACCGTGCCTGCGGTTGAAAACGTTTGCGAAAACTTATCGTTGGTGTCGAGGGCGCTTGAGTGGAACTTGCCGTCCTTTTCCGTCACCAAATGCGGGATGTCGTCGCTATTGACCCAGGTCACCGTGGTGCCGGCCTTGACCGTCAAGGTCGGCGGGTCGAAGGTGAAGTTGGCGATCTTTATGGTCTCGTCCTCGGCCAGCGCCCGGCCGCCGCTTGTAACCAAGCCCAATCCGAGAATTGCTACAAGACCGGCCAAGGTCAGCAACAGGGCGCGAACTCCGCCTGCTCGGGTCGAGCGCGCGGCAAGAGAGTCTGAACGCGATCTGGTCATGGCGTCTGCCTCCTCCTGATTGAGATCAGATCAGCCGGCAAGCGGCGTATCGGTAATGGCGAGCGGCTTGTCGCCGGTACGTACCTCGACGCTTGCAATCCCGAGCAACGAGCGGAGCTGCTCGGCGGGCACGGTCATCGGTCCGGGCGATGGCGCGGTCCCAGGCGCGGGCTGCGGGAAGCCTGTCGAGCGTGCGGTGTGGAAGGTCATATTGCCTTCGACTTTCTGCACGATCTGGTGAATGTGGCCGTTCAGCACCGTGACCGAGCCGAACCGCTTCAGCTGGGTGAGCGCCTGTAAGCCATCCTCCGTGCCCCAGCCCCAGTCGGCGTAGACCGTCCAGAGCGGGATATGGGCGAGGACGACGATTGGCGTGGAGTCCGACTTGTCCTTGATATCGTCGGCGAACCAGGCGAGCTGGTCGGGCCCGAGCCGTCCAAGGCCGCCGGCCTTGAGGTCGATCACGTTGACGAGGCCAATGAAGTGAACGCCGTGATCGTCGAAGCTGTACCAACCCGAACCCTTCGTGCCCTTGCCGTAACGGGCGAGATAGGCCTTGCCCAGGCCCTCGTCGATGACGTCATGCTCGCCGGGAACGTAGTGAATGTCGAGCTTGGCCTCACCGATTAGCTGGTCGGCATTGTCGAATTCGTCGGGCTTGGAGAGATGGGTGATATCGCCGGTATGGATCATGAAGGCAGGGTGCGTCTTCAGTTCCTTGACCTTGCCGATGGCCTCGCGAAGCGTGCCGAGCGCATCCGGATTGGCCGGTTTATTGAAGCCGATATGGCTGTCGCTGATATGCGCAAAGGTGAAGGCTGAAGCCTCTGCGGCGAGCGCATCGCCGAGCAGGCCCAAGGATTTCGGCACCCCTCCCGACAGCGTCCATAAGACGCCGGTCCCGGCCCAGATCATGCATTCAAGGGCGCCCCGGCGATCGACCTCTGGGCCGGCAATTTTCCGCCTCGAGTTAATGTGCCCACGATTCCCAGGAGAAAGTTTCATGACGCTCTCCCATCCGTTAGGAGTCAGCATCCCCCGGGCACGCGAACTTACGCGCGCCGTGGCTTTGCGTTCCCGTGCCACAACGCCGCAGCCGAGACCCCACGACCTAACGGATCACAGTTTCGCAAGCGTGGCCAAAGGTCCGTCGGAACCGAGCAAAGAAATCATCAATCGAGGGTCGCTCAGGACTTCGTGGTCGATAGGTTGAACGCTCTCGCCCAGGAGGGAGCTGTGAAAGCCAATTGAGGACGCCCAGATTGTCCGCTTTGGGTCATTAGCCGACATAAGGGCCCGTTCGCCTCATGTCCGCTTTGTCCCCGAAAGCGGACATTCGTCGGAGCGAGTGGGATGTCCGAAAAGTGCCAATAGCGGACCTCACTTTTGTTCAACGAGCGGCGGCGGAAACCGCTGGCCGGTACGATGTCTTGCGAGGGCCGTAGAAGCGGTAGGTGAGGTTATATGACTTTCTGACAGGTGTTTCTTAGTCGCTAAAAGAAACGGCCTCGCGAACTTTGAAGCTGCATCCAAGTTAGCTCGTTGCGGGTTTAGCTGTCGTGACGTGTCACACAAAGGAGGAAAGCCATGCTGAGGATTGGGTTAGCGGCCTTTCTGGCCATAGCAGCCTTGTCGCCGGCTTACGCCGCGCAAGACCTCTGCAATGATGCTCATATGAAACAGATGGATGATATGATTGCGAAAATGACCGACGCGACCAAACAGAAGGAGGCGACGACGGCTCTCGATATGTCCAAGGCCGCAATGAAGAAGGGTGATAAGGCGGGGTGTATGAAGCATATGGAGGCGGCCCATAAGGCAATGGGCATTTGACTAGTGGCAGTCGCCTCGCGTTTCATTAGACACGAGGCGACTTCGTCATTCATGCAGAATGTAGCGCCTGGAACTATTCGTGTCCGTTTTTGCCGGTGTGGTTGTCGTCGCCACCCATTTCCATGTCTTTCATGAGTTCTTCGTGTTTCGGAGCATTCTTCACCAGAGCCTCATATTGGTCTGGCGTTAGCTCCGGCAGGTTGCGCACGAAGGCCACCACGTCCCAAAGCAGCTCGTCGTCGTGGGTGACACCCCAGGCGGGCATACCCGTCATCTTCAGGCCGTGCTTAACGATCCAGAACTGTTCGGCAGGCGTAAGATCGGTTCCACGCCGAAGCTCCGGCGCGCGAGGGTATAGACCCTGACTGATCTCCGTCCGCTTCATTCCGGGCGCAAGGTGACAGCCGCTGCACATTTCCGCATATTGGCCCGCCCCCTTTGAGATGCGGTTCGCATCATCGAGATCGTTTGGAACAACGATGTCCCGCGCCCTCGTTACGACCGAACGGTGCCGTATCGTGTCAAGCAGCCAATAGACGGGTTGCGTATGAGGAACGTCAGCCGCGATGTTGTAGAGACCCGCATAGATTGCCACGACAGCGGCGGCTAGCAGCACCACCGCTCCTATTACTAGCCCCCAACGCCTTCCGGCGCTCCAGCGAGGCATCTACTTTTCGGTAGCCTCCATGGCGCTGTGAATGTGGCTCTTGCATCCCTCAATGTCATTCTTCGTCATCATTTCTTGCGCCGCTTGCAGTTCGCTGCTGGCTGTCGTTCTTGCCTCACCCTCGCCCATGGCCTGAATGTCGGCCTTCACGGCGTTTATGGTTGTCCCGTTACATTGGACGTGATGGCCCTCATGGCCCACAGCCAGGGTAAACGGAAGCCCCGCAAATCCGGCCAAAAGCAGAACTCGAAGTGAGATGTTCCTAAGTGGTTTTCGCATGGTGTTCGTCCTCTCGGGTCTATCCGTCCCTGGCAGATAACGCTCGAGGCTGGACTTTTGGTCGTATTACCCCGTGGGGCAGGCTCGTCTAAGGGTGCGACAGAACGCGCCTCGGAGCCAACATGTCACGAACCAATGCACGTAGCGGGAGGCCGCTCAATATCGTCTTTCGGCTCCTCGGTCCCGGTCTCGTCACCGGCGCTGCGGATGACGATCCCTCTGGTATTGCGACTTACTCTCAAGCCGGTGCCCAATTTGGCTTTGGCTTGCTGTGGACGGTATTTCTCACAACACCGTTCATGATCGCCATCCAGCTCGTTAGCGCGCATATCGGACGCGTTACGGGAAAAGGGATCGCGGCTAACGCTCGGCAGTTGTATCCGCTTCCTCTCGTTTTAGTGCCGGTCTGTCTGCTGCTCGTTGCGAATACCATCAATATCGCCGCAGACCTCGCCGCCATGGGTGAGGCACTCTATCTGCTCATCGGAGGTCTCAAGCACGAACACGCGCTGATTTTTGCCGCGTTGTCGGTTCTGTTACAGGTGTTTGTGCCCTATCGGCGTTATGCCCCCGTTCTGAAATTTCTCACCCTCGTGCTGTTTTGCTACGTGGGCGTCGCCTTCACCATCCAAGTGCCTTGGCGCGACGTGCTTGAGGGCACCTTTGTGCCTGCAATCTCGCTGAACTACGACTACCTATTGATGGTCGTTGCCGTGCTTGGGACCACCATCAGCCCCTATCTCTTCTTTTGGCAGGCTTCGCAGGAAGTTGAGGAAATGCGGCGCGCGCGGTCGCGACCTCGACAACCTTTGAAAATTCTCTCTCGCGGCGGCGGCGGTGAGCTGACGCGAATGTCTATAGACACCACGACAGGCATGGTGTTCTCAAATCTCATCGCCTTCTTCATCATCCTCGCTACAGCCAGTACTCTTCATGCCCACGGTCTCACTCAAATTGAGACCGCCGCTCAGGCCGCCGAAGCACTGCGCCCGATTGCCGGTGATCTCGCATTTCTGTTGTTTGCTCTGGGGATCGTTGGCACTGGGCTATTGGCGGTGCCGGTACTCGCAGGATCGGCGGCTTACGCTATCGCCGAGCTATTTGAGTGGCCATCGACTTTGGAGGCTAAGTTTCCAGAGGCCGTCGGCTTCTACGCTATCATTCTGGCAGCAACCATTATTGGATTTGGTATGGGGTTTTTACCCATCAACCCCATTCGGCTGCTCGTTTGGACGGCGGTCATCAACGGGGTTGTTGCCGTTCCGATCATGGTGATGATGATGTTGATAGTTACCAATCGCTCGGCAATGGGACGGTTTCAGGCGCGTCCGTCACTCGCTTGGGCTGGTTGGGGAGCCACCGGATTGATGGGTGTTACTGTCATTGCGTTATTATGGTCACTGACTACTGGACGTTGACACTCTGTCCGAGACCTACGAACGTCCGCTATAGGTCATTAGCCGACATTTCGTGATTTCCGCGCCATGTCCGCTTTACGCTGGAAAGCAA
>Ga0134123_10003124_pt1 | contig 10780 bp, 6 predicted proteins | sample KB303_FD_96460 | JGI IMG/M metagenome (GOLD analysis project Ga0134123, IMG submission 96460) | Terrestrial soil microbial communities without Nitrogen fertilizer from Kellogg Biological Station, Michigan, USA - KB3-0-3 | ecosystem: Environmental > Terrestrial > Soil > Unclassified ...
CTTCTGTCCGACCAGTCCGTTCGCATAGCCGACCGCGGCCCAGAACACTGAGCTCGTGGTCATCGTGCTGCGCGGCACGGCGTTGACCTGCTTCTGATGGCAGCCGCCGCACGCTTCCTGCGCGACGCGGTTGTCGCCGGGGTTGATGAAGCGGATGAACTCCGGCGACTCGCCGAGGACTTTGGTGTAGGTGCGCTGCGGATTCGCCGAGGTCCGCCACAGTTCGGGGAGGCGCGGCTGCACGTGCGCCTGCTCCTTCACCCGCGTGATCCCGTCGCCGCCGTGGCAGTCGGTGCACGCGAGCTTCACCGCGGCCGAGGCATGCATCGGCTCGATGCCGGTGTGGCAGCTGACGCAGCCGGTGGACTTCTCGTCGGCGACGAGCTGCCGCTGCGTGAACAGCGGCGGCAGCGTGTTGCGCTGCTGCGCGAGCAGCGTCGCGGCGACAACCAGTGTCATCCCGAGCGCAGCGAGGGATCCCCTGCGGGATGCTCGGCGCTCGTGGTGAGGGGATCCTTCGCTGCGCTCAGGATGACACATGGTTTCCTCAGAAAGTCAGGATCAGGTTCGTGAACACGTGGTACAGCGGTTTGTCGCGTTCGTAGATGTCGGTGAAGCCCTGGCGCGGGAGGAACGCCGCGGCGCCGCCGGCGACGACGAAGTTCTGGTTGAGGAACGGGCGCCAGCGTACGCCGGCCGAAATGTCGATGCCGAGCTCGGGGCTGATGTCGCCCTGGAAGAGCAGCTCTTCGACCGGCTCGGTGGCGTCGAGGCGGATGTAGTTCGCGGTGAAGATCGCCTTGAGGCGCGGCGTGACGTCGACGTCGAGTCCGAGGCTCGCGATCTGGATGCCGGGATTCACGAACTGCGGCTGCCCCTCGTCCTTGCTGCTGCGCAGCGACGGAAGGAGCGAGCCGCGCTCGACGAGGGCGACGCCGGTGGCGGGCAGGCGGATGCCGAGGCGGTTGAAGAACGAGAAGCCGCCACCGAGGAAATTCGGCGCGTCGAAGATGGAGTCGAAGCCGTTCGCGTCGCGGTCGCGCGGATCGCTGTCGCCGGTGGCGTAGAAGAGCGCGATGCGCGGGCGCAGCCAGTCGCGGTCGTACGAGACTTCGATCGCGGCCATGCCGGCGCGGACCTGCACCTCGTCGCCGTCGCGCAGCAGGGGGTCGGGGCCGGCGACGGGATTGAGCGAGTCGGTGCCGAAGACGAAGTAGGCGGCGTGATCGACGTTGAAACGGCCGATGTGCCCGAGCCCCGCCTCGCCGAGGTACGTCGCCTGGATCTCGTGCGGCGTCGCGGCGCCGACGGGAGCAGGGCGCACGAGCACGCCGTTCTCGTCGTACTTCACGGTCGCCTCGTCGCGGAAGTGATGGATGCTGAACTGCTGCGTGTAGCCGTGGAAGAAGAAGTCCTGCCAGTAGACGTTCGCGATCAGCACTTTCTGATCGCGGAATTCGAAGGTGTTGAGTCCCGAGTTCGTGTCCTTCTCCAGGCGGTCGAAGAGTGCGAGGTTGTACTGGAAGCGGTTGCGGTCGAAGTTGCCGAAGAGCCGCACGCCGAGGTTGGTGTCGTTGAAGATGAAGCCGCGGAAGTCGCTGACGAAGGGCTGCGAGCCGGCGCGGAGCGAGAGGAAGTCGTAGTTGGGACCGAGGTCGAGCAGCTTCCGCTCGTAGAACAGCTCCTGCAGCGCGACCTGTCCGTCGGTGCGCGTCGTACCGCGGCGGACGTCGGGTTTCACGACGCCGTTCTCTTCGACCCGCACGTGATTCAGATTGCCGATGAGCGTGATCTTCACGCGCTGTTCGACCGGCTTGAAGGTCGTGAGTCCCTCGAAGAGATCGCCGGAGACGATGACGCTCTGGTTGAAGAAGTTCTGGTTCTCTTTGCCGAAGAAGCCGACGGACTCCGGCTCGTCGGCGCTGACTCCGGACGGCGTCGGCAGCGTGCGCGACTCGGCGAGCGTGTCGCTGATGCCGGTGAGGACGAGGAACCAGTCGGTGCCGAAGATCGGGAAGTCGCCCTTGAGCAGGTTCTGGTTGTAGGGGTCGAGCGTCGCGCCACGGTCTCCGATCTTCCGCGCGCGCGGCCGCTCGTCGAGCTCGTACGGCGGCGGCGCGATACGCCACCGGTCGGTCATCTCCTGCGCCGACTCGGGATGCGGCAGCTCGGGCGTGTCGTAGACCGGCGCCGCGCCTTCGATGCCGCTCTGCCGCGCAAGGTTGTCGTTGAGCTGGACGCGCAGGATGTTCTTCGCCGTCGCGCCGCCCGATTCCGCGGTCATGTCGTACGCGCCGGTCTCCAGCGCGCGCGGCCATACGATCTGCCACCGCCCCTCGGCATCGGCAACGGTGGTTTCAGTTCCGCTTTTCTCGACCGTGACGGTGACCGTCGCGCCGGGTGCCGCCGTTCCGCCGAAACTGAACGGCGCGCCGCCGATGAAGATGGGGCGGTCGTTGTTGATCGTGACCTGCGCAAACGCGCTCGCCGCGAAGAAGAAGATCAGGTTCACGAACAGGGGCCACCTCCGCATTCGGTGACGCCCTCGGGCTGGCGGGGGAACTTGAACATCGGGAGGCGCGCGCCGTCGACTTTCACGCGGTCGGCGCGGATGGACGCGGGCGGGAGGAACGGGCCGGCGGCGAACCAGGTGACGTAGTCGTCCTGCTCGATGCCGTCGCCGCTCACGCCGAGGCCGCCCGTGAGGGCGGTGCCGTTGTAGAGCGGCGACGCGCCGGCGAAGAAGACGATGCCATTCTGGTTCGGGTTCGTCAGCTGCGTGCCCTGCGAGCACGGCTTCAGGAGATCGCCGAAGAAGAGCGACTGGTACCACGGCCCCTGCTTCGGCGTCGGGTTGAAGGCGCCGGAGTCGATGCCGGGCGGATAGAACGGCTGCGCGCCGAAGTTGAGCGTGCGATTCGTGACGGCGGTGTTCGCGGGCAGCGGCAGATCGTGGCCGCTGAACCAGATCACGTTGCGCGCCTTCGCGACGGCGACGTCGATCGAGAACACCGTGGCGTCGGGCATGCGGTAGAGCGCGAGAATCGTGCCGTTGGTGTCGGCGACGGCGATGACCATGCGCGCGTAGCTGTTGAGCGGGAGGCGGATGAGCGCGCGCGTGCGCTTCGCGGTCGCGATCGCGCGCTGCACGATGCCGTCGACGGCGGTCGCGGAAATCGAGCCGGCGAGCGGGCCGACGAGGTAGCCGTTCGCCGCGCAGCCGCCGTTCTGCGCGGCGAGCGCATACACGCCGCCGGCGTCGGTCCCGGCGGCCGTGCCGGCGAGGCGCTGCAGGCCGGCCGGCAGTCCGCTGTTGTTGAAGGCGAGCCGGATGTCGGGGCCGAGGAATGGCAGCCGGATCCCGTCGACGAAGACATTGCCGGGGTCGGGCAGCGGATACGCGGGTACGGGCACGATGCCGGGCGCGCCGAACGCGCCGGTGGCCGCCGCGAACTCGGCGAGCTGCGGATCGCCGGGCGCGCCGGCGACGCCGACCGCGCCAAGCAGCTGGCCGCCGCGGTAAAGCGGGACGCCGCCGGCGTTCACGGCCGCGGGATCGGGATCGTCGGGTTGGATTTTTCCCGTGACGATGCCGGGGCCGCAGCCGGCGGTGCTGCCCGGCTCGCAGGGACCGCCGGTGACGCGGCGCGCGCGCGGGACGCACTTGCCGGGGTTGAAGGTGACGTTGAAGTCGCAGCCGCGGTTGGTGTTCTCGATGCCGTACAGCGCGGCGCTCGGCGTGTTGGTGATGCCCGGCGGGAAGTGGACGCCGCTGATGAAGCGCACCGTGCGCGAGGAGAGCGCGGCCATGTTGTGGCTGAAGAAGGCGGCGGTGCGCGCGACGCCGGCGGCGAGGTCGTCGTTCGCCGGATTCGCGGCCACACCGGCCTTGCGGAAGATCGCCAGCGGCCGGCCGGCGCGGTCGACCACGGCGATGGTCAATGTGTTGACATCCAGCGACCGCGCGGCCGCGCGCACGATCGCATCCACCTCCGATGCGGACAGCGACTGGAAAGGCCCCGATCCTTCATCGCAGGTGTCGGGATTGGGCGAGGGAGTCATGGCGCAGGCAGGCGTGCCGTTGACGGCGCGCACGCGCGGGCCGGCATCCGCCGCCGCGGCGAGGAGGAGGACGCCTGTGATGACCAGTTTGCGCATCGCGCGCGCTCCTTAGATCTGATAGACGAAGGTGGCCGCGTTGTCGCCGAGGACCAGGGTGTCGCCGCGCTTGAGCTGTACTTCCGTGATGCGCGTTCCCATCGCGCTGGCGAGGAACGTTCCGTTGGTGGAGCCCTCGTCGATGGCCCACACGTTCCCGTCGCGCGGGACGATGCGTACGTGGCGCTTGGAGATCCGCTTGTCGTGGATGACCACGGTCGAGAGCACCGGATCGCGTCCGATGTAGAAGCCGCCTTCCTCGACCACGAAGCGCTGTCCCTCGAGCTCACCGGCGGTGCAGTTGAGCAGTCCGTACCACTGCACCATCTCGGTGCCGCTGCGCGACTCCGGCTCGGACGCCGCGGACACCGGCAGCGGCTCGATGCGCGTCGGATCGGAGGAGGACGGAGGTGCGGGGGCCGGGGGACGGGGTGCTGGGGGTGGAGGGGGCGCGGGGCGCGAGACTTTGTCGGTGGGGATGTCGGAGAGCGCCGGCGTCTTCAGCGTCGGAGGAAGCGGGGCGGCGGGCGGGCGCGGTGCGGCCGGCGGAGGCGTGCGCTCGGGGCGCAGCCGCTGGAACAGCGCGATGCCCACCGGAATCAGCACGACCAGCAGGAGCACGACGATGACCGCGATCAGGATTCCCTGCAGCATTCGCTCTCTTCCTCCCACTGCTCCCCCGCCTCCCGGGACGAGCGAAGCAGTCACGATCGGTCTCCCCGGCTGAAGATGATACTCGTGACAGGTCAGACATGTACTCCGGCCCTGCGCGACCTTCGCGCCCGACGCATGGCATTCCTCGCAGCTGGCTCGGCGCGGCATGAGGACGTCGCTCGTCGCGGCGCTCCGCCGCGCGCCGCCGTGGCACTTCTCGCAGTCGACCTGGTGCGGCGTGGAATGCGTGAACTGCGCGCGCGTGAGCCACTGCGAGCGCATCACCGGCGGCCTCACCGCGAGCTCCGCGCCCCGGCTTTCGATGTCGTGGCAGGTGCGGCATTTGTCCTTCACGACGTGATCGGCGGCAAAGTGCGCGCGGGCGTCGAGAGCGACGGTCTTGCGCGACGCGAGGATGCGCCGGACTTCGTCCGGAGACTTGTTGGCGAGCGTGCGGTTCTGCGAGTAGAGATCGCCGACGTAGCCGTAGACGGTTTTCGGGTCGCCGCCGTGCGGGACCTCGGCATTCGGGAAGCGGGCGTCGAAGGTCAGCCGATGGCAGCGCTGGCAGTGCGCCTCGAAGTCGACCGGCACCGGATCGGACTTCCCTTTCACCGTGCCGAGGACGTGGCAGGACGTGCACTGCAGCACCTCGCGCCGGCCGGTGCCGTTGAAGACGCCGCGGGGCACGAGGTGAAACTGGTGATTGAAGCGGAGCGTGTTCGGATCCGGCGGGTAGACGAGCTCGGGATGGCGCTGATCGAACGCCGCGGCTTTCGCGCGTGAGGGAAGGCTGGCGTGACACGCGACGCAGCGCTCGTCGGCGACGTCGGCGAGCTTCCGCGCGCCGCGATGCTCGGTGTGGCAGCTGAAGCAGGCCGGCTCCTGCAACGCGCTCGACACCATCGACGCCTTCGGAGCGTGCGGCGGCTGGCGGTGACACCCGATGCACTTCTCATTCGACACGCTTTTCCAGGGCGTGTGGCAGCCGTCGCAGCGCCCGGCGAACGCGCGCGCGTGCGCGGCCGAAACGGCGCCGGGCATGAACGCCCTGTGTTTCTCCGTCGGGATCACTTCGCCGATGATCGCCAGCGCGACGATGAGCAGCAGCGCGGTGAGCGTGAGCTTCGTGAGCCAGGGACGCGTGAGCTTGTAGGCGGAGATGTAGTCGATCTTCCGCGCTTTCACGACGCGCGTGCCGGGAGCGGCCGCCGGCGCGACGACGAGGTCTTCGTCATCGTCGTCGTCCATCGCCGCCGCGGGCGACACGCGCGAGGTGACGACGCGGAGGAACAGCGGTTTGGCCGGATCGGCGAGCTGGACTTCGATGCGCAGGTCGCCGATCTCGACGACGTCGCCCTTCGACATTCGCGACGACTCGACGGGCTTGCGATTGACGTACGTGCCGGTGATGCTGCCGCGATCGGTGACGACGTAGCCCGCGGCGTCGGCTTCGATCACGGCATGCTCGAGCGCGACGGCCGGGTTCTCGGAGCGCAGCTCCTGGTTCGTCCCGCGGCCGATGCGCAGCACGGTGGTGTTGATCTGCGTGAGCGAGAGTCCGCGGCCGGCGCTGCGCTGGATGAGGAAGCTCATGCGCGCCTCACCACGGCAGCCTCCCGTAGTGGAACACCGCCGCGACGTGCACGGCGGCGAAGACGAGGAGCGCGATCGTGAACGGGATGTGGATGTAGAGCCAGAACTCGAGGATGTTCTTGTAGCGCTGCTGGAAGATCAGGCGGAGCAGGAGCTCGCGGCGCTGGCGCGAGGCGACCAGCATCTGGCGCAGCTCCTCCTGCTCTTCGATCGGCGCGAGCGCGATGAGGCGCGTCCAGTCCGTCGTCTCTTTTTTTCGCCGCGCGAGCGCGCTGAAGAGAAGCCGCCACCCCGCCGCGGCGCCGGGAGTGGACTGTTTCACCAGTTCGTCATGAATGCGCTGGAACGGAGCGGAGCGTCCCGAGGCGATGCGCGCCATCGACTTGCCGAGCTGGTTGAGCTGATCGACGATTTCCTCGACCGTCAGATTGCTCTCGACTTCCGTGAGCATGCGCGGCACGGCGGCGTAGAGAATCGCGCCGAAGATCCCGCTGGCGACGACGACGACCATGATCCAGTACGTCGCCACCGCCCAGTTGTCCTCGAAACGCCCGCCGGTGTGAAAATAGAGGATGATCGGCACCAGCGCGCCGAGGTAGATGTGCGACTGCAGCCACTGCTCGAGCGTCCCGAACGTCGACCGGTACCAGCGCTTCCGCATCCCGAAAAACGCCAGCAGCAGAATGAGCCCCGTCCCCGCGATCCCGTACGCAATCCCGATTTTCGACCCGCCATGCGCAAACTCCCGCCGCGAGTACCAGACGTAATGCACCGTCGTCGCGATCAGGAGGACCGCGAAGATGGGGCGCCAGACGACTCCAGAGCGGGCTACGCCCAATGCCGCCTCCGCGAAACCGGATGAATGCAGAATGCAGAATGCAGAATTGAGAATTGAGAAATTGCAGGGCTCGACCTGATTCTCAATTCTGCATTCTGCATTCTGCATTCTGCATTCTGCATTCATCGTTCTCCTCGTGAGATCACGAGTTCTTCGAGGGTCTCCCGATACTCCTCCGGCGTCAGCCGGATTGCCGCTCCCGTCGGGCACCCCCGCACGCATGCGGGGCCGCCGCTGATGCCGCGGCAGAGGTCGCATTTGACGGCGACGGTTTGTTCGACTTCGTCTTTCTCGCGGGACTTGCCGAAGAGGGATTTGACCCACGAGAACAGGGAGCGCTCGGGCTCTTTGTGGACCATGAAGATGTTGCCGTAGGGGCAGTTGCGCTCGCAGTTGCCGCAGCCGATGCAGTTGCTCTTGATGTACACCTCGCCGCGCGGGTCGCGGGAGATGGCGTCGGGGGGGCAGTCGAGCATGCACAGCGGGTTCTCGCACTGCCAGCAGGAGTTGGGGGCGAGGAGGTTGTAGAACTTGATGCCGGTCAGCGAGAGCCGGGCCTGCCCGTCCTCGTGCACGCCTTCGCACGACTTGATGCAGTTGTTGCAGCGGATGCAGCGGTGCTCGTCGATGAGCAGCGTCTGCGTCCCCATCACCACCTCTTCCTTGATCAGATCGCTGAGGATGTTGCCCGAGCCCGGCGTAGCCTCGGCGACGAGTCCCGCGATGCGCCGCTCCTCGAGCTTGCGCAGCGGCGCTTCCTTCAGATCGGGATGCGCGGCGAGGAAGGCGGTGAAGTCGCGCTTCGAGAGTTTGATGAGGTCCGACGGGAAAATTGTCGAGACCGTGGCGGTGCGGTCGGCGTCGGAGAAGAGGGCGGCCTCGCCGAAGAAGTTGCCGGCGACGAGGTAGGAGAGGACGACTTCCTTGTCGCCCGACTTCTTCGAGATCTTCACCATGCCGTTGCGGATGAGATAGAAGGCATCGGCGCGGTCGCCCTGGCGGAACACGATGGCGTCCTTGCCGAGGCTTTGCACGACGGCCTTGTCGACCAGCTCGCCGAGGAGCGCCTCGTTGACGCCGGGGAAGAGATAACCGCCGAACGCGCGGAGGAGAAAGGCCTGATCGACGAGCGCTTTCGCGCGCGGCGCGGACGCGAGCATCTTCAGGATCGCCTTGCGCGGGATCTCGATGATACGCGTGGCGCCGGCCGCCTTCGCGGTCGCGGTGCGGCGGCGCCCGGAGATGAGGCTCATCTCGCCGAAGAAGTTGCCCGCGGTCAGCTCGGCGATCCGGTTCTCGATCTTCGACTGCTCGGGCTTTTTGAACAGGTCCACGCGGCCGCCGGCGATGATGAGGAAGTCGTTGGTGTAGTCGTTCTGGCGGATGATCGTGTCGCCGCTCGCGTACTCGCGCACTTTCGCGGCGAGGAAGGTGTCGCGCAGCTGCTGCTCGTCGGCGGCGGCGAGGAGCGGGATGCGCGTGCGCAGCGCGGCGATGCGCTCGCGGACGGAGCCCTGCCAGAACGGGAGGCGCTCCTTCAGCACCGCCTCGTCCGCCGGCTCGACTTCGCGCCCCATCAGATGCTCGACGACTTCCCATCCCTGGTTCATGCCGAGCTTGATGAGGTCGCGGCCGCTCGCCGCGCCGATGAGGAAGAGGCCCGGCACGCTCGACTCGTGGACCGGCGTGAGGATCGGGCGGGCGTCGCTGCGGTCGCCGCTGTAGCGGATGCCGGCGGTCTCGAAGAATTTGCGCGGCGCGTCGGCGCCGAGCTTGAGGAAGAGCAGCTCCGCCGGCACGCGCGTGACGTCGCCGCGCACGTTGAGATCGGCGTAGCCTTCGTACACTTCCTTCACGCTGCTGTTGAACCAGATCGTCATCCGTCCCGCGGCCTGGCGCGAGAGGACTTCGCGGGTGAGGATCTCGTTGGCGCGGGTGATCTCCGAGCCGCGCACGATGAGGCCGACGCGGTTCTCGTCGGAGAGCGCGATCGCGATCTCCAGCGCGGAGTCGCCGGCGCCGACGACGAGGAGGTCCTGGTCGGAGTGCTCGGCGGGGTCGACGAGGCGGTAGCGGACGTGGGGCAGGGTCTCGCCGGGACATCCGAGCCGGCGCGGGTTTCCCTGCGTGCCCATCGCCAGCACGACCTTGCCTGCGTCGTACTCGCCGCCCGCCGCGGTTTTCACGCGGAATCTCGAGCCGTCTCGATCGAGTTTTTTGACCTCGGCATTGAGCTCGACGTTGAGCGTCCTGCTGGCGACGTACTCCTGCCACGCGTCGAGGATCGATTCGCGCGAGCCGGCTTCGAACGGCAGCTCGCCGCGCGCCGGGATCATCACCGGCTCGGCCATGACGAACTTCCGGGCCTGATAGCTGTAGATCGTGTCGGCGAGATGGTCGGTGCGCTCGAGGAGGACGTAGGAGAGTCCGTTCGCCTGGGCGTGTGAGGCGGTGGCGAGACCGGCCGGTCCCGAGCCGACGATGACGAGGTCGTATTTCATCGCCGCACGTTCACTTCGGGCTGCGTGGTGTCGCTGGTCTTCACCTGGCGCGCGACGTTGAACGTGAGGATGACCTTGCCGAGGCGGATCAGATCGCCGTCGACGAGCACGCGCTTCTCTTTGACCTGCTCGCCGTTGACGAACGTGCCGTTGCGGCTCTGCAGGTCTTCGATCACGAAGCCGTCGGGGGTGCGGAGGATGCGGGCGTGTTTCGAGGAGACGCTGCCGTCGGCGATGGGCACGGTGTTCACCTGCGCACGGCCGATGGTGCACTCGCCGTCGAGCAGCGGATAGATGTTGTCCGGCGCGCCGTCCGGCGTGAGCGAGCCGACGAGCGTGGGCCGCTTCAGCGGCTTGTCGCCGGGCGCGGTCACTTCCGCGGAGTCGAGGCGCACGAGGAGGCCGAGTCCCTCGAGGCGCTTCAATTGTTCGGTGAGCTCCTGGCGCGTGATCCCGAGCTCGCCCAGCAATTCCTGAAACGACCGGCCGCTCGTGAGCCGCACCAGCAGTTTCAGCTCTTCCGCGGTCAGGCTGATCTGCTGCTGGATCGAGAGGTCCTCGGCGAGCCTGAAGGTCGCGGTGTTGCGATACACCGCGTTCGTGGCGCGCCGCTTCGCTTCCTCCATCAGCGCCGCCGGCTCGAGCTCGACGGGCTTCGCGTTGTCCGGCAGCGGGACCCCTTCGAGCAGCGTGAACGTGCCGGCGTTCCACTCGAAGGCGTCGAGGACCGCGTCGGTGGCATCCGCTCCCCTGCTCGACTCCGCCCAGACGACCTTGTCGTGGTCGAAGTAGATCCGCGTGCGCTTGCCGCTGGCCTCGAGGTCGAGCGCTCCGCTCTGCCCGCGCGAGCAGAGGAACGTGAGGAGCTCCGGCGGCGGGAAGTGCCGCAGACTCCCCGAGAGGATCACCTGCATTGGTAGACCGTGCTTACGCACGACCCCCTTTCAAACCGTGCGTGCGGATTTCCCGCACACGGCTTACCGGTGATCTTTCGGGAAGCAACATTACACAACCTCCGGGTATTGAATGGTCC
>Ga0134123_10003127_pt1 | contig 10777 bp, 7 predicted proteins | sample KB303_FD_96460 | JGI IMG/M metagenome (GOLD analysis project Ga0134123, IMG submission 96460) | Terrestrial soil microbial communities without Nitrogen fertilizer from Kellogg Biological Station, Michigan, USA - KB3-0-3 | ecosystem: Environmental > Terrestrial > Soil > Unclassified ...
AAAAACAGTTTTCTTATCCATATCTTTTTTATGTACTTGAGCATAATCTCTGCAGCGTTTCAAGAAATAATTTGCCGTTCGCGGAGTAAATCTGCTCCTTTTGGCTATTTCTTGTATTCCTTCATCTTCAACGGTAATGCCTAAAATTTTAGCTGAACGCTTCAATATTTTTTGTATTTCTTCTTCAGAATAAAACTCAAGCCTGAAAATTCCTCCGCCGAATCGTGAGCGAAGCGGGGAAGAAAGAAGAGCGATGCGAGTTGTCGCAGCAATAAGCGTAAATGGCGGAAGATCAAGCTGGATAGTTCGGGCGGACGGGCCTTTGCCTATGATGATATCCAATACGCCTGACTCCATGGCAGGGTAGAGCACTTCTTCAACCATTTTATTCAAACGGTGTATCTCATCTATAAAAATAATATCTCCCGGAGAAAGGTTTGTAAGGATAGAAGCAAGGTCTCCGACTTTTTCAATGGCGGGACCGGAAGTTATTTTTATCTGCCTCCCTGTTTCTTTGGCGATCAGGTGAGCGAGTGTTGTTTTTCCCAAGCCAGGCGGCCCGTAAAATAAAATATGTTCGGCGGGATGATTGCGCTCTTTGGCGGCTTGAAGAAGAATTCGCAGATTTTCTTTTATGCTGGACTGCCCGATGTAGTCTTCCCAGAGAGAAGGGCGCAAGGTTTGATCCAAAAATAGCTCCTCGGAATCTTTTAAGTTTTTTTCCGGCTCATTCATAATTTTAAGGGCTCAGTTTATTAAGTACAAGAGGTTTAAAAAAGGGTTGACAACATAGTTTTTATATGCTATATTCAAGACAAAGATGTCTTATGAAAGGCATTATATCATTTGTTTTCAATTTATTTTACTGCAGTTTTTTTGCCAAAAGTTTTACACAGGCAGTCCACAGGGTAGTGCACAACTTTAAACTCAAGCAAAAAAATCGGTCACGTATAATTGAATGAGAATATGGAGAGGATAGAAATCTCTAAGCAATCAGCCTTATGGTTATAGATATTTAAAAAGGGCATTCTGGTTCTAATTTATTAGTCTACTGGGGTGTTTCTTTGCAAATGTGTTACTGGTATTCGCATGAACGCCAGGATTGTTTAGAGATTCCTGTTCTCTTTTTTTATAACTGAAGATTTCTCTATAAGAAGGTGAAAGCGGTTTCTTATAGACTCCACATGATCAATAAAACAAGACCGCAATAAAGGTTTAAGAGGGAATGACAGAGTTCCCTCCCTAGGAACGTTGACTTGTACACAAGAAGCAAAGTCTTCGATGATCATGATGCAAACCCTCTAGAGGATCTTACTACAGGGTTTTTTATTTGCATTTTTTTAATGCTATTAAATTTCTTCAAGATCTACCACGCTCTTTACTTCTTCAAGGGAAGTAACTCCTTTTAAAGCTTTTATAACTCCGTCTTCCCGCATATCCAAAATGCCTTGGGTCGACGCCACTTTTTTTATTTCGCGCTCTGAAGGATTGTTCGGAATGATCGCTTCGATGCCGGCATCTGAAAGAATAGCTTCAAATATTCCTATTCGCCCTTTAAATCCGGTGTGGTTGCACTTATCGCATCCGGCTGAAGTCCAAAGCTCGACAGGCTGTGTCGTATCTATTCCGTATGTAGCCAGGTCTTTCCCTTCGTCTTTTGCAGTCTTCAAAATCAAATCAATGAGGGTTTTTTCTGGAGCCGTCGCCTCTCTTTTATTTTTGCATTCATTGCAGAGCTTTCGTACCAAGCGCTGGGCGATAGAGAGCGATAAGGCGGAAGTCAGGATCTTCGGGTTCACTTCAAGATCGATCAAGCGGGGAATAACTCCGGCCGCATTGTTTGTGTGGAGAGTGGAAAAGACCAAGTGTCCTGTGAGCGCGGACTCAACTGCAATTTTAGCCGTTTCGGAATCTCGTATTTCACCCACCATGATGACATCAGGGTCTTGTCGGAGCCCTGAGCGCAGCCCTTCCAAGAACGTATACCCTTTTTCAGATTCGGTCTGAGTCTGAGTAATGCCCGGCAAATGGTACTCGATCGGATCTTCAATGGTGATGATTTTTATTTCCGTAGAATAAATTTTTTGCAGGAACGCGTAGAGCGTTGTCGTTTTTCCGCTCCCTGTCGGTCCCGTAATGAGAACAAGCCCGTTTGGCTTTGCGATCTCTCTCCCAATTATTTCAAAAAGTTTCGGCTCGATTCCGATGTCTTCGAGCTTTACCTGGATTGATTTCGGATTAAGTATACGCATCACAATTGATTCGCCGTATGCTCCCGGGATCAAGGAAGTTCGTATGCTTATCTCGTCTTTTCCGATGAAGATTGAAAATCGCCCATCCTGCGCCTGATTGTTGATGAGCTTGAGGCCTGAGAGGAGTTTGATGCGAGAGTTCATGAGCTTATAGGTCGTTTGCGGAAAGCTCATGATATCTTGAAGGACCCCGTCCAATCGAAGCCGCAGCCTCGCTTTTTCCTCTTCAGGTTCGATATGGATATCGGAAGCATTGGTGGAAATTCCTCCAGCCAGAATAATTTCCAGTATCCTCGAAATCTTATGCGACGTATTGTCTTTTGAAACGCTCTCTATAACTTCCGGGATATCTTTCATTGTGCGGATCTTTTGTCCGAGTTCGAGAATCACATCGCCTTGTATTTCTAACCCCCCAACTCTGTTCTGAGCGGCAAATGAAAGTTCTTTGTATCTTTCCCAAGCTTTCTCAAGGCTGGCTAAAGAAGCCATGTAAAAATGCGGGTTGTATCCCTTAGCTACGAGATCTTGAGACAATACTTTTATTTCTTCCCGTCCGGGATTGCGCACAGCGATATCGATATTTTTTCCAAGCAGTCGAAAGGGCGCTACTTCAAGCGTTTTTGCTTGTTCTTCTGAAACGAGCCGGAGGGCTTCGTTTTCTATGGAAACCGGGCCCAAATTTATGGAGCGTATGCCGTATTTTTCAACTGCGAGCGTCTGCACGAGTTCTTCTTCCTCTTGTTTTCTTATTTCTTCCAGTTTTTTATTTTGCTTGTCATCATCAAATGTAGGCATTATCCATTTAATAGTACTCTGTTTTTTAAGTAATGACAACAGAAAGGCGTTGATTTTTATGTACTTTTTGGCATTTGAGTGCTAAAAAAGCGGCTGCACTCTGCCTTGACAATAACTCATTAATATGATACACTAGTAAAAATTCTGAAATCTCAAAACACTACTGATATGAAAAAAATACTCTCGTACCTTGTCATGCTGCTCGTCATACTGACTGGAGCAGCTCAAAAAGGAATTGCACAAAACAAAAAAGTGCCTGCTTCTCAAGATCCAAGCAGCATTTTCTATGGTATTAATCCGGTCGTAAAGACCAAGTACTTAGGTCAAGTGACCGCGGATCAGGTTGCAGACTACATCGAAAGCGATGGAGTAAAGGATAGTATCTATTTCAATGTCCCGGCTGATGCTCTTGGAAAAGAATATCAAAAAAGCTGGAACCTTTTGAAGTATGATGATAACTCTCTTGTATATGATCCGCCCTTAACCATTCCTGAAGTGATTGATATACTGCGGGACTTGGACGATGAAAATGCTGCTGATTTTGAAGGTTGGAATTCTAGTATGAAGATGGCTGGTTGGGATATCTATTCTAAGCCGCCCAGATTCAAATGGTTCACAGGCGATGACCGTAACCCCCATAAGGACGAAGTCTTAGGCATGAATCATGGTATAGCTCATGTAAGCAAATACTGCTGGAACGTCATCAGGGATTACAACAGGTATGAACCGGACTCAAGTGAAGCCGAGGAAGAGGAAACTGGCGAGGATGGAGAAGAAGTTCTTCCAAGATCTAAAAAATCGACCGGGTCAACAACCTATGTTGTGCCTAAAGGCGAGGGCGGGGATATCAACATCGATATCAACAATTATACGACTGCTACCGCTGCTGTGGACAACAAGTTCAACAACTCAAATGCCAACCAAAATGTCAGTGAAGATGAAGGCTATAACTACTCAACTGAAGGATACGACAATGAAGTCTATGATTATCCGGTCCAGAGGTATCGTAATTATGATTCAGGGTTAGGGATAGGTTTTGAAGTTGGATTCGGAACTGGATACAACTATAACTATCCATCGTATGATTATAGGAACTATGATAGACGCGTTCGCTATCGCTCGCGTAATCATGTTTCAAATAATCATCACCATTACCAGCATAATAACAACCAGCCCGGCACGATAACGTATCAAAGCCCGCAAGGAGGACCAGCTTCATCTGGACCGATTGACGCAACAGCAACTTTTAATCCTCCAAACAATCCAGGAGGTCCTGCACCATCCGGACCGATCGGTGGAAGGAAAAAATTGAAGGGCAGATAATAGTAATTCTTTTTTGAAAATGCAGAAGGGGAAGTTTCTTCCCCTTTATTTTTAAGCTTTTAATGCCCACAATCAAGCAGGTATTGAAATTTTAAAAGTAAAGTATGCCCGCTACATATTTTCTTGAAAAAATATGTGTAGGGGTATAAAGTAGCAAAAAAGCCTTCAAAAGGCTCATGCTTGGTTATGCCAATGAACCTATTGACATATGTATTTAGATGTGATATTATATAAGCGTTAATAACAAATAATATATGAATAAATCAATAAAAAACCTCATAGTTCTCAGCTCGTTTTTGGTTCTTGCCTTTGCGGCAGTACCGGCTTTTGCCTCTGCCTATGTGGCTTTTAATACTGATCCGCTTGATTGTATTACCGTCTCTGCGGCTAATTACACTACCTATGAAGGAGTAGGCAACCCATGTTGGCCAAGTTCTACAGTACATGCGGCACCAGGGGATGTCATCAACATCAAGGTCTACTATCACAATACCGGCAATGCGTCTGCAAACAATACGACTGTTAAAGTAAGCAATCCAGGCCCTGGACAAGCTACCTCTTTTAATTTTACAGGATCCGTCAGTGCAACAGGCGCAACGACTGCTTCAGGAAATGCTCAAGTTATTTTGAGCCAATCTGCGACCCTTACTCAAGGCCAAGCGCAGTGGTTTCCAAATCAAACATCTGTCGGACAGCCAGTTTCTATTTCTCAAGTTCTATCTTCAAATGGATTGAATATCGGATCAGTCGCGCCAGGATGGGCAAGCCAGGGAACTGTTATCGTAAGCTTCAACGTTGTTGCAGCTCAGCAATCAAATTGTACGATCAATAGCTTCGCAGCAAATCCTTCTACTATAAACCAGAATGGAACCACGACTCTTTCATGGTCTACTTCAAACTGCGCTACGGCTTCGATATCACAGATTGGTTCACAGCCAGTAAATGGATCTGCGACAACCGGTCCGCTTTCAAATACAACAACTTTTACTCTCACAGCTACAGGCGCAAATGGATCAATCGATACGCAATCAGTAACTGTCACCGTCAACAAGCCAGAATGCGCAATCAATAGCTTCACTGCAAATCCAATGAATGTAAATTCCGGATCAACGACTACTCTTACATGGAATACGACTCACTGTACGAATGCTTCCATCTCAACAATCGGAACAGTACCAGTGAATGGCTCAACTTCTTCAAACAATATCTATCAGACAACAACGTTTACGTTAACCGCAACAGGAACGACAGGAATCGTACACACAAAAACAGTTACCGTTACTGTCAATCAACAGAATTGTACGATCAATACATTCTTTGCAACTCCATCACAGGTAGCGCAAAATGGTTCATCGACATTGCAATGGTCTACATCTCATTGTGCAAATGCATCTATTTCTCAAATAGGTTCAGTTCCTGTGAATGGTTCAGTTTCAACCGGAGCGCTCTCAGCTACGAAAAGCTTTACGCTTACTGCGACCGGATCAAACGGATCAATTGATACGCAGACAATCACCGTTACGGTAACTCAAGCGGCAAATTGCGTTGTTAATACGTTCTATGCATCGCCTTCACAGATAACTTCCGGAAATACTTCGACCCTTACATGGAGTACGTCACACTGTACTAACGTTTCGATTTCAACCATCGGAACAGTCGGCACATCCGGATCAGTTTCTACGGGAAATATTTCTCAGACGACAACCTATACGATTACTGCAACAGGAGCGAATGGATCAATGGATACAAAAACAGCAACGGTAACTGTTACTCAGAGCCCAAGCTGTGTCATCAATACGTTCTACGCTTCACCAAATCAGATCAATCCAGGCAATCCGACGACCCTTACCTGGAGCACGTCTAACTGTGTTAATGCTTCCATCTCTACGATCGGAACAGTACCAGTCTCAGGATCAACATCTTCAAACAATATCTATCAGACAACAACGTTTATCTTGACTGCAACTGGCGCAAGCGGCAACCAGGTAACAAGCCAGACGACAGTCACTGTTATCCAACAGCCTCAACTCTGTACAATAAACAGCTTTATCTCTTCAACGACACAAATAACTTCCGGAGGTACAGTTGTTCTCACCTGGTCAACTTCAAATGCATCAAGCGTTTCGATCTCGACTTTGGGAACAATGACTTCTACAAACGGATCTATTACAACTGGATTCATAAATCAAACAACAACCTTTACCCTTACGGCGTACTGCCAAAGCGGATCTTCAGTTACGAGCCAAGTTGTTGTCTATGTAAACCAGGCTCCGATAAATTATCCTCCAACCGTAACCACAAACAGCGCGTCAAATGTATCAGCTGCGAGCGCAACACTGAACGGGTATGTTGATCCGCGAGGATCAAGCACCACACGTTGGTTCGAATGGGGACTTAATCCAAATGCGCTCTTCTCTTCAACGACTCACATCAATCAGGGAACAGGAGCAGGCTCATTCTCAGATTATATTTCAGGCCTTCAATCAAATACGACCTATTACTTCCGAGCAGCGGCACAAAATGCATATGGAACGGATTTCGGATCAACCTTGTCTTTCACCACAACCACTATCTATGTTCCTCCAACACCTCCAACTCCGGTTCCTCCAGTTATCATCAATAACAACACGACAACATTCGTCGGAGGCGGAACAGGAAACCCTTACGTCATGTTGAAAATTACTCCTGACTTCGAAACGGTATCAGCAGGGGATACAATTACCTTCACGGTTGAGTACCGGAATATCAGCGGCAAGAGCCTTAAGAATTCTATTCTTCGAGTGATCATGCCAGTTGAATTGCAGTTCAAGCGATCAACGAAGGGAATCTTCTCAAGCTCAGACAACGCACTTACACTTGAGCTCGGAACTCTTCTTCCAAATGATCACGATACGTTTATCGTTCAAGTAGATGTTCTTAACAAAGCAATGAAGCAGAACATAATCGTAACGACAGCTCATATGGTCTTTACGAATCCAAACGGGATCCAGGATAATGCTCTCGCGTATGCTATAAACAAGCCTACAGGTACAAATGGAACTAACTTCCTTGCAGGACTCGCTCTCTTTGGAGATAACGGAATTCTTCCAACGAGCTTGCTCGGATGGCTCATCCTTATCTTGATAATCTTGGGACTTGTCATGCTCGCACGAAGGATAGCCAATAGGCCATCTCTGATGGGAGTACCGATGCCTCCAAGAAATATTCCTCGATAAACAAGTATTAGTAATACAAAATCCTCCCGACCGGGAGGATTTTGTATTTATATGATATATTTCCACTATGAAAAAGAGTTTCCATATAGGTGAGATAGGTAAAATCGCTAAAGAAATCCTTTCTATAATACTCGATACAAGATACTCGATGCCGGATAAAGCGACTCTAGTCGCTTTATCCGGTGATCTTGGAGCAGGAAAGACAACACTCACACAGGTGATCGCGAAAGAGTTCGGAATCAAGGAAACGATTATTTCCCCGACTTTCGTGATTATGAAGCATTATCCGCTTTCACTTTCGACTTCTCACTTTCGACTTCTCACTCACATCGATGCTTACCGGCTTGATTCAGACGATGAGCTGTTAAAACTCGGATGGAAAGAGCTCATCTCTGATTCTACAAATCTTATTCTCATAGAATGGCCAGAACGAGTGAAAAATCTCATTCCAAAAGATGCGTTATAGATTTCGCTTTCACATAAAGATGAACAAACTCGCCATATTGACATAACAAAATAAAACTAGTAATCTGCGATAAACTCATAAACAATTTATAATGGAAATAATCATCGCAGTCGGATCAACTAATCCGTCAAAACTAACCGTTGCCAAACAAGCATTTCAAAAAGTTTTTCCAGAAAATACGATCAATATTGTCCCAGTTAAAGCACCATCAAAGGTAAGTGATCAGCCAAGGTCGCTTAAAGAAGTCAGAACAGGTGCTTTGAATAGACTCGAATATGTTATCGAAAATACTCCTTCTGATTATTGCATAGCTATGGAAGGAGGAATCATCGATTCAAATAAGCACATGAAACAATTTGCATATATAGTTGCGTGTGATCCTTTAAAAAGAGATTTTATCGCGCGAATGAGCACAATAAAGTTAAGAGTTCCTGAACCTATTGCAGAGCTCGTCCGAAACGGAATGGAAATGGGACCGGCTGCAGATAAAATTTTTGGAACTAAAAACTGCAAAGAAGATGGAGGTATGTTGAAGCTCATCACAAACGGTGCGCTATCAAGAGAAGAGATATATCTTCATGCAGCTATCTTGGCCATCAACCAGCTAAAAAATCCAGAGTGGTTTCCCATTCCAAGAAGTAAAAAATAATATAAAAATTTACATTTAAAACAAAATACTAAAATGGAAAATAAGTATCCTCCTATTACAGAAACACAGAAAAGAAATCTCATCATGCGATCGCTTCTTTTTTTATTTTCAGCGATTGTCTTTGGAATTGGTGCGATCATAATTGCAGTGACTATGCTAAACGACTATTACAAAAAAGAAAATTTATCAGTATATGAAGTAATCGTTTTAGCAATCTTACTTTTTTGTATGATTGCATCCGGTTCCAAAATGCAGTCACTTCAGCATAAAGCTAAAAGTTCAAAAACGATATAAGTAGTGCAAAATAAAATACAAAAAGCGCCTCTCACCAGGCGTTTTTTATTGCCTTAAAATCCTATAATTCCGATACATATGGCAGTAAAAACAACTAAAAGAAACGTTTTTTATAAAAGTTATAAATAAAAATTGCCCCTAAAGCGGGGCAATCTCATAGTAACGTAGCGATGTCGTTTGAAAGGGCAATAATAATAAGAGATAAGAAAAATAATCCGGTTGCAGTTCTTGAAATTGCTACATATCTTTTTCCTACTTTCCATTTCTTTTTTAAGAAGCTGATGAGTATGTTTCCTCCATCTAAAGGATAACATGGAAGAAGATTTATAAAAGCAAGATTAAGCGATATAAATCCCGCAAAAATGAAAGATTGTCTTATTGAAAGTGCATACTGCTTTATCTCTTTGATAATTGACACAGGCCCTCCTACTGCATCTCTTATGGGCATTTTATACATCCCGTAAATCAGGAAGGCAAAAGCAATAAGACCGATAGATAAAAGGAAGTATTCCCTAAATGTATTTTTTGGAAGAACCGCCTTTTTTCTTCCGGAAAAATAGAGAATAATGCCTGCAGTAAGCATTATCGCGATCCATGCAAAGAAACCAAATGCTCGCATATCAATCTTGCCCTGGCATATGTCAATGATCTTAAGCATAAAGACAATACAATAGTAAAAAAGAATATTCATATAAATACCTGCAGCATGAATGCTTACTTCTTGCTTAAAGCCCAGAGTTTCCATTTTTTCTTCAGCGTCATCTTCCGGCTTGACATATCCGCCTAAAATGAATAAATGGATTTTGAACGGAGTACCGTTCGATAGACGAAAAGAAAGATAAGGCAATTTCCAAACTGGAAATCCTAATCCCATTTCTTTAATGGGTATGTTGTATCTCCGCATAGCTATAGCATGGCCAAATTCATGAGCAACAATAGACAGGAGGATAAGGATGATTGTGAGGGTAATCAGCATATTTTTTATTTTTAACGTTTATTTATTAAAAAAATATCATAAAAAATTAATCTTGTCAAAAATCATATAGAGAAAACAGTGGTATACTAATGCAATCAATGCCAACAAAAAGCTCTAAAAAACGGCTTGTTTTGCTCGACTCTCATGCGATCATCCATCGCGCATACCATGCTTTGCCCGAGTTCTCTTCTTCTAAAGGCGAGCCGACAGGCGCGCTCTATGGCCTTTCGACCATGCTCATGAAAATCATTACCGATTTGAAACCGGACTATGTTGTGGCATGTTATGACCTTCCTCAAAAGACATTCCGCCACGAAGCATACGACGCTTACAAAGCAGGAAGGGCAAAAACAGACGATGCTTTAATTGCTCAACTTCAAAGCTCTCGGAGGATTTTTGAAGCATTCGATATTCCCATGTACGACCATCCAGGATTTGAAGCGGACGACATGCTTGGCACGATCGTATCCATGATGAAAAAAGAAAAAGATATCGATATTGTTATTGCGTCAGGGGATATGGATACGCTCCAGCTTGTCGATGATAAAAAAGTGCAGGTTTTTACCTTAAAAAAAGGAATTGCGGATACGATTATGTATGACGAGGATGCGGTTGTAGCTCGCTTCGGATTCGAGCCGAAGTTTCTGCCGGATTACAAAGGATTACGAGGAGATCCGTCCGATAATATTATCGGCATTAAAGGGATTGGAGAAAAAACGGCAAGTATTCTCATAAAAGAATTCGGAACTATTGAAAACCTCTACAAAGCGCTCAAAAAAGACAAATCGAAATTCAAAGCTCTTGGCA
>Ga0134123_10003129_pt1 | contig 10772 bp, 6 predicted proteins | sample KB303_FD_96460 | JGI IMG/M metagenome (GOLD analysis project Ga0134123, IMG submission 96460) | Terrestrial soil microbial communities without Nitrogen fertilizer from Kellogg Biological Station, Michigan, USA - KB3-0-3 | ecosystem: Environmental > Terrestrial > Soil > Unclassified ...
GCTCATCGTCTGGGCTGGTTCTCTGATCCTATCCTTTCTCTTTAGCCGGGCACTTCTTGCACATCAGCAGATCACATCGACTCCGCAACGGAAGTCCAAACGTAATCAACCGACGCTCGCTCAAGAAATGCAGCGCGGATTTCAATATGTGCGCGGCTCCTCCCTTATGACGTGGATCGCCATCTCAACGATTTTCTTCTCCCTGCTATTCTTCTCCATCGCCCTCCCCTTTTCACGTGCCGCAACGGAACAATATCCCAACGAAGATGCCCTCGCCGCCTTCCTCGGACTCTTCAATGGTCTCAGCACAGCCGCGGCATTTCTTACTTCACTCTTCCTCGCCAATCGCCTCTTCGCGCGCTTCGGCATCATGCTCTGTATTCTCGCATTTCCTGTCATCTATCTCATTGGCTTTGGTTCGCTTGCCCTCTTGCCGCTCTTCACTGTCATCGTCGGATTTCGTTTTGTGCAAATGCTGTGGCTTTCCGGGGTTGCCGACCCAGCCTGGCAAACCATGTTCAATGTTGTTCCGACAGATAAACGCGACCAGGTGCGTACATTCATCGGCGGCGTCCCCGAACAGGCTGGCACATTCATCGCGGGCGGCATTCTCATTATCGGTGAGCAGACTCTCACGCCTCAACAACTGTACGTGATCGGGTTTATCGCTGCGGCGGTTTGTACGTATGCGATTTATCAAGCACGGCGCGGCTATAACGTCTCACTCGTGGATGCCCTGCGCGCGGGCCGTCCACATCTCTTCTTCAGCGAGGAGCAACCATTCGGCGGTTTCCACCGCGATGCAACCGCCATCCAAACTGCGCTCAAAGGACTTCACGATCCTGACTCCGTGGTTCGACACGTTTCCGCCGAAATCGTCGGTCATCTATCTCTGCCAGAATCGACCAATGCGCTCATTGCAGGACTAAGCGATGAGGACGCGCTAGTGCGTGCCGCCTGTCTTAGAGCATTATCCCAATCAAAAGCGACTTCTGCATTGTTGGATATCGCCGCTTGCCTCTCGGACCCGGATCCGGATGTGCGCTACGAAGCTGTTTCCACGCTGACAGCTTTATCCATCAACTCTCCAGCTAGAACGCGGTATCTCAACCCGCTGCTTGAAGATGCTGATTCTAAGGTCGGGTCAATTGCAGCACTGTCCTTGCTACGGACGAATCCTGAAAATACAAAGGCAAAAGTATTTCTGCGCCAAACCGCTGTTCTCGGTGATGTGGAAGCGCGCCTCCATGCCATCGAGGCCATGGGCGCGTGGGGCGACCGGGAAGCCTTCGATTTCCTCGCAAACGAGATCAGGGACCGTCAATTGGAGCGGATCTTCAAAGGCGCAATTCTGACCTCATTGGCAAAAATCAACCCACATGCCTCAATTCCCTTTCTACTGGAGGCGCTGAAGGAGTCCTCCATCCGCGAGACCGCCGCCCACTTGCTGGGAAATATGACCGAGCCAGTCATAGAGCTCGCCCTCACCGCACTACAAGACGAAGCCTCGGCCGATGGAGCCTTACTCACGCTTCAACATTTGCCCACGCCTCCCGCCGGACCGATACTAGACTTTGCACACGCGGCGGTGTCGCGCGCAGTGGAGTATGATGCCATGATGCGCAGCGTACAGGCTTCGGCTGGGAATGAAGCGACCCAACTGCTTGCCGATTCTTTGCATGCCAAATCTCATCAATATGGAATCCGCGCCTTGCGTGCCATCGGTCTGGTAGGCGACAGAGAGGCCATGAACCTCGCCATTGAAAATTTGGAGTCGCGGAATGCCAGTCAACAGGCAAATGTGCTCGAAGCGCTTGATTCGATCAGCGCAAAATATCGCGACGTCCTGCAGCCATTAATGAAGTTATGGGAAAATGAGAGTGCCGGGGGCCAGCCTGTCGATTGGGAAAGGTTGCGCAACGACACTGATGCGTGGATTCGCGAATGTACTGCCTTCGCGCAAAGTTATGGAGAGAAATCAATGGACACTCTGGCTACATTATCACTCATGGATCGGATCTTGTTTTTCAAACGCGTGCCGCTGTTTGAAAATCTTTCCCCGGTCGATCTCAAACAGGTCGCTTCGATCGCTGAGGAGGAGGTTTTCGCGGATGGCGAAACGCTGGCGCAACAAGGCGACCAGGGCGATACAATGTTCGTGATCGTTTCGGGCGAAGTGCGGGTCTGTATCACCCAGAACGGGCGGGACGTGGAAGCCGCGCGCCGCAAACCCGGCGAATATGTGGGAGAATTATCCGTGATCAATCGCGAGCCGCGCATCGCCTCTCTGATTGCCGCCGGCGAAGTCCGTGCCTTATGTATCGATCAAAAAAGTTTCGAGGGGTTGATCCGCGAACGACCGGATGTCAGTTTGACAGTTATCCAGGTGCTAGGCAAACGGTTGAAAGAAGCCTCAGAGAAAAAATAAAAGTACTGCGGACAAACTCATTTCAAGAAAAGGAATCCCATGAATCGTTATCGTCTACCATCCATGCTCTTCGTTATTTGTATTTTGCTTTCTGCCTGCGGCGGATCGACTTCATCCCTGACGCCTACGACCACCGGAACAGTCTCACCAGACGGCGAACTAACGCCCATCGAACTGAGCACTGGCTATGGCGTGAAGGGGTCATGGTTCGAGCTGTATTTTACGGATCCATCCAACCCGCTCTCCGCGCAAGGCGCGGGCGGGTTGGATGGACCGCTGGCGCAGGCAATTAATAATGCGCAGTTGAGCATCGATGTCGCCGCCTATAGCTTTAGCCTGAATACCATCCGCAATGCGTTGATCAATGCCCACAAGCGCGGTGTCAATGTGCGCATGGTGATGGAATCCACGAACATGGATCGCTCCGACCCCCAGGCTCTGATCGAGGCGGGAATCTCGATCATCGGCGACAACCGTGAAGGATTAATGCATGACAAGTTCATCGTGATCGATAAATCCGAGGTCTGGCTCGGTTCCATGAATTACACCGATGCGGGCACTTACGATGACAATAATAATATGATGCGCATTCTTTCCACAAAAATCGCCGAGGATTATTCCGTCGAATTCAACGAGATGTTTGATGATGATATGTTTGGTGCCGATGTAGTGGCTCAAACCCCCAACCCCACGGTGACCATCGACAAGACCCGGGTGGATATCTATTTCTCGCCGGATGACGGCGTATTGAATGCCCTCATTCCGGTTCTAAGAAGCGCGGAGAAAAGCATCTACTTCCTGGCATATTCCTTCACCTCCAACGACCTGGGAAACCTGATACGGGATAAAGCCGCCGGGGGGTTGACCGTTGAAGGGGTCATGGACGAAGAGCAGGTTGCGTCGAACCAGGGTACTGAATATGATCCTTTTTTGCAGGCTGGCGTGGACGTGCGGATCGATGGAAATGAGGGCCTTATGCATCATAAAGTTTTCATCATCGATGAAAAAATCGTGATCTTCGGTTCCTATAACTTCTCACAGAGCGCCGAGGAACGCAACGACGAAAACGTGATCATTATCTACAACGACGCCATTGCACAGCAATTCATGCAGGAATTTCAACGCGTTTGGAAGCTGGCGCGTGAAGAATAAGTTGAAATTGCTGGCGGTCTTTGCACACCCAGATGATGAATCCATGGGGATGGGCGGCACGCTCGCAAAATATGCCGCAGAAGGCGTCGAGACCCATCTCGTTTGCGCCTCACGCGGCGAACGAGGCTGGTTCGGCCCAGAGGAACAGAATCCCGGCGTGGAACGACTGGGCCAGATCCGCACGCAGGAGCTGGAGAATGCTGTTAAAGAACTTGGGATGAAGGAACTCCACTTTCTGGATTACATCGATGGTGACCTGGATCAAGCCAGCCATTCAGAAGTCATTGGCAAAATTATTTCACACATCCGCCGCATCCAGCCTCAAGTTGTGGTGACATTTCCTCCAGATGGCAATTATGGACATCCCGACCATGTTGCCATCGGCCAATTCACACACGCCGCAATCGTTTGTGCGGCGGATTCAAGTTATGTTGACCCTGACTCTCTTGCCGCGTATCGCGCGTCAAAGATGTACTACATGGTTGATGCTGAAAACTTTATCAACCTCATCAAGCAGTTCATGAGTGACATGACCTTCAAAGTGGATGAGCAAATACGCGGCGAAGTGCCCTGGCCGGAATGGATGATCACAACCCGGATCGATATGGCGGAACATTGCCGTGCAGCACGGCGTGCGATCCAATGTCACGTCAGCCAGCTATCTACGATCGGCGCACTCGCTGAAATAGATGAAGATGCAGCCGTTGCCGTGCTTGCCATGCAGGGGACTTTTTATCGCGCCTTCAGCCTGGTTAATGGCGGCCGAAATTTGGAAACCGATCTATTCGAAGGTCTGCGTAAATAATAACGCGACCTCTTTGTCGCTTGTTTACGAAACGGTGCATGAATATCAAAAGGAGTTCGTATGGAAAGTCCCTTGAGACTGATGGCAATCTTTCCACACCCCGATGATGAGACCCTGGGGCTCGGTTCCACGATTGCACGCTATACATCTGAGGGGATTGAAACTTATCTGGTGTGCGCAACCCATGGGGAGCGCGGCTGGTTCGAATCCGAAGGACCAGACCCCGGCTTCGAAGGAGTCGCTCAGATCCGCACCGGGGAGTTGCTGCGCGCGGCGGATAATCTTGGCCTGCAAGAGGTAACCTTTCTTGATTACATCGATGGTGACGTGGACCAAGCCAATCCTGCAGAGATCATTCAAAAACTGGTCACACAAATTCGACGCGTTCGACCTCACGTGATTGTCACCTTCGCGCCCGATGGCGGCTACGGTCACCCCGACCATATTGCGCTTTCCCAGTTTACCAGTGGAGCCATCGTCTGCGCAGCGGACTCCAGTTATCAAGATGCTCTATCCGCACATCGCGTTGCAAAACTTTATTACATGGTGGATTCAGTGGATATCGTGCGGTCCGCCAATGAATCTTTTGGCGGCCTCCGCATGGAAATCGACGGCGTGATACGCCATCATGTGGGTTGGGAAGATTGGCAGATCACGACTGTGCTAAATAACCAGAAAGATATGGATAAAGTCCAAAAAGCGATTCAATGTCATAAATCCCAACTCCCCGGCTATGGTCCGATCGGAGAAATGTCAGTGCCTGAACTGGCAAGGCTTTTTGGCACTGGATATTTCTACCGCGCCTTTAGTCTCGTAAACGGCGGCCGCAAGCTGGAGACAGACCTGTTTGAAGGATTAAGATAAACTCAATGCATTTGAATTTAGTTTTATTCCGCCGCTCCATCATCTTATTTGTGATCACAATTGCCGCCTGCCAGCCAGTCCCAACGTTGACCCGGGTTGCAACACCCTCGCCAATCCCCACGCTTGCATCTTCAATTGTCACCGTTATTCCTCAGGCAACTTCAACCGATATGCCAACCGCGATACCAACTGTGCCGTCAGCCATTGTGGAATTGGAGGGCGCCGAGCTTCCGCAGGGGTTCTCGATCATCAAATTTGCGGATATCTATCGCCCGACCGCTTTTGCATTTGACGCCTTGGGACGTCTGTATATCACGTCAACAGACAGTAATGTGTACCTGTTGAGTGATAGCAACGCCGATGGGCGGGCGGATTCACAAACTACGTTTGCCGCGGGATATTATCTGCCGTTGGGGATAACAGTCCGTGCATCCACTGGTGAAGTCTATGTTTCTCATCAAGGAGGCATCACCGTCCTGAATGATACTGACAGTGATGGGAAGGCAGATACCAACAGAACTTTGATCGAAAACCTGCCTACAGACCTGCATCAGAACGATAATCTGAAGTTCGGTCCGGATGGCTGGTTATATATGGGGCTGGGTTCAACCTGCGATGCCTGTTCCGAAACAAATCCAAAAAGTGCGAGCATCCTCCGTTTCAACGTTGACACTGGTGTGAGTGAGATCTACGCCACCGGATTACGCAATCCCTATGACCTTGCATTTTCCCCTTCCACAGGTGATTTATTTTCCACGGACAATGGGCGGGATGATTTGGGTATGGATACACCCTTTGAAGAACTTAACCATATAGTCCAGGGCGGGAATTACGGCTGGCCGAATTGCTGGAACGCGCAAGATCAGCCAGGTTGTGAGAATACGATTCCGGCTGTTGCATTTTTCGAGTCCCATTCCTCAGCCGATGGTTTGGATATTTACAATGGTGATCGTTTCCCGGCGGAATATCGCAACAATGCATTTGTTTCCATCTTCGGCTCGTGGCTCAAGCCGAACGTGCAAACCGGAATCCAGAGAGTGATCTTAACCGCAGAGAACGGGAAATATTCAGGCGCGGCTTCCTGGTTCGTCCGTTTTCCGGCTGGCGTCATGCCTCTGCCGCTGCTATTCGGCCCGGATAGCGCGCTGTACGTGGGTGATTACATCAACGATTCGATTTATCGAATCAGTTATGGTATTCCGTGATCGAACTTATTCCGGCAAGCTTGCCATTCGTTCAACTTCCATTTTGGCGCCGAGCGTCTCGAATAGCCCCCGTGCTTCACGCCACATCCTTTCCCCATTTGCCCGATCTCCGTGCTTAAGCTTGTAACGCGCCCACTCACGCAGGGTCCGGGCACGATGTTCCATATCATTCTCCTCATCAGAAAAGATCTTCAAGCTGTTACTAAAACAGGTTTCAGCATCGTAATCACCTGGTTGATGGGTCTCCCAATCTGAAAAATGAACGGACTGACCCATCCGGCCCGAGATCACACCGAGGGTACGCCACGCTACACCGATCGCTTCTGGAGTCTTGTCTTCCTCGGCGAGCACCAGCGACTGCCGCGCAGAATAAAAGGCTTCATCATAGCGCCCCAACCCGGCCAGTGCTTCTGCGTGAGAATTGAAAGTCTGCGGCATCACCCATGAGCCATCAATGCCCGCCAACCCAATCGCATCCCGAAGGTCATTCACAGCCTCCTCATACCGCCCCAGGGCAACGAGTTCACTGCCCCGGTTCGAAAGAAATACGATCTCGCCATCCTTATAACCAGTCTCGCGGGATATTTTCAAGGCACTGTCATATCTTTGGAATGCAGTATCATAATCGCCACGGCCGTCGGCCACCACGCCAAGATTGCTCAACAAGTCCATGCCTTCCTGGCGATTGCCCAGGTCCTGAAATATCTTTAGGGCCTTTTCCCAGTAACTTTCCGCTTCGTTAAACCGGCCGGATACATAATGCACTGCGGCCAACAGGTTCATACAGCGGGCAGTTTCGTTCAGATCATCCAGCTTGGTCATAATGGCGAGTGCTTGTTCCGCCAGTGCCAATGCAGATTGGGCTTCACCCAGCCTGAAACGAGCCGATCCCTGCATGCGCAACGCTTTGGCGAGTTCCAGCTTCTCGTTGACACTCCGCGCCAACTTTTCTGCACGCAAGGCGCTTTCGAGTGAGCCGCGGTTATCACCCTGGTAGTTGAGTGAAGCTGCGAGGCTTTGCAGGGCGCGCGACTGCGCAACGAGATCATCAATCTGCTCGGCGTCTGCCAACATCGCATGATAGATTTCCACTGCATCAGTGTAACGAGCCTGCCAATTCAACACTTCCCCCAAGTGCTGATACACTTCCAGCTTCAGCTGGCTCTGTTCGGCGCCTCCATGGTCCTTTAGGAATGCGAGCGCCTTTTGATAGAAGTTAATGGCTGAATCAGAAGCATAGGTATTCTGAGCCTGCCGGCCCGCGCGGCTATACCACTCGGCCGCCTTGATCCACTCTCCGGCACGTTCGAAATGTTCGCCCACGCGGCCGGAATATTCGTTCACCCGCTCGCCCCCGATCTCAACGAGCCCTTCGGCCGCCTGGACATGATACGCCGGCCGAAGCTTGAGCAGGACGCTTTCATACGTTACATCATGCAATATTTGATTCTTGAAGATGAACTCAACTGCCTCCCGCGACGCGGATTCTTCGTATCGGTAAATCAATTCCTTGGCGCGCAGAACACTCAACTTTTCTGTAATAGGCTCCCCAGCCTCGGTATTTTGAACCTCTGGGTTGTGCATGTGTTCAACGATATCCGTCCAGAAGATTCGCCCCACGACCGCAGCTTGTTGAAGTGTCTCACGCGCATCTGGTTTGAGGACATCCAAACGAGCCTGCAAAAGCCCCGTCAATGTAGCGGGAACTTTCAAGCCGGAGAGGCGATCCAACTCCACCGACCATTGGTCCGCGCCTCTGATAATGACTCCTCCCTCGATCAAGACCTTGATCAGCTCCTCCACGTAAAACGGACTTCCTTCTGCTTTTTTCACGATCAGGTTGATAAGGACCTCAGGAACCACCGGAACCTTTTGTAGAATCTCCTGAACGAGACGGCGCGTATCTGTCTCAGGTAGCGGAAGCAGGTTGAGGCTGAGGGTCTGAACGGGACCGGTCCCCCAATCCGGTCTTTGCTCAAGAAGGGTCGAACGCATCAATCCTACGATCAAGAGCGGCAGGTCTGGCTGCTTACGCATAAGGGCGTCAAAAAAATCGAGTGAGCCCGAATCCGCCCAGTGGATATCCTCCAGGAATATGATTACGGTTTGAGCATGGGCAATATCGGCAATAAATTCCGCCGCGTAGTGGAAAGCCAGATCGCGGACCTGACGGGCGTCGCTGAGAATGCCTTTCAGGTGCCGGCTTGTTGAATAATCCATGCCGATGAGATGTCCAATAAAATGTGTGTAAAGCGTGGCTACTTCTGGGTCACCTGTATACCTTTGAACTCCCCGGGCAAGCTTCTGGCGGGCAACTGAGGCGCGATCATTTTCCTGGATTTCGAAAGCTGATGAAAGAATGCCGCGCAATAGCGAGTAAGGGATCTGGGAAGTCTCCTGAGCTGCACGGCCCTTGAATACCTGAATCGGGCGATCAAGCGTGTCCAGCCATTTTCCGAATTCGAACAACAGGCGTGATTTGCCAATGCCTGCCTCGGCCACCAGGCTGATCAGATGCGTAAGTCGCCCCGCCGCAGTCTCTTCGAATGCAGCTTGCATCTGCTCCAGCTCGGCCGTACGTCCAATGGTGCGCGTTTCGACGCCTTCGAGTCCACGCGTGGTATCACGAAAAGAGCGCGGTTTCACACCGTTCACTGTAAAAACGTGGATCGGCTCGCTCTTGCCCTTGACGTTGATCGGCTCAAGGGCTGTGACGTCGAATATGCCTCTCACATGCAGATGGGTATCATTGGAGATCAAGATTCCACCGATGGGGGCAGCAGTTTCGAGCCGGCTGGCAAGATTGACTGTATCACCGATCGCGGTGTATTCGCCAATCGTTCCCACGGTTCCCAGAAGGGCTGGACCCGTATTAATACCGATCCGTAATTTGATGTTGTTGATCTGGGCTTTATAACCGGGCAATATGTCGCTCTGTTCCCGCTTCCAATCCTGAATTTCGGATTGGATCTGCAGCGCCGAGCGGATGGCACGCTCCGGGTCATCCTCATGAGCAGTTGGCGTGCCATACAGCGCCATGATCGCATCACCGATATGTTTGTCAATACGACCGCCATGGTCAACGATTGCCCGGTCGACCCGGGACCAGAGGGAGTTTATGACGCTATTGACGATCTCATGATCCATCGTCTCAGACATCGCGGTGAAACCGGAAACATCCGAAAAAAGCACTGTGACGAGTTTCCGCTGCTGGGGAATCCGCCTGGCCTGCACGTCGACACCAGCCAACTTCTCGCGCATGGATGCCACGGCAACATCTACCACCATGTCTCCCAGCAAGGATCTTTGGGATTCTAGTGCGGCAATTGCCTGTTCGATGCTATCACGCTCTTGTGAGTCGATTGGTTTGTTCAGAAATGTCATGAATTTTCAATTATCATGAACCCATAATAATTGTAACCTTTTGGATATACATTGGTCATGAAAACATATTAGAATTTATCTAATTATCCATCATTTTTTGCGGAACTGCAACGGGTGATTTATCCCAATTGCAGAGCAAAACCAAAAGGAGGCGTACCACTCAGAAGGAAAGAAAGTTAATCTTAGCGCAGATATTGTTTTCGAATATTCAAGTAGAAATAGAGGAGACATATGAAAAGGAAACTTGTAACCATACTTTCAGTACTTTTGATCGCCGTCCTTAGTACGTCGACCGTTGGTGCGGCGGGCGCCATTAAACTGTCCGGCTCGGTACACGCCAGCTGGCCGCTGCAGCTCGACGGAACCCTCACTGGCTTGGGTGGCTACACTCAGGGCGTATTCGTAACACTCGATGGCTTCGGACAGATCATGAATGTTACGTGCACCAGTCCCGGTGGCAATACAGCTCCCGGCCAGAATCCAGGCAAGATCTCTGTATCGGGCAGCGAGGATATTGGCACCAAGGATATTACCAAGAAAGGCACAGCGACCGTGCAGGTTCTTGCAAATGAGCCGGTCTTCACGATCAAAGTGTGCCCGAACGGAAACTGGAAAGCCACCTATGATGTCGATTGGCAAGAGGCCATCGTCCAGGTATTTAGTGCATCTTCAGGTGCGCTGTTGCTCTGGCAACACTATGCCTGTGCTCCTGAACTAAATAACCCCGGTCACTATCTCTGCACGCTGGACAGCGAAGTCAGCTATCACTAACCAGTGCAACGTTTGTTTGCATGGTAAAACAAAAAAACTGGGTCCCAGACAGGACCCAGTTTTTTATCCTATATTCTGTTTCATGGAAAACTTCAGGGCGGCCTTATAGACACCACTTAATTTTTCACTCAAAGCCTTGGCTTCGGGGTTACCCTGCTCGGAA
>Ga0134123_10003131_pt1 | contig 10770 bp, 8 predicted proteins | sample KB303_FD_96460 | JGI IMG/M metagenome (GOLD analysis project Ga0134123, IMG submission 96460) | Terrestrial soil microbial communities without Nitrogen fertilizer from Kellogg Biological Station, Michigan, USA - KB3-0-3 | ecosystem: Environmental > Terrestrial > Soil > Unclassified ...
AGATGGATCCGGCGGAGTTTCGCATGAAGAACTTCATCAAGCCGGAGCAGTTTCCGTACAAATCCGCGCTCGATTGGGAATACGACAGTGGCAACTACGCAGGCGCGTTGCAGTTGGCGATGGAGAAAATCGGCTACGCGGATCTCAGAAAGGAACAGGTTGAGAAACGCGCGCGCGGTGAGTTGATGGGAATTGGCATCAGCAGTTTCACGGAGATCGTCGGCGCTGGTCCATCGAAACACTTCGACATTCTCGGAATAAAGATGTTCGACAGTGCTGAGATTCGTGTGCATCCGACCGGCAAAGTTCTCGCGCGCTTCGGAACGAAGTCGCAAGGTCAGGGGCACGAGACGACTTACGCGCAGATCGTCGCCGAAGAGCTGGGATTTCCCGTTGACAGTGTGCTGGTCGAAGAGGGCGACACGGACACGGCGCCTTACGGGTTGGGAACGTATGCGAGTCGCAGCACTCCGGTTGCGGCGGCAGCGTGTGCAGTTGCGTGTCGAAAGATCAAAGACAAGGCACGGAAGATTGCGGCTTACCTGCTCGAGGCGCACGAGGATGATCTCGAATGGGAGACAGGCAAGTTTTTCGTCAAGGGTTCGCCCGATCGTGCGAAAACGATCCAGGAGATCTCGCTTGCCGCTTACACGAACCATCCACCGGGAATGGAGGCCGGACTCGAAGCTGTCAACTACTACGATCCGCCCAATCTGACGTATCCCTTCGGCAGTTACATCTGCGTCGTCGACATCGACAACGGCACTGGCGAGGTTAAAGTGCGACGGTTTGTTGCGGTCGATGATTGCGGCAACATTATTAATCCGATGATCGTCGAAGGTCAGATTCATGGCGGGCTGACGATGGGACTTGGACCAGCGCTTTACGAAGAGATTCAGTACGACGAAAGCGGTAACATGCTGCAGGGCAGCTTCATGAATTACCTGCTGCCGACTGCGGTCGAGACGCCGAACTGGGAGACTGCGAATACGATCACGCCGTCTCCGCATCATCCGCTTGGCGCGAAAGGCGTTGGTGAGTCGGCGACTGTCGGAGCGCCCGCGGCGATCGTCAATGCAGTCGTTGACGCGCTCTGGCATCTCGGCGTGCGCCACATCGACATTCCGATCACGCCGGCGAAGGTGTGGAAACTTTTGCGCGACGCGGGGGTCAAGGGTTAGCGACAAAAGGAACAAAGTGGATTTGCAGGATCAGTGTAATGAGTTACGTGCGAGGGAAGAGCCTTTTGTTCTTGCCACGGTAGTCGCCTACAAGAGCCCGCAGTCTGCGAAACCCGGTTCGAAAGCGATTATCAAAAGTGACGGGTCGCAGGTCGGATGGGTTGGAGGCGGATGCGTTCAACCAATCGTCTTGCGCGAAGCGAAGCGGGTGCTGCAAACGGGTAAGCCAAAGCTTTTGACGATCAGTCCGGATGCGGCGCGCGACGATTGGAAAGGAGTTGAATCGTACGCGATGACGTGCGAAGGCGGCGGATCACTAGAGATTTACCTGGAGCCATTCTTGCCGAAACCTCAACTGCTGATCGTCGGCTCGTCTCCGGTTGCCACAACATTGGCCCAGCTTGGGAAACTACTCGATTTCAAAGTCGTCGCTGCTGAGACAGATTTCAGTGCGGTCAAAGATCAGATCGACGAAGCCAGTTATGTTGTGGTCGCAACGATGGGAAATGGCGATGAGGAAGGACTGCGCTCGGTGATTGGTACGCGTCCGAGGTATCTCGGTTTGGTGGCAAGTGAAAAGAAGTCGAAGGCGCTTTTCGAATACGCGCGCACGAAAGGCGCGAGCGATGAGGATATCGCAGCGGTGAAGTGTCCAGCGGGAGTCGAGCTCGGCAGCGAAACGTTACCGGAGATCGCATTGAGCGTTGCGGCTGAAATCGTGCGCGTGCGCAGGGCGAGCTCGGTTTCCGAGCTGCCACGAGAGCCGAACGTGGCTACCGATCCGATTTGCGGAATGACTGTTGACATCGAGAATGCAAAATACACTTCGACTGTTGCGAACGACACCTTCTATTTCTGCTGTCTCCGCTGCAAAGAGACTTTCGATCATCCACAAGTTTCACAGATCACGCGGATTGGGAGATCATGAGGAAGTTTATCTCCGGATTGATCCTGGGCGCGGGTGCATCGCAGCGGCTTGGACCACCTAAACAACTCCTGCCTTACCGCGGCACGACCATGCTCGGCTGGGTTCTGGACCAGGCGCAACGCGCAACCGGGCTTGACGAAGTGGTCGTCGTTCTCGGCCGCGCCGCAGATGAAATTCGCGAGCGCGTAGAGTTTGGCGCGGCACGTGTCGTCGAGAATCCTGTCTTTGCCGAAGGCTGTTCTTCTTCATATCGCGCCGGCATCGCAGCGCTGGACCAACAGTCAGAAGCGATCATGATCATCCTCGGCGATCAGCCTGGAATCACACCCGAGATCATCAACTCCCTCGCTGATGGATGGCGCGGCGCAGACGCTCCAATTGCGCTCTGCTCATATCGTGGACGGAAAGGTCATCCGATGATCTTCGCGCGCTCGATGTTTGAGCAACTCAAGGGTCTGCACGGCGACAAAGCCGCGTGGAAGCTGGTCGATGCCAACTCCGACGTGGTCCAGCAGATACGTCTCGATCTCCCCGTCCCTGATAACATCAACACCGCGGAAGATTTCGAACGACTCGCGAAGAGCGTGGAAACAAATTGAGAGAAGAAGTCAGACAGATCCAGCAAATGCTGGAACAACAGGTCTACATTGCCGACGCCGCTGTCGCGACCGCGTTGTATCTGTCGATGGCGCTCGGCAAGCCTTTGCTCATCGAAGGTCCTGCTGGCGTCGGAAAGACTGAGATCGCGAAGGCACTTGCAAACGCACTCGACACGAAGCTCATTCGCTTGCAGTGCTACGAAGGCCTCGACGCCACGACCGCTCTTTATGAGTGGAACTACCCGAAACAACTCTTGCACCTGAAACTCGAAGAGTCGTCGTCCGCTTCAGAGGCGGAGAAAGAAGCTGCGATATTCAGCGAAGCGTTCCTGCTCAAGCGCCCGCTGCTGCAAGCGATCACGGAAAACGATCGCGCGCCGGTGTTGCTAATCGACGAGATCGATCGCAGCGATGAGGAGTTTGAAGCGTTTTTGCTCGAAGTGCTTTCCGATTTTCAAGTGACCATCCCCGAGGTCGGCACGATTACCGCCACTCACCGGCCGCACGTTGTGCTCACGTCGAACCGTTCACGCGATCTCTCCGACGCGCTAAGGCGTCGCTGTCTTTATCACTGGATCGATTACCCAACGCTGGAGAAAGAGCTCGAGATTGTGCGCGCAAAAGTTCCGGCGATCGGCGAACAGTTATCACAGCAGCTCACAGGTGTTGTGCAACGCACGAGGTCGATGGGGTTGTCAAAGATCCCCGGCTTGGCCGAAACGCTTGACTGGGCCAACGCGCTCGTCGCGTTGCAGGCGACCGAGTTGAATGACGAGATCATGGCCGAAACCGTTGGCTGTTTCCTGAAGGATGAGACTGACATTGCGACGTTTTATGCCACAAAAGAGCACAAATAGGTGATTTCTGATTTGAGTCTTTTGTTTTTGTATGAGATTAGAGAACCTTGTCAGCTTCGGCCGCGCTTTACGAGAACATGGACTCTCCGTCACACCCGCGGAAGTCGTGACAGCAGCAACAGTCTTACAGCACATCGACACGACTGATCGCGACGAAGTATTCCTCAGCCTGCGAACTGTTCTCACCACTTCCGTCGACGACTTTCCCATCTTTGCAGAAATTTTCGAAACATTTTGGAGCGCGTCGCCGCGCGCGCGCGCGCCTAAGCTGGTCGATCGAGAATCGACTCCTCAGACGTCACTGCGCACGCGAAGTCTTGCGCAGACTCGCGGTCTCGCGTTCTTTCTCGAGAATTGGAACCCTTCAGCGCGTGCCGATGCTCGACCTATCGACGTGCCGGGCGCAAGTGATGACGAATCACGCGCACAAAAAGACTTCACCGAATTCACACACGACGAACTGGAAGAGATTTCGCGCCTCGCCCGTCGCATCGTCAAGCGTCTTTCAAACAGGCCAAGCCGGCGCTGGCAACCGACCAGACGCGGTCATCGAGTGAATCTGCGACGCTCGCTTCGCTTGTCTTTGAAAACCGGCGGCGAGCTAATAGATCTAAGCTACCGGCGACGACGGCGGAAACGTACGAAGCTGGTTGTGATCTGCGACGTGTCGGGATCGATGGACATGTATAGTCGACTCCTGTTGCAGTTCATTTATGGACTGCAAAACAGTTTCGCAAAAGTCGAATCGTTTGTGTTTGCGACTTCGCTGTCACGAATCACAGGTGAGCTAAAGAACAAGACCTACCGGCGCGCACTCGATCGTCTGGCGGCGAACGTGCAAGGCTGGTCGGGCGGGACGCGCATCGGCGCGAGTCTCGCAGCGTTCAATCTTCAGTGGCTGCGGCGGATCGACAAGCGCACCGTCGTGATCATTCTTAGCGACGGCTGGGACACGGGCGAACCCGCAGAACTGGCCGCGGCGCTCTCGCAATTGAAAGCACGCGCCGGAAGGTTAGTGTGGTTGAATCCGCTTCTCGGCAGTTCGACTTACTATCCACAGACGCGCGGCATGCAAGCGGCCCTGCCTTTCATTCACGTGTTCGCGCCCGCTCACGATCTTGCGAGCCTGCGTGCGCTCGAACCGCATCTGGTGTTGTAGTTTCGATGGAAGAACTTTTCGAAGACATTGAGAAACTGGCGGCCGCTGAGAAGCGCGTGGCAATGGCCACGCTTGTCGCAACGCGCGGCACGAGTCCGAAGCGCGAAGGCGCGAAGATGTGGGTCGGCGAGGAAGGACGAATTCTCGGTTCGGTCACGATTGGCGGGTGCGTCGACGCGCGGGTGATCGCGGAATCAGAGAAAGTTTTGACGTCGTTTGTGCCGCGCCTGGTCGAGATGAAACTCGCCGATGAGGATGCGTGGGAGATCGGTTTCTCGTGCGCGGGTGATCTCGATGTTTTGATCGAGCCCATCGATTTGGTGAACCCGCTGGGAAATCTTTTCGATCTGTATCGTGACGTACGTCGCGCAGTAGATCAGGGGACACATGCTGCGCTCGTTACTTTGTTGAAGCACAGCTCCTCGAAGCTGCTTGTGCTCGAGACTGGCGAAACGAGCGGAACCCTGGGCACACGCGAACTCGATCGCGAAGCAACAGCGATTGCGCTCGAACTCATCCGCAAGCGCACGTCCGGCACCGTTTCTCTTTCGGATTCGACACCGGTCTTTTTCGAGGTTCATGGACCACCACCGACGTTGATCGTCTTCGGCGCCGGCCACGTCGCCATGCCGCTGATCAGCCTGGCCCACGATCTTGGATTGAAAACTGTCGTGGTCGACGGCCGCCCGCGCTTCGCCACACGAGAGCGATTCCCCGACGTCGACGAACTGCTGATCGGAATTCCTTCCGAGATCGCGGGAACGCTGGCGTATACGTCTTCCACGTACGTCGTACTGACGGCGCACGACTACAAATACGATCTGCCGGTGTTGAAAGTCGTCCTGCCGGCGAAACCTGCATACGTGGGATTGTTGGGCAGCAAGCGCCGTGGAAAGGCGATCAAGGAGTTTCTCAAAGAGGGCGGCATGGACCAGAGCCTCTTGGACCAACTCCATGTCCCGACGGGCCTGGACATTGGCGCCGGCACCGCACCGGAAATCGCGCTGAGCATTCTCGCCGAAGCCGTGGCCATTAAATCCGGCCGTCACGCAGGCTCTTTGAAGAATCGAAAGTAGTGATGCCTGCACTGTACAGCGAAACGTTGCTGGACCACTTCCGTCACCCGCGCAACTACGGCGACCTGGACGACGCAGACATCACTTACGAGAGCTTCAACCCTCTTTGCGGCGATCGCATCCGCATCGCGTTGAAACTGAACAACGGCCTGGTCCAACAAGCTCGCTTCAAAGGCGACGCCTGCGCCATCAGCACCGCCGCCGCTTCCCTTCTCACCGAACTGCTCCTCGGCCTCGACCTCTCAGCCGCCCGTTCCATCCCCGACGACCACCTCATCTCCGCCCTCGAAAGCGACATCAAACCCGCCCGCCTCCAGTGCGCCCTGCTTCCTCTCGAAGCCCTCCGTGCCGGGTTGAAGGAATACAAGGCTGTCGCCAATTGAGGCTAGCCGTTCAACTTCTTCTTTGTGTCTTTTGTGGCTATTATTCGGCAATGACAACGCGATCGCGAGTCTTTCTCATACTGATTCTGACGCTTACGCTGACGACGGTCGCCAACGCCGCTGAACTAAATGGCGTTGTGAAGTCGGAGACTGGAACACCTCTGTCCGGCGTTCAAATTCTCACGTACGCGCCGCACGCCGGCGCCATCGATCTCGGAAGCATGAAACTTCCGGCCAATTCCAAGCGCTACGAAGTAACCACTGACGCGAATGGAAAATTCAAAATCCCATCTCACGGTCAAGTCATCTACTTTTATCGTGACGATCTCAAACCGCTTACCAAAATCGTCGACCTGTCAATCGCGCAGCTCGACGTCGTCATGGAAGACGGTGCGAAGTCGCTTTGGAAAGTCCCCGCCTGTTCGGCGTCAGATAAAGCAGGTCGCACCGGCGTCGGGTTTATGATGATTGTTCCAAAAGATGTTTTGGTGAAAAAGGATAATGGTGAAAAGTTTGAAGAGGGTGGCTATTTCTTCCGCTACCAGAATTCAGACAACCTTGGACTGCTAATCAATTCGTGGGAATCAACCTCCCTGCAACCCTCGGAAGAGGAATTACTAAAAGCGAAACAGTTCTCCCAACGCCGGTGGGCCTCCGGTGAAAAGTGGGGATATGATTTTCGTTGGACCATGCCTGACGGCCACTGGTGGCGCCGGGTCAGCACCCGCAACGGCGCGCTTGCCTATCGAGCAACAACCAGCGACGCCGCGAAGATCCTTGACGGCATGATCGACACGATGTGTTTCGACGAGCCAGCCGTTAAATAGTGAGAGCAGTCACTCAGACCGGAAGCTTTCACGCTGACTTAGCCCGCCGTCATTCTGGCTGAACCTCCGGCAGAACGCGCGCTCAAACCTCCTACTTTCCTCAACAGAATCGACACAAATACCAAAATTTCTCATCTGGCACGGGGCTAGCACTAGGAGCGTGCTCGCATTTTGAGCACAGGTTCCACTATCGACGCCCCGGAGAATTGGAATGACTCGCCCACGAGTCCTTAAACGTGCTGTGACAGCCGTCCTACTGGTCTCAATCTGCTCTGCCGTGTTCATTTCCACCAACACCAGAGCCCGCGCTGCTAACCAGCCACCGCCATCGCTCGCGACAAGCAAGATGTCTCCCGACTTACAAAAGCTATTACTTTCAGGCAGCGGCGGCACGCGGGTGAAAGTCATCGTTCAATCGAAACCATCATCGTCTGGTCTGCTCGATGGTCTACTCGACACAGTAGGCGGCGTACTCGTCGGCCTCCTATCAAATCTCAACATTCAGATCGTCGACGTCACAGTCAACTCGCTGCCGTTGCTGGCCTCCGATCCGGACGTGCTTTACGTTTCACTCGACAACGCGGTCCGCAGCTCGGGCCACATCACAACCACCACGGGCGCGCAACAGGTTCGCGCGCAGAAAAGTCTGCTCGGCTTGAACAGCACGCTCGATGGTTCGGGCGTCACGATTGCCATACTCGACTCCGGCATCGACAGCAAACACAAATCTTTCGCCACTACCGGCAAGATCAAATTCAGTAAAGACTTCACTGGCGAAAACCGCACTGACGATCCGTGGGGCCACGGAACACACGTCGCGGCGATTGCAGCCGGTGACGGCGCACCAACGAGCGGAGCGTACGAGGGAATCGCACCCGGTGCGAGTCTCGTCAACCTGCGCGTTCTGAACTCGCAAGGCGTTGGCAGAGTTTCAGGCGTGCTTGCCGCGCTCGATTGGCTCGTCGCCAATAAAAACTCTTACGGCGTGCGCGTCGTGAACATGAGTTTGGGCACGCCCGCGATCAGCTCTTACGAAGACGATCCGATTTGCAATGCAGTTCGCAAGCTCGTCAATTCCGGCGTTGTGGTGGTTGCGGCCGCCGGAAATAATGGTAAAGACGACGAGGGAAAGAAGATCTACGGCGCAATTCACTGTCCCGGCAATGAGCCTTCAGCAATCACGGTCGGCGCCAGCAACAGTTTCGGCAGTGATGCGCGCAATGAAGACTCAGTCGCCAGCTATAGTTCACGTGGTCCAACGCGAAGCTTCTCAATCGATTCTTATGGCGTCACACGTTACGACAATCTCATCAAACCGGATCTCGTGGCGCCGGGTAACAAGATCGTAGCAGCCGAGGCGATCGGAAATGGTCTAATCAAGAAGTATCCTGAGCTCGAAACTTACAAATACACCACCACCAACATGAAGTTGATGTACCTGAGCGGTACGTCGATGTCGGCGCCGATGGTTGCGGGAGCCGCGGCTCTGTTGCTGGAAGCGAACTCCAGCCTGACGCCGAACGTTGTCAAGGTGCTTCTCATGTACACGGCCCAGCCGCTGGCCGGCTTCAACACTTTCGATCAGGGCGCCGGTCAACTCAACATCGCGGGTGCTGTGTCGATCGCGAAGATCGTCAAAAGCGATTTGCTGGGTCTGCTGAAACCGACTTTCGGATCCGCTCTGCTAACTCAGTCTGCTCCTGCCCCCCAAACCACAGTTGCAGGTTCTTCTTTCACCTGGACACAGGGACTCGTGCTCAAGCGCGCAACGATCACCGGCAAGGATCTAATCAACAAGTACCAGGTCAGCTACGGCCAGGGTTACTTGTTAGGCGATGGCGTCAACGAAGGACTAACGAGTCAAAGTCTGAACTACAACATGTGGGTCAAGACTGTGATGCTTGGAAATTACCTGACGAAGAGCGACGGGTCGGCGTTGTTTGGCGGATCGATCTTCTTCAGCAACGTGCTGCTGCTCGGCGACGGTTACGTGCTTGGCGATGGCTATGTCCTCGGTGACGGCTATGTGCTCGGTGACGGCTATGTGCTTGGTGACGGTTATGTGCTCGGTGACGGTTATGTGCTTGGTGACGGTTATGTTTTGGGCGACTGCTCGCTCGGCGACAACACTACTGGAATGAAGTAAGAACCAGATCACAAAAGCCACAAGACACAAACAACCGTGCGGAGATGAAGAGTCTAAAACAAAATTCGGTCGCTGTTTACATGTGGCTGATCGTGGCCGCAGGTTGTGCGTGTGTGCTCTACGCTGCTTACACGCTCCCGACCGGCAGCATCGATGGTTATCTGCTGCTTCTCACGCTCATCACTGCCGTGTTGGGATCGCGAATCGCGATTCGCATTCCGCAGATCAGCGGCAACATCACTCTCGAAGATACATTCGTATTCATCGCGCTTCTGCTCTACGGCGGCGAAGCGGCAGTGATGATTGGCGCTCTGGCCGGTATCTGCTCCGCACTGAGAATCAGTCGCAAAGTAAGAACGGTAGCCTTCGCCAGTGCTTCACTCGCGTGCTCGGTGTTCACAACCGCTTTAGTTTTAAGACTCGTTTTCGGATCCACCACCAACCTCTTAAGCAATGGCTCGTCACTCGGAATCATCGCGCTCTGCGTGATGGGCATGACTCAATACTTGCTCCACACCGGAATCGGTTCTATTGCCAGTGCACTCAAGGCAAACCAACCGCTCTGGTACATGTGGAGCCGCAACTTCCTTTGGATCTCGATCAGTTATTTCGCCGGCGCTGCGGGCGCTGGCTTCATCGTCAGCAGCCTTGGCACGTTTCGCTTCTGGGCGTTTCTCGTCTGCATTCCGATCCTCGTCATCGTGTATTTCAGCTACGACCGTTACATGCGCGAGGTCAAAGCTTCAGCGCGCCACGCAGAGGAAGCTGAACGCCGCCGCGCTGAGAGCGAACGCCAGCGCGCGGAACAAGCCGAACGACATGTTCAGGAGTTGAACAATTACATCACGGAACAGGAACGCATCAGCCGTGTGCTCGAAGAAACCAAAGAACACTTCCGCCACGCTGCATTTCACGACTCGCTCACAGGCCTGCCGAACCGCGCGATGTTCACGGAACTGCTAAAAGCCGAGATCGAAAGTTCGGAGCGACTCGAGGGCCACAAGTTCGCAGTGCTATTCCTCGATCTCGATCGTTTCAAGAACATCAACGACAGCCTGGGCCACACGCACGGCGATCTGCTGCTCGTCGCTTTTGCTGAGCGGTTGGAAAGAACACTGCGTCCGGTCGATACGCTCGCGCGCTTTGGTGGCGATGAGTTCGCGATCCTGTTGAGTGGAATGTCGGATGCGACTGACGCTGTGCGCGTCGCTAAAAGAATTCAGGATGAACTGACGCAGCCGTTTGTGCTCGACAAAAACTCGGCGTTTGCGACTGCCAGTATCGGAATCGCGCTGAGCTCGAGCGGCTACACGCGCGCGGAGGACATTTTGCGCGACGCCGACATCGCCATGTATCGCGCGAAAGAAAACGGAAAAGCGCGCTACGAACTGTTCGATCAGGTCATGCATGCGCGCGCGGTCTCGCGTCTGCAACTCGAAAGCGATTTGCGACAGGCCATCGAGCGGCAGGAATTCTGCGTCTATTACCAACCGATTGTCTGTTTGCAAACGGGACGGCTCGCAGGGTTCGAAGCTTTGGTGCGTTGGAACCATCCACGTCGCGGCATCGTTTCGCCGGCTGACTTTATTCCCGTCGCCGAAGAAACCGGCTTGA
>Ga0134123_10003132_pt1 | contig 10769 bp, 8 predicted proteins | sample KB303_FD_96460 | JGI IMG/M metagenome (GOLD analysis project Ga0134123, IMG submission 96460) | Terrestrial soil microbial communities without Nitrogen fertilizer from Kellogg Biological Station, Michigan, USA - KB3-0-3 | ecosystem: Environmental > Terrestrial > Soil > Unclassified ...
TGACTCAATGAGTCCAATTGACAACGACGAGACCGGGAGGACTCTGGAAGGTTATAGCAACAACCGACCAATGAATCTTTCAGTCAAGGAGTATTTTGGCGGGTCACTGGGTGCACTCGGATTTGTAATTGACGGCATGTCTCAGTTTCCGGGCCGGAAATCAATCGTGCTGATCTCAGACAATCTCCCTGTCACGAATCGGGATGCGCAGGTGAACGGTGTCACTCGCATTTTGGACAATTTGATTCGGCGGGCCAATCAATTCTCCATTGTGATTTCAACAATGGATGCGCGAGGTTTGTCTAAACCGGGGATGACCGCGGACGACTCCCAATACGACCTGGCGGCAAATCAAATCGACACGCGAGTACGAAATCGCGGTATTAGTAACGTCGTTCAGCAAGACCCTTTGCAGTACATCGCCACGCAAACTGGTGGTGTCTTCATCCACGACAATAATGATCTCGCCGTCGGGCTTCAACGTATTGTCGACTCTGAGCAAGGCTACTACCTTCTTGCCTACCGTCCTGATGATGTCGATGTAAGTCCCGAGAAAGCGCGTAGCAAGTCCTACAAAGTGATGTTGCGATTGAAGCGTCCAGAACTTGAGTTGCATACTCGCAGCGAATTCCGCCGAGCTACGCTTTCTCGTGACGACAGCACACCGCTGCGAGGAAAGGATGACTATCTACGCGAGGCGCTCACCTCGCCGTTTGTTAGAGAGGACGTCCGACTTAGGATGACCGCGTTCTTTTCGGGGGGAGCCGAATTCAAGATTCTTCTTCATGTGAACGCAACTGATCTCGAGTTTGAAAAGTCTTCCGACGACACTTATGAGGCGTCTTTAGATATGGTCGCCGTTGCCTTCGACGTCAATGGAAAAGTTGCCGCGCAACTTGCTCGCAGCCAAACTGTGCGAGTTCCCTCATCCGCTTACGAACAGCTGCTCCGCGACGGCTTTGTGTACTCCGTGTCGGTACCCATCAAATTGCCGGGAGCCTACCAATTGCGACTGGCTTTGCGAGACTCTTCAGGGAGACTCGGCTCCGATTCGCAATTTGTCGAGTTTCCTGACTCGAAAAAAAAGCAGCTGACGGTTTCTGGATTAGCTGTACAGCGGATTGATCCGTTCATTGGCTCCAATGGACCACGAAACGCCAACTATCAATTAGGCCGAAACCCAGCGAGCGGCGGGCCTGCTGTCCGAGGTTTCAAGGCTGGTGATCTGTTGATGTACTCCTACTTGATCTATGGTGAACGGCCAACAAGTGTGACCGGCGCACCTGCCTTATTCAGTCAGATCCGTTTGTTCCGAGCCGGGAAGGAAGTGTTCACGGGAAAGGAAACTCCGGTGACGACGTCTCAAAGGTCCAGCGGCGGAGGTATCGTTGCAATAGATAGCTTCAGATTAGGTGAACGATTAGAGCCCGGCGAATATTTTCTCCAGGTAGTAGTGATCGACAAACTAGCGCCTGCGCAAAAACAACTTTCAGATCAATGGCTCGATTTCGAGATCGTCAAATAAATGAAAATAGGTAGTCATCTTCGGTCCAGCTCAACGGAGCTAACTTAAGAGGGGCGAAGTTCTATGATTCTACCTTGGAAGAAGCTAATCTCCTTGACGCTGACTTAACAGGAGCAAGTCTTCTCAAAGCCAATCTAAAGGGTGCTATCTTGAAGGGAGCTAAATTGGACCGTACTGATGTTAACGGTGCCGATTTCACCAACGCAATTGACCTAACGATTAAGCAAATAGAGTCCGCAATCAACTTTCAGAAAGCTATATTTCCCGCGCATATCCAGGAAGCGTTGGCAAACCGGGAAAGGACAAAATCTGCTGTTTAGTCAAGCTTCAACCAGTTCCTGTTCAGCAATTAGGAGATCGGAGTCTTGTTTGACATCGAGCCATCGGAGCATTCCAAGACTGCGATTGGTGGACGCGACTGTTTTCGTTTCAAGAGGTGGTTGGCGTCGTTGCTTCCAGCATAACCGCCTCAAGAACTTCTGTTTCCAGCGGTTCCTAGTTTGCTTTCTTAAGATCGTTGAATCGGGGGATATTCGACTCCCAAAGAACCCTTTGTCATTAAACGCCGGATCCATCGTTTCATCGTTCGGTGCTAATGGGAAGTGGGAGTTGATCAGCTATCGGACGAACATTACGAATCTGTAAATGTAAGAACCCTCGCTAGTTGATCCCCCGCAGGGATTCGAACCCCGACCCAACAGATTATGAGACGGCTTGAGCGGCACTAACGAAGTTGGACCAGGCAAGATGTAGCAGTATTTACCGAATCCGCGCCGTCAAAGTTGGTTACATCTTGCTATGTCTGAACACGCCAGCGCGCCATAATCACGCCATCTTAGTAGTCATTAACTTCCATCATCCATTCCCTCAGCCTTCTCATTGACAAATTTCGTGACCCGGCATTATCTTTCCCCGCATATCACCGAACTCTAATCGGCTCCACGCCTTTGTTAGCCGCCTCGAAAGAAGTTCGGACCTGAATCGATCGTAAAGAAATCTCTTCGCGCCCTTCATTGCGCACCTGTCTCTGACTTCGCAACAGAACAAAAGGAGATCGAAATGAAACTAGTCATGTCACCCCGACGCGTCGAGTCGCGTTCGTCTCATAAACGCCGCAAATTTCATTGGTTGCCCTTCCTCCCGATCTTAGCTGCGATGCTCTTTGGAGTGGTTGTGGTATCAGCTGCTTCGTTCATCCTGAAATTCGGAACCGTGGGTTCGGGAAACGGACAATTCCTGACGGCAAGAGGAATTGCGGTTGACCCAACCGGTAACGTTTATGTCGTGGACGCGTCAGGCGATAGTAACGGTCAAGTTCAAAAATTCGACGCGAACGGCAACTTCCTCAACAGGGTTGGCGCTAACAACGGCACTGCTCAAGGTTTTATCAGCGCTCACCGAGTCACCACCGATTCGAGCGGTAACGTTTACGCGACGGACGGCGCTACTGAGTCAGTCAGCAATGTTGTCAAAAAGTTTAATGCCAGTGGAGTGTTTCAGTTTGCCTTTGGCTCGGCAGGTGCCGGCGGACAGTTCCTGTCAGCAGCGGGGATAGCTGTCGACTCATCAGGCAATATCTACGTCGTTGACTTGGGCGCCAAGCTCATTAGGAAATTCTCCTCCACCGGTACCCCAATCACCACGATTGGTTCCAGTGGAAGCGGCGATGGCCAATTCACCGACCCAGTCGGTATAGCGATCGATTCGGCTAACAACATCTACGTAGCCGATACAGGGAACAATCGAATTCAGAAATTCAATAGTGCCGGCACATTCGTTACAAAATGGGGAACGATGGGAAGCGGTAACGGTGAATTCAGTGGGCCTCGAGGCGTCGCCGTCGATAATGCCGGAACAGTTTATGTGGCTGACACGGGAAACAATCGTGTGCAACTCTTTTCCTCTGCTGGAACATTCATGGAAGTGGTCGGGAGTGCAGGCAGCGGCGATGGACAATTCATGAGTCCAACGGATGTTGCGACAAACTCAGCCGGCACGTTCTTCTACGTCGCCGACCAGGATAACTTTCGTGTTCAGAAATTCAGCACTACAACAGCGTCGCCAACCGCGAATGCCGGGGCTGATCAAACCGTCGAATGTGCAGGTGCCACTACAGCTGTGAATCTCGATGGATCGGCGTCCACCGCTGGTAGTGGAACTATCAATTCATACTCCTGGGCCGAAGGAGCAACGGCACTCGGCACCGGTGCGATGCTCAGCGTTAATCTGCCAACCGGCACACACACCATCACGCTAACCGTGACAGACACCGGCGGTGGTTCTGATACAGACGATGTTCTCGTAACCGTTCAGGACACGTTAGCGCCAAACATCTCGTGTCCGTCTGATGTGGTAGTGAATCTGCCAATGAATTCGACTGCGACTTCGATGGTGGTCAGCTATCCAGCGGTAACAGCGACTGATAGCTGCTCATCCAGTGTCACAGTGAACAGCACGCCCGCCTCAGGCTCGGTGTTTCCTGTCGGCACGACTACGGTCCATGCAACTGCTGATGATGGCGCTGGACATACCTCCGAGTGCAGCTTCACTGTCACGGTGCAATATGATTTTGCGGGTTTCTTCCCGCCAGTCGCAAACCTTCCGGCGCTGAACCTGGTTCAGGCAGGAAGAGCCATTCCCGTGAAGTTCAGCTTGAGTGGTGACAAGGGACTTGGAATCTTCGGTCCTGGGTCACCTTCTTCGGGCCCAATTGCGTGCAATTCCAGCGATCCGGCAACACTTCTGGAAGAGACTGTAACTGCAGGCGGTAGCAGTCTTAGTTACAATCCAGTAGCCGACCAGTACATCTACGTCTGGAAAACGGAGGCAGCTTGGGCTGGGACGTGCCGCCAACTGGTGGTGCAGTTAAATGACGGTAGCATTCACCGCGCAAACTTCAAGTTCAAGTAACTTGAAGTTTAGCAAGTTGAATAATGAGGGCCTCGCGATGCGTCGCGAGGCCTTCGTGATATATGGCGGTGGGATTAACGAAACAAAAAACTGATGGGCTCTTGCAAGGCGTCACGAGCTTCTTTCACTCCGGAGGAGTGACGTGTTTATAGCCGAATAACGAGAGTGCTCCGTAGGAGTGCAATACGTCAGCTACTAACGCAACAGTTGCGCGAACTGCTGAAGCTCTGGGAGGTTCAGTTCTGACACTGCCCAGTAAGTCATCCCTCCATTCGTCCAACGAACCAGGTTGTAGCCCTGACGCACCGCGACTGTTTCCGTTGAGTTTGCCGAGCCCGTTGCCGGCCAAACGAACAAATTAATCGGGTGCTGCCCACGTTGGTACACCATGGCCGCGACCGGACGATTGCCAATGTAATCGAGCCGTCCGCCAGTCAAGATGAATCCTTGCTGACTCAGGTCTTTTACTGGAGGGGAGAAATCAAGCTTGCCATCAAACCAGGGCTTGACAGTGTGCTGGTTAGACGAAGAAACGTCAGTTAGATGATCGGCCATCATTGAACGCACATGACTCGCAACTATTTCCTGAGCTAAAAGATCTCCGCTGTCGGGTTTCACGAGAGATCGTCCAACGATCCAAATCACGATGAAAGCCAGCACCAACGCCGCCGCTGCAACTAACCAGCGCGGTTGGAAGATCGTTCGATTTCGTTCGGGTTTACTTTCTTGCCGCAATGCTGATCGCAAGCGTTCCTCTAATCGATCTGAAGGCAAATAACGCAAAGTGGTTTCGCCCAAAGCTGATCGTAGTCTGCGAAGGCGTTCGTAGTTCTTAGTACAAACGGCGCAAGCGGAGAGATGCTTTTCGATCTCCAAACTCTTCACCAGCTCTAACTCGCCATCGAGGTGGCCGTGAATCAATTCATCTGTGTGCTGACAACTCAAATGCCTGCCTCCTTGCCCATCGTCTTTGACAGAAGTGTCTGGAGTCGTTTCCGTCCGCGTGCCAGTCGCGACATGACCGTGCCGATCGGTGTGTCGACTATGTTAGCGATCTCCTTGTAAGACAGCCCCTCCATTTCGCGCATCACCACAACTTCACGAAAATCAACTGGAAGCTCTAACAAGGCCCATCTGATCTTTTCCGAGTCGACACTCTGTATAAAAAGCCTCTCTGGATCAGCGAAGTCGAGACCAGCTTCTTCAAGGTTGTCTTCAATGGGCTCTGCAAGTCGTAACAGACGGTTCTTTTTCAACCAGGCGTAGCAAGTGTTTCGCACGATGGTTAATAACCATGCGCGGCCATCTCCACCGTAATAGCCACTGAAGAACTTAAACGCGCGCAAGTAAGCCTCTTGAACGACGTCTTCAGCGTCGTGATCGTTGTGTACCAGCCAACGCGCCAGATTGTAGGCAGCGCCCATGTGCGGAAGCGCAATCTCTTCAAACCGGAAGGTTTTGCTTTGATCTTGCAACTTAGTCCCCAGCTGAGGTTCTCCTCTTCTAATGTGAGACCGGAGTCAGTGCTCTTTTATTCCTGACAAATTTTCACTGCAGAGCGGGAATATTCACACACGACATCGAATCCTTATAGGCAAGAAAGAATCGAATGAGAGGTAACGAAAATGAATGTAATAATTAAGTGGCTATTAAATCCACCAACAGAAGGTCCAAGAGCAGTAATCTTGCTCCGTTTAATGGCTGGCGCTGTATTTCTGTGGGAGGGAATTCTTAAGTTCGTCTATCCGAATCAGGGAGTCGGCCGGTTTACGAAGCTTGGATTTCCGGCACCTCATTTCACCGCGCTTGCAGACGGCTGGCTAGAGATCATTGGCGGTGTGTTGTTGCTTACAGGCCTCTTGACGCGTCTAGTCGCTGTGCCCTTTGTCATTGAAATGGTGGTCGCAATGGCGTCGACAAAGATCCCGTTGTACCTGGGTACTTCTCCATTGCCGCTGCCACCAGTTCCACCACAGATTGGCTTTTGGGCCGTTCTGCATGAAGTCCGATCCGAGTACGCGCAACTTCTGACGTGCGTCTTTCTGTTGTTGCAGGGACCGGGTCGTTGGTCCCTAGACTCACTATGGAAAAACAGTCGCGAAGCTTCATCGCGGAAGCCAGTAGCTCGGGATAAGCTGCACACGTTGGCAGCTTGAACTCAGAAATTTTTGTCGAAGGTTCCCATCGTTAAATGCGAATCTGTTTGGTTTCGCCAGGCAAATGTTCAATCAGGTGAACACCTGGAGCCTGGCGAATATTTTTTCCAGGTAATTACGTTGGAAGCCCATGCGTTTCAGAGTAGTAAGGAAGGGCTTCCTGCCGGCGCGATTATTGACGTGAATTTCTTGAGCGTCCGGTCTCTGCCAACCACCAGCGGAGGCAAGCATCGCGTCTATCCAGCAGAGGAATGTTGACTCGGTCCTGTTGCAGTCAATGCAGGGGTTACTGTTGTAGGGACGCTGAGCTGGTTAATTGCTTCGAGTAGGGCCAACTGCACGCCTATTGCGAGAGAACGCCTAAGGGCAAGTCGCCGAAAGACTGAAAGCACTTTCGGGCACCCACTTGAAGCCAGCAATCTGACAACTGCTAAACGCAGGTGCATATCTGGGTGTTTTTCGATCAACCGTACTAGTGGTTGAACCTCTCCCGCCTTAGCTGCGAGAAAAAGCAGTGATAACTTCCCGTAGCTGTTTTCGCGATTCCCCTCCATCAAGTTGTCGACTGCTTCATCCACTACACCTGAAGCAGCGAGGGCCCCGCCAATCTCTTGGCGCTGTTCGGGAGAAGCTTCGCGCAAGGCGTTATTAAATATTGAGGCGGCACGTTCCGGATCCTGATCATATAGATCCCGGACAGACAGCTTACGAACTGCGGTCGAGGGACCTTCTGGCGATTCAGCCATCTGTTGTAGCGGAGCCACGACGTCTCTCTTCCGCACAGGGCTTGCTGGGTCGTTTCTCCGAAGCGCCAGATCCGCAGCCGCTCTGCGTAATGCCGCTATATCCTGTTGCCAACGTTCGTCTTCCGTAAGGCTCTCTTTTTTCAAGTTTTCGTTCTTCCAGTCTCCGTCTTTCAGGCCAGTGTCCGAGCATGGCATGTCCAATGAACGGCTACGTGATCGAGGGGTCTGTGCTTTCGTACGTCTCTTGACCGATTTAACAGCGGGTGTGCTCGTCATGCGTTACTCCTCTTCGCACAGGTTCCGGATCCGTTTTGTCTTTCTCTCAGGTAGCAGCATTGTCGGATTGAGGTTGTGGCCCAAGGTCAAGAACTTCCTCTGGGGTGACGTCGATAGAGCTTACAGACCCATGACCGATGTTGAAGACTTCTCGAAAGTCCATGGATGCATAAGCTGCCAACGCCAACTTAGGTTCGGTCGGTGAGTAAGTCGACTCCGTGTTGTCAACAACGTCCGGAGTTTTCGCTTCTTCAACGCGGCGCGGGAACTGAAACTTGGTCAGCACGAGTCGACTCACATTTAGACCGAGACTGTTATCAAGAACGCACAGCTGCTCCGCAATAACTCGTTGGGACACTCTTTCAAGGGCCCTCTCCAGCTCCCTCCCAGCGCTGGCTACATCGCGAGCCAGAATCATCTCAAAATCGTGACCTGCGCTGATGTGCCGCCTCGCGTGATTCTGCAGTAGGACCGCTGCTTCTTTATGAACCCTGTCAGTAGCCACAATAACCAGATGGCAAGCCTCAGTTTCGACCTCAAGATCAATGGCTGATCGAGCAAAAGCAGTCGTTAAGTCACCGTCGCGAGCAACTAACAGGAACGATTCGCCGCACACATTAGCCATGATCTGCCCATAGCCGTTGCCTTCAGAAGTTCCGACGGCAATCTCTCTTTCGGGAATTCCCATCTCGCGCAACAGGAAATGGAGGCGACTGACTAGCCAGGACCCATCTTCAAGTAGTGAGGAAGCGAGTTGGGTAGGTGCGATCACTTCCTCCACGTTTTCATCGGCCACTGGCAAGCCACACTCACCGCAAGTCGCATCGCTAACGGTTACTACTGCCAGGGCATGTGGATTGGGTAATCGAAAGAGGGGATGTCCAGTTTTTCTGCAACTAACCTGCACTTCCCTGGCGACCAGTCCCACGGCCTCGAGTCTCTCTATTGGCACTTCATGCGACGGCGTTTCCCCAGTTAGAAGTCTGACGGATGAACCTTCGAGATCTGCGTTTCGAGCGGTGCGGAGGAAAATACGTGCGCCCTCGTCTTCGAGGTTAGACGCCGCCAGGATGCGCTTACTTGTCGTATCTTTGCGCAAGCTTGTGTATAAGGAATCTCCGTCCTGCTTCGCAATGAACCCTCTAAAACCCTCCGGGACATTTTGCTTACTAAGTTCCCACTGCGGAAAGTCAGCGGTAGCATCACCTTGTTTCTGAAATTGTGAAAGAAGCAAACCACGCAGAGTTGAGCAGAAGGAGTCGAGCTTTCTAAGTGGTTCAGGCGTCTTCGCCTCGAAAATAATTCCCGCTCTGATCAGGGGATCTCGTTCATCCTCGTCTTCGAAGACAAGAAACAGAACATGATCGGAAAAACAAAAAACGTCTCCTGGAACAAATGGCTCCCTGGATGCCGGCCCGGTCCAGGAAGCAAGAGCTGCTTCCATCTCATTGGTTCGTTCTGAATCTCCTAACACAGCCTCAAAACAATGGTGTCTTGTGGATCGGATTAGAGGAAGCAAATTCTGCTCCTGCAGTTCTTGCAGGAGCCTGGTTCGACCTTCTCTCTCTACCGCATAATTAAGGGCTTTGCATTCAAGAAATAGCATATGACCTTTCTTGCCTGTCCTTCAGTTCTGGGCTGATCTTAATTCGGCCGCGCGACGGTGATCTGGACATTTTCCTGTCCAGTTACCGTAGCTGGGTAACGACGTTGTTTCGCGATTCGCAAAGCGAGGCCTTCATAACTATCCATTCCGGGCTTATGATTCGCGATTGATGCTTTTAAGACTCTTCCGTTTTCGATTTGCATGATGACTTTTACGGATTGAGTGCTTGCGACAGAATTCGCAGGCGTCCCGGTCTGCTCACTTGAACCACCGGAGGCTAGTTGCGACGTTGGTCCGCTGGATGAAGCTGGTTGGTTTTTCGGCTCGGGCCTAACTGTTGAGACCCGGGTTACCTGGCGACGTGACTGCTCTGATGTTCGAGCTATTTTCGGAAGTTCGTTGGGACTGATCGGAGGCTTTTGTATTTGCAAGGCCTCCTCCGTGGCTCGTGAGGTTGTCGTCTCAGAAAAGGAACGAGCCAGATTCAATTTCCCTGATAGGGCGATCGCTGTAGATAGTCCGAAAATGACGACCGCAGCTGCCGCCAAAAACAGAATGGATCTGCGTTGAATCCCCGCCTGAAAGGCAGGCAGCAGTAGTAGGGGTTGCGGATTTCCAGATGGAATAAGTTGAGGCGTATTCGAGGGGGTAGTAACCGGCGGGAGAGAACGTTCCGAATTGTCGACGATTCCCGTGCCCTCGATTTGCAGAGCGCTTTCGTCCCAGCAGCCGAATAACTCCGAGACAACTCGTTGAAACGAGGGCGCAATCGATCGGCGAGACGGCGGAATAAGAGGGTTAAAATTGAAGGCAGCTTCCGGCTGGGCCAGGGCCACACATATGGCCTGCAAGCCCGTTAGCTCACTTAGTTGTGCATCAACTAGCTCTCCATCATTGAAGAAGAACGTTCCGTGGCCTTTTGGGTATTCAATTGTTAATCGTCCGGTCTTGCGTTGGTGGCGAAGAATTCCCACAAGATCGGACAACGGGTAGTCACGCAGATGCCCTGTCAAAACCACGAAACGGCTATTCTGCATTGCTGCTCCTTCCTAGTACCTTGTCAATGGCAAAATTCCTTAATCCAGCATCCTGAGTTGTTATCGCGGAAAGCTTTGGCAAGTTTTTTAGCAAGATCCTTATCCAGGAGCTCGAGAATCCTGTACTCCTCAGTCACCAAATTGTTCTCCATCAATTCCTGATATGCCATTCCCAGGCCAAAATGAGCCTTAGCCATTTTGGGATCCAGACTCGTCGCCTTCTTGAATGCGGCGACAGCATCTCTGTAACGATGCAATTGAAAGTATGCGAGCCCTAACCCGTATTGAGCTTCTGACAAACCGGGCTTGAGTTTCACCGCCTGCTTGAAAGCTTTGGCAGCTTCAGTGTTTTTGTCTAACTTGACATAGGCAGCACCGAGACTGAGGAAAACCTCAGCTGATTGAGGATCGAACTCAAGTGATTCAAGGTAGGCCTCGATTGCAGCTTTAACGTTACCAGCGTCAAGGAACCCCGAAGCGGTTCGGTAGGATTCTAGTGCGGCTTTCTTAGCA
>Ga0134123_10003134_pt1 | contig 10764 bp, 7 predicted proteins | sample KB303_FD_96460 | JGI IMG/M metagenome (GOLD analysis project Ga0134123, IMG submission 96460) | Terrestrial soil microbial communities without Nitrogen fertilizer from Kellogg Biological Station, Michigan, USA - KB3-0-3 | ecosystem: Environmental > Terrestrial > Soil > Unclassified ...
CCGAAGGGATAAGGCCGCGATGCCGGACTGTCCAGCGCGCGAGTTCGGGGCAACCTTCCGTGTCGTCCACCTGTCTCATTTCATGGAGTTGGAAACCTCGCACGCACCCGCGCCGTACTGAACCCATCGGGTAGCCCTTCTTCAACCCTTGCTCGGAGAAGTTCGGATGGCTCGTACTTTTGGAAGCGCGGTATCGATCCGGCATCGCGCCGTGGGCGGCGCGCTCGCCACGTTGTTCCTCCTGGGACTGTTGCTGCTGGCGCTCGCCGCCGACGGCCTGGTGGCGATGAAGGCCACCGCCGCGCCCGCGAATGCCGAGCGTCATTCGGTGTCGGGTTCCCACGTCGCGATCTACAACCTGGTCGGCGAAGTGCAGGTCGAGGCCGGGAGCGGCCGCGACGTCGAAGTGTTCGTGGGCGTCGGCGGCCCCGACGGCGATCAACTGCGGGTCGAAGAGGGCCCGATCGGCGGCAAGCAGACGCTGCGCGTGATCTACCCCTCGCGGAAGATCCTCTATCGCGCGCTCGGCCGCGGCTCGTCGTCGAACATGAACGTCGCCGAGGACGGCACTTTCAACGACCGCAACGGCCGCGCTTTCGTGCTCCCGCGCCGGGTGACCATCTCGGGCAGCGGTGACGGACTCGAGGCCCACGCCAACCTGCGTATCGCGGTGCCGAGCGGCCAGAAGGTCGACGTGTACCTCGGCGCCGGGCGCGTCAACGTCTCCAACGTCAGCGGCACGCTGCTGGTGGACGTCGCGAGCGCGTCGGTCACCAGTCAGAACACGCAGGGTCGGCTGACGCTCGACTCGGGCTCCGGCTCGCTCACCGTCGAGAACGCCGAAGGTGACATCAGCCTCGACACCGGCTCGGGCTCGGTCGAGGTCGTGAACATCAAGGGTGGCACGCTCCACGTCGACACCGGCTCCGGCACGATCGAAGGCAACGCGCTCGAGGTCGACGTGCTCAACCTCGACACCGGCTCGGGCAGCATCGACGTCAGCGGCGTCGACGCCTCCAAGGTGATGCTCGACACCGGCAGCGGCTCGGTGCGTCTCAGCCTCGACTCCGACGTCGACGATCTCTCGGTCGACACCGGCTCGGGCGACGTGACGGTGTACGTGCCGCGCACGCTCGGCGCCGAGTTCGCGGCCGAGACCGGCAGCGGCGGCATCAGCTCGAGCCTGCCGATGGAAGTGGTGAGCAAGAGCCGCGACTCGATGCGCGGACGACTGGGCGACGGCCGCGGCCGGGTCTACCTCGAGACCGGATCGGGCTCGATCCGGCTGGCGTCGAACGAAGGGCGCCGCTGAACGAGCGCCGCGCCGCGAGCGCGGCAAGCTGAGCTTCACGCCCTGACCGGGCGACGCCGGGCGGGTCCCTCGAGACGGTAGCGCGCGTGCGGCGCGAACTCCGATCGCGAGAAGGCCCGCCTTCGGCGTTTCCGCGGGAGCCCTTGAGCTCCGGCGCCGCGATCTCGACTCGCCGGGGAGCGAACCGTCCCGCCGCGATCAGATCTCTCCCACCACCTCGGTCACCGGCGGCAGCCCCGCCTCGAATCGCACCCGCCGCTCGTAGCGACGCGACGCGCGATATTCGCGGCCGTAGCCGTCGCGGTCGGCGAATCCTTCGTCGATCAGCGCGCGCCGCAGGTTGATCGCGTCGGTGCCGAGATGGCGACCCGGCCCCAGCAGGAAATCCTGGATGCGCCCGGTGAACGCCTTCTCGGTGAGCACCTCACCCTCGGGAAAAGCCGCGGCGATCGCGCGCAGCAGGATCCAGCGGTCGGTGCGGCGCGTGGGACCGCCCGCCGAGCCCTTGCGCAGAACGACGCGCAGTCGGCTCGCGTACTCGGCGGCGGTGACTTCGAGCGGCTCGGGTGCTGCCGCGTGAGCTTCCGATCCTTCGTGAACCTGGTTCATTCGCGAACTCCCTCCATCACGTTCTTCGCCCGCCCGGCCAGCACCTCGGTTTCCAGCCGCAGCAGCTCCGCCACCGACCACGCCTGGAACGGCGCTCCGCGTGGGGTGTGCGGCGCATCGCCGTCGGCGATCTCCGAGACGTGTCCGATACCGGCCTGATCGAGATGCGCGAGCAGCGGCGCCACGAACCGCTCGTGAGCTTCCGACGCCGCGCCGGGATCGGCGTCGTGCGCTCGCAGCCACGCTTCCACGAATGCGCCGGTCAGCCACGGCCACACCGTGCCCTGGTGATACGCGGCGTCGCGCTCGGCGACGTCGCCTTCGTAGCGGCCATGATAGTCGGGATGGGCGGGATCGAGCGTCCGCAGACCCATCGGCGTCCACAGCCGCGCCTCGATCACCTCCAGCGCCCGCCGGCAGCGCTCGGGATCGATCAGCGTCATCGCCAGACCGCCGAGCGCGAAGATCTGGTTGGGCCGCAGCGAGTCATCGACCGCGCCCGCGACGTGATCGACGTCCACCACGTCGCGCAGGTAGCCCAGCGCGTCGTCCCAGAACCGCACCGGGAAGGTCTCGCGGGCCCGCGCCTCGATCCTTCCCCACCGCGCGGAGAAGTTGGCGCCCGCATGGAGCGCGTGGATCCACAGGGCCTGCACCTCGACCGGCTTGCCGATGCGCGGCGTGATCACCCGGCCGTCGACGCACGCGTCCATCCAGGTCAGCTGCACGCCGGGCTCGCCGCACGCGAGCAGCGCGTCGCTGCTCATGTGGATGCCGTGCCGGGTACCCGACGCGTAGCCCTCGAGAATCTGATTCACCGCGTTGGCCAGCCGCGCGCCTTCGTCGGCGGGCGGAGGTTGTCCCGCGCGCGAGCACGCCGCGAGGTAGGCGTCGACTGCGATCACGAACCACAGCGAGGCATCCACCGAGTTGAACTCGGGTGCGTCGCCGTTGTCGGTGAACCGGTTCGGCACCATGCCTTCCGACACCGTGCCCGCCCACTCGCCGAGGATCGCGGAGGCGTCGGCCAGCCGCCCGGTCGCGAGGCACAGGCCGCGCAGCGCGATGAAGGTGTCGCGGCCCCAGTCGGTGAACCACGGATAACCGGCGAGGATCGTTCGGCCGCCGCCGCGCTTCACGAGGTAGGCGTCGGCGGCGCGCGCCAGCGAACTGCCGAGCGCGGCGCGACGCCGGCGCTCGCCGGCGCGCCATCCCGCGATCCGCAGCGCGAGGTCGGCGTCCTTCTCGGCCAGACTGCCGGGCGTCGCGAACACCAGCAGCGCCTCGCCGCGGGTGAAATCGAAATGGAAGACGCCGGGCGCGCCGAGGTCCTCGACGTGATCGAGCCCGCGCGCCTCTTCCTCGGTGTACTGGAACTGCCGGTACCAGTCGGGCGAGTGCTGGTAGACGCCGTTGGAGCGAGCGACCACCGCCGGCAGCAGCGGGTCGGGCTGCCACACCACGCGGTCGCGCTCCACCACCGCATCGAACTGGAAGTCCGGGTTCTCGTGCTGGAGCGAGTGGGCGTCACGCACCGACAGCAGCGGACGCACCAGGAGCTTCGCGGGGTTCGCGACGCCGCGGCGGCGCCACGCCAGTGCCACCGCCGCGATCCCCTGCGGCACCAGCAGCTCGAAATCCACGAACGAGCCGTCGTCGAGGCGGTACATCCACTGGGGCCAGGGGTCGGGCGTGAACGACACCAGCCGCCATGCGCCGTCGGGATGCACCACGTCGGGCAGGTAGCGCTGCGACGACAGCGCGAAGACCTGGCCCTCGATCTCGACGCTGGCTTCGAGACCGCTCACCAGCGCCACGCGGCCGGTGGGCGGCGTGCGTGCCGCGAGCAGCAGCGCGTGGTAACGGCGGCTGCGGATGCCGCTGACGGTGCCCGACGCGAAGCCGCCGAGGCCGTCGGGTTCGAGCCACTCGGCATCGGGTCGGAACTCGGGACTCATCGGGGCTCCTCCGTGAAACTCAGGTGCGCGCGGCGGCTTCCGGCGCGCTCGCGGCACGCGCGCGTGCATTGTCCTCGATCAGGTTCGCCGCCAGCGCCGTCCATCCGGTCTGGTGGCTGGCGCCGAGGCCGCGCCCATTGTCGCCGTCGAAGTACTCGTAGAACAACGTCAGATCGCGGTAGTGGGGATCGTCCTGGTAACGGCGCTCGCCGCCGTGCACCGGGCGGCGGCCCTGGGCGTCGGGCAGGAACAGCCGGGTGATGCGGCTCGACAGCTCGCGCGCCACTTCGGACAGGTTGAGCCACCGGCCCGACCCGGTCGGACACTCGACGCGCAGCGTATCGCCGTAGAAGTGGTGGTAGCGCTCGAGCGCCTCGATCAGCAGGAAGTTGAGCGGAAACCACACCGGCCCTCGCCAGTTGGAATTGCCGCCGAAGACGCCGCTGCGCGACTCGGACGGCTCGTACTCGACGCGGTGCTCGCGGCCCTCGACGGTCATGGTGAACGGCTTGTCGGCATGCACCCGCGACAGCGAGCGCACCCCGTACGGCGAGAGGAACTCGTTCTCGTCGAGTACGTAGCGCAGCACGCGCTCCAGCCGCTGGCGGCTGGGAATGGCCAGCAGCCGATGGCCGTGGCCGTCGTCGGCGTCGGGCTCCATGTAGGCGATGTGCGAGATCAGGTCGCGGCGGTTGGCGGCGAACCAGTGCAGCCGCTTGGCGAACCCCGGCAGCCGGTCGATCACCGAGGCCTCGATGTTCTCGACCGCGAACAGCGGGATGATGCCCACCATCGAGCGGATGCGCAGCGGGCGGCTCTCACCGCCGGCGTGGAGCTGGTCGTAGTAGAAGCCGTCCTCTTCGTTCCAGAGCCCGGTGCCGCCCAGCGAGTTCATGGCGTCGGTGATCGCGACGAAGTGCTCGAAGAACTTGGACGCCACGTCCTCGTAGGCCGGGTCCTCGCTCGCCAGCTCGATCGCCATCGACAGCATGGTGGCGCAGTAGAACGCCATCCACGCGGTGCCGTCGGCCTGCTCCAGGTGTCCGCCACCCGGCAGCGGCTTCGAGCGATCGAAGAGCCCGATGTTGTCGAGGCCCAGGAAGCCGCCCGAGAACAGGTGCTTGCCTTCGACGTCCTTGCGGTTCACCCACCAGGTGAAGTTGATGAGCAGTTTCTGGAACACGCGCTTGAGGAACAGCGTGTCGCGCTCGCCGCGCGGCGCGGTCATCTTGTAGACGCGCCAGCACGCCCACGCGTGCACCGGCGGATTCACGTCGCCGAACGCGAATTCGTAGGCCGGCAGCTGCCCGTTGGGGTGCATGTACCACTCGCGCAGGAACAGCACGAGCTGCTGCTTCGCGAACTCGGGATCGATCGCCGCGAATGGAATCATGTGGAACGCGAGATCCCACGCCGCGAACCACGGGTATTCCCAGGCGTCGGGCATCGAGATCACGTCGCGGCTGTGGAGGTGCGCCCAGTCGGCGTTGCGGCCGGTGAGCCGGGCCTCGGGCGGCCGGGGCTGCGCGGGATCGCCCTCCAGCCACTCGCGCACCACGTAGTGGTAGTACTGCTTGGTCCACAGCAGTCCCGCGAACGCCTGGCGCTGGACCGCGCACTCGGCCTCGGTCGCGGCGCTCGCGCGATGCGGCTCGTAGAACGCGTCGGCTTCCTGGATGCGCCGGGCGAAGACCGCGTCGAAGTCGCCGCCCAGCGGATCGGCCGCCGTCTCCCGCTCCACGAACAGACGCAGCCGGATCGTGGCGCTCTCGCCGGGTGCGAGCAGGAAGCGGTAGTGCGCGGCCGCCTTGGTGCCGGTGTGCGCGGGGTTCACCGCGCTCGCGTCGCCGTGGATCACGTGCGCGTGGAACGCGTCTTTGACGTACGGGTTGGCGTTCGGCGACCCGAACAGCCGCTGGGCGTTGGTCTCGTTGTCGGTGAAGAGCAACGCCGGCGGGCCGGTCGCTCCCGCCTCGACCGCGAGCCGCATCGGCTCGAGCGTCGCATGCTCTGCGCGCAGCACGCCGGGACCGGCGGTCGTGATCCGCGGCTTCGGCCAGTAGCTCTCGCCGCTCCGCCCCCAGCTCCAGGTGTTGCGGAACCACAGCGTGGGCAGCAGATGGAGCAGCGCGTCCTCGGGGCCGCGATTGGCCACCGTGAGGCGGATCAGGATGTCGTCGGGCGAGGCCTTGGCGTACTCGGCGGTGACGTCGAAGTAGCGATTGCCGTCGAGCGCGCCGGTGTCGATCAGCTCCAGCTCACGCGCCGCACGGGTGCGGGCGCGGTTCTCGCGCACCAGGGCCTCGTAGGGAAACTCGGCCTGCGGGTACTTGTAGAGCGCCTTCAGATAGGAGTGCGTGGGGGTCGAGTCGAGGTAGTAGTAGCACTCCTTCACGTCCTCGCCGTGATTGCCCTCGGGTCCGGTGAGCCCGAACAGCCGCTCCTTCAGGATCGGATCGCGGCCGTTCCACAGCGCGAGCGCGAAGCACAGCCGGCACTCGCGGTCGGTGATGCCGAGGAGCCCGTCTTCACCCCAGCGGTAGGCGCGGCTGCGCGCGTGATCGTGCGGGAGGTCCTCCCAGCAGGTGCCGGCCGCCGAATAGTCCTCGCGCACCGTGCCCCACTGCCGCTCGGAGAGATAGGGGCCCCAGCGCTTCCAGTTGTGGATGCGGAGCGCGTCTTCCTGGAGGCGAACCGCTTCTTCGGACATCGCGGGTCAGGCCGGCCCGTCGGCGCGCGCCATCTCGATCGCAATCGCCACGCGCGCCTTCACGCTCTCGGGCATCGCGATCCGCATCAGCTTTTCGCGCACGTCGTCGAGCACCCGCTGCTCGAAGCGGTACTCCATGGCGCATACCTCGCAGGTGTCGAGATGCTCGCGCACCATGCGCATCTCCTCGGCCGAGAGCTCGCGGTCGAGATAGTCCTCGAGGCGTTGGAACACCTCTTCGCAGGTGTAGCGATCGGGACTCATCGCGCCTCCTCGGTCTTGCCCGCCGGCACGATGCCGCGCTCGCGGGCGATCTGCCACAGCGCCTTCTGCAGCATGTGGCGGCCGCGATGGAGCCGCGACCTCACGGTGCCGATCGGGATCTCGAGCATCGCCGCGATCTCGGGATACGACAGGTCCTGGGTGAAGAACAGCGTGCACACCATGCGGTACTCGTCGGGCAGCATCGCGAGCGCTTCGGCCACGTGCTCGGCGTCGATGCGGTCGAGCACCGGACCCGCGGGATCGTTCGAGGGACCCATCCACCCGGTCTCGGTCACGCGGTCGAACAGGTGCAGCGCCTCGGCATCGTCGAGGTCGACGCGCTCGGGCTCACGCTTCCGGCGCCTCACCCGCAGCAGGAACGCGTTGGTGAGGATGCGGAAGAACCACGCGCGGAAATTGGTGCCGGGCTGGAACTGGTGGAACGCGCGGCACGCGTTGTAGGCGGCTTCCTGCACGATGTCCTCGGCATCCGCGTGGTTGCGGGCCAGGTAGAACGCCGTTCGATAGGCGGATGAAAGCAAGGGCGTCAGCAGCTCCTCGAACGAGCCCGGCTGGTTTCGGGCCTCGCCTCCCGTGCCGTCCGCGTGATCGGTTCCAGGGTCCATGAGCGCGGCAGAATAACAGACGCGCCGCCACGGATCGGCGAGCTTGGAAGCCCCCGAATGGGAAATGCCGCGAGGCCCATCGCAGTTCCCGTTCGAGGCCCACGTCGCGTTCGTCGGAAGCGTCATCGGCCGATTCGCCGCGCTCGTCGGTCGCGAAGCCCGCGCTGGGATGGCCTTTCCATCCCATGAAACGCCGGCGCGGTCCGGCCCGTAGGCTCTTCCACCTTCGCTGGAACGAGCACCAACGTTACGCCTCTCTCCCGGGGGTCCGCCGTGAAGCGCCTTGCTCCCTTGCTCGCCGTTCTCGCGATGACTTCGGCTGCCGCCGTTGCCTTCGCCGCAACTTCCATCGCCCCGCCCGGAGCGCCCCGCGTGCTGGTGACGCTGGCGGCGATCAGCCAGCCCGCGCAGTCGGGATCGATCGCGCCCGCCCCGTGGGAGCGCGCGTCTCTGCGGGCGATGGGCTCGAGCGGACAGATCCGCATCTCGCCGCCGCGGGTGGCGAAGGGACCCAACGTCGACGGCCTGCTCGACGACGAGGTGTGGGCGATGGCCGCCGTGCTCGATTCCTTCACGCACAGCCGCCCGATCGAGGGCGTGCGCGACACGCTCGGCACGCTGGCGATGGTGTGCTACGACGACCAGAACCTCTACATCGCGTTCCACGCCCGCGACAATCCGCGCGCGGTGCAGGCGCCGGTGGTGCCGCGCGATCAGGTGTGGCAGGGGGACTGGGTGGGCGTCTCGATCGACACCTACAACGACCAGCAGAAGTCGTTCTTCCTGTGCTCCAACCCGGTCGGCATCCAGATGGACGGCGTCGACCAGGAAGGGCGCGACAGCGACATGGCGCCCGACTTCCAGTACACCTCGCGCGGCCGCACCACCGGCGACGGTTACGACGTCGAGATGGCGATCCCGTTCAAGACCCTGCGCTTCGCGCCCGGCGAGAACATCACCTTCGGCTTCCAGGCGATCCGCGACGTGCGCCGCACCGGCGGCCACCTCTACTGGGCGCCGGTCTCGCGCAACGTCAACAGCTACCACTCGCAGATCGGATCGCTGCAGGGCCTCTCCGGCATCCGCCCCGGGCGCAACGTCGAGATCAATCCCACGCACACCACCAGCACGCTCGGGGAGCGGCGCGACGCCGGCATGGAGTTCGACGAGCCGCGCGGCCGCTTCGGCCTCGGCGCCAAGGTCGGGCTCACCAGCAACCTGATCGCCGACGTCGCGATGACGCCCGACTTCAGCCAGGTGGAAGCCGACGCCGGCGTGGTCGACATCAACGAGCGCTTCGCGATCTTCTTCCCGGAGAAGCGGCCGTTCTTCCTCGAAGGCAGCGACATCTTCACCACGCCGATCAACCTGGTCTACACCCGGCGCATCGTGGATCCGCTCTACGGCAGCAAGCTCACCGGCAAGGTGGGCCGCACCTCGATCGGCGTCCTCAACTCCTCCGACCGCAGCGCGGCCGACGGCATCGAGGGCTTCCCCGACGCCTCCAACCGCTACTTCGACAAGAACGCCAACTACACGATCGCGCGCTTCAAGCAGGACATCTTCAAGAGCTCCAACGTCGGCATCCTGCTCGGCGACCGCACGCACGAGGACGAGTACAACCGCGGCGCCGGCGTCGACGGCCGGCTGCGGTGGTCCGACAAGTACAGCCTCACCTTCCAGGGCGCGCACAGCTGGGCCCGCGACCGGGACTTCCGCCCCGCGATCGCGGCGCTGTCACCGGCGGAGCAGGCCAACGTGCCGGCCGAGCTGCTGGAGCAGAACGGCCGCAGCTCCGAGGGCAACACCTACTTCCTCGAGATGGCGCGCGACACGCGGCCGCTCAGCGTGGGCGGCAACGTCTACGGCTACTCGCCGGAGTTCGCGGCCGACATGGGCTTCGTCCGCCGCACCGACCTGAGCGCGTTCTCGACCTGGGTGCGGCCACACCTCTGGGGCAAGGAGAAGCAGTGGTACACCGGCATCCACTTCCCGATGTACTACGAGCGCAACTTCACCTACGACGGCCGGACCCCGATCGAGGACGTGATCTCGCTGTCGCAGGAGATCAACTTCCCGCGCAACTCGTGGGCGGGGATGGAGCACGTGCGCCGCTTCATCCGGCACAACGGAACCGACTTCAAGGATCTCTACCGTCACGCGGTGTGGGCCGGCAGCGAGCGCTACCAGACGCTTCGCGCCGGTGCGCTCTACGTGTGGGGCGAGCAGGTGGTGTTCGCCGAGACCATGCGCGGCCGTGATCAGCGCTGGGAGTTCTGGACCGACTTCCGCTTCGGCCCGCAGTTCGACGGCGGCGTGTTCCTGCGCGGCAGCACGGTGTGGCGCGGCGACAAGGATTCGAAGTTCGCCGAGGCGTTCATCCCGCGGCTGCGCGTGAGCTATCAGTTCTCGAAGGAGCTGTCGCTGCGGCTGATCGGCGAGATGCAGTCGCGCAAAAGCTACGACGCCACCGACGCGCTGGTCGACGAGAGCAACGTGTTCACGCCCGACGTGCTGGTGAGCTACTACGTGCGGCCGGGGACGGTGCTCTACGTGGGCTACGGCTCGATCCTGCAGGGCCAGGAGCGCGACCTGCTGCAGCCGGTGCAGTCGAGCGTGTTCACCAAGGTCAGCTACCTCTGGCAGATGTAGGTCGCAACTGTCCGCAAGGACAGTTGTACCGATCGGTACACCCGCACCGGTGCGGGTGAGACTCGACGAAACCAGAGACGTGGGTTGAGCTCAGCTTCAGACGATCCGAATCCCCAACTCCTTCAACGTCTCCGCTTCCACTTCGCTCGGGCTCCCATCCATCAGGTTCGCCGCGCTCGCGCTCTTCGGGAACGCGATCGTGTCGCGGATCGAATCGCGGCCGGCCATCAGCATGACGATGCGGTCCAGGCCCAGCCCGATGCCGCCGTGCGGCGGACTCGCGTAGCGATAGGCGTCGATCAGGAAGCCGAACTTCTCGTGGAGCTGTTCGGCGCTGAAGCCCGCCACCTTCATCACGCGCTCCTGGATGTCGGGGCGGTGAATCCGGATCGAGCCTGAGCCCAGCTCGTTCCCGTTCAGCACCAGGTCGTAGAGCTGCGCGTAGACCGCGCCGGGATCCTTCTCCAGCAGGTCGAGATGCTCGGGGTTCGGCATCGTGAACATGTGGTGCCGCGCTTCCCAGCCCTTGCGGTCGGGGTTCCACTCGAACAGCGGGAACTCGCGCACCCACAGGAACCGCCACTCCTGCTCCTTGCCCTTGAGCAGCGGTGCCCCAAGGAAGCTGCGCAGCAC
>Ga0134123_10003135_pt1 | contig 10759 bp, 9 predicted proteins | sample KB303_FD_96460 | JGI IMG/M metagenome (GOLD analysis project Ga0134123, IMG submission 96460) | Terrestrial soil microbial communities without Nitrogen fertilizer from Kellogg Biological Station, Michigan, USA - KB3-0-3 | ecosystem: Environmental > Terrestrial > Soil > Unclassified ...
GTGCGCACCGCGTCTTATTGCGTCATCGCTGTTCAGGGCCAGTCTTCGGCTGATCAGGTGTTGAGCTAAGTTGGTCAGAGTTTTGGAGCCTCAATCCGAACCCTTAAAGATGCGCATTGTGTTTCCCTGTGTTTCCCTCGTTTTGCCGGGCACTAATTCCAACCGCTAACTTCTCGGGCCACTTTCAGTTGCGATGAACACCAAACAAACTGGTGCTGTTGCCACGCAGCCACAGCCTCATTCGAGGACTCTCGCTACGATGGGCCCGGCTTTGAGGGAAGCGGTAATATGGGACCGATAAAGAATTTGGATGCCTTTGTTGAGCAACATGAAACTGCCGTGGCCTTTCTCGTCCCGTTTCTTGCGCTGCTCGCCACGTTCTTGTTAATCGCGCTTGTCTGCCGATAGCAGCTGACGCTCCGCCCCTCCCGCATAGGCTTCGAATTAAACCTTCTTCCTCTGAGGGTCTCGGAACCAATCGCTTTGAGCTTGCTTGTTAGATCAGCGCGGCAGAGGACTCCAAACCCCCGCCCCTTCCCAGAGCCCTGCCGCGCGGTATGGAAAAGGACTCCCCTGAAGCCCGGTGTAGAGCAAGCGCCGAGCTTCTAGTTTGGAACACCGCAACACACGGTGAGTTTGACGCGCAGCCAGGGTAAGGATCGATTCCCTGGTTAGGCTTCCGGCTTGGTTTTCCTCCCAAAAGGCAAGAGCAAACTCGGAGCCGCGAGAGCCCCGGTAAGCGAACTGCCGGGGCTTCTCGTTTGAAGACGCGGCATTTTATCGCCCCCTCATTGGTGCTCCGTTGAATGCGCTAGGATCGCTTTGAGATGGCGCACACCGCCGTCCCTGTTTCGAGCAGCTAAGCCAGGAAGCCTCGGTCTCGAACTTCCGACCCGGCCGGGGCTTTCTCTTTGCGTTACGACGCACCGCTCTTGCCGTCCTTACAAGACCATTCTTGAACCCTTCTTCCGGTCAACCCGAACCGACGCAAGTATTGCAGGGTTATCTTGGCCGCAAGTTCCCGGAGCAGACCAATGACCAACCTTTCCCTTGAAGCCGTTCAGCATGTGCCGCTTTTCGTCGATTGGAACAAGCACGAGGTTCAGGAAATCACCCGCCTGTTCAATGAGCATCATTTCTCGAAAGGCGAAACCGTCGTCGAGGAGGGCTCGGTCGGCGACTCATTCTTTCTGATCGACTCGGGTGAGGCAGGGGTTTTCATTGGCGGCAAGAGGCGCACGACCCTAAAACCTGGCGACTATTTCGGTGAGATCGCCCTGATCGACGGGGGCACACGCATGGCGTCGATCATCGCCTCCACCGAACTCGTGTGTCATGAGCTTACTTCCCGCGATTTCCGGTCGCTCGTGGAGAGTAATGGTGCAGTTGGCTGGAAGCTATTGCAGCGGCTGGTGAAGCTGTTACGCGCCACTCGGACAGAGTCTAATGAGTTCGAAAATGCGCTCGGCACGCTGCGCCACTTCGACGATCATTATCCGGGCTAGATGACGCACCGCTCCTCCTCACGTATTCGCCCCGGATCTTGAACCTTCTTTCTAGGGGCTTCCGAGATAAGAAGCTTTGGCCTGCGGTCTAAACACGCCGGCAGCTCTGGATAGCCATCGGCATCATAGGTCAGAGGATAGTCGTCGCCGTGCAGGGGCTCCCGGCGTAGGGCCGTGAGGATTAAAATAGGGCGTGGGAGTCTCTGTGGGCCGTCTAGAGGCGGCGGGACGGCATGTAACCGCTTCGTCGGGCCGAGCCGTGTAACCGCTTCCATGGCGCCTCACCTTGGCTAGGTTCTGCATCTTAAAGCTGCAATAGAGTTGGGCTTCTCGCATCGGTCGGAAGCTCTGCCGACAGACAGCACCGCCCCGAATATCATTGTGCCAGCCTCCAATTCAAATCTCCAAAAAAAACCAATTCATAAAATGGAACCCACACGGCGACACTCAATCGCTAGATGGAACCAGCGGGCTGCGGCTACCCTGGCTGTCGGATGGCTCCTCGCGTTGTGCACGGGGTTTAGGCTTCTCGCTCTTTCAGGGTGAGGTGGCTATGCACGACCTCATGCCGATCCGACGGCTCTACATCATTCGAAACGGCCGCGTAGCTCCCGAGTTCAAGGCGGTCAAAGCGAGCACGCTTGCGATAGCCGGGCGCTCCATCTCGACCCTGATCAAGACGCAAGGGATCGGGGACCTCTATCAAATGTACGAATTGGCCCAGCGCAACCGCGTCGATTACAACGTTGCGTATATTCCGGGCGATTTTCCCGACACAAGCACGGAAGCATTCGATCCCAAATACATGTCGCAGTTGTTCGATCTCGGCTTCAGACTTGGAAAAAGCGGCACTGAGTGGAAAAAGACCCCGCCGCGACTGGGCCACCTTTGATGACGACGAAATCAGACACTCCTTGGAAAGGAATAGCTATCCTCCTCGCGCTACTACTTGGGATTGCGCTAATCTGCACCACCTGATCGTAGCCGGTGTGATGAATCTTGGTCTCTCGCTTCTGTAGGAGCGATGTGCTGTGAGTCCTATCCTTCTTTCGTTACTTGCCTTTGTCCTCGTGCTGCTCGGCATATTGGTCGGCGGATGGGTACAAGGAAAATTACCCGAAGGCCACCAGAGCTCGGACTCCAAAGAGGTCGTAAAGCTAAGCTTGGGCATCATGGGCACGCTTGCTGCGCTTGTGCTTGGTCTGCTCGTGGCGAGCGCGCAAAGTTCGTATGCCGCGCGTGAAACGGAAATTAAGCAGCTTACCGCTGATGTGATCCTGCTCGATCACCTGCTGGACCAATATGGGAAAGATGCCGAGAGTGTGCGTGTATCTCTACGTAACGTTGTGCCACGTGTTGCTGATCGAATCTGGAGAGAAGGGCAATCGACATCTCTTCAAGCAGCCCCCTTCAAGGTTGCCTCGGAGGGCGAAGCGTTCTATCGCCAAATCCAGGACCTGCAGCCTGCGACTGATGCGCAACGCGACATCAAGGCCCGACTGCTGCAGGTGACAGTCGATACCCCAAGGCGCGATTCCTTCTTTTTTCGCACCTGGGAAGCTCGATCCCAACCCCCTTTTTGGCCGTGCTGTTGTTCTGGCTCACAGTCCTGTTCGGGGGCTTTGCGCTTTTGGCGCGACCAAATGCCACGACGTTAGTCGCACTCACTCTGTGTGCGCTCTCCGTCTCAGCTGCAATCTTCCTCTTATTGGAGCTTGATCAGCCATTCTCTGGCGTTATGGCGACTAAAAGCGAACCTCTTCGAGAAGCTCTGGGTCCTCTCAATTCGTAGCAGGCGCTTCGCTCCCGTGAACTTTCGTTGCTATTTCGGAAATGCTGAGGTCGCAAAAGTTGGTTGGCGCCTTCGACACCAATCCTTCGGCGGCGCCGCTGACTGGTTCGATCGCGAAGCGCCTGCATCCAGACACGGAAAAGAGTCGCAGGGCGAGCGCTTACGATGGGCTTTGGCCCGTCCAAATTCTGGCATTCAATGCCTCGATTTTAAGAGGATTCCAAAGGGGGCCACGATGCGCAGTCTGATCATAATGACTATTCTCTGCCTCATCTCAACTCCGACCTTCGCCTGCGTGTTTCACAAGGACTGCAAGCCCGGCTCCACATGTGTGGATGGTGTGTGCAGCGACGAACTGCGGGTAACGACCATGACGACCTGCCTTCGAGTGACGCTAACGACAATGTCCCATGAAGCGAGCGACTGGGAAGACCTGGAAGACCTGCGACGACGACAGCGATTGCAGCCAAGGTTCCCGTTGCATCAAGGGTTCAGGCCTCCAGGGTGTCTGCCTAGGCCACTGACCGCCTCGCGCGACGGGACCTACGGAGGGATTGCAGGGGACCCCGCCCTGCACCAAAAGAAGAAGCCCGGGAATGGTCCGGACTTCTCCGCGGTTTGACGGCGCGGAAGCTCAGCAGGAAACCGCGCGGACACCGCGTAGTGGTAACCTCGGCAAGCTTGCGCGAGTTCCTAAAAGGAAGCCGGAGAAGATTCCGAGCTCGGGGCCGGCTAGGAAACCGCACACTCTTTGAGCAGCCAAGTCTCGAGCGTTCCGACTCCTTTTACCTCGATCGGTCCGCGCGGCACACAGACGAAGCCGTTGCCGAGCGCCCCCTTGACCTTATCCGAGATCTGAACCTCGCCCGGCAGCCCGTGCGATCCAGCCACGACGCTAAATTCACCGTCTCGCCCCAGACGTCGTACGAGAATTTGTCGGCGCCGATGACGCCGGCCATGACTGGGCCGCTGGCAAGGCCCACGCGGATCTTCAGATTTACGCCATGAGTCGCCGAGAGCCGTTCGACGAGATCCGGCAACCTCAGCGCCATGCGTGCGAGCCGCACAAGATGGTCGTCCTGAGGCCGGCTCACGCCGGCGACGGCCATGTAGCCATCGCCGGTCGTCTTGATCTTCTCCACGCCATGGGCCACTGCGAGCCGATCGAACTCGGTGACGATCTGGTCGAGCAGGGCCACTGTGCGCTCCGCGCCGAGCCGCTGCGCGAGTTCGGTGAAGCCCACGAGATCGCTGAACATCACTGAGGCTTCGGCGACGCTGTCGGCGACAGTCTCGCCCGGCCTCTCTTTGAGACGCTCGGCGATCGCCTCGGGCAAAATATTGGTGAGAGGGGCGTCGGCCTCGGCCCGAGCGCGGTCTGCCACGGTGAAGGCGTAGCCCACGATGAGCGCGATGATGCCGAACGTGGTTGCCGCCGAGGAAATATAGAGATTTGCGAGCAGGCTTGGATCGGCATTGAACAGCGCGCGTTCCGGCGGAAATAGGAACCAGGCCGCGAGATGTAGCACTAGACCTGCCGCTATCACTGCGACCGCTATGCGGAAATGCGACAAGCCGTAAATTGCAAACGCGACCGCCGCGGCAATGATGTAGTTGATCTGAATCCCCGACTCGTGACCGAACACGCGCACGAAGAAGAACAACGCTACATACTCGACGATGGCAATCAACACAGCCGCAGCGATGTCATTGATGCGGTGGGCGAGCGGCACGAGGAGGACGATCACGGCCAAAAGGAGATTGACGACGATCAGATGGCGATAGTGCTCCGCGTCGTAATAGGCGAAAACGGCCGCATAGATCACCGAAAAGACGGCGATGAGGAGCGTCATCGCGTTGACGATCCTAAGGCGCCGCTGCACGGCCCGAGGATAGCCGTCGGTGCCGAACTTAAGAAATCCGGCGAGCGGACCCAACCACATGAACACCGGCGCGGCCCTCGGCGCCGCGTTCGTTCCATGTTTACGCATGAGAACCATTGCTGGATCGGGGGATGGCTGATGGTACAAGACCTTGCCCCACCGCGCGAGGCGCACCGTTCAGCGATGGGCCGGCGCAGGTACCGGCAATGGCGGCGCGCAATGGGCCGAGAGCTTCAGAAGCTCTCGTCGAAGCCGCCGGTGCCCTGGCCGAGGATCCGATCGAAATCCCGACGCTTCTGTTCCAGGATGATCGCCTTCTGCTGCTCGCGTGCTTCCACGAGCGCTCTGCGGCAATCGACATAGGCGGGCGTGCCCGGTGCTCCCTGACGCCGGCACGCGGCATCGTCCTCGCTGGTCACCGGCGGCTGCTCGTCGGCACGGGCGATCAGGCCAATACAAAATTGAGCGGTTAAAGCCCCTGCCGCCACGATCAGAAAAATGCGAAAGAGTCGCACGGTTTCTCTCCTGGGGCTCAAATTCTTACGCGCGATTTTGGCCGTTTGGTGTTGCCCGGTTGGACTTGACGCGCAAGGCCATCTGACGCGCAAGGCCATCTAGAGAACGCTGCCTTTGACGTCATTCGAACGCTTCGGGATGTATCGGGGCCATGAGTAAGTTTGCGATCTTCGCTTTAGCGCTTGTGTTCGCCCTGGCTCCCGTGGCGGTCATGGCACAGCAGACCCAAGTGCAACGGGGTGTCCGGGTTCCCTCACCCGGAAATCCTATTCCGCCCGCTCAATCACTCCAGCCCACGCCGTCGGCGTGCAGCCCCGGAAGCCAAAGTTTGCGCGTCTGCAGCAACGACTTTCAGTCCTGCAGCAGCGTATCCACCGCCACGGCGCTCGAATGCCGATGTCGCGGGCTGCAGCACGCGCTGCTGCAGCCAGTTCAAGGCTTGTCTCAGCATCAGAGGCTGCTCCGTAAGCAATGTGAATTGCTTCTAAGCGGACGATCAGGATCCTTTGCCGCTCGCCTCGATCTCCGCGAGCTGATCCCTGAGCATCGCCAGCGATAGATAGTGCATGAAGGATTTCTGTTTCCCCGCGACATTGTAATGGACCTTGAGCATCAGTCCGCCAAAGGTCTCCACTACCTCCGCGGCAGTCACGCTCTGCTGGTCGGCGCCCGCTCCAGGCTCCTCGGGAAAGGGAAAGATCAACGTGAATACGCTGTGCGCGGGCACGACCCCGCTTGCCTCGGCAGCGCTCACCTCGGTTGGATGCAGGGTCGCTTCGCCCTTAGGCATGTCGATAGTGACCGAGAGTGGCATCTCGGGCCCTTCGACATCTGGCTTGAGGGCGCCTTCCACTCTGGTCAGCGGCTGGTCGGATTTGTTTTCAACGCTGATCGAGAAGCCCTTGATGCGCACGCCTTCGGGTGTGCTGGCAAAGATGAAAATCGACCGCTCAGCGAGTGGCAGGTCTTTCTGCTCGAAGGACCACACGAGCGAGTCTGGAGCCGCCGGCGCAACTTGCGAGGGCGTGCCCGCGCGCAAGATGAGACCTCCTCCGAGCATGAGGCCTCCCAACACGAGTAGCAGGGTTCCCGCGACGATCAGCATCTGGCTGAGCTCAAATCCCCCGACATGCCGCGGCAAGGATAGCGCTTTTTCACCCCTCGTAGACACCGCTGCGAATGGTGCCGTGCCTTGAGGAGCAACGGCGGGAATGCCCTCGGCATCAGGCTCCGCGGTCCGCATTTCGCCGGGAACAGTGAGCGGGACGCGTTTGGAGAGAGCGGAAGCAAGAGCAGTCTTGACGCGAGCGGTGCCTTCCCTCGCAAACTCGCGGGTAACAACCCCGGCCTTCCCGACCCTCTCAGCAAGCGACGGCGCGACGGCATAGGCATTGGTCCGCATCCAGGCGAAGGCGGGCGCGAGCGCTACGCCAGTCGATCTCGCGAATTGGGCAGTCGCGTCCCCGATTATCGATGAGGCGGCGCCGAGCCCTCTGCCCGCCGCGCGGGAAAAATCTGTCGCTCGCGCGCTGACTCCTGAGAAGCATACGGAAAGAAATCGCGCGACCGGCGGCGCGATCTCGTGGAGCTTGGCAGACGTCCAGGAGAAACTCGTCAAGGTTATCCGACCCGTCTCGCGCGCAAGCATGGCGCTGTTTGTGACCGCGAACGAGGTGCTCTTCGAGAGAGCGCTTGCGGTCGAGCGCGCAAGAGTTGCGCTGTTTGTGGCGACAAAGGACGAGCCCGCCGATAGCGCCCTTCCCGTCGAGCGCGCGAAGGCTGCGCCCTTCACTGCGGCAGACGAGGATCCTGCTGAGACCACCCTGCCGGTGGAGCGTGCCAACGCCGAAGTCTTGTTTCCAACAAAGGAAAGGCCGGACGAGAGTCCTCGGCCTGTCGCTTGTGCCGAGACGCTGATGTTGCCCGTGACGAAAGAGAAGGCCGCCGCAATCGCGCCGCCGGTTGCGCGTCCGACCTCCCCGGTCTTCTTTCCGATCCACGAAGCCCCGCGCACAACAAGCGTTGCCACAGAGAGGCCGGCACCACGAACCTGTCTCGCCACATAAAGGGCACTGTCGCGAATCTGCCTGCCGACCCATTTAATGCCGTTCGCCGCAAGCGTATCGATATAGTTCAGCCCTCCGACGATCTTGCCAACGCCCAGCAAGACCGCCGAGCTAATCGACAGAGCCACGCCGGAGATAGCATCCTTGACGGCTTGGATGGCGCGCTGGCGCATCTGCCGGCGCCTGAGCTTTGCCTGCTCCTTCCGGTCAAAGGCCTCTTGGCGCTCGCGTTGGCGTTGCAACCAGCGATCATGCCTTGCCCGGTCCGCTTCGATGGCGGCAGCTTGATGTTGCAGCCAGCGCTGGTGGTCGCTGAGGTCCTCTTTCGCCGAGCTCAGGACCTGGCCCGACCGCGCCACCGTCTCTTTGACGACGGCAACAGTCTGTTCAAAGGCAATGGTTTCAGCGCGATCCTCCTTATCCTGTGGAGGCCATGCGCGCTTCTCACGCATCGGGCTGCCCATCGCGGAACGCTCCGCTAAGAACCGCGCCCATGGCGAGCCTCATGCCGCATAAGACTCATGCCGTTGCCGCCTCCAGGGACCGCTCCGACCGTCGCCGCCGGACGCCTTCCGCAAGCCCTTGGGCTGGAAACACTGCCCTCAAATCAGGCGAGCTTAGTCGGCCGCCAGCTCCCCGCTCGCCTCTACGCTAACGGCCAAACTCGATGACTGACTAACATTTTATCCTTTTCTGTGCCAAACGGCGAGCTTCGTGGCGCCCTTGTCCGAAGAGAGCCACCCCTGGTTTCCGGCCGTGGGCACCCCCACTTTTCCTGCGGCCTTCTGCAAAGCTTACATTGGAGTCCTATAGGTGACGGAGTCCTCACTTTCCCTCTGCCGTGCGCTTGCGATCGGCGCGGTTCTTGCCCTTCTCCTCTCGCCTCAGAACGGCTTCTCGGAGGACGACGCGCACCCGCCACATCCTGCAGTGACGGAGCAGCAGCCTTCTCCGAAGAAGCACGACCAAGCCAAGAGTCCCGACGCGTCCGCCCAGGCCGACCGGCTACCGTCGCCATCGACGACGAACCATACCATCACGCTTGCGGGCACAACTTTTCCCTACACCTCGACCGCTGGCACGATCCCCCTTCACAATGCTCAAGGAAAGACGCTCGCAAATGTCTTCTACGTGGCTTACACGCGCGAACCGCAAGACGCCAAGCGCCCCGTGACGTTCGTCTTCAATGGCGGGCCGGGTGCCGCGTCGGCCTATCTGCACCTCGGCGCCATCGGGCCAAGAGCCATCGATGTTAACGCAAAAGGCGAGGTTATGGGGCCGCCCCCTCGCCTCGTCGACAACGATTCGAGCTGGCTCGATTTCACCGACCTCGTGTTCGTCGATCCGGTCGGCACCGGCTACAGCCGCGCGAGTTCAGGCGAGGACGAGGACAAGTTCTGGGGTGTAGAGTACGACACCGACTCGCTCGCCGATTTCCTACGGCTCTATCTCATCAATGCCGGACGCATGTCGTCGCCGGTCTTTTTGACCGGCGAAAGCTATGGCGGATTTCGCGCAGCCACCATTACGCGTGCCTTGCAGAAGACAGGTAGCGTCTCGCCGAGTGGCCTCGTGCTCATCTCGCCGGCTCTGGAGTTCGCTCTACTGAACGGCGAGGATTACGACCCGCTCCACTGGGCGCTCGCTCTTCCCTCCTATGCAGCGGTCAATCTCGAGAGCAAAGGCGTGACCGGCCGTGAAGCGCTGGGCGCCGCTCTCAAAGAGACCGAGCACTATGCCCTTTCGGACTATCTCGTGGCGCTTGCTTCAGGCGCGCGGCAAGGGACCGATACGGCGAGCGAGAGGGTGGCGCAGCTCACCGGCCTTCGTCTCGATTTCGTCAAGGAGAACCTCGCGCGCATCTCGTCAGGCCGCTTTATCAAGGAGTTCGACCGCGAGCACGGCCAAGTGCTGAGCCGCTATGACGGAAGCATCAGCGGTCCGGATCCTAACCCGGCGAGCGCTTGGCCACACGGGCCCGATCCGGTGCTCGATTCCACCGTCCCGTTATGGACTGGAGCCTTCGTCCAATATGCGCAAAGCGAGCTTGGCTATAAGACGGACGCTGACTACCGGCTCCTCAATCGCGAGGTCCGCTCGAAATGGGATTTTGGCACGAGCCCGACCCGGCAGGGCTATGCCGGCGTAATTGATGATCTCCAGGAGGCGCGCGCCAGCAACAAATCGCTGCAAGTGCTGATTGCCGCGGGCTACACCGACTTGATCACGCCTTATCTTGCGCCGGCCTATCTCGTAAACCAGCTTCCGCCCCTCGAAGGTGCAAGCCCAATCACAGTCGAGGACTACGCAGGCGGGCACATGCTCTTCCTCCGCCCCGATTCACGCCGCGCACTGAAGCAGGACGTCGAGGCGATGTACGAAAAGGCGCTGAAATCCTCGCCCCAGGGATGAGGGGTTGGTGATCCTCGTGGATCGGCTAAGATATCGATTCGCGGCACGGCCGATGAGGGATTCCGCCATGGCAATGCGAAGCGCCACGCTCGCTGCACTCTTGCTCCTCGCACCTCCCTCAATCGCTGCCGCTCAGGACCAGTCCGCCCCCGCCGCGGCACCTCAAGGGATGCAATGGGCGGAGTTTCAATCGCCTGAGCGGGGCTTCGCTGTTTCCTTCCCGGGCACACCCAAAATGACCAGCGTGCCAGTCGAGGGGCAAAATCCGCTGCTGCAATATGATTTCCAAGTGAGCGTGGGCGACAATACCGTCTATAGCGTCACGGTGTTCGAATATCCTGCCGGCAAGGCGCCGAGCCGCATCGACAATGACTATTACGTCAGGCTCGTGAACGCATATGCCAAGGGCAGCGAGGCGAGGCTGCGCAAACGCGGACCGGTCACTGTGGCGGGCCGCTCAGGTTTCGAGGCGATCGCCGACGACGGCAAGGGCAAGCTCAATCATCTCGTCGATATCGTGCCCGCTGGAAATCGCATCTACATCCTCGCGACGGCAGGGCCGAGAAACCACGCTACCGGCGATGA
>Ga0134123_10003136_pt1 | contig 10758 bp, 9 predicted proteins | sample KB303_FD_96460 | JGI IMG/M metagenome (GOLD analysis project Ga0134123, IMG submission 96460) | Terrestrial soil microbial communities without Nitrogen fertilizer from Kellogg Biological Station, Michigan, USA - KB3-0-3 | ecosystem: Environmental > Terrestrial > Soil > Unclassified ...
ATCGCCCTCAAGTCGAGCAGCGTGATGCTGTTCGAGAACTTCAACCACACCAACTCCGCCCACTTCGCCTACCTCCTCACGGACTGCCACGACATCACGATGGCGAAGCTCACCATCCGCCCGAGCCGCGACGGCGTGGACCTCATGCAGTGCACGAACGTCAACGCCCACGATCTGACGATCACCGGCGGCCCCGACGACGCCTTCGCCCTCAAGAGCGACTGCACCATCGGCAAGGCCCTGCCCACCAGCAACATCACCGTGCGCGACTCCACGCTCGGCAGTGGCTGCACCGCCCTTCAGATCGGCTCCGAGACCTGGGGCAACTTCGAGAACATCTCCTGGTCGAACATCAAGGTGGTCAACGGCGGCAAGTCGGGCATCGGGATCCAGATGAACGACGGCGCCGTCATCAAGAACATGAGCTACGACGACATCACGCTGACCGGGACCTCGTTCCCCATCTTCCTCAGCGCCACCAGCCTCCTGCGGGCCCCGACCAAGATGCCCGGTCACGCCGAGAACATCCGCTTCCGCAACATCACCGCCAGCAACCTGGTGGCCAGCAACAACCACACCCCGCAGAACGCCACCGTCGTCATCTCCGGCGTGGCCGGCATCCCCCACAAGGGGATCGTCCTCGAGCACGTGAAGATCAGCTACCCCGGCGGCGGCAGTGCCAGCGGCGATCCGCCCGAGGGCGGCGACCTCAAGGGCGGTGTGCAGTACAACCCGCGCTACATCACCCCGATGCCCGCCTACGCCGTGTTCATCCGGCACGCGGCCGGCATCGAGCTGCGCGACGTGAAGCTGAGCTTCGCCGGCAGCGAGGCGCGGCCGGCGGTGATCGCCCGCGACGTCGACGGCCTGTCGCTTGACGGCTTCGGCGCTCAGAAGGGGAGCGGCGCCACACTCGAGCTCGACGGGGTGAAGAGCCTCACCATCAAGGGCTCGGCGCCTCTCGCGGACACAATGATGCCCTCTGTGGGCAAGGTGACGTTTTAACGGGTGACAGAGGGGGAGACGGTTTCACTTTTCTTGTGAGCTCAGGAGGCAGTACATGCTGGGCCCCGCTCGACGCATCCTCGTCAGTCTGTTCTGTGGACCGCTGCTGATCGGTTGTACCGGCAACATCAGCGACGGCACCGGTCGTCCAGGCGACAAGACCCCACCCCCGAAGGGCGGTGGGGGCACGGTCACGCCCGACGCGCCCCGCACCTGCGGGATGAACCAGCTCGGCCCGTCGCCGCTGCACCGGCTGACCCGGGTCGAGTACGACAACACCATCAAGGAGCTCGTGGGCGAGGACCTGGGCCTGGCCAAGGTCTTCACCGAGGACGAGCGCGCCGGCACCTTCACCGGCAACTCGTTCTCACCCATCTCGGAGATGCAGTTCACCCAGTACGCCACCGCGGCGGCGGCCGTCGCCGACAAGGCGGCCAGTGATCTGACGAAGGTGGTGCCGTGCAACCCGGCCGCGGATCCCGCCGCGTGCGCCACCCAGTTCATCAGGCAGTTCGGCCGGCGCGCCCACCGGCGGCCGCTCGACGACGCCGAGGTGGCCCGCTACCAGAAGCTGTTCGACGTCGGGCGCACGGGCGTCGACTTCGCCAACGGCGTGCACCTGGTGGTCGAGGCGATGCTGCAGGCGCCGGCCTTCATCTACTTGATCGAAGGCCCCGGTCCGCTCACCCAGCACCAGATGGCGGCGCGCCTCTCCTACTTCCTGTGGGACGCGCCGCCGGACGCCCCGCTCTCTGCCGCCGCCGACGCCGGCAAGCTGGGGACCATCGAGAGCATCCGCGAGCAGGCCAGGCGCCTGCTCGCCGACCCGCGCGCCGGGAAGGTGGTGGCGGACTTCCACACCCAGTGGCTGGGGATGGAGCGCCTCGTGAAGCTGCAGAAGGACTCGGCGCTCTACGGTGACTTCGAGGGCCTGCGGCCCGCCATCATCGAGGAGACCAGCCGCTTCGTGGCCGAGGTGATGAGCAGCGAGGGCGGCAAGCTGGAGAGCCTGCTGGCGGCGCCCTACACCGTCGTCAACGGGCAACTGGCCGCGCTCTACGGAGTTCCCGCCGGCAACGGCGACTGGCACAAGGTGATGCTGGACCCGGGCCAGCGCGCGGGCCTGCTCACCCAGGCTGGCTTCCTAACCGCCAACGGGGCCTTCGACGGCAGCTCGCCCATCCGCCGCGGCCTGGCGGTGCGCGAGCGGGTGCTGTGCGCGGACATGCCGGTGCCACCGCCCGGCGTCGACCAGAACGTGCCCGCGCTGATGCCGGGGGACACCACCCGGCAGCGCTTCGACCGGCACCGCGCCGATCCCAGCTGCGCCAGCTGCCACGAGCTGATGGACAAGCTCGGCTACGCCTACGAGTCCTACGACGGCATCGGCCGCTACCGCACCGAGGAGCGCGGCAAGCCGGTGGACGACTCGGGGCAGATCATCGGCACCGACGTCGACGGCGCGGTCAAGGGCGGCGCCGACCTGGCCCGCAAGCTGGCCAAGAGCAAGCAGGTGCAGGCCTGCGTCGCCTCGCAGTGGTTCCGCTACGCCTTCGGGCGGCTGCAGACCGACGTCGACAAGTGCACGGTCGACGCGCTGGTGAAGGGCTTCACCAGCGCCGATCTCAAGGTGGCCGACCTGCTCCTCGCCATCGTGGAGAGCGACGCCTTCCGGACCTACAAGGCGGTGGAGTGAAGCCATGCACCACCTGAAGATCTCTCGTCGCGGGTTCCTGGGGGCGGGCGCCACGGGCGCGGCCGCGGCGGCGCTGTCGCCGCTCTTCCCCATCTCCGAACGCAAGGCCGAGGCGGCCGGGCCTCCCCGCCGGCTGCTGCTGGTCTTCTATTGCGGCGGCGCCGCCATCAGCCAGGACTGGCCCATCGGCGGCGAGACCGACTTCACCTTCCCGCCTCTCGTGAAGTCGCTCGAGCCCTACAAGAACCAGCTCATCTACCTGCGCAACCTCCGGCGCGGCATGGACGGCTCGAAGGGCTCGCACCAGGGCGGCACCGGCGGCGTCTGGAGCGGGCAGCGCGCCCTGGCCAACCAGGGGCCCGGGCCGTGGATGACCGGGCCCTCGATCGATCGGCTGATCGTCAGCAAGGTCCCCCAGCCGACGCCGTTTCAGACCATCGACCTCGACATCCAGTCCGAGGACCAGGGGAACCTGCGCTCGAAGACCCTCTTCGATCTGCAGGGGAACCACATCGGCGGCGAGCAGGATCCCAGCCGGGCCTTCGACCGCATCTTCACCGATGGCATCGTCAGCGCCGGCACCGATCCCAAGATCGCCGAGCGGCTGCGCAACGAGCGCAAGAGCGTGCTGGATCTCGTCAGCGACGATCTGGGCAAGCTGAAGACGCGCCTGGGCGGGCAGGACCGGCTGCGCATGGAGCAGCACCTCGAGGCCCTGCGGTCGATCGAGCTCCGGCTGTCGCCGGGGACGAGCGGCGCCACGGGCATCGGCTTCAAGCCGCCCACCAAGGCCGACTATCCCAAGGTCGACTTCCTGCTCAACGACAACTACCCGAAGATCGGCAAGATGCACATGGACCTGGCGGTGGCCTCGCTGGCCTCGGACCGCAGCCGCATCGTCAGCCTGCAGTGGTCGCAGGGCAACGGCGATATCATCTACAACTGGCTGGGGGTCAAGGGCGAGCACCACGCGCTCACCCACGGGGGCGTCACCACGCCCTCGCTGGACAAGATCAACTCGTGGCACTTCGAGCAGTTCGCCTACCTGCTGGGGCAGATGAGCGCGGTCAAGGAGGGCAACGGCTCGCTGCTGGACAACACCGTGGTGGTGTTCGCCAACGAGCTGCACGACGGCAACACCCACTCGCCCGATCCCTCGCTGACCTTCCTGGCCGGCAGCGGCGGCGGCTACTTCAAGACCGGGCGCCACATCATCTATCCGCCCGTCAACAAGGGGGTGAGCGGGCGCGCGGCCACGCCCAACCACTCGCAGCTGCTGGTCTCGCTGTGCCAGTACATGGGCTGCGACATCAACGCCGTCTCCGACCCGACCATCGGTCCGCCCGGTCCGCTGGAACGTTTGCGCTGAACAATCCGCGCAGTTTGTCCCCAAAGAATGGGGCATGGCTACACGATTGGTGGACGGTCGCGGTAACAGGGACATGAACAGGCGCGTGCTGTCCCTGGTGGCTCTGGTGGTTCTGGTTGGCGCCGGCTGCGGCCACAGCTCGGCGCCCGGCGGCGCCGGTGGCTCGGACGAGACCGGCGGCAGCGGAGGTTCGGACGAAGGGACCGGCGGCAAGGCGGCCACCGGCGGAGCCGTGGGCACGGGTGGTGCGCCGGCCGGCACCGGCGGCGCCCCGGCCGGCACCGGTGGCAAGGGTGAATCGACGGGCGGCTCGGGTGGGAGCGCTCCGCCCGACGCGGGCACGGTCCCGCCGCCGCCCGCCGACGCCGGACCGATCACGGCCGAGCCGGGGGCACCCTGTCCCCGCTGCGTGCGCGCCTTCAACGGCAAGGACTTCGAGGGCTGGGAGGCGGCGCCCGCCACCTGGAAGATCGTCGACGGGGCCATGCACGGGCAGGGCGGGACCTCGCGGGCCGCTTACACCAAGCAGGACTACGGCAACGTGCGCCTCATCGTCACCTCGCGCCTGAACCCGGCCAACGGCGATCACCTGGGCATCCTGTTCTGGGGGAACCGGCCCATGGATCCCAACAAGCCCCAGATCGACAACGCCGGCTGGTTGCAGTGGATGCCGCCCTTCGGCGGGATGTGGGACTATCATCCTCCCATGCACCACGGTCTCTCGGCCATGAAGCTGGCGCCGTCACCGTCGAGCAGCACTGTCTGGCACACGAGCGAGATCTTGCTGAACCTGGACAAGGGCACCCTGCGGGCGGCGGTCAACGGCATCGAGACCACCCGCTACACCTGGCCCTGGCCCATGGAGCGCACCGATCCCACCAAGCGGATCATCAAGGGGCCGCTGGCGATGATGAAGCACGCCGGTGGCGGCTCGGAGTACAAGGACATCTGGATCGAGGCCGACCCGACGGAGGACAAGCTCTACACGGTCAAGTGAGACCGGAGCTGTCGTGCGCCTTTGAAGTCAGGAGCCCCGGCGCAGGATCAGCGGGCAGACCAGGTACGTGAGGTCCTTGGGGCCGTCCCAAAGCCAGGGCTCGCCCATGGCCAGGCTGGCACCCTGGAGCGCGGGATCGCGGCGGAGCACCAGGCGCAGCAACTCGGGGTTGCAGACGGCGAAGGCCAGGCGGTCGGCGGCCAGCTTGCCGGCCAGCGCGCGCAGGTCCTCGCCGGGCGGCAGCTCCAGGTCGTAGCTGCTCGACGAGACGAGATCGGCGGCGAGCAGCGCCGCGCCGGCGGGCCGGAGCAGGCCCAGGAGCGTGCGCAGGTGGATCCGCACCAGCGCCTGCTGCAGCGCCGGGAGCCCAGCCTCGCGCTCGAGCAGCGTCTCGAGCGCCCAGGACATCTGGCTCAACACGCAGCAGGAGGCGACCACGTCGAACCCCGCGGGCAGCCCGGCCAGCACCTCGGCGGCGCCGGCGTCGACGAGCGCGTCGGGCGCGGGCGGGCGCGGGTGGGCGAGCTGGCGGTAGAGCCCGGAGAGATCGACGGGGGCGTGGGTGCGCAGGCGCGCCCGCACCGCCGGGGGCTGGCGGTTGACGGCGCGGGAGAGGGCGGCGGGATCGAGGTCGACGAGGTGGATCTCCTCGAACCGCGCGGCCAGGGCTTCCAGGTCGAGGTCGTTGGCGTTGCCGGCGCCGAGGACGCACAGGCGCCCGCCCGGAGCCAGGGCCAGGAGCTCGGCGGTGAGGTGCTGGCGGTGGCCGGCGTAGCGCTGCCACAGGTCGCGCACGTCGCGGTTCCCCTGCTGCTCGGCCCGCTGGGCGCGTTCGAGGAGAGCGGGTTTTCTGCCGGCCATCGCGTGCCGACGACGATAGCTGGATCCGCAGGCAAGGAGGCAAGATGAAGCGCGCCGGTCTGGTCTGTTTCTGGCTGGTGGGCTGCACCTCGGCACCGATGGGCGGCGCGGTGGGGGAGGACGCGGCCCCGCCGGACCTGCCGGCCGACGGGGCAGCGGCGGCGGACCGGACGGCCACGCCGACGCCCACGCCGACGCCGACGGCGGACGCGGCGACGATGACGGCCGACGCCCCGCCCCCAACTTCGGGGTGGTGGAACCCGGCGTGGAAGAAGCGGGCGCGGGTGACCATCACCGATCCCGAGCTGAAGGAGAGCCTCGATGACTTCCAGGTCGCGGTGAAGCTCGATGGTCCGGCCTTCGAGGCGGCCGCGGCCAAGAGCGACGGGGCCGACCTGCGCTTCGTGGCCGGCGACGGCCGGCTGCTCGAGCACGAGATCGAGCTGTGGAACCCGGCGGGCGGATCGCTGGTGTGGCTGCGCCTGCCGAAGCTGGCGCCGGGCGCGACGACCGTGCAGCTGTACTACGGCAACCCCGACCCGCCCGTTCCCGTCACCACGCCGGTGGTCTGGCCCGAGCCCTACGCGGGCGTGTGGCACCTCGGCGGCAGCGGCAAGGACGCCACGCCGCACGGCTTCGACGGGGCGATGATGGCGGGCGGCGCCTTCACCGACGGGCGCCTCGGCAAGGGCCTCACCCTCGACGGCAGCAAGCACGAGCACATCACCTTGAAGCCCGACATCAAGCTGGTGGCGGGCGCGCCCGGCTGCACCTTCTCGGCCTGGATCAACCCCACCAAGATCGAGGACAGCGTCAACGGCATGATCATCATGACCGTGGGCAAGTGGTTCAACAACAACCACAACTCGTACACCGACTTCAACATCAACGCCTCGGGGCAGATGATCTCGCACGTCGATCCCGGCGCCAACACCGCGGCCAGCGGCTACGCCCGCATCCTCTCGGATCCCGGCTTCGTCAAGACCAACGAGTGGGCCTGGGTCACCTACGTGATCGATCTGCCCGCCAAGCAGGAACGCTTCTTCAAGAACGGCCAGCTCGTCAGCACCAAGCCTCCCCCCGCCGGCAAGGCCTGGGCCGACGCCTTCATCGACATGGTCTCGACCCGGGTGGTGATCGGCTCCGAGGAGGACGTGGTCTCGCACCACTACACCGGCAGCATGGACGAGCTGCGCCTGGAGAAGGGGATGCGCTCGCCCGCCTGGATCGCGGCCCAGTACCGCTCGATGACCGCCGCGGGGTACGTGAAGGTGGAGGCCGATCAGTAATCGTTGTCGACCAGGCGCAGCTGGTCGGAGTCCAGATCGTAGAGGTAAAGCCCGCAGTGGCGGTCGGTCCACTTGCCGAAGGCCAGCAGCTCGGGGCCCGCCCAGCGGGGTGGGGCCGCGAAGCAGACGTCCTGGAGGAGCAGACGCGCTTCCTTCGTCTGTAGATCGAGCACGTGGAGATCGTAGGCGGCGCTGGTCTGGCGGTTGGCCAGATCGCCGTAGACGTGGCGGGAGGAGCGGTAAAAGGCGATGCGCCGGCCGTCGGGGGAGACGGCGGGACGAATGTCCTGCTGCGGGCCCACCGCGGTGGTGAGGGGCTCGCGCTGGCCGCTCTCGACATCGAGGGCCACCAGCGCGTCGCGCCCACCATCGTGGCTGGAGACCGCCAGGCGCCTGCCATCGGGGAACCAGTCGGGGTGGTGGTCGCCGGCGATTGTCCCCGGCGCTGGCCGCAGGTCGCCCTCGTTCTGGAGGAGCACCCGCACCGTGTCGGGAGGGTCGTCGCTCTCGATGGCCAGGCGGCGCCCGTTGAGGAGAAGCGCGCAACTCTCCCAGCGGTTGGGCAGCGGCGACCGCAGGATCTCCATCGGCGGGCCGCCGCTGACGTGGGCGACCCAGAACGTGGTGGCGGCGCCGCGCGTGAAGTAGGTGATGAGGCCCCCGCCGTAGCGGCAGAGATAGGCGTCGGCTGGTAGCGAGGGTCCGCGGTCGAGGGCGGCCATCGGGCCGCGCAGCCTGACCGCACTCGACTCTCGCGAGCGGGTGCGGAAGTAGGGCTTCCAGGCGAGGGCCCCGGTGTCGGCGTCGGCGGCGTAGACCAGGTAGTAGGTCCCGGTCGCGCCCCAGAAGGCCCAGTAGGCCTCGAGGGCCACGAACAGCGCCACGCCGAGGATGCCCGAGAGGAAGAGGATCCGGCGGGCCGAGCCCAGCCGCCGGGCCCGGGAGCCCTCGCGGGTCTCGAGGGCGCCCGGATCCTTCCCCTGGCGGATGGCGCCGAGCTGCCGCAGGGCCGCCGCGGCGTCGCCCAGGCGCTCGCGCGGATCCGCCGCGGTCATGGCCTCGAGGAGCCGCACCAGGCGCGGATCGCCCCCGAGCAGCGCGCGCACGTCGACGCGGATGCCGTCGAGGGGCATCTGCTCGGGCGGGAGCCCGGTGGCCAGCGCCAGGAAGGTCATGCCCAGCGCGTACAGATCGCTCGACGGCGAGGCCCGGCCCACGAACTGCTCCATGGGCGCGAAGCCGAAGGTGCCGGCCGCCGTCGAGGCCACGCTCTGGTCCCGCTGCAGCGCCGCCTGCACGCTGCCGAAGTCGACCAGCGCCACCCGGCCGTCGGGCCGCAGGACGATGTTCTTGGGGCTGATGTCGCGGTGGATGACCGGAGGCGCCTGCTGGTGCAGGTAGACCAGCACCCGCAGGAGCTGCTCCATCCACTCGAGGAGGCGCTCCCGATCGGCACGCGCCCCCGAGCGCATCAGCGCCGCCAGATCCGTCCCCGGCACCAGCTCCTCGACCAGGGCCAGGCCCTCGGGTGCGTCGGGCGTCCCCAGCACGATCTCGTCGAGGTAGGCGGGGATGTCGGGGTGGGAGAGGTGGCGCAGCACCGCCGCCTCGCGGTGGAACAGCTCGAGCGCCTTCCACTGCTTCATCCGATCGAGGCGCAGCACCTTGACCAGCACGGCGCGCCCGTCCTCCTCGCTGCGGGCGAGGTAGGTGGTGCCGAAGCCGCCGCTGGCCCGCTCCTCCTCCAGCCGATAGCGGCCCGCGGCCCCGGTCAGGAGCTGGCCTGCGGTCACTCCACCACCTCGAGGATGGGGACGGTCTGGCTCCAATACCCGAAGAGCTTGCCCCGGCGCTCGAGCTGCAGCGTCCGCACCTCGTTGTCGCGCACGATCTCGACGGCGGCCCGGTCTCCCGCCGCCGAGGCGATCCGGAAGAGGGCGTCGGTGGGAAAATCGCCCGCGATCGGCTGCCCGTTGAAGCCGACCACCAGGTCGTTCACCCGCAGCCCGCCCCGCTCGGCGCCGCCGCCCGGCGCAAGCTGGAAGATCATCGCCGCCCGGCCCGAGGGGAAGTAGCGGTCGCGCAGCGCCCGCTTGACCGGCCCCGGGTGGGCCATCACCGCCGAGGTGATGGTCTCGGACAGATCCTGGCCCACCGGCCGCGACGGAGCGTGGAAGTAGGCGTTGGCCCCCGCCAGGTGAAGGGCGTCCACCACCCCCTGGTGCAGGTGGCGGAGCTGGCGATCGTTGTTCTCACCGTAGCGCCGGGTCCCCGTCGAGCGCAGCCGGGCCAGCTCGACGTAGGGGGTGAGCCGGGGATCGATCTGGTTGACGTTGGGCAGCTCGATGCGCGGCGCCTTGGGGTCCGCGGTCTTCCACACCTCTTCGGCCGTGGTGCCGCCCTGGCAATCCCGCTCGCTGCTGCGGCTGAAGAGCGGGAACCGCCACAGCAACACCGCCACCAGCACCAGCCCCCCCAGCACGGCGATCTTGGCCCGCGACTGCGGCGCCGCCGGTGCCGCCGCCACCGTCGTGGCGCCATTCCCGCAGAACACACACTTGGCCACCCCGGGTGCGTTCTCCATCCCGCACGCAGCGCATCGAGACATGCCCCGCCTCATCGGCAGGAATTCGTCGTCTACTGACCCAGCGCGACCGGGGTCTTGTCATCGCTCATACCGGCGGTAGGTAGTGAAGCATGCCCGCCAAGAAGCTTGCCGTCTGGTTGGAGGAGAAACTGGCTGACCAGATCGTCGCGGCCGCCGAGAAGGACACCACCGGCAATGTGTCGGCCTGGCTCGCTCAGGCGGCCCGGGATCGCCTTCGGCAGGCGGCCGCGCGGCGCTTGTTGGAAGAGCATGTCGCGAAGCACGGACCCATCACCGAAGAGGAGCGGGCGAGGGTCCGTCGGGAATGGCCCCGGGACTGACCCTCGACAGCGGCGCTCTGATCGCTGCAGAGAAGCAGGATCGCCATTCTTGGACCATCCGGGAGGAGGCTTTGGAACGGGCCGTGCTCGTGACGGTGCCGGCTCCGGTGGTGGCCCAAGTCTGGAGGGGCAACCGTCCCATGATCGCCCGGCTTCTACAGGCGTGTCAGGTGGAAGGCATGGACGAGGCTGGTGCCAAGAGGGTCGGTGAGCTTCTGGCCAAGAGCCGAACCGCGGACATCGTCGACGCCATGGTGGTGCTGGGAGCCGCCGCCAGACGGGACGCGGTGCTGACCTCCGATCCCGCAGACCTGCTCCGCCTGGCCGATGCCCTCCGAACGAAGGTGAGGGTCATCGAGATCTGATCGGCACGACGTTGTGGCGATGGACCACGGCCCCGATCGACAGCCCCGCACGTAGGGGCGACCACCGGGCGACGTTGGCCCACGCCGCGGACGTTGCGCTCGCCGCGCTACCTGCTCATCAGCGCGTGGCCATCACCGGGAGGGTGCTGCGCTCGACGGTCACCGTCCGCGGCGTTCCCGCCGCTCCGTCGAGGGTGACCTCGACGCTGGAGCCGATCGGCCCGCGCAGGAGGAAGGCGGCGGCGAAG
>Ga0134123_10003140_pt1 | contig 10753 bp, 9 predicted proteins | sample KB303_FD_96460 | JGI IMG/M metagenome (GOLD analysis project Ga0134123, IMG submission 96460) | Terrestrial soil microbial communities without Nitrogen fertilizer from Kellogg Biological Station, Michigan, USA - KB3-0-3 | ecosystem: Environmental > Terrestrial > Soil > Unclassified ...
CGACGTTCAGTGCCGCGGCGTGAGCGTTCACGCCGGCGAATGCGAGTGCGAGCGCAATGAATGTTTTTTTCATGATTTAGAACACATGCGCGCCATGCGCGCCGATGGCGAACTGCAGTCGAAGGAGAAATTCGTCGAAGGACGGACCGCCGCCGAGGGTCGTGCGGCGGTACTGGCCGCGCAGCTGGCTGAACTCGGACGGCCAGAAGGTGAGGGTCGCGGAGACCGCGCGGTCGCGGTCCGCGCGATCGAACCGCGCGCCGGTGAACCAGCGCCGCGCGAGCTGGTAGTCGGCGGCGGCGTACCAGCCGTGGACGTCGTCCCGGTTCGCGATTCCCTCGGCGCGCAGGATGAATGAGTTGTAGATCGAGCGCGAGAGCGGCTTCCAGCGATACGTCACGTCGATGCCGGTGAAGCGTTCGTCGCCGGTGCGCGCGGCGCTCGTTCCGATTTCGAGATTGCTGTTCTCGGTGAGGTCGCGGAAAAATTTCAGGTGCGCGTTGTAAACGTTGTCGCTGTAGGCCTCGCCGGTGGCCTCGATGAACGCGCCGAACGGGTTGTCGATCTGCCTGCTGACCGACACGCCGACGTCGGCGAGTCCTTCGTCGCCGAAGAAGTGCGTGATCATCAGCGGCTGGTCGACCCACGGACGCGTGTGCGTGTGCCAGGTGTTGGCCTTGCCGAACGTCGCTTTCGTTTTTCCGGCCTTCGCGGTGAGGCCCCACGGCAGCGTCACGAACTGGGCGTAGCCCTCCTCGAGCTCGACTTCCTCGGGGCCGACGGCGATGAAGAAGCGGCCCTTCGCGTAGGGGTCAATGAAGGCCTCGAGCGCGAGCTCCGCTTCGTCGAGGTCGAACGTGCGGCGCTCTTCGAGGTCGTTGCGATCGCCGGCATGGCCGAGGAACGTGCCGATGACGGAGATATCGGGGTTCAGCGCCTTCGCGGCGCCGGGGGTGGTCTGGTTCTCGACCGGCTGAACCGTTGCGATCGAGGGTGCGACCTCGACCTGCGTCAGATCCTCGCCGGCCGGCGCGGGCTCCGCCGCGGCGGCGGGACGAATCTGCCGCAGCTCCTGGCGGATCTCATCCGCCTGGCGCAGCAGCTCGTCGAGTTTTTGTTCGAGTTTCGTAATCCGCTCATCCTCGGATTGCGCCAGGAGAGGCAGCGCAAATACGAGAAGAGGCAATAACAGGATGGATCGACCACGATGGGTCATGGAGTCCTCCTCGAGACTTCAGTGCGGCTTCGGCGCGGGCTTGCTACGCCGCGGCGGGAGGAGCGCGAGGGGAGGAGGTGGGCGCCGGCGCGACGGCGAACGCCGTCTCGCAAACGCTGGGGAATGCGCGCGTGTTATGGAGAGGGGCGGAGACGGAAGGCGCGGCGGCCGTACGGTCGGCACCGAATGCGCAAACCGAACAGGGCGTGGCCACTTTCTCCGTGAGAGAGTGGTTGTGCAGCAGGGGCTGCGCCGTCAGGAGAACGGCGAGCACCAGTGCGACAATGAGTCCCGGACGGCGCATGCGCGGAGAGATCATACTTCGCGGCGTGCAACGGAGCGGGCGAGGAATATGTTCCGCCGAGCCCGGCTTTGAGTCACTTCGTTAGGAGATCTTGCAAAATGGCAACTGAAACCAAATTGATCCAGCAGGTCACTGATGCCGATTTCGACAGCGTCGTCAACGGCGGGAAACCGGTGTTCGTCGACTTCTGGGCGCCGTGGTGCGGCCCCTGCCGCCTCATCGGCCCGATCGTGGAAGAGCTCGCGCCGTCCTACGAGGGCAAGGCGGTGATTGCGAAGATGAATGTCGATGACAATCCCATGATCGCCCAGCGCCTCGGCGTGACCTCGATCCCGACTCTGATGATGTTCAAGGGCGGGAAGATGGTGGACCGGATGATCGGTGCGGCACCGAAGGGTGCGTTGCAGGCGTTCATCGATCGCAATTTGTAAGTGGTTTGGTTGCTGGGTTGCTGAGTAACCCAGCAACTCAGCAATCCAGTTCGTACCCACCTTCACACAAACTCTCCACCCCATCCTCTCCCACGACGAACGTGTCCTCGATGCGCACGCCCAGCTCGCGATCGGGGAAGTAGAGTCCGGGCTCGATCGTCACGACGTCGCCGGCCTCGATCCGGTCTTCCTGCGCGAAAGACGGCTTCTCGTGGATCTCCAGGCCGACTCCGTGGCCGAGGCCGTGGACGTAGCCGGTGAGAGTCGCGGGCGTCGAGAGGGTCGTCGGATAACCCTTCGCTTCGAAGAATTCGCACACCATCCGCTGATACGCCTTCGCCTCCACGCCGGGACGCATCGTGTCGCGCGCGAGCGTGAACGCGGCGAGCACGTCCGCGTGCAGCGTGCGTAATTCGTCCGGTACCGGCCCGATGCAGAACGTGCGCGTCATGTCGAAGAAGTAGCCGGACGTCTTGTCCGCGGGAAAGATGTCGAGCACGAGCGGCACGCTCGCGCGCACCGGCGCCGTGGCATCGCCGCGCGAGTGCGGCACGCCGGCGTCGCGTCCCTGCGAGAGGATCGTCTCGTGGTCCTCGATCATGCCGAGGCGCGCGATCTCGAGAGAGACGAAGCGCTTCAGATCGCCGATCGTCATCGCCGTTCCCGCCTCGCACTCGCGCAGCATCGCGCGCACCCCGTCGACGACCTGCCGCGTCCGCTCGCCGACGGAGCGGATGGCGTCGATCTCCCACGCCTCCTTCCGTTTGCGCGCGAGCTGGATCAGGTCCTCGCCGTTCGAGCGATGGATACGCCAGCCGCGCTGTTCCATCGCCTCCACGATGCCGAGGTACAGCTGCAGCGGGAGATTGCCGAAAAACGCGACCGACTCACGCACGCCGATCTCGCGCAGCAGGTTCGTGAAGAGCTCGGCGTACGCCGCGCTCGGACTAGCCGCGGCCTGGAAGATGCGGTCGTGCCCGAACTCATTCGCCAGCCGCACCTCGAGCCCCGTCCCCGCCGCCTCCTCCCGCTCCATCGGATACGTGACCAGCACCGGCTCGCGATCGAGCACCTTGATCGCATACCCCCGCGTCATCTTCGCCCCGCGCGACAGCCACCGAAACGAAGGATGCATCGCCTCGTGCATCGGGACGATCAGGACTTCGATCGCCCGTTCGCGCATGAGGGAGTCGAGGGCGTTTAGCACGTTGGGATAGTAGCTGGTGTTTGGTGGCTGGTAGTTGGGGGGACCGATTCGCGAGACGCCCCAGCCACCAGTTACCAGTCACCAATCACCCATTGGCGCCATTCTCGCTTCGTCCCGCCCTGTCTGAGAGTGATGTCGTACAACATCCAGGGACACGCCGCGGGGCGGCGGCAGGATCATTTGCCGAAGCTCGCGGAGGTGATTGCCGCGGCGCAGCCGGACGTCGTCGGGCTGCAGGAAGTGCATTGCGGCACGCGGGCGGGGCCGGCGCATCAGGCCGAGGTGCTGGCGTCGCTGACCGGGCTCACGCACGTCTTCGGGCGCAGCTGCGCGATGGACGGCGGCGACTACGGCAATGCCATCCTGACGCGCGGGACCGTACAGTCGGCGGTCACCCATCCGCTGCCGGGCGCCGGCGAGCCGCGCTCCGTGCTGCAGGCCGACATCCTCGTCGACGGCGCCGGCGTCACCTTCTTCGCCACGCATCTCGCGGCGTGGGGGCGGCTCCTGCGCGTGGCGCGCATGAAACAGATCGCGACCCTCGGCGACATCACCGCCCGCGGCGCACTGCCGCACGTCCTCGTCGGCGACTTCAACGTCCCGCCCGCCGCCGAGGAGATCCGCGTGCTGCTCTCCCACGGCCACCTGCGCGTCTGCGGCGATCCGAAGGAAGCGACGTTCCCGATGACGCGCCAGCGGCTCGACTACGTCTTCTGCGATCCGCGCTGGGAATTCGTCCGCCAGGAAGTGATCCGCCGCGGACCTTCGGACCACTGGCCGCTCGTCGTCGACCTCGAGCTGCGGAGCGAGCCGTGATCGAGATCCCGCTCTGGGTCGTGTTTCTTTTCGGAGGCGCGTTCCTCGGGCTGATCCTCATGATCTGGTCGGTCAAGCGCCGGCGCCAGCCGCGTCTCGAGCTCGAGGCGGCGGACATCGAAGACCTCGCGCCCTCCATCGCCGGACTGACGCAGGGAACGCTCGTGCGCGGCAACCGCATCGAGCTCGTGCAGAACGGCGCGGTGTGGGACCGGCTGTTTGCCGATCTCGCCGCGGCGAAGAAGACGATCAACTTCGAGACCTTCCTCTGCAAGGAGGGCGAGCTGACCCGCCGCATGACCGGGATGCTCTGCCGGAAGGCGAACGAAGGCGTGCAGGTGCGCCTGATGATGGACGGCAACGGCGGCAAGCATTACGGCGACGACGACCTGAAGCGCATGCGCGACTGCGGCGTGCGCGTCGCGAAGTACCACCCCGTCCGCCTCAGCAACCTCGGCATCCTGAACAATCGCGACCATCGCAAGATCACGGTCATCGACGGCCGCCTCGGGTACGTCGGCGGCCACTGCCTCGTCGACACGTGGCTCGGCGATGCCGGCGATAAACAGCACTTTCGTGACATCTCCGCGCGCATCGAAGGGCCGGTCGTCGCGCAGCTGCAGTCCGCTTTCGCGGAGAACTGGATCGAGGAGACGGGCGAGGTGCCGGGCGGCACGGACTTCTTCCCCGAGCTCGAGCCCGCCGGCGACGCCGGCGCGCACGCGGTCTGGATCTCCGCCGCCGGCAGTCCGTCGTCCGTGAAACTGCTGCACTACCTGCTCATCCGCGCCGCGAAGCGCCGCATCACGATCCAGAATCCGTACTTTCTTCCCGATCCCGACGCGCGGAAGGCGCTGCTCGACGCGGTGAAGCGCGGCGTCGAGGTGCGGGTGATGATCCCGGCGTCCGACGCCAGCGACATGCCGGTCGTGCAGCACGCCAGCCATCACCACTACGGCACGCTGCTCAAGGGCGGCGTGAAGCTGTACGACTATCACCGCACGCTGCTGCACCAGAAAGTGATCACCATCGATGAATGCTGGTCCGCCGTCGGCTCGACGAACTTCGACGACCGCTCGTTCGAAGTGAACGACGAGATCTCGCTCATGATCTACGACGAAGCCATCGCCCGCGAGCTGGAACAGACGTTCGAGGATGACCTGCAGTACGCGACCGCGCCGACGCTCGAGGAGTGGAAGCATCGCCCCGCGCTGCATAAACTGCTCGACTTCACCGCGTTCGTGTTCAACGAACAGCTTTAAATCTCATGCACCGGTGTCATTCCGAGCCGCCGCAGCCGCGAAGCGGCGGAGGACGGTCGAGGAATCCCCTGCCGAAGCACGATCAGCGCGCTGTCGGCGGCGGGATTCCTCGCCGTCTTCGCGGCTCGGAATGACACGTTGTCCCGCGTTCGTGTTCGAACAGCTTTAAATCTCACGCACCGGTGTCATTCCGAGCCGCCGCAGCCGCGAAGCGGCGGAGGACGGTCGAGGAATCCCCTGCTGAAGCACGATCAGCTCGCTGTCGGCGGCGGATTCCTCGCCGTCTTCGCGGCTCGGAATGACACGTTGTCCCGCGTTCGTGTTCAACGAACAGCTTTAAATCTCACGCACCGGTGTCATTCCGAGCCGCCGCAGCCGCGAAGCGGCGGAGGACGGTCGAGGAATCCCCTGCCGAAGCACGATCAGCGCGCTGTCGGCGGCGGATTCCTCGCCATCTTCGCGGCTCGGAATGACACGTTGTCCCGCTTTCGTGTTCAACGAACAGCTTTAAATCTCACGCACCGGTGTCATTCCGAGCCGCCGCAGCCGCGAAGCGGCGGAGGACGGTCGAGGAATCCCCTGCTGAAGCACGATCAGCGCGCTGTCGGCGGCGGATTCCTCGCCGTCTTCGCGGCTCGGAATGACACGTTGTCCCGCGTTCGTGTTCAACGAACAGCTTTGAATCTCACGCACCGTGTCATTCCGAGCCGCCGCAGCCGCGAAGCGGCGGAGGACGGTCGAGGAATCCCCTGCCGAAGCACGATCAGCGCGCTGTCGGCGGCGGATTCCTCGCCGTCTTCGCGGCTCGGAATGACACCGGTGCCCGTGTTCAACGAACAGCTCGGAACACCTCCACGAACCGCTGCATCTCGGCCTGCGTCCCGATCGTCACGCGCAGATGCTGCGGCATGGCGGGGAAGAGGCGGCCGACGCGCACGCCGCGCTCGCGGAACGCGGCGATCACCGGCTTCACGTCGCGGCGCATGTCGATCATGACGAAGTTCGCCTCGCTCGGCAGCGTGTGATAGCCGAGGCGGTCGAGCTCCGCGGTCACGAACGCGCGCGTGTCGTGATTGCGCCTGCGCGACGACGCCACGTGCGCCGGGTCGCCGAGCGACGCGGTCGCGGCCACGACGCCGAGGAGGTTCATCGCGTTCCACGCCTGCTGCGCGCGGAGCTTCTCGATCGTCGCGTGCTGCGCGAGCGCGTAGCCGACGCGGAGGCCCGCCAGCGCGTAGATCTTCGAGAACGTCCGCGCGACGATGAGGTTCGGCTTCGCCGCGATCAGCGGCGCGACGGTCTCGTAATCCGGCGACTCGGCGTAGTGGAAGTACGCCTCGTCGACGAGCACGGTCGTGGTCTCCGGGACGGCGTCGAGGAACTCGCGCACGGCGGCTTTCGGCGTGATGGTGGCGGTCGGATTGTTCGGGTTGCAGAGGTAGACCAGCGGCGCGTTGCTCGCCGCGCCGGCCATGGTGTCCAGGTCGTGCGCGTGCGTCGCGGTCAGCGGCACGCGCTGCACGCGGTCGCGGGCATGCGTCCAGAGCGCCTCGAACGTCGGCGTCGCGGTGACGAGCTTGCCCGGAAACGCGAACGCGGCGAGGCGGAGGATGTCGCTCGAGCCGTTGCCGAGGAGCACTTCGCCGGGCGTGACGCCGTGCAGCTTCGCGATCGCCGCCGCGAGCACTTCTTCCGCGTCGTCGGGATAGCGGAACACTTCGCCGAGCTGGTCGCGGACGGCGCGCATGGCGGCGGGGGAGGGGCCGAGCGGGTTCTCGTTGGAGTTGAGGAGGATCGGGGCGCCGGGCGCCGTCCGGGCGAGGACGGACGGAAACGCGGCGACCGCCGCGCCGGCGCCGAGCAGTCGGGCGAAATTGCGTCGGGAAAGTCCTTCTTGCATGCCCGAAATATACGCCTCGGCGCGCCTTGTGCTAGCGTTCGCCGTCGGACTTCATGGAGCCGGAAGCAGAGCAGCATCGGCAGTACAGCAAACGCTACCTCATTACGCTTTCGCTCGGGGCTCTTGGCGTCGTCTACGGCGACATCGGCACGAGCCCGCTATATGCGTTCCGCGAATGCTTCGCCAAGGAGCATCACCTCCTCCCGACGCCGGCGAACATCCTCGGCATCCTCTCGCTGATCTTCTGGTCGCTGGTCATCGTCATCTCGGTCAAGTACCTCGTCTTCGTGATGCGCGCCGACAACCGCGGCGAGGGCGGCATTCTCGCGCTGATGTCGCTGGTGCGGCCGCGGCGCTCGTTCCGCCGCAGCGCGCTCCTCGGCCTCGGCCTCTTCGGCGCGGCGCTGCTCTACGGCGACGGCATGATCACCCCGGCGATCTCCGTGCTCTCCGCGATCGAGGGTCTCGAAGTCGCGGCGCCGCGGGTGGAGAGCTACGTCGTGCCGCTCACGATCGTCGTGCTCATCGCCCTGTTCATGGTGCAGAAGCACGGCACCGCCAAGGTCGGCGCGTTCTTCGGACCGGTGATGGTGATCTGGTTCGCGACGCTCTCCGTGCTCGGGCTGTGGCACATCGTCCACGAGCCGCACGTGCTGAAGGCGATCCTGCCGACATACGGGATCCAGTTTTTCATCCACAACGGGCTCACCGGCTTCCTCGTCCTCGGCGCGGTCTTCCTCGTCGTCACCGGCGGCGAGGCGCTGTACGCCGACATGGGACACTTCGGCGCGCGTCCGATCCGCCTCGCGTGGTTCTCGTACGTTTTCCCCGCGCTGCTGCTGAACTACTTCGGCCAGGGCGCGTTCCTGCTGCATACGCCGTCGGGAGCGGATCAGCCGTTCTTCAAAATGGCGCCGAAGTGGGCGCTCTATCCGCTGGTCGGGCTCGCGACGATGGCGACGGTGATCGCGTCGCAGGCGGTGATCTCGGGCGCGTACTCGCTGACGCGGCAGGCGGTGCAGCTCGGCTATCTGCCGCGCATCCGCGTGCGCCACACCTCGGCGCGCGAGATCGGGCAGATCTACATCAGCTCCATCAACTGGGTGCTGATGTTCTCCGCGATCGGGCTGGTGGTGGCGTTCGAGAAGTCGACGAACCTCGCCGCGGCGTACGGCGTGGCGGTGACGGCGACGATGGCGGTGACGACGATGCTGTTCGCGGCGTTCGGGCGCGAGCGGTGGGGCTGGTCGTACGGCAAGGTCGCGCTGTTCATGGTGCCGCTGCTGACGATCGATCTCGCGTTCTTCGGCGCGAACATCGTGAAGGTGGCGGACGGCGGCTGGTTCCCGCTCGCGGTGGGCTTGCTGATCTACACGATGATGTCGACGTGGCGCCTCGGACGGAAGGTGCTGAGCGACAAGCTGGCGAAGGAGTCGATGTCGGTCGACGATTTCCTGCAGCAGCTGGCGAACAACAAGATCCCGCGCGTGCCCGGCACCGCGATCTTCATGTCCCGCAATCCCGACGGCGTGCCGACGACGCTGCTGCACAACATCAAGCACAACAAGGTCGTCCACAAGCGCGTGGTACTGATGACCGTCGACACCGAGGACCGGTCGCATCTGTCGGAGAGCGAGCGCTATGAGTGGAAGGACCTCGGCTTCGGCGTGTACCGCCTGCTGCTGCGCTTCGGCTTCATGGAGGACCCCGACATCCCGGCCGTGCTCGAGCGCCTCGGCGACACGCTCATCCCGTTCCACCCGATGACCACGAGCTACTTCCTCGGCCGCGAGACGCTGATCCCCACGCGCCAGCCGGGGATGGCCCTCTGGCGCGAGCACGTCTTCGCATGGATGACGCGCAACTCCTCCAGCGCCTCCGTGTTCTTCAACCTCCCCGCGAACCAGGTGATCGAGCTCGGCGCGCAGGTGGAGCTGTAACCTCGGTTGCGCGGTTGCGCGGTCACGCGGTCACGCGGCGGAACGCCGGCGTCCCGCCGGCTGGCCGGGCGGCGTCCCGCCGCCCATCAACCCTCGCGCGCGAGCACCGACTCGATGCGGCGGTCCGGGACGAGCCAGAGCAGGGCGACGCCGACGTAGATCGCGTCGGCGATCAGCTCGTTCACGAACGCCAGCGGAATCGCGAGCGCGTACAGTCCCAGCGAGATCTTGCCCTTGACGTCGTCCTGGACCGCGGCCGCCAGCTTCGAATGCGGTCCTTCCTGCCGGATGATGCAGCCCTGCAGGATCGTGTACGCGATCGCGGAAGCGAGCAGCACGACGCCGTACACCGCGGTCGGCACGGCCGTGAAGTGGTTCTCGCCCATCCACGTCGTCGCGAACGGAACGAGCGAGAGCCAGAACAGCAGGTGCAGATTCGCCCACAGCACCGTCCCGTTGACCTGCTTCGTGACGTGGAACATGTGATGGTGATTCGACCAGTAAATGCCGAGGAAGATGAAGCTCAGGAGATACATCAGCAGCGTGAAGACCGTCGGCCGCACCGACGCCCAGTCCGTGCCGTGCGGCACTTTGAGCTCGAGGACCATGATCGTGATCAGGATCGCGATCACGCCGTCGCTGAATGCTTCGAGTCGTGTTTTGGTCATTCGGACTCCAATCTTACGTCGATGCGGTACAGTGAAGCTCTTATGGCACGAATTGCATCGCTCATCGCACTGGCTCTGCTCGTCCCGATCAGCATATTCGCCCGGGATACGCGGCAGGAGCTCACCGTCAATCTCAAGTTCGTTCCGCAGGAAGGCGTGCAGTCGAATTCCCCCGACCTGCCGCCGGCGATGGCCGAGCAGCCGTTCGAGCTGCGCGTCGAAGACGGCCGCAATGCCGCGAATCCGCTCACGATCGGACAGGGGACCAACGACGACGACAAGGTCTTCCCGATCAACGCCGGCAGCGACGTCGTCGCGTATGTGCGGGAGGCGCTGCAGCAGGTGGCGTCGGGATGGGGGCTGAAATCCGACGAGGCGAAGCAGCGCATTCTCACGCTCCGGATCACGCGCTTTTTCGTCGACGAAAGCAATAAGGCGCTCGGTTCCGTCTACGCCTCGGAGGTGAAGCTTTCGTATGTCCTCGCCGACGCCGCCGGGAAGCGCCTCGCGGAAGGCGCGGCATCCGGCGGCGCGCATCGCTATGGCCGCGCGCGCAGCGCCGACAACTGCAGCGAGGTACTGAGCGATGCGCTGAAGGAAGCGTTCGGCGACGCGCTGTCGAACACCGAGCTGCAGGCGGCCTGGAGCTCCGGAAAGGCCGCAGCGGCGCCCGCGCAGGGGCAGGCGGCGCCGAAAGAGTCCGTCGAAGAGCGGCTCCGCAAGCTCGACGAGCTCCTCAAGAAGGGCCTCATCACGAAAGAGGAGTACAACGCCAAGCGCGCCGAGATCCTGAAGGACGTCTAGGGCGTTGCTGCGGCGGCGGGACGCCGCCGGACCAGCCGGCGGGGACGCCGGCGTTCCGCTGCGTGACCGCGTGACTGCGTGACTGCGTGACCGAGGGTTACGGCGCGAGCTCCAGCACCATCCGGTACGCCGACACGTCCTGCGCGGGATTGCTCATCACGCCGGCGGTGCCCATGAACAGGAGGCGGAAGAGGCGGTACATCTC
>Ga0134123_10003143_pt1 | contig 10751 bp, 10 predicted proteins | sample KB303_FD_96460 | JGI IMG/M metagenome (GOLD analysis project Ga0134123, IMG submission 96460) | Terrestrial soil microbial communities without Nitrogen fertilizer from Kellogg Biological Station, Michigan, USA - KB3-0-3 | ecosystem: Environmental > Terrestrial > Soil > Unclassified ...
ATTCAACGCCCACTCAACTTCGTGACGCAGTACGGGATCGGTTGCCGCCGCTCTCAGCGCCTCGCGCGCTGTCTGTGCTTTCGGTCCGATGCTTCCCAGCGCGCCGGCCGCGCAGATGCGAACGTAGAGAAACTTGTCCTTCAGAGCTTCGATCAACTGAGGCACAGCGGACTGCGCCGCCGGGCCGATGCTCGAGAGGGCCTCACCTGCCGCCCATCGCACGCCTTGAATCGGATCGCTCAACGCTCTCGCGAGATCTTTAGTCGCTCCTGCAGCCTTCGGACCGATGTTGGCCAGGGCCTCGGCTGCGTAGATGCGGACGTGTGGTTCGTCGTGCGAGAGAGCCTTGACTAGAGCTGGTACCGACGGACTGGCCTTCGTGCTCAGAGCGCCCAACGCACGTGCCGCATCGGCAACGACCATCGAATCCTCGTCGCTCAACGCTCGTCGCAACGCAGGTTGAATCGATTCTGTATCGGGCGTCAGGTCAATCAAGGCATCAGCCGCAAAGCGCCGGAAGGAGTCGTGCTGATGTCGAAGCAGGTCCACAATCAGTGGAATCGCCGGCGGACCGATCCGGCGTATGATCTCAAAAGTCTCCTGATGCAGATCGTCGTTGTCACTGTTGAGGAATCGTCTCAGCAAAGGCATCGAACGCGCGCCCTGTTGGACGAGTGCGGCTTCAGCGGTCGCACGGATCTTCGCGTCGTTGGACATCACGCGATTTGCCCAGTCGCGGGCAGAGCTCACGGAAAGATGTGACCTCGCTTGACGGACGGAGCGCTTCGTTTGAGCGAGTCCCGGTATCCCGAGAATAAGAACGAGGGTGCAGAGGAACAAGTGTCTCATGGTCGTTGAAGACTGACGAAACAATAAGACGCTTGCCGGTCGCCTGAGGTTTATGCGGAGGAAAGTGCGAAATTACGGTTTCGGGTTGCTATTGCCCGATGACGGTGAATCCTTTTCCGCATGAACCCACATGTATTCGCTGCCATTCTTGATCACTGAGCTCGTGCTCTTCGCATTACTGATGTAGATCTTGGTGAAGTAATCCTTGTAATACCACACAAAGAATATCGAACCGAGGGTGGGCTTTTCCTTCTCGGTATAGTTGAGCCAAATCTCTCGCGGGGGTTTGGCGTTGAAGCCCCGAAAAGCACCCTGAAAATAACTCTCATCCTTTGTTATCTTTTGCGCCGTCGGATCGATTGTATAAACGAACTCTCCTCCGTACACGGCAACGTTGTCTGTTTGAAAGGCGGGGAAAAGCCAAACGTTAAAAGTCTTGTCGTCGTTGCGCTTTATGTAGGTGTTGTGGGTAGGCGACCCTGCCGGGATAGCTTCCACTAGTTTCTGCTGCGCGAGCTGCAGAGCTTTTGCGTGCGCGATCAGAAATTCCTGATCGATCTTGTCAGTCGTCCTGGTGATCTTTCCGGCGCCGTCGACCGAATAATGAAAGACCTGATCGAACTTCTGGTTTTCGAGCTTGCCGTAGACTGCGTGCCAGACGCCTTTCGAATCCTGAAAACAGAACCATTCTCGCCCGAGGCGTGCCAACTCGGCTTGATCGCCGGCCATGACAAGATCGGTAGTCTTCCACGCCACCGTGTCATAAGCGACGAGCCATTGCGCGACCGCAAACTTCTTATTGAAATCGTCGACATCAAAAGCGGGTTTGTTTGTTTGCTGGGCTTGCCCAAAAACAACTAACGGCAGGAAAACCAGTGCTAGCATTCGGATGTGCTTCATAGTGTTAACGGAGCAACGGAAACTTAGGGTAGCGTCAGTTATTGAAAAGGATCTGGTAGGCGCGTGCGGATTTGAACCGCAGACCCCTACCGTGTCAACGCCGTCCCCGGTCAGGTCGAGTAACACGTAATGTCTCCTAACGCGATAAACGTTAACCAATGCAGCTAGAGAAGTCACGCTTACGCTGCATAGATCGATTGGATTCGAAGCGTAGTCTGCCAAAAGTATGCCAAAAGAGATTTTTGTCAAATGTCGGCTATGGAAGATCTCAGGCGGCGACCTTATGGGCCTCCTCTTGTAGTCCGTCTTTGAGTTTCACGCCTTGGACCACTTGGGCCAGGCGCTCATGCCCTTTCAGCTTGCGCCAGTTATGTTCTGCTGTTTTCGTCAACTTAAAGACCATCGCCAGCATGCCGGTGCGCGAGACGCGACCGCGTGTTTTGTTGGTGCGCAGTCGCACGGTGCTAAAGGTGGATTCAATCGGATTCGTGGTGCGAATGTGGCCAACTCAAATCGAGGTCCCGGCGCTCAAAGGACTGAATTATGAAAATGCGGAAACCAAACTCCACGCGTCGGTAAAGTCGACACGAACAAACCGGATGTAACTGCGACTGCTACTCCGAACAGCGTACTGCAAAGTAACGATCCCGTTACCGTCACCTCTCAGGACATGTTACCGACACAATCAGTAGTTTCCAGCCCGGCAGCGCCAGTTTCGTAGTCGTCGATGAATACGGAGTAACGCAGCCGACGGGTCCGATAGTGCTGCAAGCGAACGAAAACTACTCGTTTACTCTCATGCTGCCCGCGACAAAGAATTCCGGTGATCGGAGTCACGTCTACACCATCATCGTGACGGGTTCAGATCAGGCTGGCAATACGGCCTCAAACTCCGCTACAGTGAGGATAATTAGGTGATCGGTTATCGTGACTTCGTTCCGTTCACCGCTAGATCGATACCATCTCGCCCGCAAGACGTTAAACTGATTTCAGTCGCGGAATTGTACTTCGAGATAAGCCGACAGATCACTTGGGTGCCTAAGCTCCGCTAGTTGCAATCGATGCTGATGTGTTCCACCGTCGAGGTTAATTCACCATTAGCGTTGACTGTTGTGTGAAAGTTCTGATGTGCCCGAAAGTTGTTGTCGGGACCCTGCCCGATGAGCATGAAGACGTGGGCACTCGTGAACAAAGAAAACGGGCCGTCTGTCGCGAAGTTTTGAATGATATTAGTCACACGCACGGCTTGATACACGTCACCCGTTAACAACCCTACGCCTCTCGCTTCCAGCAGCTGGACGTGGAACTTCGTATTTACCCGATTCTCGTTGATGGTGAAATGGGTTTGGCGGCGGAGAGTGCCTGAAACCTGAACTAACTCTCCGGCTCCGCCGTTGGCACACGGGACCAAAACCGTATCGACGAACGGAACGAAGTCTTTAATGGTGGTGGTGGAAGCCTGTGAAAACACCGTGCTCGACAGACTGCACGTCAAGAGCATCACGGCAAATGTCAGGTAGAGGCCCTTTCGCTTGACTGGGAAGTTTCTCATTGTCTTTTCTCATGGTGAGTAACAAGAAACGCTACTGCAGCCACGTAGCGCGGGAGATGATAGGGCGGTGGATCCCGTTAGGGCTGCGGCTCTTGTGCCGACCTGTCATGTATTTCGTCTGAGGGCGCGACCATACACCTGGCAATGGGTTAAGTCAACGGTTTTGCCATCAACCGTTTTGCTGACCGCTTTGACATAATGGGCAACGTTTTCGCGTGAGCCTCGATTACTACGAACCGCAGCCAAGCAACGTCGCTCGCGCGTGAGACAGTCAAGCCTCTAGCCTCACAAAAGAGACTCAGTGTGCGTGATCGCTAGAGTCACATTCGACTAGATGCGAAACTACAAGCTTTAGAAGGTCTAGCGCAGGGCAATCGCGTCACAAGTTACGACACAAAAAGCGGCCACTTACAGCCGCTTTCCTCGCAAACTACAGATTTAATTGGTAGGCGCGTGCGGATTTGAACCGCAGACCCCTACCGTGTCAACGCCGTCCCGGGTCACGTCGAGTAGCACGTAATGTTTCCTAACGGCGATAAACGTTAACCATGCGGCTAGAGAAGTCACGCTTACGCTATATAGATGGATTGGATTCGAAGCGCAGTCTGCCAAAAGTCTGCCAAGCTTGTCGGGACAGTTTCTTTCAGCGTCATTGATCTCGACCATATCCGTTGCGATTTGCTGACGCCGACATGTCACGGGCGGAGACGTAAATCCGTATAGACCTGTTGCAGTCGCCGGGGTTTTTAGTTGCCGGGAAACTCAGCGTGAAAGAAAAGTCACCATTTGGTTGTAAGATCAGCGGCCCGGTCAGTGGGTAACTGAATACTCAATCTACCACGTTGTAAACGCAGTCGACGGATCGACACCATTGAGCGCGTCGATAATGCGGCGCGATACTGTCACGACGGCATTCGATGGAGTCGCGGTCAGTTGACCTACTTGGTTTACGTCCGTATAGTGAATCTAGTCAGACTGGTCAGCGAGGTGAATTAATATGCGGCGATCAAAAAAGACCACTCAACCAAGCACGAAACGGCAGAGTTCACCGTGGCAGTTGCAGGCTGCGAAAGCAAGGTTTAGCGAGTTGTTTCGCCGCGCTCGCACTGAAGGACCACAGGTGGTTACTCGCCAGGGCAAAGAGCAGGTAGTAGTTTTGCCGGTAGAGCAGTTTGCTCAATTAACCAAACGGGTTCGCCAGCCGAAAAGCCTCGTGAAGTTCTTTGCAGAATCACCACTAGCTCAAGTCAAGGTCGATCTTAGCCGCGATGTGGACTCCGGACGGGAGATCAAATTGTGAGTGGTTTCCTGCTGGATACGAACATTATTTCCGAACTCGTCAAACCTAAGCCTGAAGCAAACGTTACAGAGTGGATTGAGAATACTGACGAGTCGCTGTTGTACTTAAGTGTTTTGACTTTGGGTGAGATTCGGCGCGGGATCGCGTCTCTTCCTCAATCGCGACGTCGAGCAACCTTGGAGGCTTGGCTCGACAAGGATCTCCGCGCACGCTTCGAGGGCCGATTCCTAGTCATTGACCAAGAAGTTGCCGATCGCTGGGGCCTGTTAACCGCCGCCGCCCGTAGTAGTGGAATAGTATTGCCCGTCATTGATGGTCTGTTGGCGGCTACTGCGTTGGAACATAATCTAACATTGGTTACAAGAGATACTGGACAGATCCCATCGATGGGTGTAGCAGTTTTCAATCCGTGGGAAAAGAGTTGAGGCGGTCACTCACGGACGAAGATAGTGATGTAATCCGCCACCCATTAGAAGTCTACCCCGTTAAGTAAAACGGTTCGTGGTGAAGAATCCTGATTTCTAAAAGCGCCTGCCGCTGACTAGCGATGAGAATGCCTTCTTTTCGTATTGATGATGGAACCGCTGCAGGGCAACATGAGGGCTTCGTGATTAAAGTTGGACATGGACATTAAGGAATCCGATTGGAAAGTGTTCCGCCGTCTCCATGCCGTTGCTTTGGAGCGATATTGTCAGCGCATTCTCGAAGAGGTGAAGCTGGCAACAGCGTGTAATGACTCCTACCATGATTGTTACTTAAGGGTGTACCGGCTAATTCAAGATCGTGATAAGACAATGGCCCGTGCCTTCGACGACCTGCGTCGGTCAACCGCCTTGATGCGGCTGGTTAATATCATTAACGAAGGACTGCTCACCGACGACGAGCTGAAGCAATTCAGTCAAGAACTTCAAAGCCAGATTGATGCAATCAAGTCGATATCCCGCGGATGACAAGAGTTTACAAGCGATTGGATTGCAGCCATCTTTGACACGTCGCTTCCGCCGGTGTGATCGTCTGGGGTGAACAACTGGAGCGTTCTAGAACGACGGAAAAGTTAGTTGTACAGAGTAGCTTACTGAAAAATCTGGTAGGCGCGTGCGGATTTGAACCGCAGACCCCTACCGTGTCAACGCCGTCACGTGCCACGGGTGTGGCGCTTAATCGTTTCGAAACCCATAAAATTTACTTGAGCGGCTAGAGAAATCACGCTAACGCTGCTTAGATTGGTTAAGTTCGAGCGTAGTCTGCCAAATCAAAGTGGCATTGGTTGGAGCGGAACGGAAGCTGGTGGCACATTGGCCGAAACTGGTTTTCCAGACTCGATCCTGCGATACGATTCAACCCCACTCAACTTCATGACGCACTACGGGATCATCGACTTGGCGGCCTTTCAGGATACATTCTTAGTCGTGCAAGCACCCGTAAGCACGCAGGAACGGAGACGGAGGCAGCGATGAAGATTCAAAGCCCCATCGTCCGCCTAAACATGTCTGAGTTGAAGCGACAAACACAACACACTAGAAACACTGACCAGCCAGACTTCAGTGAGAAGTGTTATTAGCGGCTAGTGCGCTGAGAATCACGGTGTCCACGCACGAGGCGCCAAAAACTTGACGGATCACTTGCTATCCACCGTGAGAAGCAAGTGTAGGCGGAGGCTTATGACAACTCATGCGATAAGTAACCTTGTAAACGACCGGTGAAGTCAAACTCGCTGTACTCGTTCAAATGTATAAATTTTGTGACCCGACGAACAACAACTTCGATGGAATTCCCGCTGATATCAAGCACGTAAACTCCCGGCCCATGATAAGTTTTTTCCAAGGCCGTTTGTTGTTTGGCAATGTAATCAGCATCACCGCTTCGACCTCGCCATCGTTGTCGCATCGCGAGGTCGTCGGGACGACCTTTCAGGAACAACAGGCAACCAGGCGCAAGTGGACTCGGCTTTCGCCCGACCGCAGCTCCACAGACTCGCTCCCATATCATCTTAGCCTTAGTGGCCTCTTCACCCGGAGACGTGAACGCAAATGCGTCGAGTGGCGCACGGTCCATCACATGAATACCTCTATTGGCCATGCAAAACCGTCTGTTCTTGAGGCGAAGTTGTTCCATGATCCAATCGTCAACTTTCTGACGTTGCTCATCTGTTAGTTCATGACTGGCTTTAGCAATCAAAGGATCCTTAGGCGAAAGCCATTCATCCACCACAGTCAAACCTTGAAGACGAGAGATAGTTGAAGTTTTCCCAATCGAAACTGGTCCGGCAACATAGTAGCGATAAACCTCAGGCCTGCCAGCCTTAAAGAATGCATCATCAAAGTCATCGTCAGATGAAATGGCTACAAGTTCGAATAATGTTCTACAGTCCCGAGAGTCAAGAAATAAAGTGACCACGTTAAATAGGTCAAAGTTTGTCTCTCTCAAATCTGCCATTTCTTGCTCAGTAACTTTCGTTTTATCGTCCAGGAACTGCACATAGTAGTGGACGTTGCCGGGAGCCCGGTGAACGGCCTGCCTTAGGAGAGTGCGTTGCGCGGAGTCGTTCAGTGAGAATCCAATGAAAAGACAGGATCTTGTTGTGACGTAATCGAGTAGGGTCGCATACTCCCCCAAACCGTAACCGATTATTTGGTCGGATAACGCTTCTTCTGTAAGGACAACGTTGTCGGAGTAGCGGTCAATAAGGTCGAATGGGAGATAGCCATTGGGATGATAGACGACCGGTCGGTCGTCCTGCAGTAGAAAGTTTGGACCCCATGCAGCATAGTATCCAATCGTGTGAGAATGTCGAACCCTGGCGACGTGTCTAGCCAATGCACGCTCAAGAAGGTCATCAAAGTTATATGAGATTACGAGAGGAATTCTAAAGGCGAGCGCTGCCAAGACGTCAAGATAGGGATGGTTGTCAATCTTCTCTTCAATACTGTCCACGCCGGAATATAATATTTTGTGCACTAGCTTACGCCAACGAGCAGCAACTTCGGCGTCCTTGTAAGGTTGACTCAGTTCTCTGACATCAATGTCATTAAAGGTTTGCTCACGAAAACGCGAGAACATTATCTGGGTCTGAACCGGGACCGCTTTGGTTTCGAGCCCAGCGATGGTTAACCCAAGCTTGCCCAGCTCAGTCGCTACTCCCTCGATCAAATCATTCCAGTTCGGCAAATTCGCGGCTGTGCTAACGCCCGCACCCAGCACTAAACCCATCCGCTTAGTCTCAAAGAGTTGTCTGAGGTGAGCAACTTCTCGGGCGTAGCGTCTTACCAGGCCGGTAGGAAGATCATAGTTTACTGATTGAGCGCTCATGGTTGTGGCACGGCACCATTACTGTTTATCAAGTGATAAGAGGGGCAGCGATCCTAACCTAGTGTATCTTATGCAGCCCTCACGCGAATTAATCGCTTCGACGAATCCGAAGGCTAGGAGTGCGGTCCGCAGAGGCTGATAGTAGGAAGGCTCACCGCGAATCTCAATAGAAACCTCTCCTTCTGGAACCTGCTGGCAGAGTGTCTTAATGACATGTTGTCCCCACGCAGCGCGCTCAGCGTCTGATAGTCTTTGGAGATCCATATCATAGGTTTCAATTACTGTGGACGGCGAAAGTAAGCCGTACTTGCCGGACAAGATATACCAACAATCGAAGTTGTGTTCCGCATAAAGTCTATCGGCTTGGAATCGTGAAGATAAGTACAAATCCGCCGCTTTCGTTGCGCTCAGTGCCTTTTCTGAGGAGCACATTACTAGGCAGACTCGATGCATCCTGTGTCCCGCTCTCCATGCACTAAAAAACTTCACATCTGCCGTTATGCTTCGCCGTTGGCGAACTAATCGTACTAGGCATCCTCTATGTCTATATTGTAACAATTAGTTCCCTGCTCAACGATTCACTAGGTGGAACCATCTGGAGGGTCCACAAAGAATCAAGTGGAAAACAGCGGTTTCTTAACTGCGCGTTTTGGAGCAACGGAAACGTGGTTGTACGGCCTAACTTATTGAAAGGATTGGTAGGCGCGTGCGGATTTGAACCGCAGACCCCTACCGTGTCAAGGTAGTGCTCTACCCCTGAGCTACGCGCCTACAAAGTGAGGAATCAAATAGCTTCCGCCTCGGCGAGGCGTCAAAGTGGAGGGGTATGGTAGCACAAGATTTTGAAAGTCTTCCAGTTATGCCCTAACCTATTCATGATTTAGCGCGGCACAGAACTGCGACCGTGCAAAATTAATCACAGGAGATAGAACAAGCAATGAGCGAAGACCGCGAAGATAACACCATCTACAAAGTAGTCGTCAATCATGAAGAGCAGTACTCGATCTGGCCCGCTGACCGCGAGAATGCGCTGGGCTGGAACGACGCGGGCAAGTCTGGAACGAAGGAAGAATGCCTGGCTTACATCAAAGAAGTCTGGACTGACATGCGACCGCTGAGCCTGCGAAAGAAGATGGAAGAAATGGCGCGCTCGCGACAAGACGGTTGAACGAGCTGCCTGGACAATTCATAACGATGTCGAAGGAGGAAGTTCGAGGACGTGCGCGAGCGATCTCAGACGCCTTGGCTGACTAATTTCAAGGAGAAGCCCGATGCCAGGTTCACGCTGTTTTGCTTTCCGTATGCCGGAGGCAACGCGTCGATGTTTCGCTTGTGGCAGAGCGAGCTGCTAAGAGAGATCCAATTAGCCTCCGTGCAGCCGCCCGGTCGTGGCGACCGCCTCTCGGAACCTGCCTTCAAACACCTGCCCGACATGGTCCAGGAACTTGGACCAGCACTGTTACCGTTTTTCAACAAGCCATTCGCCTTCTTTGGACACAGCATGGGCGCGCTCATACTCTTCGAGCTCACGCGCTGGTTACGCCGAGCAGAAAAGCCGATGCCCATCCACCTGTACGTGTCGGGCCGCCCTGCGCCGCAGCTTCCGGACGACGAACCACCAAACCGCGATCTTCCCGAGCCGCAGTTCATCGCGCGTTTGCAGGAACTGCAAGGCACGCCGCAGGAAGTGTTGGACCATCCTGAGTTGATGCAATTGATGATTCCGTTGCTGCGCGCTGATTTTTCAGTGTGTGAGACTTACGAGTATCAGGATGAAGCGCCGCTCAACTGCCCGATCACGGTTTTCGGTGGACTCGGCGACATTGAAGTTCCGCGCGAGGAGCTCGAACCCTGGCGAGTGCAAACCACCTCTTCCTTTTCACTGAAGATGCTTGCCGGCGATCACTTCTTTGTACACAGCGCAAAAACCGATCTAATCCGCGTCATCAATCGTGACGTGGCCTCAAACCTTTGAGGCTACGCGGTCCCATTCTTCGTAGAGCGTGCGGAGCTGCGCTTCAGTTTGTTGATATTCCTCGTTGAGCGCGATGAGGCGATCGGCGTCGCGCAGGACTTCGGGCGTCCCCATCTGTTCGGAGATTTCGTTGAGGCGTTGCTCCGCGCGAGAGACTTCTGATTCCACCAGCTCTGGCGTTCTTTCGTCCGGTTTCTTTTTCTTGATGACTTTCACGCCCGGCTTCTTCGGACCAGGCGCGGGGGCAGGCTTACGCGCGACTTTCGGAGGTTCCGACGTGACACTCGCCGGCGCAGACACGACATTGACAAGGTTCTCACTCTCCGCGGCAACTGCAATCTCGCCAGACTCTCGCACGCCGAGTTTCCAATCGTGATACTCAGTGTAATCGCCGTCGTAATGCTCGGCGCCGCCGACTCCATCCAACGCGAGTATCTGCGTGGCGACGCGATCGAGAAAGTATCTGTCGTGACTAATCGTGACGATAGTTCCTTCGTACACTGAAAGCGCCTCTTCGAGTGCTTCACGCGAAGGAATGTCGAGGTGGTTTGTGGGCTCGTCGAGCACCAACACATTCACGCGCGAGTAGATCAACTTCGCCAGCGCCAGCCGGCCTTTCTCGCCGCCCGAAAGATCCCTGACGTGTTTGTAAACGTCGTCGCCGGTGAATAAAAACTTCGCCAGGAACGAACGCAGCTCGCCGGCGGTTGCAGTTGACGGCGCAACGCGGCGCAACTCCATGATGATCTCGTTTCGGTCGTCGAGATCGTCGAGCTGCTGTGCGTAGTAGCCAATCTGAACTTTTGTTCCCCAACGCACTTCACCTGCAAGCGGTTCGAGTTTATTGAGTATCGTTCGCAGAAACG
>Ga0134123_10003147_pt1 | contig 10742 bp, 9 predicted proteins | sample KB303_FD_96460 | JGI IMG/M metagenome (GOLD analysis project Ga0134123, IMG submission 96460) | Terrestrial soil microbial communities without Nitrogen fertilizer from Kellogg Biological Station, Michigan, USA - KB3-0-3 | ecosystem: Environmental > Terrestrial > Soil > Unclassified ...
AGGCGGCGTGAAACTTCTGTGTGCGCAAGCAGGAAACTGCCGAAGGCTGCGAGGGATATAAATGAAAACGCGAGAATGGCCAGCCCTAGCGTCGCATAGAACGGATCGTTGTGAAAATGACCCATTTGCTCAAACATCTCGATCCACTCATGGGTGGCGTGGATGATGCCAAAGCCCGCCAAAGGCCGCAAAGCTCTACGCAAGCGTATATCCGCTGAGCGGCCGCCTTCCAATGCGACCAAAAGACCCATGCTGAAGAAAGCCAGGCCGTAGGCAAAATATACAAGGACTATGAACGGCAATCCCATGGATAACTCCGTCTCATCCTCCAATTCGAGTTGGCTTCGTGGAATTAAACACAGCTGCTCGTCAACTGTAGTTGACCATGTATAAATTGTACTTGTTGCGTCTAAGAATCCCCCTCGATGAATGTCACAGAATTTGCCAGAATTTGTCCTGTTTGAAATTTTACAAGTTCAGTCGCGGGCTTAGCCCGCGACTGAGCCGGACTTCATCAATCATCATCTTCTTCTTCAACCACGCCGAAGGCCCTATCGATTTTCTCCAAAACATCGGGTGTGAGCTTGGGAGCGACCTCGGCCGCCTTCACATTCTCATGCAGCTGCTCCACGCGGCTTGCGCCGGTGATGACTGCACTGACGAGGGGATTCTTCAAACACCATGCCAGTGACAGTTGTGCAAGTGAGCACCCCAATTCCCCGGCGAGCGGTTCGAGCGCCCCGACCTTTGCGAGTTTGTCCTGGTCGGTGACCTCGGACTTCAACCATTCCATATTTGTCACTGCGGCGCGGCTATCGGCTGGAATGCCCTGCTTGTATTTGCCGCTCAAAAGTCCCGAAGCCAGCGGACTAAAAGTTGTAGAGCCGTATCCATACTCTTGATAGAAGCGGACATACTCACCGGCGAAGCGCTGGCGTTCGAACAGGTTGTACACGGGTTGTTCCACCACAGGTTTATGGAGCCGGTTTTTCTCGGCAATCTCAATAGCTTGCACAATCTCTGCTGCCGACCACTCTGAGGTTCCCCAATACAGCGCCTGACCCCATTCAATGATATTATGCATTGCCCAAACCGTCTCTTCGATGGGCGTGTTCTTATCGGGGCGATGACAATACAGGATATCGACATATTCCAGTTGCAGACGTTCCAGCGAACCTCGAATGCCCTCGATGAGGCGTTTGCGATTTAACGTGTTCTTCTCATTCACCCCATCATGCAAACCCCAAAAGATTTTCGTCGTTACCAGATAGCTGCCTCTGCGCCAGCCCAGCTTTTTGAGCGCCGCGCCCATCACTTCCTCAGATTTGCCCTTTGCATACGCTTCGGCATTATCGAAGAAATTTACGCCTGCGTCATAAGCTGCAGACATGATTTCCACTGCCGCATCCACGTCCACCTGATTCTTGAACGTGATCCATGAACCTAACGCCAGCTCGCTGACGCGCAACCCCGTCCTTCCCAACTTACGATATTCCATTCCAACCTCCAGATAGATTTAATACAGCCATTATAATCTTCCCATGCGGCATATCGTTTTGACTTCAGCTTTTGGTATTTTTCTTTTGACTGCATGCGCCCCTCAAGTGCCTGGACCTGCGCCCAAGCCTGGTGAGCTCATCCCGTACCCTACCGCCACTCAAGCCTCGACGCTAACTCCCGAGGGCCTAGTGCCGTTGACCACGCCTTTGCCATCGCCGACACCTTTTACCTACACGGTGCAGACTGGCGATTCGATGAGCGTGATCGCGGAAAAATTCGGCGTCTCGCTCGATGACTTGCAAGCCGCGAACCCGGAAGTATCCTCGAATGCCATGTCGGTGGGGCAGGTGCTTAAGATTCCCAGCAATCCAGATAATCCATCGGGCGAGCCGACACCGACACCAGCGCCGTTTATTGTGCAACAGATCAAATGTTATTCCACCGTCGATAAGGGGATGTGGTGTTTTGTGTTGGCATATAACGACACACCGGATTTTATGGAGAACCTCAGCGCGCAGGTGACGCTCGTTGATTCAAGTAATGTTTTTATTGCAAGCCAAACAGCCTTATTGCCTTTGAATATTCTGCCCCCAAATTCATCTTTGCCAATGGCTGTTTTCTTTCCTCCTGATATTCCGTTTGATGCAAAGCCACAGGTGCAAATATTAACTGCGATTCAACTTCTTCCAAATGATGAGCGCTATATTGCTGTTACGGTCAACAATACGCTTGTTCAAGTGGATGTTCAAGGTCATAGTGCGCTGGTGAGTGGAATGGTGTTATCGCTGAGTCAGGCATCAGTGGCGAATCAGGTCTGGGTGGCCGCAACGGCTTACGATGATGCGGGACGCGTGGTGGGAGTCCGCCGATGGGAATCGAATGCGAGCCTGCCTGTGGGAGGCAGTCTGCCCTTTGAGTTTATGATTTCCAGTATCGGAGGCAAGATCGCTCGAGTCGAGTTTGCGGTGGAGGCGCGCCCATGACCCCCTCCGCCCTCTGGGCACCTCCCCCAAAATCCGACCCGGCTTCGTCGGATTTTGGGGGAGGAACGGCGGGGGCTACTTCCCATCCAACCACATATACCGTTCAATCGGAATATCGATCGGAGTGAGAACATAGCCTTTCACATATGGTTTGACCAGCTCGTAGTTTAAATAATGGATCGTGAAGAGCGCGGCGGCATCATCCACCAGCATTTGCTCGGCTTGCTGATACATCCCGATTCGTTTGGTCACATCGCTTTCGGTACGGGCGGCTTCGAGAATCGAATCCAGCTGTGGATTGGAATAGCCGCCGTTATTTTGATTCGCGCCGGTGTGGAATAATGCATCGGCAAAGTTTTCAGGGTCGGGGTAATCCGCACACCACCCGCCGTCAAATAACTGACCATGATTGCCGGAATAGATCTGGTCATAATAAAAATTCGGCTCGAGGTTTTCGATGGTGATGGTCACACCCAAATTCTGTTTCCACATTTGCGCGAGCGCGGCAACATCGCCGCTGACATAACTGCCCGTGCCTGCATTCGTGAACACGATGGGGGGCAGGTTGTTCGCATATTTGGATTGCTTCAATAATTCGCGTGCCTGGGCGGGATCGTATGGTAATCCCTTTAGAGCGATATTGAAACCAGGTAAGCCAGGCGGATACACGCCGATGGCGGGCAGGGCGCGGCCGGTATACACGACATCAATATATTGCTGGCGGTTGAACGCCATCGAAAATGCCTTGCGGATATTGACATCATCAAAGGGCGGTTTGGTCGTGTCAAACACAACATAACTTGTGCACAGCGATACACCCGTGCGTAATTCGTTATGCAGCGGTTCGGTGGGGTCGGTAAAGCGTTCGACAGAAGATACACCCGCGATATCCACATCGCCGGTTTCATATAATTGCTGGCTGATGCCAGAATATAGATTCACAACAATATAGGGAATGGATGGCGCGCCGAGATAGAAATCCGTATTTGCCTCGTATACGATGCGTTTGAACGAAGTCCATTCGGTCATTTTATAAGGTCCGGTGCCGTTGGGGTGGCGATACCAGTCGTCACCGCTTTCCACATTTTGCTTATCCAGAATAAAAGCCGTGGGATAGGTGAGCTTCAATAAAAAGTAGGGTTTGGGTGCATCGATCGTGATTTGAAAGGTGTGCTCGTCAATGACCTTGATGCCCGAAATATGCTCCGCCTGTCCGCCGGCATATTCATGAATGCCCGCAATATCACCGAGATAGGTGAGCGCAGTATCCGACGCGATCGCGGCGCTGGCTGATCTTTCCAATGAGTACAACACATCCTGGGCGGTGACGGCGCGGCCATCGTGGAATTTTGCGTTTTGGCGCAAATAAAATGTGTAGGTCATGCCGTCGGGGCTCACATCCCATTTTTCAGCGAGATCGGCGGTGAGATGGAGTTGGGGATCAAATGAGACCAGGCCGCTGAAGACGCGCTTATCGCCTGACCCGTGCGTGGTATGCGGATCATATTCCCGTGGATTGGTGGACTCGCCTCCTTCCAACACGAGAGCCTGATTCAGCGGAATATCCTTTTGCCAGGCTGGTGCTGAGTTTGATGCGGCGACGGAGAATACCAAAATGAAACTTAGGATGAACAAAACAAGGGAGGAGTGCTTCCGCATTTTATTGTGCGACATTGTTGCCTCCGTTGCGGTTTTGTCTACGGACAATAAAGCCCAGCACGACGACGCCGATCAGCACGAGCAAGATGCAACAAAAACCGATCAGGCAAAGAGTCAATGCGAGCGGAGGTCCGCCTCCGGTGCCCGGTTGGGTCGTGGGTTGTTCGCTCACTGAAGACGTTGGAATGGCGGTGGCAGTGATCTGAATCACCAGAGGTGCGCCTGAAACGGGAATGATCGTCGGAACATATGTTGGAGTTGGCTGTACGGTCGGTTGGGCAGAAACAGTTTCCGGCTGCGCACTGATCGATTTTCTCCATTCAGTTTCAAGCCCGTCGATGTTGAATCCATAGGTTTGAGTCAGCGCGTCATCGGTTGTTGCTCCATCGCGGAGTGCTACGAGCAGTGCCGTCATTTTGTCCTGCCCATACGTCTCGATCAGAAAATTCACGACACTATAGGACTGAGCGTATGATAGATCTGCCTTACTCGCGACTTCTGAGAATGCGCCACTGATGGAACGAATGGTGAGCAGATTATCATTCTGAATTGCCTGATCGAGCGGGCCCTGAAATTGCGGGTCGAGCGGACCTTCCGAATAAACCGCGAGACCCTCATTTAACCATTGAGGCACATAACTCAGGCAGGAAAACGTTAGGTGTCCGACCAATACGTGCGTGAGCTCGTGAATGACTGTGTTTTGGTCCCAGTTCGAATCGGACCCTGAAGTCCCCATGATGACGATATTCTCATCGGGAAAAGCCTGTCCGCCCACCCAGGAAGACTCGAAAAGGATGGCTTCCCGCAGGTCGTCATAATTTGGATAAACGTAGAGATCAATTGGCGAATCCGTCTTGAGACCTGCTTGTTTATCATTTCGACCGAGTCCTTCTGTGCCTGCGTTGAGCATTTCCTGAGCGAAGGCTTTATCTTTTTCGTACCAGTGCAAATTTAACTCCCCACTGGTGATGGTTTGCCAGTTGTGAACACTATCGAGCCAGGTGATGGTCTTTTGATTCGAGATGGATTCTTTTCCGGCTTCATCTGTATAACGCCAACGCCACCAAATCGTTGCGCCCGGGGGCAGGGATCCACTTTGACGCATATCCCAGGTCCACTCCACATCCACCGATTTAGCGGGGCTGAATTCGGGAAAGGCTTTGGCGATCACATCGCCGCAGGTTTGTTGTTCAGTTCCATACTCCAGCACCACAGAAGTAATATTGGCATTGGCGCTGATCCGGGCCTGAAAAGTGATCGTGTTTGGGAAGTCAAGGATGGGCTGGTCGCCGCTCACCTCTGCCAAAGGGGCGGCAGAAACTGTTGGAACTGCAAACAGGCTCAGGCTGAGGATGAGCGTCAGCAGTAGTTGTCGCCTTCGCATGTTGGGGTCTCCGATCGGATTTTTTAGAAATTCTGGCTCTTGATACTTTACCTTCCAGTTCCTTATCAATCAACAGATACTTGTTTGACGCATGTTTCCCTTGCAAGTATAATCTTTTTACTTCTCCCGTGCGGGAGATTTTATTGAGGTTATCATGGCGCTGCGCGGAAACTTACGCGATTTCACGATCACACAACTCTTAAACCTGATCAATCTGGCTCAAAAGACCGGCACTTTGGTTGTCGATGGTCCGAGCGAGCAGGCTTATATCTCATTTCGGGAGGGCAAACTTGCTTACGCCCGGGTGGGGCAGGAAGACGGAACTCTCGCCACGGTGCTGCATAAAGCCAATCGTTTGACCGTGAATCAATATCGCGCCATTGTCGAGCGTGCCGGAAATATCACCGACAAGGAACTGGGCCTGCTGCTGATCAATGCCGGATATCTCTCGCAGGAAGAGATCCTGGCGAACCTGCAAACGTATTTTACCGAAGTGGTTCGCCGCCTGTTTACCTGGGTGGAAGGATTTTTTCGTTTTGAAGGTGAGATGATGCCGCCGCCGGACCGTATCAATGTGCGGCTCGACCTCGAGAATATCATTATCGAAGGTTCCCGCCAGCTGCGTGAGTGGGAACAATTGCAGGATGAAATTCCCAGCCTTGAGATGGCTCTGAAATTCACGGATCGCCCGCTCAAGAACGTGAACTTAAGTGTGGAAGAATGGCGTGTGGTTTCATTTATTAATCCGAAGAATACCATGAAGCAGATCGCGCAGACGAATAAAATGAATGATATTGAAGTCCGCCGGATTGTGTATGGGTTGTTGCAGGCGGGCCTGGTTGAAATCGTCCGGCCTGAAGGAATGGTGATTCAGCAGCACCCCAGCACCTTCCCAACTCAGGATAAGGAAGAGCAGAAATCATTGGTGAACAAATTGATTGGACGTATTCGTTCCTTGTAATCAGCGCAGGCGGAAGGATTAGATATTATGCAAACAGTTAAAATGGTTGTTACGGGTCCCTTTAGCGCTGGTAAGACTGAGTTCATTCAGTCTGTCAGCGAAATTGATGTCGTTGCAACTGAACGCAAGATCTCCAATGCGGCTGAGCGTTCCGTAAAGGAAGCTACAACGGTCGCGATGGATTTTGGCCGCATCACTGTGGACGAGGACCTCGTACTTTACCTGTTCGGTACCCCCGGGCAGAAGCGGTTTGACTTCATGTGGGAGATCCTTTCCGAAGGCATGCTTGGTTTTATCGTGATGGTGGATAGCACCCGGCCCGAGACCTTCCGCGAAGCGCGTTCAATCCTGGAGACTTTCCGGGCTTATGCACCCACTCCGTATGTGGTTGCGGCAAATAAACAGGATAAGGAAGATGCCTGGGATCTTGAAGATATGCGCCATGCCCTGCGGCTGGAAAGCAAGGTCAAGTTCCTGCCATGTGTGGCGACTGATAAGGATACCGTGAAGTCCGTACTGCTTGAATTGCTTTATGGTATCCTTGCTGAAATGGATACGAAATCATAGGGGAGAAATTCTCGTTTGAGTTGATAGGAAACTGTGTCGTCAATTACCACTGATCAAGGGATCGTTCATTACGAAGTTTACGGACGCGGGCGGCCCGTTATCCTATTGCATGGCTGGCTTGGCTCCTGGGGGTTATGGCAGGAGACAATGGGTTATCTCGGCCGTTTCTACCGTACGTATGCGATGGATTTCTGGGGTTTTGGAGAATCCGGGAAGAAGCGCGAAACATACGCCGTTCAGGACTTTGTCAGCCTCGTTAATCAATTTATGGAGCAGCTGGGTATCAGCCACGCACCGCTTGTGGGTCATAGCATGGGTGGCACAGTCAGTCTTTCCGTTGCGATTCGATTCCCTGAACGAGTTAGCAAAGTTGTAGTCGTTGGTTCTCCGATCGTTGGATCATCCCTGGCACCTTTACTCAAAATTGCCGGTTACCGTCCGAGTGCGTTCGTTTTATTCAATATGATGGGACCCTTCCGCGCTTTCATGAAATATTACTACTCGCGCGTGATTTGTTCCGACCCGCGCTTCCCTGACATGATGGATCGTGACCTTTCCCGGACGACGCTCGAATCATTCCTGCTTTCGATTGCTTCGCTTCGAAGAACTGATCTGCGCCCGATGCTTGACCAGATCAAGATTCCCGCCCTCGGCATATACGGCGATCGCGATAAAGTCGTTCACCCCAAGCAGTGGCAACCCATGCAAAAGGGAATCCGCCATGCTTACATTGAACGCTTTCCCTCAGCCGGCCACTTCCCTATGTTGGAAGAACCCCAAAATTTTAGCGAACGACTCAAAGCCTTTCTGGACAAAGAGTACGAAACTCCAGCCGTTCAGGCTCAATCATCGCCGATCCCAGCTCCCTCCGTGACATTGGCACCATGACGGTTTCTGAAACCTATTATTACCCCAATCGGATGGGGAGGATCATTCTCCTTTCCATGGAAGAGGTGATGGGCAGAAATGGGGTTAATGCCATTCTAAAGCTTGCCTCGCTTGCTCCTTTGATGGAGACCTATCCCTCTGACAATACGGAGCTTGCCTTCCCGTTCGGTACGTTGAGCAGTATCACGAATATGCTCGAGCACGCCTATGGACCACATGGCGGCCGCGGTCTTGCCCTGCGAGTCGGACGCGCCTGTTTCAATTATGGCGTCCGTCAATATGGCACGCAGCTGGGCCTCACCGAAATGGCGTTCCGCTTGCTGCCACTTCCGATGAAGGTCAGCGCCGGCGCAAAAGTTTTTGCTGAATTATTTAATAACTTCACAGACCAGCGTGTCCGGATTGAGGAGGAAGATGGGAAGCTCCTCTGGCACATTGAAAGATGTCCACTCTGTTGGGAGCGTTCGTCCCCGGATCCTGTTTGCCACCTGGCGGTGGGGTTGCTGCAGGAAGCCCTATATTGGTTGAGCGGGGGCAAGGTTTTCAACGTGGAGGAGCAGACCTGTATTGCGTCCGGCGATCCCGCTTGTACGATCGTAATTGACCAAACCCCAATTTATTAAGCCTAATTCAAATCCCCAACAAATTTGTCGATGAGGCGGGCGCGAACTTGCCGCCCCTGTTTTGGCGATTTTGTGGAATAATTGTCAATTGATATGTTCAAGATCATACTTCAAGATATGCATCGGATAACGCCCTTTAATGAGCGTGCACGTGATCTGCGCATCCAGAATCATCCCTTATGGTTACACCAGCGGAACGTACTGGCTCCGTACACAACGCGGGAACGTGAAATGAAGGCCGGGGAGAGATTGCCACAAGATCGTGAGGAAATGCTGGTATATCGCGACAACCTGTTCTTTGACGAGGACTACATCCGTACGTTCATAACAGCCGCGCGCAAAAAAGGACGTGCCGTGCGGGCGGCTTTTTCGATTGAGGAGCCTGCCTTTAAAGAACATGCTCTGCCCCTTTCGTCATCTTATACGCCTGCAGGAGGCTTGTATTTGGCAGACTTGTGGTATTACCCGCGGGGGCTTGTAGCCGATGCGGAGCCCTTGATCATCAATCTGGAATCGCGTGAACTCGGTTATTACCATGTTCCCACCTATATGGCGGATCAAAGCGGTGACCTCACCTTTCAGGTGCCCCTGCGAACATTGATCGCGATCGATTCATGGGTGCACATATTTATTGCGGATGTGGTGTTCGGGCTATTTTCACGCGGTGCACGATTTGAAAAGCGCCTCGGAGAAGACCTGCCGTTCAAACTCAAGATATTGGGCAAGGCAATTTATGAAGGCTGCCAGATCCTTGAATGTTCTGAACTTGTACGAATTGGCAAGAATTGCGTCATTGATCCACATGCTATCATTCACGGTCCTACAACCATTGGCGATAATGTGACCATTAATGCCGGCGCAGTGATCGAGAATTGTATTATCGGTAATAATGTGAATATATCTCAGGATGTTCAACTCATGCTCTCGGTTGTTGGGGATGGGACCTTTCTGCCATTCAGGGCTGCCTTATTTATGACCGCAGTCATGGAAAATAGTATGATTGCTCAAAACACGTGTCTGCAAATGTGTGTCGTTGGACGGAATACCTTTATCGGCGCCGGGTCAACTTTTACAGATTACAATCTGGTCCCCGCACCCATCCGCGCGGTGGATGGGCATGGGAATCTGGGTCTCTCCAATCGGCCCGTGATCGGAAGTGCTGTCGGCCATAATTGTCGTTTGGGTTCCGGATTGATTGTATATCCCGCCCGTACAATCGAATCAGATGTGGTTTTAGCCGCTTCAAAAGATCGGCGGGTGATCGATAAAAATGTTCGATATGAGGACAGCGATCATCATAAATTCAAATCGGCTGGCTTGCATAAACGCCTGTATCCACCAAAAGACGAAACTGAACTGGAATCATGGTAGCTAGTGGATACATTTGCCTTTATCATCCATCCCATCGACCCTAAACGGGATGTGAGTCGGAAATATCCGTTTTTGGGACGCGTACTTAGCGAGAAGCAGATCGATTTCTTCTCTACGTTCTTTCCGCCGGTTTATATTTCCGAGATCGAAGGTATCACATCTCAGGCGACCGGCAAGGAGATCAAAGGCTGGTTCATTGCCTGCCCTTTTACTCCACGGCGGATGATGGAGTTGCCAGAGAACACGGTCTATCGTAAGATTATACAAACGGGTCGGATGGCTGAGCAACTGGGCGCAAATATCCTGGGTTTGGGTGCTTTCACTTCCGTGATTGGGGATGCAGGCATTACAATTGCAAATGCGCTGGATGTGCCTGTTACAACCGGTGACTCGTATACGGTCACAGTCGCTGTAGATGCCATTCGTGAAGCGGCGTGTGTGATGGATATTCCGCTAAAATCCGCCACAGCCGCCATCGTCGGTGCCACCGGCGCCATCGGGCAGGTTTGTGCGGAATTGCTGGCAGGTGACGTGGAGCGGCTCTATTTGATCGGGCGCAGGCAGGATGCGCTCGAAGAATTACGTGACAGGCTCAAGGTCCATGCAAGCTGCGAACTGATGATCAGTACAAAAATGGATGTACTGAGAGAGGCGCAGCTGATACTCACGGTGACCAGTGCCATCCATGATGTGGTGCGCCCTGAACATCTGCAGCCGGGCAGCGTGGTCTGTGATGTGGCGCGCCCCCGTGATGTTTCTGCAATGGTGGCAGCAGTGAGAGATGATATATTAGTGATTGACGGTGG
>Ga0134123_10003149_pt1 | contig 10742 bp, 7 predicted proteins | sample KB303_FD_96460 | JGI IMG/M metagenome (GOLD analysis project Ga0134123, IMG submission 96460) | Terrestrial soil microbial communities without Nitrogen fertilizer from Kellogg Biological Station, Michigan, USA - KB3-0-3 | ecosystem: Environmental > Terrestrial > Soil > Unclassified ...
CCGGGACAGCATCCCCTACAGCGAGTTCCAGACCGCGGTCGAGCAGCATCAGATCGACCCGAACACCGTCGTCAAGATCTCCGACTCCTCGATCTCGGGCACCATCACCAACCCCGACGGCACCACCCGAGACTTCACGACGTCACTGTCGTCCAACGTGTCGGTCGACCAGGCTTACACCGACTGGCTCGGCACGAACGGCGTCAAGTACCAGTTCGTCACGCCGAACCCCTGGCTGGGCCTGCTGTACAGCGTGCTCCCGCTGGTCCTGCTGATCGGCATCTCCTACTGGTTCCTCTTCCGCCGGATGGGCTCGGGAGGCGCGAACCCGCTCAACCTCGGCAAGAACAAGGTCAAGATCTATGACCGCAAGGAGATGAAGACGACCTTCTCCGACGTCGCCGGCGTCGACGAGGCCAAGGAAGAGCTCCTCGAGATCGTCGAGTTCCTGCGCAACCCGAAGAAGTACCAGCGGCTCGGCGGGCGCATCCCCAAGGGCGTGTTGCTGCTCGGACCACCCGGGTGCGGGAAGACGCTGCTCGCCCGCGCCGTCGCCGGTGAGGCGAACGTCCCCTTCTTCTTCATGAGCGGCTCGGAGTTCGTCGAGATGTTCGTCGGCCTCGGCGCCGCGCGGGTGCGCGAGCTGTTCCAGCAGGCCAAGGAGAAGGCCCCGGCGCTCGTGTTCCTCGACGAGATCGACACGATCGGCAAGGGCCGATCCGGCACGATGGGCGCCGGGTTCGGCGCGCACGACGAGCGCGAGCAGACCCTGAACCAACTGCTCGTCGAGATGGACGGCTTCGACTCGTCCAAGGGCGTGATCATCATGGCGGCGACCAACCGCCCCGACGTGCTGGACCAGGCGCTGGTCCGCCCCGGCCGGTTCGACCGGCAAGTCGTCGTCGACCGGCCCGACCTCCGCGGCCGCGAGGAGATCCTGCGCGTGCACGCGCGGGGCGTCGCCCTCGACCCGGGGGTCGACCTGCGGAACATCGCGGCGCGCACGCCGGGCTTCACCGGCGCCGACCTCGAGAACGTGGTGAACGAGGCCGCGCTGCTGGCCGCGCGCCGCGACAAGAACGCGGTGACCGAGGATGAGCTCGACGAGGCCATCGACCGCGCGTCGCTGGGGCTCGAGCGGAAGTCCCGGATCCTGTCGGAGAAGGAGAAGGAGCGCACCGCGGTCCACGAGATGGGCCACGCGCTCGTCGCCGTGGGCACCGAGGACATCGACCCGCTGCACCGTGTCTCGATCGTGCCCCGCGGCACTGCGGCGCTGGGTGTCACGTGGGTCCGGCCCACCGAGGACCGATTCATGCGCACGGAGCCCGAGCTGAAGAGCTCGATGGCCTTCGCGATGGGCGGTCGCGCCGCCGAGGAGATCTACTACGACGGCGTCGTCTCGACGGGCGCGCACAACGACCTCGAGAAGGCGACCGAAACGGCGCGCGCGATGGTCACGGTGATGGGCATGAGCGACGACGTCGGACCGATCTCGATCGGCAACGACGAGCAGCAGTGGTTCGCCGCGCCCAAGGTCTCGCAGAAGACCGCCGAGCTGATCGACGAAGAGATCCGCCGACTGCTCGAAGAGGCCCACTCGCGGGCGTACGCGATCCTCGAAGAGAAGAAGGACCTGCTCGGCCAGCTCTCGGCACTGCTGATCGCCGTCGAGACGATCGAGGGCGATGACCTGCTGGCCTACGTCAAGGGCGAGAAGCCGATCCCCGCACCGGACGCCGCCCGTCGCGAGATGGACGAGCGCTCGGCGGCGGCCGCACCGGTGGAGGCCGAGGCGCCGATCATCAAGCACACGCCGAAGCCGGCGCCCTACATCCCGCCGGCACCGCCGATGCCGGCCGACTGAATCAGCGGCCTTCCGGCATCGTCACCGGCTGGTCGTGCTGATGCTCGTGGCCATGAACATGGTCGTGGTGCTCGGGCTCACCTGAGAGCACCAGGTCCCATCGATCACGGAATCGATCGAGGAACCTATAGAAGTTGCGCTTGGACCATGAGGCGCGCTCGGACTCCGAGGCCGCCTCCCACATCCGATGCTCGTGCTTGTCGACGGGCACCGGCACGACGCTGCATCCGAACCCCGCGTCCTTCACGCGGAACGACCATTCGATATCGGCGGTGCGGTACCAGCGGTACTTCTCGTCGAACCCGCCCACGGACGCCAGCACCTCACGGCGGAACGCCATCAGGTAGCCCTCGACCGCATCGCACGGGCCGGGCTCGACGGCCTCGGCGAACTCACGCAGGTCGTGGGTCACGATGCCGAACGGACCGCAGACCCCGGCCGCGGGGTCCTTCAGCGCTGCCTCGATCGGCGAGAATACGTCACCCGTCGGCTCCACCGACCCGTCCACCGCGATCACGATCGGCGCGCGCGATCGGTTGAGCCCCGCGTTGCGCGCGGCCGCCCAGCCCGTGTCGGGCTCCAGCCAGAGGACCTCGACGTCGTCCACGTCTCCCCACCGGTCGACCGCCTGGCCGGTGACGTCGGCGACGACCAGTTGCAGACGCCGCGACCCGGCGTTCGCTCGGAAGGCTGCCACCGCACGATCGATGTCATCGAGCCATCCCTCGCAGACCCAGTGAACGGACACGTCGTAGATCGGGTCCTCGTCCAGGGCCGACGGGACATCGCGCGGCGCGACCGCACCCGTCGGGGTGTCGTCCGCGACCGGCTCGAGCGCGAACCCATCCGGCCGATCGATCACCAACCACCCGAGTGCGGCGATCCGATCGCGGAACCCGTCGGCGGCGGCGAAGTCCTTCTGTGTGCGCGCGGCCGCGCGCTCCTCCGCGAGGCGGATGACCTCCTCGGGTGCGCTCACCCGACCGTCCCCTTGCCGACCTGCATGACCCCATTCTGCCCGGTCCGCGCGTTCGCGTGGCCGGACCCGTGGCGGCGGTCAGGCGGTGGCGGCCTTGGTTGCGCTGCGCAACCGGCTCGCCATCGTCTCGAGCGTGCGCATCGCGATCCCCGGGTGCTCCGCGATCAGCCCGCGGAAGACCCATTCCGTCAGGGCGTACAGGGTGATGTCGGTCGTGGCGGTGACGGTCGCTGTCCGCGGTCCACCGTCGAGCAGCGCCATCTCGCCGAAGAACTCTCCCGCCTTCATGTGGTTCACAGTGCGCCCGCCGATGGTGACGTCGGCCTCGCCGGAATCGATCACGAACAGCCCGGCTCCCGGCTCGCCCTCGGCCGCGATCACGTGGCCCGCCTCGTGCGTGATCTCACGGACCTGCTTGGCGATCGTCTGGAGCTCCTTCTTCGAGCAGCTCTCGAAGATCGGCACCCTCGAGAGGTGCTCCACTAGCTCGGTGGTCGTTGCCACATACCCTCCCGGCCGATCGGATGGCTGATGCTAGACGGCGGCGCCGGGTGCGGTCCACTTCCGGTCTCAGGGCTGCACGACCGCGCGAGGCACGACCTCGTTCGGATCGGCGCCCGGGAGGATCACGACCGCGTTCGAGACCGGCCGCTCGCCGGTCGAGTCCGTGGGGTGATTCACAACCCCGCGGCCGGCGAGCCACATCGTCGACGACCCTCCCCCGTCGAGGTTCACCGCGTTGACGACCCCGAGGTGCCGCATCCAATGACCCAGCCGGTGCAGCGTGAAGCCCGCCGACACCGACGTCCGTCCATCGACGACCAGCATCATCACCCGTCCGTTCCGGGTGATGCCGATCGCCGTCCGGGGGTTCCTTCGGCAGATGTTCATCGAGCACGACGACCGATACACGACCCGTCCGTCGACGAGGATCATGGCATTGCCGCTCACGATATCGAGCACGCCCGGGCCGTCCGCCCTCCATGCGACCCTGACCCGCCTACCCACCGTCAAGCTCTTGATGTACGTGGCACCGAGGCCGGAGGTCTTCGCGGTGAGCACGACGCTGCCCGCCGTGACGCCCATCGCAGTGCTCGAGCTGCACGCGACGGCGTCCACCGTGTACATCCGGTGGACACCGTTCTGGTCGCGGTTCCATCGCATCCCGCTTGGCAGGGTCAGGCGCGCGGAGCATTGATTCGTAGCGGGCTTCTCTTCGGTCCCCCCGTACGGTGTGTAGCCGACCACCTGATCCGTCGCGGGGCTCTGCTCGTTCCAGCTCTTGACCTGCACCGAGGCGCCCGTGCTCTCGTCGACCGCGGAGATCCGGATGGGGTGGCGCCCCACCATGCCGCCCGTCTCGTCCTGGCGGAAGCCGAACGAGACGCCGACGCGCTTGCCGGTCTGCATCATGCGCCCATCGAGGACGTACTGGTGGGTGGGACGTCCGGGCGAGCTGTTGAGGTCTCCGTTGATGGCAGCGAGCGCGCCGGCAGCTTTCGCCATGGCGCTGGTCCTCTCATAGCCGCCGATCTTGCCGGCGGACAGCACTCCATCCAGCGTCGCTGGATAGCCGGGGCTGAAGGCGAGGAGGTACGTGTGGATGGGGATCGTGGGGTCATCGATCCGACGGTACGAGACGCCTGGCGCGAGGTTGGCCCGTGCGACGACGGTCGGGGTCGCGAGAGCTGAGACCGGACCGATGCACCAGAACGCGACCATCGCCAGCGCAGCGACTGCGCGCCTGAGACCGCGACGGTTCGCGCGAGCGAGTAGCTGCTTGGCGGAAGAGAACATGGTTGTCGTTCGATGACCCTCCTGGGGGTGGTGCCAGTCCGCTCCTCGACCCTACATGGGGACGCAATCGAGGGCGAGACCGAAGATGAACGTTCGGAGATCCCGGCCGTTCGACCCTTCTCGGAAGCGCTTGTCCGGTGGTAGGAAGAGCGGAAGTCGGGATCGAGGAGTGGACCGGTGCGTCGAGCGACGTTCGTTGCGGTGGTGGTGGTAGCTGGCCTGCTGCTCGGACCCGCAGCCGTCGCCTCGCAGGGCAGGACGGTCCGTGCGAGCGTCGCGACGGGCGGAGGCGACACGTATGCCAACAGCAACTGGCCATCTGTGTCGGCCGACGGACGGTACGTCGCGTTCTCGTCGTGGGCCTCGAACCTCGTGCCGAACGACACCAACGACCAGTCCGACATCTTCGTGCGCGACCTCACGACCGGCACCACGACCCTCGTCAGCGTCGCCTCGGATGGCACGCAAGCCAACGGGACGAGCTTCACGCCGTCGATCTCTGCGAACGGGGACGTGATCGCTTTCAGGTCCGACGCCACCAACCTCGTGGCGAACGACACGGAGGGCCACGCAGACATCTTCGTGCACATGCTGTCGAACGGGCAGACCATCCGGGTGAGCCAGCGACCGACCGGCGTCGGCGCGAACGAGGACAGTATCGAGCCGTCGATCTCGGCGAACGGGCGCGTGGTCGCGTTCAGCTCGCTGGCGTCGAACCTGGTGTCGGTCCCCGTGAACGCGACCGGCCTGTGCTGCGACATCTTCGTCCACACGATCACGACCGGGAGGAACAAGCTCGGCGATCCGATGCTCAACGGCGACGGCGCGTCCGACAGCTTCCTGCCGGTGCTGTCGTCCTCGGGCCGGTACCTCGCGTTCGGCTCCTGGGGCTGCGGGATCGCGAAGGACGTCGATTGCCTCGACGAGAGCAACGTCTACGAGCTGGACATGCACACCGGTGCGATGTCGCTCGTGAGCCGCGCGTACTCGGGGACGGTGGGTTTCGGGTGTGGCGCGAACCCGGCGATCTCGGCCGACGGCACCGTCGTCGCCTTCATCTCCGATGGGGCCAACCTGGTGCGACACGACACGAACGCCGCCTATGACGTGTTCGTACGCGACATGACGACGGGTGTGACGTCGCGCGCGAGCGTCACGTCGAAGGAGTCACAGACGAACGGCGGCCTCGGCCGCGTGACGCTGTCGGGCGACGGGCAGCTGGTGACGTTCCAATCCGACGCGTGGAACCTCGTGCCGAACGACGACAACCTCGTGCAGGACATCTTCCTGCGCGACCTGCGTCGGGGGAAGACGTTTCGGGTGAGCGTGTCCACGTCGGGCGCGGAGGCGAACGGATACAGCTCGAACGCCGCGATCTCGGCGGACGGATCGACGGTCGTGTTCGAGTCGGACGCGAGCAACCTCGTGCGCCCGGACCACAACTTCACGACCGACATCTTCGCGCGAGCCCTGGGCTGACCCGGGAAGGATCCTCAGGCTTCGAACCGACGATCCCGGGCGTGCTCGATCCTATACTCCGCTCATGAGTCTTCGCACTCATCGGTTGCTTGCGTTGGCGGCATGGGTCGGGCTCTTCCTCGTCGTGTACGCCGCGTCCCCATCGCGTGGTCTTCATCTCATCGCCTCGATGCTCGCACTCGCGCTCGTGGGGCTCGCGTTCGGTGCGAGTTGGTTCGCCGTGAGGAACTGGGTTGAGGACAAGATCCAGCCGGACGACGGCCGCCTCCGCTCGTTCAGGTGGGCGCAGATCGCGATCTGGATCGGCACGGTGCTTCTCTACGCCTGGGTCACCGTCGTCTTGGATGTGATCGATGAGGCTGGGTTCATCGGTCTCGTCACGCTGTTCTTGACGCCCATCTTGTTCGGCGTCAGGAACCTGCTGGCGCCTCGCTCGGCTCAGGCGGCCGCGTAGGCATGACCTGGGTTCCGCGTCGAACGACAAGGGGTGCCGGTCGCCCGACACCCCTCGTTGACCTGCGGTTCCGCTTCGTCGCGGGGGTAGGATTTGAACCTACGACCTCTGGGTTATGAGCCCAGCGAGCTACCGGACTGCTCCACCCCGCAATAAGAGGCTAGCGGTTCGACTTCGACAGCGACAAGGTCCGATCAGAGCAGCGCTCGGGCAACGCCTGCGGCCGCGGCGATGCCGACGACCCAGAGCACATGGACCCGGAACCGCCAGATCGCGATGAACGCCCCCACCGCGATCGCGACCGAGACCACGTCGACCGACGACAGGACCGGGACGCTCACCTCGCCCCCAAGCACGATCACGTCGCGGGTCTCGTCGAACAACGCATGCACGCCGAACACGACGGCGAGGTTCGCAATCACGCCGACCACGGCGGCCGTCACCGCGGAGAGTGCGCCGGTCAGCCGCGGATCGCGCCGAAGGACCTCCACGTAAGGAGCGCCGAGGAAGATCCAGAGGAAGCACGGCGCGAACGTCGCCCAGGTCGCGACGAGTGCTCCGAGTGCGCCCGCCATGGTCGGCGACAGCGCCCCCGGGTGCTGATATGCCGCCAGGAACCCGACGAACTCCGTCACCATGATCAACGGGCCGGGCGTGGATTCCGCGAGACCCAGCCCCGCCGCCATCTGGCCGGGAGCGAGCCATCCGAACGAGACCGCGGCTGCGTTCAGGTACGCGAGGACCGCGTACGCCCCACCGAACGTCACGAGCGCGGCCTTGGAGAAGAAGACCGCTTCCTGACTCAGCACGTCGGGCGCCCACGAGGCATTCGTGATGAGGATCAGCGGCACGATCCAAACGACGAGTCCGATCACGAGCGCTCGAACCGCGCGGCCGACGCTCGGCTGTGCGTGTGCCGGCAACGGTTCTTCAGCCGTGTCGCCCGCGGATCCCGCTGTGGACCCGAGCGCACCGGTCGCACCGATCACTCCCGCCACCACGATGATGATGGGGAACGCCACGTGGCCGATCAACAGCGCCAGGAACGCGGCAACCGCGACGGCCACCTTCCCTGGGCTCCCCAGCGCCCGCGAGGCGATGCGGATCATCGCCGCGGCAACGATCCCGACCACGGCTGCCTGCAAGCCGTCGAATACCCCTTGGATCGCCGGAACCGAGCCGTGCGCCGCGTACACCCACGACAGCGTGCCGATGAGGAAGAACGCCGGCAGGATGAACGCGACACCGGCGAGGATCCCGCCTCGGGCCTTGTGCAACAGCCAACCGATGTAGATCGCGAGCTGCTGCGCCTCAGGTCCGGGCAGGAGCGTGCAGTAGCTGAGCGCGTGCATGAACCGCGCGTCGCCGATCTACCCGCGGCGCTCGACCAACTCTTCGTGCATCACCGAGATCTGGCCCGCAGGGCCGCCGAAGTTGATGAACCCGAGCTTGATCCAGAACCAGGCCGCCTCGCCGAACGACACCTGCTGCCCGGTTCCAGATGCCGCCTCGCTCATCGCGGCCAACCCTGATGGGGCATGGCTCGACTCAGGGTGATGCGCTCGGCGACGACGAGACCGACGCCGACGAGGTCGGCGAAGGCGTCGGCGACGTCGGCGGCGTCCCCGACCCGGACGACCCCGCGGCCAGCGCCTGCGCCTGCTGGACCAGTTCCTGCGCCTTCGCGAGCTCTTCCTGATACGTCGCGAGGTCGCCGGTTCGCAAGGCGGCATCCGCGGCCTGGAAGTGCCGCAGCGCGCGGTCGAGCAGGTCTTGGATCTGCTGATCGGTCGTGCCGGACGGCGGCTGCCCGTTGCCGCCGTTGCCGCCGCCTCCGCCGGGACCGACCGTACCGCTGGTGGCGATCGCCAACGCCGACGTGAGCGACGTGCCGATCGAGACGTCGCTGCCTGTCCCGTTGACCAAGATCACCCGCTTGAGCTCGGGGATCTGCGAGCCCTGCGTCGCCTCCACGTAGACGGGCAACACGTACAGGAACGAATCGTCGATCGGGATCACGAGCAGATCGCCGAACGTCAGGGCCGACCCTTGTTGGTTCACCAGGGTCTTGAACTGTGAGAACTCCGGAGCGCTGTTGATCCGTGCATAGACCTGCTGTGGCCCCTCGACCGGGCTCGTCTCCGGCAGTTGGAACACCGTGACGTCTCCGTAGTGCGCGGGGTCGGAGGACGCGGTCATCCAGGCAACCATGTTCGGGCGGCCCGCCGGCACGAACGGCAGGACGAGCTGGAACTCTTCCGTGGAAGCCCCCGGCAACCGGATGAGTTGGTAGTAGGGCCGCATCGGGGGGAGGGCCGTGCCCGACGTCACGTCGACCGTCGGATCGGGTGAGATCTGCCAGAAGTCGCTCCGCTTGTAGAAGGCGACGGGATCGGTGACGTGGTAGTTGGCGTACTGGTAGGCCTGGACCTGCAGCAGGTTCTCCGGATAGCGGAAGTGTGCCTTCAGATCATCGGGCGCCAGGTTGAAGTCGGTGAACAGATCCGGATACGCCTGGCTCCAGACATGGATGATCGGCTCCGTGAGATCGGCGTAGTAGGTCACCGTACCGTCGTAGGCATCGACAACGACCTTGACCGAGTTGCGCATGTAGTTGAACGTGCCACCCATGAGTCCGTTCGTCGCCGCGGATCCGTTGACGGCTTGGGCGTACGGGTACTCGTCCGTCGTGGTGTATGCGTCCAGGATCCACTCCGGACGCCCGTCGACGACGGCGAGGTAGGGGTCGTAATCGAACGTGAGGAATGGCACGGCCTTCGCGGCGCGCTCCTCGATGGCGCGATAGATCATCAGCCTGCTCTGCGGCGTCACCTGGTTCGACAGCAGCAGGTTGATGTCGTGGAAGTTCCATGCGAACAAGGCTCGGCGAAAGATGTTGCCCATCGGGATGCCGCCCTGTCCGCTGTAGGGCGCGCTCCCGGGCGGTGCGCCGTCGAAGTCCAGCTCCCCGCTCGTGCCCCCGACGACGAACGGCTCCTGGGACTGTTCCCCGTAATAGATGCGCGGCTGCGCGAGCGTTGGCTCACCCGTGGGCGGCAGATCCTTGAGCGTGAGCACCGGCTGCCCTTCCGAAGTGGCGGTGTTCACCTGCGCGGCGACCGCCCCGAACCCGTGTGTGTACGTGAGGTGCTTGTTCTGCCACGTCGCTGCCTGCGCTGGGATTCCCTCCTGGTTGATCTCTCGGGCCGAGATCATGATCACCCGTGGATCGCCGTTGGGCCCGATCGGGTATCGGTCGACGTCGACATCGGGGAAGTTGTAGTACTGCCGAACCTGTTGCGTGGACTGGAAGTTCCGTAACAGGGCTGCTGGCCGCCAGAGTCGGATGTTCGACACGGTCGTCTGGTTATCCCTGATCTGGGCGGCCGTGAGGGCGCCGCCGACCGTGGGGCGCAACTGCCGGTCGATCGCATCGAGGCCGAACGCGGCGGTCGTGGCGTTCATGTTGTCCTGGATGTACTCCGACTCGAGCTGTTGCTCGTTCGGCTTCACCTTGAACTGCTGGATGAACGCGGGGTACGCGGTGCCCAGCAGGACCGAGACGATCGCGAGCAGACCGACGGCGACGATGGGCAGGCTCCACTGCTTCAGCCGGATGTTGGCGAAGAACAGGATCGCGCAGATCACCGCCACGATCGCGAGGAAGTTCAGCGCGGGGAGCTGCGCCTTCACCTCGGTGTAGCTCGCACCCTCCACGACCCCGCGCCGCGAGGTGAGCAGGTCGAACCGTCCGAGCCAGTACCCCCACGCCTTGACCAACATGATCAGACCGAGCAGCACCGACAGGTGCGCGCGTGCCGCGGGCGTCACCTTGTCGGCGAACGCAGGGGCCTGCGGCCGGATCGAGCCCCACAGCACGTGGCCGACCGCGACCAGCAACGTCACGCCGATCAGCGACGAGAACAGCCAGCCCTGCAGGAACCGGAGCCAGGGAAGGGAGAACACGTAGAACGCGGGATCGCGGTTGAACAGCGGCTCGACCGTCCCGAACGACACGCCACCGGCATTACGCCACAGCAGATACTCCTGCCAGTTGCCGCTAACCGCGAGGCCGACCAGGAACGCGAGCACGGCCGCGCCGAGGGGCAACAGCCACCGCAGGTACGGCTCGGTGACGTCGCGGACCCGCTCCAGGGGGTCGAGCG
>Ga0134123_10003150_pt1 | contig 10741 bp, 10 predicted proteins | sample KB303_FD_96460 | JGI IMG/M metagenome (GOLD analysis project Ga0134123, IMG submission 96460) | Terrestrial soil microbial communities without Nitrogen fertilizer from Kellogg Biological Station, Michigan, USA - KB3-0-3 | ecosystem: Environmental > Terrestrial > Soil > Unclassified ...
AACACGATCAGCGGCGGCGTGCTTGGCGCGGACCAGCGAATCACGCGCCAAGAGGCCCTGCGGACGGAAACGATCAACAACGCCTACCTCACGTTCGAGGAGAAGAGCAAGGGATCCATTGAGCCGGGCAAGCTCGCCGACCTCGTCGTGCTCGACGCGAACCCGCTCGACGACGTGCGCAATACGGCGAGCGTCCGCTACACCGTCGTCAACGGCCGCATCTTCGACTCCGCCACGATGAACGAGATCGGCAACCACCCGCGCACGCGCAAGCCGTTCTTCTTCCAGCTTCCGGGAGGTGAGACCTGGGGCGCCGCCGCAACCGCGGCGAGCGTCCACGACGAGGACTAGAACCAGGGTGCTGCGTGCTGAGTGCTGCGTGCTGCGTACTGCGCCATGCAACTCAGCACGCAGCACTCAGCACTTCTTACTGATGAACGTCCTCGGCATCTCGGCCTTCTACCACGACGCGGCGTGCTGTCTGCTGCGCGACGGCCGGCTGGTGGCGGCCGCGCAGGAGGAGCGCTTCTCGCGCATCAAGCACGACCCGCGGCTGCCGGTCGCCGCCTTCCGCTTCTGCCTCGAAAAGGGCGGCATCGGACCGGGCGATCTCGACGCGGTGGCTTACTACGAGTCGCCGGTGAAGAAGCTGGCGCGGCAGCTCTGGTCCGGTAGTCGCGCCCCGCTCGATCCCACGCTCCAGGAGCGCGCGATCCGCGAGCGGCTCGGCGTGGACGCGCCGCTGTTTTACTTCGATCACCATCAGAGCCACGCCGCCAGCGCGTTTTTCTTTTCGGGATTTCCACGCGCGGCGCTGCTCACCGTCGACGGCGTCGGCGAGTGGGCGACCACGACGTACGGCCTCGGCGACGGCGCCTCGCTCGAGCTCTTCGAGCAGGTCGAGTTCCCGCATTCTCTCGGCCTGTTGTACTCGACGCTCACGGCGTACCTCGGTTTCGCGGTCAACGACGGCGAGTACAAGGTCATGGGCCTCGCGCCGTACGGCACGCCGCGGTACGCGGACCGGCTGCGCAAGCTCGTGCGGTCGTCGCCGGGCGGCGGGTTCACCCTCGACATGCGCTACTTCGACTTCGCCGGCGGCTCGCGCATGGGCTCCGACGCGATGTGCGAGCTCCTCGGCGGTCCGCCGCGCCGCGCCGGCGCGGAGATCACTTGCTTTCACCAGGACGTGGCGTCCAGCCTCCAGACCGTCCTCGAGGAAATCCTGCTCGAGAAAGTGCGCTGGCTGCACGAGCGCACCGGCGCCGCGGACCTCTGCATGGCCGGCGGCGTCGCGCTCAACTGCGTCGCCAACGGACGCATCCTGCGCGAGGGACCGTTCGCGCGGCTGTTCGTGCCGCCGGCGGCCGGCGACGCGGGTGCGTGTACCGGCGCCGCGGCGCTGGCCCACGTCGCGCTCACCGGCGATGTGCCGGACAGCCTCGCGCACGCCTTCTTCGGGCCGAGCTGGTCTGCGGACGAAGTCGCCGCCATCCTCGCCGCGACCGGCCTGCCGGTCCGCGACTTCCGCGGCGCCGAGGACGCGCTCCTCGACGAAATAGCGGAGCGTCTCGTGCGCGGCGAGGTCGTCGCGTGGTTCGACGGTCCGATGGAATTCGGCCCGCGCGCGCTCGGCGCGCGCAGCCTCCTCGCCGACGCGCGCAACCCGGAGATGCGCGAGCGCCTCAACCGCATCGTCAAACGGCGCGAAGACTTCCGCCCGTTCGCGCCGAGCGTGCTGCTCGCCCACGCCGCCGAGCACTTCGAGCTCGATCACGCCTCGCCGTTCATGCTCGAGACCTGCCGCGTGCGCTCGCCGCTCGACCTCCCGGCGATCACGCACGTCGACGGCTCGGCGCGCCCGCAGACCGTCGATCCCGCCAGCGCGCCGCGCTTCGCCGCGCTGCTCGAGGCCTTCCGGAAGCGCACCGGCTGTCCCCTGCTGCTCAACACCTCGTTCAATCGCAGCGGCGAGCCGATCGTCTGCTCGCCCGAAGACGCGCTCGCCGCGATGGCGGAGCCGGGCATCGACGCGCTGGTGCTCGGGAGCTTCGTCCTGGACGGCGCCGGAGTGCCGGCCAACTGGAGTAGCCTGAGCCAGCCCGTGCAACGGAGCGTGAGCGCCACACTGCGTGAAGACCTCTACACCTTCGTCTGACCGGCAGCCGATCGCGCCGCCGCCCTGGCCGATCAGCATCTGGCAGCCGTACGAAGTCGCGGGCGAGCGCGTGTGGCGGCGCCCCGAGCCGCAACTCCTCGGCGATCACTACGCGACGAGGCGCGAGCTCCGTCCCAAGACCGCCCTGCTGCCGTTGCGCGTCGTGCTGTTCGGCGAGTCGGCCGCCGCCGGCTACCTCTACGCCCCGCACCTCACGCCCGCGCAGATCCTCGAAAGCCACCTGCGAAGCGTCGGCGGCGAAGGCACGTTCGAAGTCATAGACCTCGCCCGCACCAACGAGTGCCTCGGCCCGCTCGTCGACACCGTCGGCAGCTCCCTGCAGATCAACCCCGACATCCTGGTGATCTTCGCCGGCAACAACTGGAACCTGCTCGAAACGCCCGAGGTGTCGCCGTACGCCGCCTCACCGTCCGCGCGGCAGCGCTACGGCGCGGCGCTCCGCGAAGGCGGCCTCGGAGGGCCGGTCGATCTCGCCGCCGCGCAGCTGCGCGAAACGGTCGAAACCAGTTTCGCCGCCATCGCCCGCATCGCGAGCGCAGTCGGCATCCCTGTCATCGTCGTCGTCCCCGAGGCCAACCTCGCCGACTGGGAAACCCGCCAGCCGCCCGCATGGCTGCCCGGCGACGGCAACGCGCGGTGGCACCGCCTGTACCGCCGCGCGCTGCGCCGCCTCGAGGCGAAACGCTGGAGCGAGCTTGCCGCCACGGCGCGCGCGATGCTCCGCCTCGACGGCGGGCGCTGTTCGTCGTCCCATCGCCTGCGCGCACTGGCGGAGCTCGGGCAGGGGAGAGAAGACCGCGCGCTCGACGCCTGCCGCGCCGAGGTCGGCGCCGCCGCGTACGCGACCCTCTGCTTCCTCGGCGCGCCGCAGGCCACGACGCAGGCGCAGGACCTCGCCCGCGCCGCCGCCCGCCGCCCCGGCTTCGCCTGCGTCGACCTCCCGCAAATCTTCGCCGAGCACACCGGCTCCGCGCTCCCCGGCCGGCGCATGTTTCCCGACTACTGCCACCTGACGGTAGAGGGAATGCACGTGGCGATGGCCGCCGTCGCCGCCGAGGTGATGCGCTTCTCGGGCATGTTCGAGCGCGACGAAGACTGGCGCTCCCTCGTCGCCCGCCTCCCGCCGCCCGCCATCACCCCCGCCGCCGACGCCACCGCGAAACTCGGCGCCGCCCTGCACGGAGCGCATCGCCTGCTGCCCATCGGCCCGAAGCAGCCGATCCTCGAGCACTGGTGCCGCGAAGCCCTCGCCGCCTCACCGTCGATCGCCGATACGATGCTCGACATCGCCGCCGCCCGCCTCGCACCGCTGTCCCCCATCTTCACCGCCGCCCAGCAGCGCATCCTCGCCTCGCCGCACCCCCTCCAGCACCAGCACGGCTGGCGCTGGGATCACGTCGACGCGGACGTGCTCCGCGCGTTCCAGTCGGTTCTGTCCGAGCACGCGCCCCCCGCCGCCGCGGAGCTCGCCCGCATCCTGCGCACACCGGCGCGGCGCATCGATCTGTGGGAGCCGCTCGAGCGCTTCTATCCCGACGCCATGGCCACCACCCGCGCCACCCACCGCTCGCCCTGGCCGGAGTCGAGCTTCTGCCTGCTCGCGGACGGCACGACGGACGTCGCCGTCGAGATCACCGCGCGCCTCCCCGCCGGGCGCCGAGGGAGGGCGACCGTGCTCCTGGACGGCGCGCGCATCGGCTCGTTCGTCCTCGGCGAGCGCTGGCAACGCGTTCCCCTGCGCGTTGCCGCCCGGCCGGGTCTGAACCGGTTGACGATTGCGTGGCCGGCGTTACCGGGCGGGGAGGGTGCGCTCGATGACGCGATTGCGCGTCTGGAGCTTGGGCTCGAGGCCGATGTGCATCCGGTGTTTGGGGAGGTTTTTTCGGTTTTGACGTGATTGTGCGCGGGGTGGGTGGGTGGGGTGTAGTTGGGGGTTTGGAAGGGCATGCTGCTTAAATGGCTGTTAGACAGACCGGGCGGGAGACGCTCCGCGTTGCGCATCAGTTTCGCCTGAGTCAATTCGACTGTGAATGCACGTTCCCCGTAGCAGCGACGGCGCCACCCACCCTCCGCGCGCCGTCGCTGCTCCCACCCGGTAGACTCATGGCTCGGGACATCTCGTGGAGATACCTGCAACAGAACGCGGCCCGGCAGGAACACGATCCGAGAATGAAGCGGTAGCGGTAAACTCTCCGTGTTGCGCCGATTGCGCAGAGCATCTATGTTCGATAAAACTCATATCCTCGCTGAGATTCGCCGCACAGCAGCCGACAACGCCGGTTCTCCGCTCGGGACACAAAGGTTTGCTTCCGAAACAGGCATTGGGCGATCCGATTGGTATGGCAAGTATTGGGTCCGATGGGGTGATGCACTTCAGGAAGCCGGGTTCGCTCCAAACACGTTGCAAGAGGCCTATGATGAGTCCTTTCTGCTCGACCGACTCGCCGCTCTCGTCAAGGAGCTCGGGCACTTTCCCGTGGAGGGTGAGGTCAGACTGAAGGCTCGCAACGACCCGACGTTTCCTGCCGCCACGACGTTTTACCAAGTCGGGTCAAAACCACAGCGCGTTGCAAAGCTGGTTCAGTACGCACGTGAACATCACCACGATGATGTCGTTGCCATCTGCGAACCTCTTCTCGTGCCCGAACGACAGACAAATGTCGAGCGTCGCGACAAGTCAAGCGAGAATCAGCAGTTTGGTTTCGTTTACCTTATCAGGTTTGGTCGGTATTACAAGATCGGTCGAAGTAATGCGGTCGGTCGTCGTGAACGGGAACTTGCCATCCAACTTCCGGAGAAAACTCATCTCATTCATGTAATACGAACCGACGATCCGGCCGGAATCGAACTGTACTGGCACCGGCGATTCGAGGCAAAGCGCGGAAATGGAGAATGGTTCGAGCTCACGGCAACGGACATCGCGGCATTTAAGCGACGCAAATTCATGTAACCGGCTGGCCACTAGCTCCACGCTGAAGCTGGCGCGGCTCGTCTTCGGTCCGCCGGCCGAGCCGACGGCCGAGCCGACGCCGTTACGCTGTTCGCTCTCGGGCGGGTAGGGAATTGGCCGCCCGTGACACTCCTTCAGTATGATCGACGAACTTGTACGCGCAGAGTATGAAGCCCTCCGACAGGAGATTCTAGCCACGCAGAGGCGAGACTTTCAAGTGCTGAGCGTTGGTGCGCTCGCTATTCCCGGTGCGAATTATCTCGTTCATATTACCGGCGCGGAGCCGTTGCTGTTGGCGTTACCTGTTTTAGTCATAGTGACAGTTCTGATGCACCTTGCAAATACTCACGCCATAATTCGTATCGCTCGCTATATTAGCGACAGAATTGAGCCGCAGTCACCGATCGAAGGGTGGGAAACGTGGCTTCGAAGCACCGAAACAAACGAAGGGAGACGCAAAACGGATGACAGGCGTGCGGAGCGATATATGAGAGCCGCCATTTTTCTGTTGTTCGGTGCATACTTCGCGGGAACGACATGGTTCGCGTCCGCTTATGCGTTTGGTAGGACGGGAATCGTGGGGGCAGTTGCAACGCTGGTAGTTTACGCGATCGTTGCTGTTTTATTGTCGGCGTATGTTTGGCGAAATCTTCCATTAGCTCCCGATGGCGCTGTCCAAGCGCGAACGACAAAAAGTGATTTGGACGTACCGCCGCCGTCAACGCCCCCCGTGTGAACAGCCGGGAATCTTGGCGGCGCCTCGTCAACGGGGCAATTTCATTTCCGACGAGGAAATTGAACAACGGATAGCGCGGTGGGCTGGAGAGTAAGTGGACCACTCCCGCCTGGACCGATGTGGAGGAACAAGCGCGCTTCATCGCTCGAAGATTCGCAGCGATATACCACAGTACTCCAGCGTGAAGCTCAGGCTGCGGCGAAGTCTCTGCGGCAGTTCGCGATGCGTGGCCGGGTTGTTCCCGAACGTGAAGACGACCGATGCGAGAGCTGATCGTCGGCAACTGTTATCGGCTGATCTATAAGGTCGACGAAGTACATGTCATCGCGTTTATCAGCAGCGCGCGGGATCTGGACGCTTTCCTGAAGCGAGAGGGCCGAGAAGCCTGATCGTATCTGTTTATCGACCGGCGACGACCTTCGCGGTTGCAAATGCATACCGTTCGCTGACGGCGGATGGACCGTGCTTTGACAACGCAGCGCGCACGCTGCAAATGAGGCGCGATCGCATGCACGCGCAGGGCGATGCGTTACAACGCAAGCGACAACGCTGACAACGCAGGCGTGCGCGCTGCACCGGGAAGCGTCACCGCTGCATTTGCAGGCGCGCGCGCCTCATTTGCAGGCGATCGCCCCATCGTTTGCTTCCGGACGCGCTTCTTTTGCAGCGTGCGCGCTGCGTTCGTCACGCGCGTCGCTTCGTTTGCAGGCGATCGGCCTTGCACCGCGTGCAATCACGCTTAGCTCGAAAGCGTGCGTTCTTCCATTGCAAGCGATCACGCTTCACTCGGAAGCGTGTCGCCCTTCCGATGCGTGCGATTTTGCCAGGTCGGGAAGCGTTCGATTCTTCTTTTTCGGTTGTTTTTGGTGACTGCAACGCTCAGCGGCGCCGGATGAGCATCCGCGCGCGCGAGTAGTCGTACGTAACGATCAATTGGACAGCACTCCCTGCCCGGGGTGTGGCCACGCGCACGCGGGATGTGACCATGCGCACGCGGGATGTGGCCATGCGCACTCGCGAGTTGGCCACGCATACTCGCGAGCTGCCGCGCGAAACTCGTTTGCCGGGTTCGTCGGTGCCGAGTACTCTGCAAACGATATGCAGTCACCTGGAATGGCGGCGAGGTGAGCCCGGGGGCCTGGTCTTCGCCGACGGCGACTCTCGCCGTCCTCTTCTTGATTGGGAACATTGGCTGGTCCATGTCCGCCGCCTGTTCCCGGTCTCCGGGACCCGGGTTTCTGCTCCTCTACTGGCTGGCAGTGCAATGGGCTTTCGCGTGGTGGGTACTCGTCGACTGCCGCAGACGCGGGATCGCGACATCAGTCGATCACGGCTGGTTTGTGTCCCTCGCCTGGCCCGTAGCGATTCCATATCACCTGTTCAGGACAAGAGGTGTCCGAGGCTGCGTGGTGATCGCAGGGATGCTGGGGATGTTCGCCGCATCCTGGGGGGTGGCGCTCGTGTTGTTCTTTCTGCTCGCGCCATGACCGCAGATGAAAATGCCGAGATGGAGTGTTGCGCTGATCGTTGGGCTCAGGAAAGGGGGGCCGCGTGCCACGGCGAAAAATCATCGTGAATCTTGCGACGAGCGCGGACGGCTACGTGGCTCGATCCGATGGCGATCTCGATTGGCTGACGGAACGGCCGGCTCCAAAGGGTTTCTACGGTCTGCCGGAATTCGAACGCTCCACCGATGCCAGGATCCTCGGTCGCAAGACCTTCGACCGGAGTCTCGAGATGGGCGCGCGCTTCGGCGCGGATCCCGTGCACTATGTGTTCTCCCGGCGGCCGCCGCCTGCTTCCGTCCCCGACGGCGTCCACTTCGTCACCGAATCGATCGGCGCCTTTGCCGAACGCCTCCGTACCCAGGCCGGCAGGAACGTCTGGATGATGGGCGGAGGCGAGATCATCGGCTCCTTTCTGGACGAGGGCGCGATCGACGAGTTCATCATCACCGTGATGCCGGTTTTCATCGGGGAAGGTATTCCCCTGCTCGCGCCGAGGCATCGTGAGGTGGCGCTCCGCCTGCTCGGTGTCCAACAATTTCCGGACGGTGTCGTTCAGTTGCATTACGAAGTTGGCAATGGGACTTGAAGAAAAGCGTCCACAGCCAGCGCGCTCTGCCACGGTCCAGCGAGGACGCCAAAGACTTCCGCCAGGCAGGTATTTCGGTTACGGTGACGATGTGGCACTACCGAAGGCATACGTCGAATCCAGCGTGATCAGCTATCTCGCAGCACGCCCGAGCCGCGACATCGTGGCCACGGCACACCAGCAACTTACGCGAGAGTGGTGGGAGAATCGCCGTCGATCCTTCGATCTGTACGTCTCCGCCGAAGTGCTGAATGAGATTCGGCGAGGTGACCCTTCGGCGTCACAACTCCGGCTTCGTTACGTTGAGCCGTTATCGGTGCTGGAGACGGACGATCAAGCCCGCGCTCTCGCGGCTGAAATCATCCGAACATCGGCATTGCCAGCCAAAGCAGCAGCGGATGCCCTGCACATCGCCATCGCTACTGTCAACGGCATGGACTTCCTGCTGACGTGGAACTGCACGCATATAGCAAATGGCATCGTGCAGCGAGCAATTGGCAAATTGAGCCGAGAGACGGGATTTGAGCCGCCTACAATCGTCACGCCCGAAGAGCTCATGGAAGGTTAGGTATGTGGGAAGATCCGATCGTCGCCGAAACACGCAAGCTTCGCGAAGAAATGATGAATGAGGTCGGCAACGATCTCGACGCCCTCTTCAAGTACCTGCAGGAGGAGCAGGAGAAATATCGTGAACGGCTTGTTCGTCTCTCGGCACGAAAGCCTGTTCCTCTCGGTGCAATTCGCGAGTCCCCTGAAAAAGCCGGCTAATTCCGCGTAAGCCGTCTTCGCTACGGCTTGACCCGCAGCGCGAGCGGCATCGGCCGGTCCGGGGCGGCGGTTGTGATCGCGCGGCTGAAGCGCAGCGTCGTTCCGTCGAATGTCCAATTGCCGTCGGTGCAGCGCGACGCGGTTTCGATCGACTTCCCCTCGCGGGCGCGCAGCGCGTTCGCCGTCGCCTCGCGCTCGGCGCGGTAGCGGAACGCGCGGCGCCACACCGAGGTCAGGTCCGTCCCCAGCTCATTCGCGCGCGCGCTCATATCGCACCGGGTGGCGGTGGACAGCTCTTCGGCGATCAGGCGATCGTGTTCGACCGACTTCGCGAGCCACTTCGTCGGAAACATCCGTGCGCCGTCCTCCCAGTACGACGCCGCCGAATACTGAAACGCCTCCAGCAGCGGCTGCACGTTGTCGCGCGCCTGCAGCTCGCCGAGCCATGCCGGCGCGGGCAGCGGCAGCTTCCACGCGGCGGCGTTGATCATCCGTCCCGTCGTCAGCGCGGCCGTCTGCGCCATCAGCTGCGGATGCCCGTCCAGTGCGCGGGCGAGCTTCCACGCGGCGTGCAGGTCTTCCCACGCCGCCGGATCGCCGGCGCGCGCTTTCGCCAGCGCGTTCGCGACGAGCGCCCTCGCCACCCTCAGCTGCAGCGCGCGCATCGCCTCCGTGGCATCGTTGCCGCCGATCCCTTCGTGGCGCTCCCAGACGATCGGCTCGCGCAGCAGCAGCTCGCGGATCGCGGAGACCTCGGGGAGCGCCGGCGGCACGCCGATGGCGAGCTCGCCCCGCGCGGTCTCGCGCGCCACGAACTCGTCGACGGCTTCGTTCTTCGGCAACGCGCCGGCGAGCTTCGTCAGCTTCACCGACGCCTCGTTCGCGGGCCGCGGCGGGAACCGGCCGGCGACCGAGCCGAGAGGCCCCATCCCACCCGGCCACGCCTGTGCGCCCGAGGTGGCGACGGCGACCGGGGTCCGGAACCACGAGACGACCCAGACGAGGAGCGCGATTGCGGCCACGGCGATCAGCACTTTCTTCATCGTTCCCTCAGATTAAAGGCGCCGTCCCGGGAAAGCCATCGCGCCGGGGGTAGAATCGCGTCGTGCTCCGAGACATCGTGTGCTAGAGGAGAAGCGCGAATGACCATCACGGGTCTGATCTGGTTCCTGCTCATCGGGCTCATCGCGGGCTGGCTGGCCGGGCGGGTGATGCGAGGCGGCGGCTACGGCGTCGTCGGCGACATGATCGTCGGCGTGATCGGAGCGCTCATCGGCGGCTGGCTGTTTGGCCAGCTCGGCATTTCGGCCGGAGGACTCCTGGGCGCCATCATCACGGCCTTTGTCGGCGCGGTCATCCTGATCCTCCTGTTACGGTTGATCCGTCGAGCCTGAGTCTCGCGGCTCACCAGTACGTCGTCGTGACCGTGCAGTCGCCCAGCACCACGGCCTGACAGGCCATCCGCTCGTCCGCGGCGAAGCCGCGCTGCGCGCCGATGCGCGACTCGATCGAGGTCGGCGGGCTGAGGTTCTCCGGCCCTTCCGTCACCCGCACCCGGCAGCGGGCGCAGACGCCGACGCCGCCGCAGGACGCGCCGAGGGGGGCCGAGGCGCGGCGGGCGACGTCGAGCAGAGTCTCATTCTCCTTCGCCGCGGCTTTACGTCCGAGCGGGGAGAATGTCACGAGTTTTGACTCGGCGTTCACAGGGTTGTCGCAGCGGTAAACATAACTTTCGCGCGCGCCATGCGTCTATACCTGCATGAGAACGCAAAGCGCGGAGGTGGTTGAGATGACACGGAAGATCGACGAGACTCGCATCGCGGAAGAAATCGTGAGCGTGCTTCCCGCCGGTATCGCGCGCGCGTGCTCGGCGGATCGCACGGCGATCCGGTATACGGTGCGTGGCGAGGGCATGAAGCTGCAGACGATCGTGCTCCGGCGATCCTCGCTGCGGCGGCTGGCCGAAGATCCGGCGCGGCGGGTGAAAATCGAGTACCTGCAGCGCGATCTCCTG
>Ga0134123_10003151_pt1 | contig 10739 bp, 8 predicted proteins | sample KB303_FD_96460 | JGI IMG/M metagenome (GOLD analysis project Ga0134123, IMG submission 96460) | Terrestrial soil microbial communities without Nitrogen fertilizer from Kellogg Biological Station, Michigan, USA - KB3-0-3 | ecosystem: Environmental > Terrestrial > Soil > Unclassified ...
AGGCTGGCGGTGACAGGACCGGTGGCGTGCCCGGCGGCCGGGAGCGCTAGCGGAGCAGGGCGGTGATGTCTTTCGCGCGGGCCAGATCGCCCGGTTTGCGGCCCATCTCGTCAACGACGCCCATGCTGGCGCCGTGGTCGAGGAGGTACTGGACGACTCTCGTGCGCCCCAGTTCGGCGGCGAGGTGCAGCGCCGTCTGGCCCTGACGATCGGTCATCGTGTTGGTGCGCGCGATGCGGCCCGTGAGGCTCGTGACGTCGGTGATGCGCGCGTTCACGTCCGCTCCGGCGGCCCGCAGAATCTCCATCGTCTCGAGTGATTGCGTGACGACCGTTTCCGGTGGACCGGGGCCGAGGACCGCGGCCGCCGTGCGCGTGCCGATGCCGGCGGCGGCCATGAACGGCGTGACGCCGGAGGCGTTCGGCAGATCGACGAGCGCGCCGTGGGCGATCAGCGCGCGCACGACGTCGTTGTCGAAGGTCTGCGCGGCGCGCAGGAGCGGCGTGGCGCCCGTGGTGAGCAGATCGTCCTGGAACCGGTTGTCGCGTCCGCCGCGGCTCGGCTCCTTGAACGCGAGCTGCGCATTCGGATTCACGCCGGCGTCGAGCAGCGCGTTGATGAATTTCAGCGACTCCGGGGGGCGCCGGCCCGGACGCTGCGACGGCCCGCCCCGCATCGTCACGGCGATGTAGAGCGGCGTGCGCCCCCACCAGTCCCACGTGTGGGGATTGGCGCCCTTGTCGAGCAGATACTGCGCGACCTCGGGAGCGTTGTTGTCGAGCGCCATCATCATCGGCGTCATCCCGTCGGGATTCGGCCGATCAACGTCCGCGCCCGCGTCGACCATCGTCTTGACGCAGGCGAGACATCCGGAGCGCGCCGCGTACAGCAGCGGCGTCAATCCGCCGGTCGGGCGGTACTGCACGCGCGGCTCGGTGCTGATCTGCGACGGCCAGTCGGTGGCGCGCGCGCGAATCGACAGATCCGCGCCCTTCGAGACGAGGAACGCGACCATCTCGGGATGGTTCTCGCCCGCGGCCCACATCACGGCGGATTGATCCTTGAACTGCTCGCGGCGGTTGACGTCGGCGCCCCGCTTCACGAGAAGCTCCGCGACGGCGACGCTGCCGGTGCGCGCCGCCAGCATCAGCGCCGTCTGGCCGTCTTCGTTGGCGGCGTTGGCGTCGGCGCCGGCTTCGAGCAGCAGACCAACGAGGCTGGCGTTGGCGACGCGGACGGCTTCGTGGAGCGGGCTCGCGCCGTAGCGGTTGGCGACGTTCGCCTTCGCGCCTTTTTTCAGCAGCCGCTGCACGAGCTCCTGATCGACGCGGTACGCCGCCCACTGGAGCGGCGTCGTGCCGTCGGCCTGCGGCGTGTTGACGTCGGCGCCTTCCTCGATCAGCGCGAGCGCCGTCTTGCGGTCGCCCGCCTGGATTCTGTCGGCGAGTACAGATTGCGCGTTCGCGGTGCCCGCGAGAAGCGCGAACAACACAATTACGTTCGTAGCGTCCCGCTTCAGCCGGACGTTTGCAGGTCGTCTACACCACATTGGGATTCAGCTTGTTGTGGTGCGCCCACAACCCTTTCTGCACGTCGTAGAGGAATTTGCGCGGGTCGTTCCACGTCCGCGGCAGGCCTTTCAGGACACCCGCCTCGAGCATGTCCCCGGCGTCGTCTCCCTGGCGGACGCGGTCGACGGCGCGATCGTAGATCGTCTTCATCAGGTCACGCTCGGCCTGCAGGTCCGCGCGCGTCATCACCGGGCCGAAGCCGGGAACGATCTTCGTGTTGGCGTCGCAGAGCTTGAGGAGCTTCGCCAGCGCGTCGGCGCGGCCACCGATCCACGCGCCCGTAAAGTAGTCGAGCTCCGGATCGCGCACGGGCGAGGCAACGTCGCCGACCGCGAGCACGTTCGACGTGCGGAAGTACACGTAGATGTCGCCGCTCGTGTGCGCCTCGATCAGGTAACCGTAGTCGATGCGCTCACCGCCGGCCGTCATCGAGCCGTCCGTGCGGAACGTCTCCGTCGGGTGCGCGGCCTTCGGGCGCGGCTGGCTGTAGCGATCTTTGGACGGATTCCAGACCGGCGTGGCCATCCAGATGCGGGTATTCTCGTGCGCGATGATTGCCGCGCCGCGCTGGCGCAGCGCCTCGTTCGCGCCGGTATTCTGCAGGTGATAGTGGGTATTGAAGACTTTCGCGACACGACGCTCGCCGGCGCGCTCGGCGAAAGCCTCGCGCTCCACCGACGTGAGCGACGCGAGGAGCGCGCTGGATTGCTCCGGCGTGCCGGAGTCGACCAGGACGAAGCCGTCGGCGGTAACGAGCGCGACGACGTTCGTGCCGCCAGTCGTGACGAGCGACAGCCGCGGGTTCAACGCCGTCAGGCCCGGTTGCTGCGCGGCGGCGCGGCGCGGCCACCCGAGCCCGGCCGCCCCAGCGAATGCCCCGAGCGCTCCGGCGAGGAGTTCGCGGCGACGCATAAGTACGGGTAGTATGCGACAAAACCAAATGGTCCGGCGACCGGACGGAGGGGATATGCGGCGGGTTTCAATAACAAATGTTCTTCTGGGTGCAGGTCTCGCGCTGATTCTGGCGTCCGCCACGGGCTCGGCGCAGTGGCTCCGCTACCCGACGGACGGGCTGCCCCGCACCGCCGACGGGAAATTCAACGCCGCCGCCCCGGCGCCGAAGCTGCCGGACGGCAAGCCCGATCTGTCGGGCCTCTGGCATGCCGCGCAGGCGCGCCAGTGCACGAACGCCGCGGGCCAGCCTCAGCCGTGCGGCATCGAGCTCGGCGGCTCGCCGCTCGGCGGCAACCTCGGGCGGAATCTGCCCGGTGGATTTCTCCCGTATCAGCCGTGGGCGCGAAAGAAGATGGACGAGCGGCACGCCGTTCTGGCCATCGACGACCCGCACGTGCGGTGCCTGCCCGACAACCCGCCGCGGCACTGGACGCTGCCGCATCTCACCAAGCTCGTACACACGCCGAAGCTGCTGGTGATGATGTATGAAGTGAACGCGATGTACCGCCAGGTGTTCATCGACGGCCGGCCCTTCCCCGCCGACATGAACCCGAGCTGGAATGGCTACTCGGTCGGCCACTGGGAAGGCGAGTCCCTCGTCGTCGAGACGCGCGGCTTCCGCGACGATCTCTGGGCCGACACCTGGGGCAGCCCCATGAGCGACGCCGCGAAGATGACCGAGAAGTTCACGCGCAAGAACTTCGGCTCGATGGAGATCGAACTGACGATCGACGATCCGAAGGTCTACACGAAACCCTTCACCGTCGTATTGAACGAAGTCATCGAGCCCGACACCGAGCTCGTCGACGAGATCTGCGCGGAAGGCGAAAAAGACTACGAGCGTCTGCAGCGCTCGCGGGGGAAGTAGGCGGTCACGATGGGCGGGACAGGCAGGATGGGCAGGATGGGCTGGACGGGCAGGACGGGCAGGACGGGCAGGACGGGCAGGACGGGCAGGACGGGCAGGACGGGGGGAATGGTCGTTGCGCTGGTGGTCGCCGTGTCGGTGACGACGTTCGCGCAGTGGTTCAAGTATCCGACGGACGGAATTCCGCGAACGCGCGACGGGAAGCCGAACCTGACGGCGCCGGCGCCCCGGCTGCCCGACGGCAAGCCGGATCTCTCCGGCATCTGGCACGCCGGCAACCGCATTCCCTGCAGCAACGCGATCAACGCGTTCATCGACTGCGGCTCGGAGATCGGCGGAAGCAAGCTCACGCTCGATCTCGGGCTCGACCTGCCGGGCGGCGCCCTGCCCTATCGGCCTGAAATGGCGGCGCTGAAGAAACAGCGGGCGGCCGACGACAGCCGCGACGATCCGCACGTGCGGTGTCTGCCCGACACGATTCCGCGGATGTGGACGCTGCCGCATCTCACGAAGGCGATCCACACGCCGAAGCTGCTCGTGCTGCTCTACGAAGTGAACGCGACCTACCGGCAGATCTTCCTCGACGGCCGGCCGTTTCCGCAGGACATGAATCCCGCCTGGACCGGGTACTCCGTCGGCCGCTGGGAGGGCGACACGCTCGTCGTCGAGACGCGCGGCTTCCGCGACAACCTGTGGATCGACATGCAGGGCAGCCCGATGAGCGACGCCGCGAAGATGACCGAGCGGATCCGGCGGACCAACTTCGGCACGCTCCAGATCGCGCTGACGATCGACGATCCCAAGACGTACACGAAGCCGTTCACGGTGAATCTCGTGCAGACGCTCGAGGCCGACACGGAGCTCGTCGACGAGTTCTGCCTGGAGAACGAGAAATCGTACGATCGAATGCAACGGTCACGAGGCAAGTAACACGTGCTGATACTGATCGGCCTCCTGCTCGGGGCCGCGCAGCCGGCGACAGGAACGATTCGCGCGACCGTCACCGATCCGCAAGGGGGCACCTTCCCCGTCGCTTTCGTCCAGGCGAAGCGCGAGCCGTCGGGCCCCTCGGTCAACGGTCAGGGCGGCACGAACGGCGTCTACACCATGCAGGTGCCGCCAGGCACGTACGAGATCTCCGTCAACGTTCCCGCGATGAAGTCGTTCCGCCGCGGCGGATTTGTCGTGACGTCCGGGCAGACGCTGCAGGTCGACGTGCGCCTCGAAGACACCGTCTCGCTCCGGACGCTCGGCGAAGATCCGACCGCGATCGTCGCGACGTACTTCAATCGCCCCGAGCCGCCGAAGGGTCCCGCGCCGCGACTGGCCAACGGCAAGCCGGACCTCACGGGCGTGTGGCTCGGCGGCCCTCCGGATCTGAACCTCGATCTGCAGCCGTGGGCCGCGGCGCTGCTGAAAGAACGCACCGAGAACAACAGAAAGGACTGGCCGCCGTCGTACTGCCAGCCGGCATCGGCGGTGCCGTTCTTCACGGGCGGGTTCTTCAAACTGGTCCACCATCCGTCGACGCTGGTGTTCATCGTCGAGAACGCGACGCAGTTCACGCAGATGCCGCTGAACGACGGCCCGCAACGTCCGCACCCGCCGGGCGCCGGGCCGTTCTGGCTCGGCCACCAGGTCGGCAGATGGGACGGCGACACGCTGGTGATCGATGCGGTCGGCTTCCGCGATCGCGGCTGGCTCAACTTCGAAGGCCAGCCGCACAGCGATCAACTCCATGTGATCGAGCGTCTGCGCCGCCCCGATCTCGGCCATCTGGAGATCGAGATCACGCTCGAGGATCCGAAAGCGTTTACGAAGCAGTGGACGGGAACGATCTACGCGAGCCTGTCACCGGACATCGAGCTGCAGGAGTTCGTCTGCAGCGAGAACAACAAAGACGCTGGACACATGGTGGGCAAATAGTCCTTCGTGCTTGGTCGTTGGTGCCTGGTCCGTTCTTAGTCCGCGGTCCTAAGTCCTCGGCTACTTCGACGACTTCCGCGCCTCGTCGTCCTGATACTCAACCTTCTTGCCGGAGCGAGTTTCGACAATAGGAAGCGTCGTTCTGACAATGTCCTTGCCAAGCTCGAGGACTGCTACCTGATCTTTCCCGTCGCCGTCTTTGTATCCGACAGTCAGGTAGTGATTCCGTTTCTTGGACAACAGAGTCAACAGTCCGATTGGCCCAAGAAGAACAGTGGTCGCAGCTGCTGCCCCGACTCGTCGGCCGGCCTTCTGTCCATATTCGAGATCGATAATCTGGCTGTAGGGGATCGAGAGAGCCTGGCCGGAGAACGGCTTATCGCCTGCAACGAACACGAGCATGTCGTCGTTCTTCGTATCTAACCGGCCTTCCACGGGATTCTTTGCTTCTTTGAACATTGGCGCGGTGCCGCCAAAATACGAAGCGCCCTTCGAATCGATCGCAAGCGCCACAGCCGGCGAGACGAACGAGAGCAACAACGCGAACGCGGCGCACCGGACAACCACAGACTTTCGATTCATGCAGCCTCCATCGTTGGTGTTTGACGGCGCATCCTACGAAAAGGCCTGCGTCGATGTCACGCAGGCGCGTTTATTCGTAGAGCCAATGCGTCGACCAGAATGGCAGTTCGAGACAAACGCCAACGCTAGGACCTAGGACCAAGGACGGGCCAAGGACTAAGGACGGACCAAGGACCAAGGACGGACCAAGGACCTGGGACGGACCAAGAACGAAGAACCAAGCACGAAGGACTACTAGAGGCCGCCGATCAGTCCCGTGCTATCTCCGAAGTGATCCTGCTTCGCGTTGATCTTGTCGAGGATCGTCAGGTGCACGTTCGCGAGCGGCGTCGGCTCGCGGAGGTCGATGTGCTGGCCGCCCTTCAGCTTGCCGTTGCCTCCGCCCACGAGAATCGTCGGCAGCGGATGGCCGTTGTGCTTGTCGCTGTTGGACATGTTCGACCCGTAGAGGAACATCGAGTGATCGAGGAGGGTCCCGTCGCCGTCCTTCACCGCGGCGAGCTTCTTCACGAACGCGGCGAACCGTTCGAGATGCCACGTCTGAATCTTGATCAGCTTCTCGATGCGTCCCAGATCGTTCGCGTGATGTGAGACCGGGTGGAACGAGTCGGACACGCCGATGTGGTTGTAGGTCCGGTTCGTGCCTTCCGCGACCATGATGTACGACGCGACACGACTCAGATCCGCCTGATAGGCGAGCGCGATCAGATCGAACATCAGATCGACCTGGTCGCCGAACTGATTCAGCTCGCCAATCGGCGCCTGCGGCACGGTGATGTTCGAGAGATCCCGGCTCGACGCGATCTGCACGCGGCGTTCGATCTCGCGCAGCGTCTCGAGATAGCTGTCGAGCACGATCCGATCGCCGGCGCCGAGATCCTGTTTCAGCGCGCGCGTCCGATCGTTGATGCGATCGAGCAGGCTCTTCGTCTGGTTCGCAATGGCCGCCCGTTCCTCCGGCGTGTCGCCTTCGCCGAACAGCTGCGCGAACACCTTCCGCGGGTTGAACTCCATCGGCAGCGGCGAGTGCGCGTCGCGGAACGACAGCGTCGTGTTGTAGAAGCACGCCGAACCGCTGCAGGCGGCCGCCTGCTGCGTCGTCTCCGACGCGACTTCGAGCGAGGGCAGCGTCGTGTTCTGGCCGATGGTCTTCGCCACGACCTGGTCGAGCGTCGGCGACATGCTGGCGCTCGCCGATCCCCGCTCGGGCTTCGTGCCGCTCAGCCAGGTCGCGGGGGCGAGGCTGTGGACGCCGCCCACCATCGCGTTGTTCTGCAGGTTGCCGAACGAGGTGACGTACTTCTTGTACGGCTCGAGCGACGCGAGAATCGGGCTGAGCGTGAAGTCCGCGCCCGATCCGCGCGGCGTCCACTTGTCCATCTCGGGGCCGAACGACGTGTTGCCGAGGATCGCGCCGTGCGGCAGGTAGAAGAAGCCCATCCGCATCTTCGGCACCGCCGCCGTCTGCGCCAGCGCCGTCGCGGCCGGGATCATCGCGTCGAGCAGCGGCAGCGCCAGCGTCACGCCCGCGCCCTTCAGCACCGTCCGCCGTGAGAGATGTTTCTTCGTCAGGAACATGTTCTACTCCGCGGCCTGCCGCCGGAACGCGTCGCTCGAGACGATGCCGGAGACGATGGCCGACAGCCGGTAATCCTGCCCCGCCGCGCGCCGGACGACGGCGCGGACCTGGGGCATGTCGTACGCCTTCAGCTCGCGCCCCAGCGCGTACATCATGAGCTTTTCGGTGAACGCGCGCACGAACAAATCTCTGCCATCAAAAAGCGCCTCGCGGAGCTCGCGGGGGCCGTCCACGGCCCGGCCGTTCGGCAGCACGGTCTTCGCGTCGATCGGCGCCTTCGCCTCGGCGTCCACGTCGCGCCAGCGGCCGACGGCGTCGAAGTTCTCGAGCGCCAGGCCGATCGGGTCAATCACCCCGTGGCACTGATTGCACCCCGGCTTGGTGCGATGGCTCTCGAGCCGCGCGCGCACGGTCGTCGGCAGCTCGCCCTTTTTCGTCGAGAGATCCGTGTCGACGTCCGGCGGCGGCGGGGTCGGCGGCGTCCCCATCAGCTTCCCCATCACCCACGCGCCGCGCAGCACGGGCGACGTGCGGTCGCCGTACGACGTCCGGAGGAGGACCGCGCCTTTCCCCATCAGGCCGAAGCGCCGTGGATCGTCGAGCGTCACGCGACGGAACTGCGGGCCCGCCACCGATCGGATGCCGTAGTGCTTCGCCAGCCGGTCGTTGAGGAAGGTGTGATTGGCCGTGAGCAGATCGCCGACGCTCCTGTCCTCGAGCAGCACGCTCGCGATGAACGACTCGACCTCGGTCGCCATGTCTTTCTTCAAGGCGTCCGTGAAGCTCGGAAACAGGTTCGGATCGGGCACGACCTGATTCAGCTTGTCGAGGTCGAGCGACTTGATCGCGAAGTTGCGCACGAGGCTCGACGCGCGGCGGTCGCTCAGCATGCGCAGCGCCTGCGCCTGAAGCTGACCCGGCGGGCTCAACTTGCCGGCCGCGGCGATCGTCAGCAGCGTCTCGTCGGGTCCCTGGCTCCAGAGAAAGAACGACAGCCGCGACGCCAGCTCGAGATCGCTCAACGGCCCGGCGGACTTGATCGAGCGGAACAGGAAGTCCGGCGTGACGAGGATGGCCGAGATCATCTGCTCGACGCCGGCGTCAAACGTTTTTCCCTTCTCGAAGTACGGCATGAGCGAGTCGAGGTCCGCGTCCGTCACCGGCCGGCGGTACGCGGCCCTCGCGAGGTTCGCGGCGATGCGACGTGCACATGCCCGCTCGGCCGGATCGTCCCGCTCGGCTGAAGCCTTCGCGCTACTGGCCGAAGCCTTCGCGCTACTGGGTGAAGCCTTCGTGCTACAGACGAAAATCTTCCTGCGGCTCGGCGTGTCCGACACGCCCGGCGAGTTGTACGGCCCCATCACCGAAACGCCGCCGACGAGGCGCGGTTCCCTGTCGCCGCGGCTGAACTCGTCGCCCGGCAGGAAGCCGTCCGGCCCGCCGACGAATTCGTCCGACTCGGCGCGCGACCGCTCGACGAAGGTGACGCCGACGTCGTACGTGCCGGCCTTCATCTGCACCGGCAGGTTCGCGAACCGCTTCATCACGGCCGCGCGGCCGGGCGCGCCCTCGCGATCGACCGTCCGCAGATCGTCGTTGCCGCCGATCGCGCCCCGGAAGACCTCGCGGCCGCCGACGACGATGACCACCGTGTGGCGCGATTCGAGCACGCGCGAATACAGATCGATGCCGAGGTCGAGAATCGTGAACCGGTACTCGCCGTCGGCGGGAAAATTGTGGCGGAACTTCATGCCGCCGCGCGTCCCGAGCGGCAGGCCGTCGATGTGATCGGGCTGCTCGCCGGGCGGCAGGAGATACGTCGCGCTGGTAATCTTCGTCGGGTCGCCGACCGCGAGCCGCGCCGCCAGCCGCGCCGCCGCGACGTACTGGTCGACGAACGCCGGCGACACGCTCAACGCCGCCGCGACGTTGTCGAAGCCGTTGACTTCGATCTCCGCCGGCAGCAGTTCCTCGCCGTTCAGCTCGATGCCGAGCAGGTCGTTGACGGCGGCGCTGAACTCGGTGCGCGTGAGCCGCTGCGCGGGCACATGTCCGACCCCCGGGGCAGGCGCAGCGCCGGCGTCCAGCTTCGACTCGAGCCACGTCACGAGCGCATCGACCTCGCGCTGATCCGGTTGGCGGCTCGTCGGCGGGGGCATCAGCCGGCCGCGCAGCTTGCGCACGGCCTTTTCGAAGACCTCCGGCCGCCTGGCGATCGCGTCCGCCGTCAGGCCGTCGTAGCTCACGCCGGCGGCTTTCATCCGATCGTTATGACACGTCGCGCAGTACTGCTTGATGGTCGCTACGTGCGGGACGTCGCTCTGTTGTTGTCCGCCTCCGGCGGACGCCGGAGCAGATTGCGACGCGAGCTGCGGTGCCGCGGCGACGAGTGCGCCGATCAGGACAAATGCTGCTCTATGCATCCGGCGAGAGATATCCCCACAAACTTTCGAACGCGCGGCGCACGAACTCGTCCGGGTTGCCCATCTTCGCGTCGAACTCCTTCGTCGGATTCGCCGCGACCGCCTCGCCCGGGCTCTTCCCCCGATTCAGCAGCGTCGTCAGGCGCTCGTAGATCCTGCCGTACATGTCGTACTGCGACTTGAGATCCGCGAACGTGAGCGCCGGCCCGCGCCCGGGCACGAAACGCGTCGCGTCGTTCGAGAGCGCCAGCAGCCGCTGCAGGCCGCCGACCATGCCGCCGATCCAGCCGCCGGTCGCGTAGTCCACGACCGGCCAGCCTTCTCCGCAGATCACGTCGCCGGCCGCGATGACGTTCTGCGTCTCGAACTTGACGTAGAGATCGCCGTCGGTGTGTGCGGCGTCGGGGACGTAGCCGTACGTGATGCCCGGCTTCAGCTCGCCTGACGTGTAAAACGTCTTGTTCGGCTGCGCGACCTTTGGCAGCCGCGCGAAGCGCCGCCCGTTCCACGGCCATGTGACGTCGGTCGCGAGCCACAGGCGGGTGTTCTCCTGCGCGACGATCGTCTTCCCCGCTTTTCCGATGGTCTCGTTGAGACCCGTCTGCTCGGGATGCCAGTGCGTGTTGAAGAGTGTCTGGACGACGTTGCCGGGGCCTCCACCGGAAAGCGACGCGACCGCCTTCAGTAGCGCGCCGGATGCCGCCGCGGATGCGCCGTCGACGAGCGTCACGCCAGCCGCACTGGTGTGCGCGACGACGTTCGCTTCACCGGGAATTCGGATGACGAAGAGATCGTCGGCGAGCTTCTGCACGTCGGCGCCCTGCGCGAACACGCGC
>Ga0134123_10003152_pt1 | contig 10739 bp, 14 predicted proteins | sample KB303_FD_96460 | JGI IMG/M metagenome (GOLD analysis project Ga0134123, IMG submission 96460) | Terrestrial soil microbial communities without Nitrogen fertilizer from Kellogg Biological Station, Michigan, USA - KB3-0-3 | ecosystem: Environmental > Terrestrial > Soil > Unclassified ...
AACTCGCGCCTTGAGTCGACCAACCCGAGCTTCGAGTCGACCAACCCGAGCCTTGAGTCGACCAACCCGAGCTTCGAGTCGACCAACTCGCGCTTCGGGTTGACCAACCCGAGCCTCGGGTCGACCAACCCGAGCCTTGAGTCGACCAACTCGCGCTTCGGGTTGACCATCCGGGAGTCGGCTGACTCGGATCAGAGCGCCGTTGACTCCGGCCAGGAAGGATTTGACCGGGCAGGGGAGGGCGGCGCCCTCCTGCTCCCGGCCTTCCTTTGCTCGGCGCGGCAGCGACGCGGGGCTGCCGCGCTCCCTCCTGAGCATCTCAAAGCGCCCCGGCCGGCGGACCGCTCGCCGCTTCCCAAACCCGCGCAGGCCCGTTCGCGCTCTAGCGACGCAGACAGCGAAGAATCGCGAACAGCAGGTCTCGCGAAGCGACAGACCAACGCTCGAAGCACCGATCGACCTTCCCAAGGCCTCCCTCGGACCGCCCGGGCCGCTGTGATGCGAGGATGGAGAGGAGGATCACCCGTGCGGCCTGCGAGGTTTCCTCGAACGTGTCGTTGACCTCTTCGCGGGCCGATCGAGTCGCCTTGGATCTGTAGGCCCGGACTGCAAGGCCGAGCGCCCGAATGTTCCGGATCAAGTCTTCGAGACGAGGGAAGACGTTCGCGCCTTCAAGGTCTCGGGATTTCATTCTTCAACCACCTCCTCAAGCCCGCGCTCGATGGCGTCCGCGATCTTTCCCAGCGCGACAGCCTTGCGGCGCACAACCCGGGCGAGGGACTCCCCGTCACCGGGAATGTCGGTGGCGCTGTCGTCTCCCAGATCGGCGAGGAAGCCCTGGAGGTACCGCAGATCCGCGAGTGCGGCGCGTATCCGGGTGCGGTACCAACCTTCCGGGGGTCTGGGCATGAACCGGTCAGCTTCGCCGATCAGCGCGGCAAGAAAATGGCTGAAGAGACGTAGAACTGAATTGTGCTCCAAGACTGTGAAGTTTTCGAGAAACGTCTCGCGAAACCCGCCGAAGCTCTCCCAGAGGTCGGGGTCGACGACGGGTGGGCTTGCTACGTCGCTGGTATCTCGGCTCATGAATTCCTCCTCATCGCGGGCTCAAGGCCCGTCGCGCAGGACGAGCGGCTCGAACAGCTCTCCGGGCGCGAGCCCGATCTGCTCGCAGACGCCGAGCACATGCCCGACCCGGAGGTGAGTCCAGCCGGCGAGAATCCTCGTCAAATCGCCAGGGCTCATTCCCAATGCTGTTTCGATGCTGCGCAGCGATCGGTTACTCCGTGTGATCGCGGTCCGCAGAGCTTGGAGCACACGCGGCACCCCATCGTGAACCCTCGTCGAGGGCATCGTCTCGGGTGGTCGCACGGCATCCTCCCAGCCACCGGAGCCGGGCGGGCGGCCGAGAGGAATGCGCCGGAGCTGCGGATCCTCTTTCCGGGGATCGTTCCACTCGGCCTCCCAGTCGCGATGCCAGACCGCCGGCAGGAGGATCGAGCCTTCGTGATCGCCGGCAGCTCCGACGAGGCAGGCGGCCCTCCGCAGGGCAAGGACGCCCTGGAGCGCCGCCACGAAGGCGCGCAACGGCTCGCGGCGCGGCAAGGGCCTGCGCATGCGGGCGATCCGCTGCGCTTCCTCGCAGGTGTCACGGGAAAAGCGGAGACCGGGAACGAGAGAATGGAGAATGGACATGATGGGAAGTGGGGCGGCTTTTGAAGCGGTGAACAGCCGGGGAAAAAGCCAGTCATCGAGGTCCCCCATGAACTCCTGGGAGCCAGGCCGGCTCCGCAGCGTCTCGCGAGACACCAGAACCGCGAGACTCGCCTTGGGAAAGACCTCGACCGTGCAGCGCGGCGGCAGCTCGGCGGCCTGCGCCGCGGCGGCAATGGAAAAGATCGGGAAGCCGCGTGCCTGCAAGATTCCGAGCAGCCCTCGCGCCTGCTCGTAGCGTGGCCACGAGCGGGAGCCGGAAATCCAGGGCATGTTGGGGCCGCGCGACGAGCCCGAAAAGGCGCCGCGCGACAGGCGAACCTCGACCGTGCGGGCTTTCCAGGGTTTGCGATCGAGTGGGCGCAGCGTCATGGGGGCGGCAACGGCGGCCAGGCGCAACCGGGGGTCGGTGAGCAGAGGATCGCTTTCGAGGATCGTGGGCAACAGGTCTTTGCGCACCACGACCGCAGGGCGATGGATCCCGATCGTTGCCGGGCTCTCGTCGAGCCGGAGCACCGCCACCGCGGCGAGCGCGGCCGCATGGGGAGCGCCGGGGTCGATCCCGAGGACCAGAGACGAGTCGCTCACGATCCCTCCCGGCTGGAGCCGGTCGTCCGGCTACCCTTGCGATTCCGGGTCACGATGAGATTCTCGAAAGCGTCCAGAAAATGGCCGAACAGGCGCCGGAAGCTCGCCAGGGCCGGATCGTCGAGGTCCGGCGTCGTCGTCACCAGGACGGCGATGGGAGAGATCTCGGCTCGATGCCGCAAAAGGTGTGCGGTATAGAACAAGGTGAGGGGATCGGTGCCCAGGACCGCGAGAAGCCTCTCCAGGGATTCGAGCTTCGGAAGCTCCTTGCCGCCTTCATATTTCGAAATCTGGCTTTTTCCCATGCCGGCCTTACGGGCCAGCTCGGCCTGGGAGAGGCCGGCCGCCTCGCGCAGGTCGCGGAGAGTCCTCCCCAAATCGGCGAACATCCCGCCTCGCATCGCGTCCTCCTGCATCGAAGCTCCTCCGTTTCAAAAGAGAGGCTCGCCCTGAGGCAGAGGAAACCGGGGACGGGAGACCCCCAGAACGAGCCGATGGACTTCATTGGCAGAGCAACGGCGACTCCTCAGGAACATCCGGCCTGAGCCGGTACAGCTTCGATCAAACGGCCCAGTGCGTCGTCGTAGGCGTCCGCCTCAACCGGCGGCTGGAAGGCCGACCGGAGCAAGGCGGCGCAAAGGCCGCACCTGGTCAGGAGATGACGCACGATCACACGCCGCTCGCGCTGGCTGGCTTGACCGGCGATAAACCGGTTCATGGCATCGGGTCCCAGGCAGCTCGTCACGGTTGCTCCTCCCCGTCGCCGTGGAGAAGGCTCCGCAAGTCGGCGATCAAGGGCCTCAGGCGATCATGGAGACCACAGCGGACCACGGCGTCCAGCTCGGACAGGCCTGCGAGAGGCCCGTCGATGTCCTTTCCCCACTCCGGTACACCGAGGTCCGCGACCATGGCCTCCAGGTCGGCCCGGGCCTCGTCGAGCCGCTCGATGGTGTGGCGAAGCTGCTCTCGGGCCGCAGCCAGGATTTCTGCCGTCTCGTTCTCGTCCATGCAGAGAGGAAAGTAGATCAGCAGGGGCGAGCGCGAACCTGCGAACTTGCCGTCGTCCGGAAACACGCGGTATTGCAGGAGCGTGTCCACCCGTACCCCTTCTGCGGCAACTCTTCTTTTAGAGGTTGTCCCGTTTCGTGTTTCACGCGCACTACGAGATGGTGAGAAGCGGCAATTTCAGCGAACAAGGAGGCGGGCATGGGCAGGCGCCAACCGAAGCCGACGCCCTTGAGCGAGGCGGTCCGGCGGCTCAAGCAGGAGCTGAAGCGGGAGGACACCGAGATCGGCCTGGCTCTCGGCGTCTCGGACAAGGTCGTCAACAACAAGCTGACCGGCTGGCAGACGCTGGACCGCGAAGAGGCGGAAGCGATTCTCGAGTTCCTGGGCCTGCCGCCGGCCGGAGCGCTCGAGGTCTCGCTCTTCTACGGCTCCTGGGTCGAAGCGGCAAAGCCACCCGGGCAGCCGCTGACGCCCGAGCAGGAAGACGAGCGGAGCTGTCTGCGGGCCGCCGGCCTCCACGGCATCCACGTGGCGAAGGAGGTGCTCCCGGTGTTGGAGCGGGAGGTCAAGGCCAAACGCATCGCCCGCGACCGGAGCCGCGCCGCCGAGCGCGGACCGCTCCTCCTCAACCTCGCCACCGTCCAGGAACGCAAAAACCGCATCGAGGGCGCCGAGGACTACCAGACCTGGGCAATCGTCGAGTGGCTGGCCAATGCCAGCGTCCGAGACGCCGCCGACAAGCCGGCCCGTGCGGTGGAGCTGGCGGAGCTCGCGCTGTTCGCCGTCCGCTTCGTCCCCGGGCCGGATTGCCGGCGGGCGCGCCTGGAAGGTTGGGCGGACTTCCATCTGGCGAACGCCTTGCGTGTGAAGAACGACCACGACGGCGCCGATGCGGCCGTCGAGCGGGGTTGGGTTTCTTGGCGGGCCGGTGCGGAGGATGATTTTCTACCCTTTGAGGAAGGGCGCCTCCTCGAATTCGAAGCCTCCCTCCGCCGGGACGAGCGGCGCTTCGACGAAGCCCTGGACCTGCTCGCCCGCGCGCTCGACATCAGCCCGGAAGAAAACAAGGGGCGGATTCTTCTGATCAAGGCTGCGACCCTCGCTGTGAAGGGCGATGTCGAGGCCGCGGTCGCGGCACTGTGGCAGGCCCGGCCGTATGTCGAAAAATGCGGTGTGCCAAGAGATTTTTTGATCCTTCTCTTCAATCTCACGGACAGTGTGCTGCGCCTTGGCCGGCTGCCGGAGGCGGCCGACCTTCTTTCCGACGTCCGCGACGCGGCGATTGCTCTCGGGAACGAGTTGGACTTCCACCGCACTGTCTGGCTGCAAGCGAGGCTCGATGCCGCACTGGGAAAAATTCCGGTAGCCATCGCGGCTCTGGAGCAGGTGTTCGGGGTTTTTGTGGCGCTCGGGTTGCCCTATGACGCGGCCTTGGCGGGTCTCGATCTGGCAGCCCTCTATCTCCAGCATGGGCGTCCCCGCGATGTCGTGCCGCTGGCCTTGCAGATGGAAGAGGTCTTCCGAGCCAAGAAGGTCGACCGGGAAGCGATGGCGGCCCTTCTGCTCTTTTGCGCGGCTGCTCGCCGGGAAGAAGCCACGGCGGAGCTCGCTCGGCAGACTGCCGACGTGATTGAGAAGGCTCGGGTTGGCCAAACAATCCCCCCTCTTCCGGTTGCCGAGGAGAGGGGGGCTGGGAGGGCTGCCGACTAATGCCGGCAACCACCGTTCGGGTCGAGGATGCACCCCGCGTCGAGGTCGTCGGAAGTAGAGGCATCGCCGCACCGGCCGCTCGGGTCGAGAATGCACCCTTCCTCGCCCCACAGGGTGCTCAGCCAACTCCAAAGCTGCGCGAGAAGTTGCGGCGTGGCAGCCCTGCGGTCATCCCGCGGTTCCGCGGCGGCCCAAGGCGTGCCGAGGAAGACGGCCAGAACAACCGCTACGGCGATGCGACGACCGAGGAATCGAGCCATGGTGGGCTCCTTTCGCGACAGCCGGCTCCGGGGCGCCCTCCATGGATGTCCGGGCCGGCTTCTGCTCCCTATGGTGCCCGTTCCGGTGCTGGACCAGTCCAGACCGGAGCCGCTTGCGCCGGACATTTTCGCAGGAGGAATTGCCATGAAAAGCCTCGCCGACCCGAGAGACAGTTCCCTCGTGGCCTCACTTCTCGTGAAGGTCATCCACCGGAAGCGCGGCGGAACGCTAGAGGAGGTCGCCAGGTCTCTCGGACTTTCCGAAAAGACCCTGCGGCGGTGGGCGCGAGGCAGCCACGGAGCCAGCCCGAAGCACCTGGACTTGCTCGCCAGGGAGGCCGGCTATTCTCCGGCCCTGATCCATGGGGTCGTGCGGCTGCTCGGCCTGCTGCGGCTCGCCGAGGCCGGCCCATCTGCTGGAAGCTCCCCGGCCCCCGTCAGACCGTTTTCCGCTGCGGTCGCCGCCGCCGCCATCAGGGCTGTCGAGGAAGCCCGCGAGCTCCTGCCCGTCGAGCCGGCTCCGGAACCCTGGGAAGGAGCGGCCGAGATACCGGCGGAAGAGCTCTGGAGGCGTTTCACCAGCCGGGACCGGGCACAGCAGAAGCGGCTCGTCCGTGAATCTTCTGTCTTCCACACTCGCAGCTTTTGCGAGCGCCTGTGCGCCGAGAGCGTCGCCGTAGCTCCGGACTCTCCGGCCGAGGCCCTGGAGCTCGCCGAGCTCGCCGTGGATGTCGCCCGCAAAGTCTCGGGCTCTGCGAGCCGCCGAGCCGCCACGGAAGCGTGGGCCCGTGGTCATCTCGGCAATGCCCGCCGCGTCTTCGGTAACGATTTGGGCGGGGCAGTCGCCGAGTTCCGCCGGGTCCGGCGACTCCTGGCCACCTGTGAGCCAAACGAGCTGTCCCGCGCCGCCCAGAGCCGGCTACTCGATCTGGAAGCATCCCTGTGTCGGGATTGCGGGCGGTTTCCCGAGGCGCTTGCTCTGCTCAAGGAGGCTCTGGCGCTTGGGCCTGAGGAAACGCAGGGGCGGATTCTGCTCAATAAGGCAGCCACTCTCGTGCTGAAGGGCGACCATGAGTTGGCTTTGGCCGCTCTGGCCGAAGCCCGGCCATGGGTGGAAGCGCACGGTTCCTTGCGCGATCTATGCGTCCTGCACTTCAACGCCGCATCGGCCCACTGTAATCTGAAGAATGCGGAGAAGGCGGCGGCCCTGCTGCCCGAGATCCAGACTCTGACAGCGCAACTGAACAAGGCCCACGACTGCCTGCGGTTCCGCTGGCTGGAAGCGAGAGTCGCCGCCGGCCTGGGGCGGACGGAGGAGGCGATCGCCGGCATCAGCCGGGTGTGTGAGGAGTTCCTCCACACCGACCCGCCGCTCCCCTACGACGCCGCCCTGGCGGGGCTGGACCTGGCGCAATACTGGCTGAAGGAGGGGAACACCGCGGCGGTGCAGCGGCTCGCGGTGCCGCTGGAGCGGATCTTCCGGGCCAAGGGCATCCGCCGCGAGGCCCTCGCCTCGCTCCGCCTCTTCTGCGACGCCGCCCGCCGCGAAGCCGCTACTGTGGAGCTGGTACAGAAGGCCAAGGCGGAGGTGGAGCGGGCGGGGCGGGGGTAGAAGGCACGATTTCAGCTACGGGCGGGAGGCCGTGCCTGGCTCTCGTCAGGTTGCCACTGACGCCCGTCGCCTGAGTCACCCGCCCGGCCGCCCCGCCCGCGGGCCGAGGAGCCCCGCCCGGAAGCCGGCCCCCCTGGCCCGAGAGCCAGGCCAACCCGCCCGAGTGGCGGATGGGCCCGCCCGCGGGCCGGAGAACACGGCCGAGGCCAGGCCCAACCTGCCCGAGTGCCTGGTCAACCCGCCCGGGACTCGGCTGACCCTGCCCGAGGGCCGGACGGACCGGCCCGAAAGCCGAGCCAACCCGCCCGCGGGCCGGATCGACCGGGCCTCGGGCCGACCGGCTCGGAGGCCTGCCCGGGCGTCCCGCCCGCGGGCCAGGTCGCCCCGCGCCCGGGCCAGATCATCCGGCACTCGGGCGGGGTCCTGCGGCCCTTGGGCCAGGTCGTCCGGCCCTCGGGCCGGCTGGCTCGGGAGGCCACCGGGTCCTCCCGCCCGTGGGCCAGAACGACCGGCCCACGAGACAGGTCATCCGGCACTCGGGCCGGCTCAGTCACCACTCGGGCGGAGTCGGCCGGCCCACGTGCGGGATCGCACGGCTCGCGGGCGGGATGGCTCAGTCGCTGGCCGGGACTCCCTCGCCCCCGGCCCGCTCCAGTTGGACGACGCGGGCTCAAAAGGGCTGGAGGAATGAGCGAGCTGAGCTCCCAGGTTGCGGGCACGGCGACGGTCTTCGGGCGCGACCCGGAGTGGGTGCTCTCGTTGGACCGCGAGGGGCGCCGCCGGCGCCCCTGACCGGGGGGCCCAGAATACGTCGCCGTACTTACGGTGGGAAGGACTTAGCGCGTTTTTAAGGGAGGAGGAGGCCGGCGAAATCTTTTACATCTCCCTTACATCTCCACGAGCGGACAGACGGCCTCCCGCCCACCGGGCTCGTTGTATCCTCCCTCCGTGCAGGCTGACGGAGGGAGGTCCATGTACAAGCTGGTCCTGTTGCGTCATGGCGAAAGTACCTGGAATTTGGCGAACCGTTTCACGGGTTGGACCGACGTGGACCTCTCGCCCAAGGGGATCGAGGAGGCTCATGAGGCGGCGCGCCTCCTCCGCGAGGGGGGTTTCACCTTCGACGTGGCGTACACGTCGCTCCTCAAACGCGCCATCCGGACGCTGTGGATCGTGATGGACGACATGGACCTGATGTGGCTTCCGGTCCACCGGAGCTGGTGGCTCAACGAGCGGCACTACGGGGCACTCCAGGGGCTCGACAAGGCCGAGACGACGGCGAAGTACGGCGAGCAACAGGTCAAGATCTGGCGGCGCAGCTACGACATTCCGCCGCCGCCCCTGACGCCCGACGACCCGCGCCATCCCGGACACGACCGCCGCTACGCCGGCCTCAGGGCGGAGGAGCTGCCGCTCGCCGAGTCGCTCAAGGACACGGTGGCGCGCTTCCTCCCCTACTGGCACGAGACGATCGTTCCTGCGATCCGCTCCGGCCGGCGGGTCCTGATCGCGGCCCACGGCAACAGCCTGAGGGCTCTGATCAAGCACCTGGACGGCGTCTCGGACGAGGCGATCGTGGAGCTGAACGTGCCGACGGGCATCCCCCTGGTCTACGAGCTCGATGAGGATCTTCGGCCTCTCCGCAGCGAGTACCTCGGCGACCCCGAGGCGGCGCGGAAGGCGGCAGAGGCGGTGGCGAAGCAGGCACAGGCCCGGTAGCCCGCCGCTTCGTCACCCCCCCGTCACGCAACTTTTGGCAATGTGGTCCGTATTGAATCCCCCTTCCCCGTGGGGAAGGGGCCAGGGGATGGGGCACGGGATCAATTGGTTCCCTCTCTTTGATGGGACATCCGGGGAGACAGTCGACGATGGGTAGACAGTGGTGCTGCGGATTGTTGTGCGGATTCCTGCTGGTCGCGGGCCTCGCCCTGGCCGCGTGTGGCGGGGAGGATCGCGAGGCGGCCGCGGCGGGCCAGCGTGGTGGCCGCGGCGGTCCCGGAGGATCTGCGGGCGCGCCGGGTCCCGAGAGCCTGCCGGTGCGCCAGGTGCGCGTGGCCCATGCCACGACCGAGACGCTGGCCCGCACGGTGCCGGTCTCCGGCACCCTGGCGGCCGATGAGCGGGCGCAGCTCGGCGTCAAGGTCGCCGGGCGGCTGGCCTCGATCAGCGTGGACCTGGGAGACCGGGTCGGGCGCGGCCAGGTGATCGCCAGCCTGGTGCCCACGGACTTCCAGCTCCGGGTCTCGCAGGCCCAGAACCTGCTGGATCAGGCGCGGGCCAGCCTCGGCCTTCCTCCAGGCGCACCGAATGCCGTGGTCGCCCCGGAGAGCACCTCGGTCGTCAAGCAGGCGGCGGCGACCCTCACCCAGGCGCGCCTGACGCGCGAGCGCATGACCAGCCTCTTCGAGCAGCAGCTCATCCCGAAGCAGGACCTCGACACCGCCGAGGCCAACTATGGAGTGGCCGAGGCGCGCTACCAGCAGGCGATCGAGGACGCGCGCGGTCGCCAGGCCGTGCTCGGACAACGGATGTCGGAGCTGGAGATCGCCCGCCAGCAGCTCGCGGACTCCGCGCTCAAGGCTCCTTTCGACGGCATGATCCAGGAGCGTCTGGTCAGCCCGGGCGACTACGTGGCCGCCGGCGCTCCGGTGGTGGTGCTGGTGCGGGTCCATCCGCTGCGCCTGCGCCTGGCCGTTCCGGAGCGCGAGTCCGCCAGTGTCAGGACCGGGCAGGAGGTGCGGGTGACGGTCGAGGGCGATCCAACAGTCCACGCCGGACGGGTGGCGCGGATCAGCCCGGCGATCAGCGAGGACAACCGCACGCTGCAGATCGAGGCGGAGGTGCCGAACCCGGACGCCAGCCTGCGCCCGGGCTCCTTCGCGCGGGCCGAGATCGTGACGCGGTCCTCCGAGCCGGCCGTGGTGGTGCCCGCCGCCGCCATTGTGCGCTTCGCCGGCCTCGAGAAGGTGATGGGCGTCGAGGACGGCAAGGCCGTCGAGAAGCGGGTCCGCACCGGCCGCCACGCCGGCGACCGCGTCGAGATCGTGGACGGCGTCGCCGCCGGAGATCCCGTGGTCCTGAACCCCGGGAACCTGGTCGGCGGCCAGCCGGTGAAGGTGGCTCCGTAGAAACGGCCTAGAGGGATCGATCGCATCATGCAGAAGCTCGCCGAAATCTGTATCCGCCGGCCGGTCTTTGCGGCCATGATCATCCTCGCGCTGGTCGTGGTCGGCGCGGCCAGCTACGGCCGCCTGGGCGTCGACCGCTTCCCGTCGGTCGACCTGCCGACGGTCTCGGTCCGCACGAACCTGCCGGGCGCCTCTCCCGAAGAGATCGAAAACCAGGTCTCCCAGCCCATCGAGGAGGCGGTCAACACGGTCGAAGGGATCCAGGAGCTGCGCTCGGTCTCCTAGGCCGGCACCTCCTTCGTCATTGCGACCTTCGACCTCTCCCGCGACATCGACACCGCGGCCCAGGACGTCCGCGACCGGGTCTCCGCCATCGTGCGCCAACTCCCGGAAGACGTGCTGCCGCCGGTCATCGCCAAGTTCAACAACGACAGCTCGCCGGTCCTGACCATCGCCCTGTCGGGCAACCGCCCACTCAAGGAGCTCACCGAGATCGCCGACAAGATCGTCAAGGTGCAGCTCGAGCGCTCGGCCGGCGTGGGCGAGGTGCAGGTGGTGGGCGGTCTGGAGCGCGCCATCAACGTCTGGGTCGACCCCGACCGCCTGGCCGCCTACCAGATCCCGATCACCGCCGTGCGCGACGCCCTGGTGCGCCAGAACACCGATGCGCCGGGCGGCAACGTCACCGGCACCGCGCATCGGTGTTCTGGCGCACCAGGG
>Ga0134123_10003153_pt1 | contig 10738 bp, 8 predicted proteins | sample KB303_FD_96460 | JGI IMG/M metagenome (GOLD analysis project Ga0134123, IMG submission 96460) | Terrestrial soil microbial communities without Nitrogen fertilizer from Kellogg Biological Station, Michigan, USA - KB3-0-3 | ecosystem: Environmental > Terrestrial > Soil > Unclassified ...
GCTCACCTTCATGACCGCTTCCAACGTTTCCGCCGGCGCGGCGACCTCGCCGCGCCACCGCTCCGCGCCCGTCCGCCAATCTTTGCCTGCACGCGAAGTGTGCTTCGTCAAGTACTACCAGAAGGGCTCGACCGACATAGCCGCCGACCAGATGGCGGTGGCGCTGCGCCGCAGCGGCATCGCCTCGCGCTCGATCTTCGCCAGCGAGCTGCCCGGCGTGCGCGACGCCATCCTCGTCTTCGTCAAGCGCATCGACTTGAAGGACCTCTGGCGCGCCAAGCGCGCCGCCAACCCCATCGTCCTCGACGTCCAGGACACCGTCGTCTTCAAGCGCGGCATCCGCTACGCCGCGGCCTGGGACGGCATGATCTTCCGCAGCCGCCGCGCGCTCGAGGACTTCGGCCGCGGCCCCGGCGCGGTGCTCATCCCGCAGCATTGGGACCAGCGCTACCGCCCCCGCACCGTGCCCGACGACCGCCTGCGCCTGGGCTTCCTCGGCGACCCGCGCTCGCTGCCGTTCGACGAGCCCATCCCGGAGCTCACCGCGGTCTTCGACGACTGGTTCGGCCGCGCCGTCGAGTTCAACGCCCACCTCTCGGTGCGCGGCACGCGGCGCGAGCTGCTCTACAAGCCCAACAACAAGGTATCGACCGCGGCGGCCTGCAACGCCGTGCTGCTCACCAGCCGCGACGAGTCGGCCCGCGACCACCTCGGCGACGACTACCCCTTCTACACCGACCCCGACCGCGAGGCCGTGCTCGCCGCCATCGCCGTGCTCGAGCGCCGCGTCGGCGGCCACGAGTGGCGGCGGGCGCTCGAGCAGCTGGCCGCCATCCGCGAGGCGACCTCGCTCGTGCGCACCACCGACCTGTACCTCGACTACCTCTCGCGCTTCGGTCCGCTGCGCGAGCTCGCCGGCGAAGAGACCGGCGCGGCGTCGGCCGCGGCCCCACCCTAGGCTCGCATGCGAGTCGCCTACTTCGTGCAGACGCACCGCCAGCCCGAGCAGGCGTTGCGCCTGCTGACAAGGCTGCGCGAGGGCAGCCAGGATGCGGCGCTCGTGGTGGGCCACTGCCCGACCGCGCCGCCGCTCGACGCCGAACGCCTGGCGGCTCTCGACGTCCTCCACTTCCGCCACGCCCGGCAAGGCCAGCGCGGCTACTGGAGCCTGCTCGAGCCTTACTTCACGGCAGCCGAGCTGCTCGCCGAGCGCGGCGAGGAGTACGACTGGCTGGTGTACCTGTCAGGCGCCGACTACCCGCTGCAGCCGCTGGCGAAGACCGAGGCCGAGCTCGCGACCAGCGAGTGCGACGGCTACCTGACCTACTTCCCCATCGACCAGCCCTTCGAGGACGGCCGGCGGAAGCAGGGCAAGGTGCGCTACGGCTACGAGTACGTAGACTGGCCGCGCTCGCCCCGGCTGCTGCGCGTGCTGCGGAAGCTCAACGGCGTGCAGACTTGGTTCCAGGTGCACCTCACGTACGGGCCGCGGTTCGGGAGGCGGCGGCGCGAGGTCCCCGCGCTGCGCGGAAGGACCGTGTACCGCGGCTCGCAGTGGACCACGCTGCGGCGCGCGGCCGTCGAGAAGGTGCTCACGGCCTATCGCGGCGAGCCCGAGCTGGTGCGCTACTTCGAGGGCACCGTCTGCCCCGACGAGGCGTTCGTGCAGACGGTGCTGCTGGGCGGCGAGCGTGGGGGCGAGAGCGGGCTGCGCCTGTGCAACGACCACCGGCGCTGCGTCGCTCCGATCGTAGGCAAGACGGGCCACCCGAGCGTGTGGCGGCTGGCCGACGGCCCGGCGCTGGTGGCGAGCGGCTGCCACTTCGGGCGCAAGGTGGATCCCGAGGTCGACGCGGCGCTGCTCGACTACCTCGACGAGCGCCTCAGCGTGCCGGCCTGAGTCCCAGCAGGCAGACGGCGGGGAGCGGCCGCATTCGCCGCCGCGCCACGTCGAGCACTTCGAAGCCGGCCTCGGCGAGCAGCGCGAGCGCCTCGCGGGTCGCCGTCCTCGCCTCGGCCTCGTCGTGCGCCCACCGCGCCTGCGTGGTGAGCGCCAGCCGCCCGCCCGGTTGAAGCACGCGCGCCACCTCGGCGAGGCCCGCGCTTTGGTTGGGCCATTCGAAGAACGTGTTGACGCTCCACGCGTGCGTGAAGGTGCCGTCGAGCCACGGCAGCGCCTCCACCGTGCCGCGGCGCAGCTCCACCCGCCCGCGTCGCACCGCCTGGCGATTTCGCCAACGCGCCCGCCTCATCATCATCGACGAGGGATCGACCCCCGCCACGAGACCCCGGCGCGCCCGCGCCGCCGCGAGGCGCACCCCGACACCTGGGCCGAAGCCGATCTCGACGATGCGGCTCTCAGCGCCGACGTCGAGCAGCGACAGCGTCCAGGCGTTGACCTCGCGGTTCTGCCACGCCAGCACCTCGCCGGCGAGCAGGCCCACCAACCCGCGCGGCCGCGCCAGCTGGCGCCGGAGGGCCATGCGCCTACCGGCGGAAGCGGCTCACGCTTCCGGCGCCGCGGAAGAGGCGGCCTTGTTCTTGTCGTCCCAGAGCATCGGCTCCCAGAGCTCCACCTTGTTGCCGTCGGGGTCCATGATCCAGGCGAACTTCCCGTTCTCGGCCGACTCCGGGCCGCCGACGATCTCCACGCCGCGCGCGCGCAACTGCACGATCAGCGCGTCGAGGTCGTCGACGCGGTAATTGATCATGAAGGAGGAGTCGCTGGGGCTGAACCACTTGCTGTCGCTCGCGGCCAAGCTCCACACGGTGAGGCCCTGATCCTCCGCCTTGTCCTCGGGCCACCTGAGGATGGCGCCGCCCCAGTCCTCCAGCTTCATCCCCAAGTGCTTCTGGTACCAAGCTGCCAGGGCTTTGCTGTCGCCCTTGCTCTTGAAGAAGACGCCGCCGATCCCGGTAACCCTCGCCATTGCTGCCTCCTCCTCGTCGTCGACGCTGCGGGCTCGAGACTGTCCCGCCTCTGAGGCCACCCTATCGCGAGTGCTGGCGATCCTCCCTGCATGCGCTGGCATAACCGAGCCGCCCTGGCTCACTCAATCTCGATCCGAGAAGTCGGCACAGATTGAACCGATTCAACGGACCGACTCAAGAGACTCTAGCGAGCGTGAGAGTCGCCCAATGTTTCTTGCCTCAAGTTCGCACTCCGGTCCCAAGGGCGCAGATGGTAGACGAGGCTGCGCCGCAATTCGAAGTCATCGAAATCGATGAACCCGGAGTTGGCCGGATTCACTGGATCTAGCTTTCCGAGCCGGATGTAATCAATAAACTTCCTGGAATTATGAAGCGGCTCCGTCGCTGTTATCAAGCTGCCATTCCTCCAGACTCCTGCGACACCCGCTCTTTGGCCAACAGCATTGCGCCAACTGACCGAGACTTCACTCCATCCCATGCCAAAGGGAACCTTAGCAGTCCTAGCTAATGAGCCGTCATCGTTGGCCACTTCGAGATAAACTGCCGGGCCTCGGGTGGATCTGGTCAGCGCGAGGTGCATCACCGTTCGACGCTCTTGGTCGTAAGCTCCAAGAATGGATAAATTAGCAGCATCGGCCAGAACCAGGTGATCGGCATTGAATCGGAAACTCACCAGCACCAGCGATTCGTGGTCGGGGCTGTCCGTCTCGACCCACGCGGGCGTAGGAGATGAAATATCTACACGCAGGCCATATTTCCCGCTCGCCGCCGCGCTACGGGCAACTCGAAGGACGCTCGACGCAGCCTCCAAGTTGCCTTTATAAAGAGCGGCAAGCGCATTGTCACGGGCAACTCGTTGATCGACCGTGGCAGGTCGGATCGACTTTAGTTCGGATTCGAGTCCGTAGTACAGCCTAACTAGCTCATCAAGGCGAACGTCCCTCTCTCCCCTTGGCGCATCCGAGAGGGTGTGGGCGAGACGCGCGGCGGCGACCGAATTAACTCCACGCTCTTCAGCAAATGAGCGGTACTTCCTCTCCTGGACTATGACAGAATAATACTGCAAACCTCCGGCTCCTACGGTGAATACCAATGGATACAGCAAGAGCAGTGGCAGGCGCCGATGTCGCGAGCAAAAGAAACGCCCCGATCTTGGCCGTGGGCAGCGCGCCAGTGTGCGGGTTCGGGCGAGGCAGGTGAGTGGTTTCATCTTTGGTCGCGTTTCAATGCAGAACTGTCCGTTCCCTAACGGGACTTGAGCTCAGCTAAGGCCCGGCGGCACCGCCCCCTGAATGCGGCGACGGCACACCAGCTGCGGCCAGCCACCGGCTCAGCAGCGTCCTTTCGATGATTCCGAACAGAGTACAACGTGGAAATACGGCCACCTTGGCCAGGAGCTTGTTGGACAGACGCTATACCTAGACGGACGCGATAGAGCGGTTTCCCCACCCGCCATGCAAATCCATGACGCCGACGCGCAGGAAGGACTTCCGCCACTCGGGGGGCCGGGAACCCTCGGCTACCGATGTCACCAGCCCTGTCGCTGCCGCAGCGCGGTGACGTGCGCCACGTGGTGCCGGGAATGCCAGGCGTACATGCCCAGCATCGCCCGCAGCGGCATGTCGCCCATCTCGGGGTGCACGTAAGGGCGATCGAGCTCCGTCTCTCCGAGCACCCGCAGCAGCAGCACCCAGCGCTCGTGCAGCGCCTCGAGCAGCCGTAGGGACACCTCTACCGGCGCGATGCGCGCCTCCGGCAGCTCGGCCCAGAGCTTCTCTTCGTAGGTCTTGATCGCCGGCCGCTCCTCGGTGAGGGCGAGCTTGCAGCGGACGTAGGCGTTCAAGTGGCTGTCGGCGACGTGGTGCACGAGCTGGCGCACGGTCCAGCCTCCCGGGCGGTACGGCGTGTCGAGTTGCGCGTCGTCGAGCCCGGCGACGGCCGCGCGCAGCCGCGCCGGCATCGCCTCGATCGTCTCGATGGCCGCGATCACCGCCGCCGCATCCGCCGCCGGCTGCCGATCCCACTTCCCCACTGGATAGCGCAAGTCCTCGGCGGGCGGCGTGGCGACGATGGTTTCGCTCATGGCGGCGAGGTTACACCCGGCAGCGCCACGTCCGGGGCGGGGCCGGCGTGCCCTCCGAGCTGGTCGCGGTACTGGAGCAGGTAGAGGCGGTAGTAGATGCCGCGGCGGGCGAGCAGCTCCTGGTGGGTGCCGTGCTCGCGCAACACGCCCTTGTGCATGACGAGGATGCGGTCGCAGCGCTGTACGGTCGACAGGCGATGGGCGATCACCAGGCTCGTCCGCCCCACGAGCAGCCGGTCGAGCGCCTCCTGGATGCGCTGCTCGGTCTCGGTGTCGACCGACGAGGTCGCCTCGTCGAGGATGAGGATCGCCGGATCGAACGCCAGGGCACGGGCGAAGGAGACGAGCTGCTTCTGCCCCACCGAGAGGCCGGCGCCGCGCTCCTGCACCGCCGTGTCGAAGCCCTGCGGCAGGCGCTCGATGAAGTCGAGAGCGCGCGCCTCGCGCGCCGCCCAGCGCAGGCGCTCGCGGCTGATCGCCGGGTCGCCGAGTGTCACGTTGTCGGCCAGGTTGCCGGCGAAGAGGAAGACGTCCTGCAGCACCATGGCGATGCTGCGCCGCAGCGTGCCGAGGTCCCACTGGCGCACGTCGACGCCGTCGACGCGCACACTGCCGGCCTGCGGGTCGTAGAAGCGCAGCAACAGGCTCGCGAGGGTGCTCTTGCCGGCGCCGGTGTGGCCCACCACCGCCACCGACTGCCCGGGCTCGATGCGAAAGGAGACGTCGCGCAGCACCGGCTCGCCGGCCTTGTACTCGAAGGAGACGTGGTCGAGCTCGATCTCGCCGCGCACGCTGCGGCCGCGCGGGCCAGCGGGCACGGCAGCCGCCGCGGTCGCCGGCAGTGCAGGCAACGACGGCGGCAGGTACGACTCCGCGGGTGTCGCGATTTCCACCGGCGAATCGAGCAGCTTGAAGATGCGCTCCGAGGACGCCATCGCCGCCTGCAGGATGTTGTACTTGTCGGAGAGGTCGGAGATCGGCTCGTAGAAGCGCTGCGCGTATTGGAAGAAGGCGACGAGGGCGCCGATGGAGAGCGCGCCCGCCAGCACGCGGCCGCCGCCGTACCAGATGATGAGCGCCAGGCCGAGCGACGTCGTGAACTCGACCGCCGGGTAGTAGACGGCGTAGTAGAAGATCGTCTTGACATTGACGTCGCGGTGGGTGCGGTTGATCTCGCGGAACTCGGCGAGCGCCGCCTCCTCGCGGCCGAAGAGCTGCACCACCGCCATGCCGCTGACGTGCTCCTGCAGGAAGGCGTTGATGCGGGCGATCCAGATCCGCACCTGGCGATACATGTCGCGCGCCCGCGCCTTGAACCACAGCGTGATGAGGAGCAGCAGCGGCAGGATCGAGAAGGTGACGAGCGCCAGCCGCCAGTTGAGGGCAAAGAGGACGATGACGATGCCGAGCAGCGTGACGACGTCGCCGAACACCGACACCAGGCCGGCGGTGAAGAGCTCGTTCAGCGCGTCGACGTCGGTGGTGGCGCGAGTGACCAGCCGCCCCACCGGGTTACGGTCGAAGAACGACACCTGCAGCCGCTGCAGGTGGCCGAATACCTCGCGCCGCAGGTCGCGCATGATGCGCTGCCCCATGAGCTGCATCACGTACGACTGCCAGTAGAGGACGCCGAAGGTGAGCAGCAGGGCGGCGAGGTAGACGCCGGCACACCAGGAGAGGCCGGTCAGGCGGTCGGGGTGGAGATCGGCGGCGGCGAGCCGCTCCGCGACCCAGCGCGAGAGGCCCGACACCTTGCCGCCGCCAGCCGGCTGCACGAAGAGGTCGAGGGCGACGGCGGTCGCGAGCGGCCCAACCAGCTCGAGCACCGACGACAGCACGATGAGCGCCACGGCGAGCGCCATCTGCCCGCGGTAGGGGCTGACGTAGCGCACCAGCCGCCGCATCAACCGCGCGTCGTAGGCCTTGCCGAGGGCTTCTTCCTGGTGAGGGTCTTCGGCCATCAGGATCGACGATAGCAGCGCCGAAGAACAGCAGCGCCCGTTGGCACTAGACGTGAACCGCCTGCAGCACGGTCTGCGCTCACTCATCATGGGCAACCCACGGTGCCACGAGGAAGATGGGACAGCGGATGGAAGCAAGAGCGTGGCTGGTGGCGGCGCCCTTCCCCTGCCGCTCAACATGCGCGGCAGGAACACGTGGAGGAAAAGAATCATGAGAGCGTTCGTCCTCTCCACAGCCTTGGCCTTGCTCGGAACGCTGCCAGCCTTCGCAGACCCTCCGGTCGGCAACTGCGACGAGAGCCACGGTATGAATCCCGGGCCAAATTACGAAGAGATCGAAAGCGAGGGATCGCAGTGTCGTGGCATAACGGGCTATGACCTGGGACAGTGCCAGTTCTCCGAAGGCGACGCCTCGGCCGAAGTCGTTTGTTGGGTCGATCTCCAGGGCTTCAACCGTTGCCACGCCAACACCTCTTGCCCAAACTCCTCGCACACCCAAGTCTCCTGCGGGGGCCGCAACAGCCAGGCGTGGTCCAATGTGGATGGGGTCCGCTGCATCATCGATGCGACGGAGGTTGCTATCGAATGTCCGCCGTGATTCGGCAAGGCCGATTTCTCCTTCTCGTCGTTGGCTTCAGCCTGGCGGCGGCCCCATTGACGGCGGCCGTCGAACCGCCGGCCGGGCCGTTGACCTTTTCGGCCACGGTGCGGGACGTAGATGGCAGCAAGTTCGGTCGGCTTCCCGTCACGATCGATCGGGCCCCCAGCACGTGTCGGGTCGCGCCTGGGAGCGACCGGGGCAACGAACGCGTGGTTACAACCGCGACGGACGGTAGCGGTGTCTTCCTGACGACCGTGGCAGCCCCTAGTGTCGTTCGCGTCCGAATAGGCGGAGCTATTCCGCGAATCGCCTACGTGCCCGTCCCGCGATCACTGGACGCCGGCGAGCTCTACCTGGGGCCGGCGCCACCTTCCGCCGCTCCGCCTCCGTCAACGACGGCCGGTCGCGAAGCCACCTTGACGGTCCGCGATGCGGTGTCCGGCGCGCCGATCCCTGGCGCTTTGGTATGGGAGGTCGGTTCCCCGTCGTGTTGGGATCGGACCGGCCCCGCCGGCATGGTTACCGTCCACGGCGCACGCGTTCGGTGGGCCATTGCTGCCCCGGGGTTCGCCGACACACAGGTGGAGGTCACCGGAACCACGCTGGCTGTCGAGCTCCGCCGTGCTCCAGTGACCCTCCGCGGCAAGGTGCATGGGGCTGACGGCGCCGGTCTGAGCCACGCGCTCATCGAGATCGACCCACCGAAGCGTGCAGTTCGCAGTGACCCTGACGGGTCCTTCGAGTTGCGCGACCTTCCGAGCAGCTTCCCCTTCGAGTTGCGCGCATCCGCCCCCGGCCTCGGCGCGATAGTTCGCCGCGTCGTCGATGCGGCGGCCGCCCTTCGCCTCGACCTCGTCCCGCCGCGCGAGGTCGCTGGAGTTGTTCGCGACCATGATGGAAAGCCGATTGCAGCCGCACAAGCGACCCTTCTCGCGGCTGGCCAGAGCTTCGAGGCCTTCAGCGGCGACGACGGGACGTTTGTGATCCCCGGAGTCCCTGCGGGTAGCTACGACCTCCGAGTGGACGCCAAGGGGTTCGCTACCGGATACCTGCGGGTCGCGGTCCCGGCAGGGCGGGGAACGTTTGATCTCCCTGTCACCTCCCTTGCGCTTGCTATCGAGCTCCAAGGCCACGTCGAGGATCGGCAGGGCCATCCAGTCGCGGACGTCGAGGTGTTCGTTCGCCGCGTCGGCCAGCGGCTCGATCGGGGAGGATTGCCCCCGGGAGAGCCCGCGGCCCGGAGCGAAGCGGACGGTAGCTTTGTCTTGGCGAAACTGGACGGTGGAGCGAGTGCAAAGCTGCTCCTCTGGCACCGTGGATATCGACCGCTCGAGGTGCAGCTGAAACCGGACGAGCGGGAGCGGACCTTCGTCCTTGAGACCGCAAGCAGTCTCACGCTTAGAGTGCGCCGACCGGATGGCAGCGCCGCAGCTGGTGTGTCTGTACGCGGCATGAGGCCAGCCTTCGCTGGGAGCTCGGACTTTCCGCGGACGAACGACGAGGGAGAGCTTACTTTCGACGGCCTGGATGCGTCTTCTCACAGGGTCGCGATCGACGGCGGTGACGGCACCTACTGGGAGGGCGTGGTCAAGGTGCCACCTCCTCCGAGCGAAACGACCGTCGAGGTCTTGCTGCGGCAGCCTCACGTGCTGGCCGGTACGGTTGCGGATAGCGACGGCACGCCGATCGCCGGCGCCAAGGTCGAGGCTCCCGGTAGCGGCGAGGCGATCGACACCACCAACGCCGCCGGGGAGTTCAACCTCGATGGCCTGCTCGACTTCCCGGCGCTCGTCGAGGTCACGCACCCGCGCTACGCGCCGGCGCACCTGCAGGTGAGCCTCGCTGAAGCCGACGCAGGAAGCCTTCGGATCGTGCTTGACGACCGCAGCACGCTCGTGCGGGGCCGGGTCGAGGGAGAGGAGGTGGCTGGGCTGCGGCTTCGCTGGGTCCACGAGTCGAGCCACCGGGCGCTGACAGTGACCACTCAAACCGACGGAAGCTTCGAGGTCGGTCGCCTCGACCCGGGCCGGTACCTGCTCGCGCTGGATGACTCGACGCTGGTCATCGAGCCGGCCCGCTCGGTGGTGGTCGTGGAAGCCACCGCACCCGAGCAGTACGTCGTCGTCCCGTTGGTCAAGTCCCGCCCCTGACCGGGCTACCGGAGGGCGCGAACACGTCACAGGCGCCCGCCGGCCCCTGTGCTACACTCCGGCCGACAAAAAACGTCACATCGCTAGAGCGGCCCCTCCGGGCCTCTCGATGCGTCTCTCGAAGGGAGTGGAGCTGGCATGCCGCCGACCCTCAACGAGCTGCTGAAGACGATGGTCGAGCAGGGGGCTTCGGACCTGCACCTGACCACCAACTCGCCGCCGCAGATCCGTCACGACGGCAAGCTCAAGCCGCTCAACTACCCGCCGCTCACGCCCTCCGAGACCAAGCAGATCGCCTACTCGATCCTCACCGACAACCAGAAGCACCGGCTCGAGGAGAACCTCGAGATCGACTTCTCGTTCGGCATCAAGGGCCTCGCCCGCTTCCGCGCCAACGTCTTCCACCAGCGCGGCGCCATCGCCGCCGCCTTCCGGCAGATCCCTTACGAGATCCGCTCCTTCCGCGATCTCGGGCTGCCGGTGATCGTCGAGAAGATCTGCGAGAAGCCGCGCGGGCTCGTTCTCGTCACCGGCCCCACCGGCTCGGGCAAGTCGACGACGCTCGCCGCCATGCTCGACAAGGTGAACCGCGAGCGGCAAGAGCACATCATCACCATCGAGGACCCCGTCGAGTACCTGCACTCGCACAAGAAGTGCATCGTCAACCAGCGCGAGCTGCACGCCGACACCCACAGCTTCGGCAACGCCCTGCGCTCGGCGCTGCGCGAGGACCCCGACGTGGTGCTCATCGGCGAGATGCGCGACTTCGAGACCGTCGAGTCGGCGCTGCGCATCGCCGAGACCGGCCACCTGACCTTCGCCACGCTGCACACCAACTCGGCGGCGCAGACGATCAACCGCATCGTCGACATCTTCCCCGCCCACCAGCAGTCGCAGATCCGCGTCCAGCTGTCGTTCGTGCTGGAAGGGATCCTCTGCCAAACGCTGCTGCCGAAGGCGACCGGCAAGGGCCGCGTGATGTCGATGGAGATCCTCATCCCCAACTCCGCCA
>Ga0134123_10003156_pt1 | contig 10733 bp, 8 predicted proteins | sample KB303_FD_96460 | JGI IMG/M metagenome (GOLD analysis project Ga0134123, IMG submission 96460) | Terrestrial soil microbial communities without Nitrogen fertilizer from Kellogg Biological Station, Michigan, USA - KB3-0-3 | ecosystem: Environmental > Terrestrial > Soil > Unclassified ...
CCGCGGCTCGAGACGTCGTTCGCGTCGTAGCCGTTGTACAGCTGTCCGTCGAGCAGGCAGTGGCTGAGCGCGTCCCACTGCGTGGCGCACTGCAGCGGCATGACGACGATGTCGTCGGTGAACCCGACGCCGCCGGGAAACGGCACGGCGCCGGTCGTGCAGTCGGGGCCGGTCAGCGTCATGCGATGAATCGGGTTGAACCGTCGCGACGAACTCGACGTCGCCGATTGTGGACCTTTCGAGTCGAACGGAATCGCGAGCGAGAACACGGCGCCGCGTTTCACCAGCCGCGCCGCGTCGACGATTGAAGACGGCGCGATGTAGTTGAGCGTGCCTCGTTCGTCGTCGGGTCCCCATTTGCCCCAGTTGCGGAGGCGACGCCCGGTGTCACGAACGAGGTCGCTCATAGGGCTGAGGGCTCAGGGCTGACGGCTTATTTTCGCGGGCTGATTTGAATCGTCTTCAGCACATCGGGCTGGTTGGTCAGCTCCGTCATGCCCGCGGGGTACTCACCCGCGGCGAGAATCGCGGCGATGACGTCCGACACCTGCTGCCGCGACAGCGTGCCTTCCTGGCCGAGCGGCATCGAGACGCGGATGCGCTCGGAGAGATCGCCGACGCTCAATCCGTTCCAGCTCGATTGGAAACCGACGCCGACGAGCGGCGGCGCCATCTCGCCTCCGCTCAGGTCGGCGCCGTGGCACGAGAGGCACTTGGAGCCGTAGAGCGCGCGTCCGCGGGTCGACTGCTCGGTGGTGTAGACGCCGTCCCACACCGTCTTCGCCGCTTGCGCGGCGACGACGGAGAGCAAAAGGCAGAGGGCTAAGGGCACAGCGACGAGCGCCTTGGTCAATTTAATTGCTCGCCTCGCGAGGCAGCGCAAACGCGATGTACTCGCCCGAGTACGCGCCGCCGCTCACGGCGACGATGATGTACTGGCGGCCGTTGACCGAGTACGTCATCGGCGAGCCGCTCTGCGGCGCCGGCAGCAGCACGCCGCCGACCTGCTTGCCCGTCGCCTTGTCGTACGCGCGCAGCACGGCGCCGCGCGGATGCTCGTCGGTCGTCGTCACCTGTCCGTCGCCGGCGATGACGAGCGTCTTCGTGACGAGCGTGTTGACGTTGTAGCCGGGCTGGCCGGTCTTCGGAATGTTCAGGCCCTTCAGCGCCGGATGGTTTCTGACCCCGTCGGGCGTGTCGCCGTGCGGCACCTGCCAGACGATCTCGCCCTTCGACAGGCTGATCGCGCTGATGGTCGAGTACGGCGGCTTGAGGAGCGGCAATCCCTGGACCGTCGTGCCTCCGCGCACCGGTGTTGCGGTGGGGGCAGGAGCCGCGGCAGTCGCCGGCGCCGCTGCGGGAGCGGCGCCACGACCCGCGCGACCCCGCCCAGCGGGACCCGCGGCCGCCGCGCCTTCCGGACCGCGGCCCGGGCGCGGGAAGTCCGCCGCGCTGCCGAACCCGGGTCCTTCAGAAATACGGAACGGCTGTCCCGCCTGGCCAAGGACGTACTTGATGTCCGAGAAGCCTGCCGGCGGCTCGATCAGGCCGATGGTCGTCAGGCACGAGTTGCACGCGTAGAGATAGGCGATGTTCGTCTCCGGATCCATCGAGCCGCCCGGCCAGTTGGTGCCGCCGGCCGCCGTGCCGATCGTCATGGCCGCGAGCGGGCCTTCGACCTTGCTCAACACGGGCGGGTTGAACATCGGGCCGTTCTTGTACGCCTTGAGCTGCTGCAGCGCCTGCGCGCGGAGCTCGGGCGTGAAGTCGATGAGCTGATCTTCGGTGACCGCCTGGCGCGAATACGCCGGCGGCTTGGTCGGGAACGGCTGCGTCGGCGACGTCTTCTCCATCGGCACGTCGGACTGCGGCACCGGGCGCTCGACGATCGGCCAGATCGGCTCGCCTGTGATGCGGTCGAACACGTACAGGAAGGTTTCCTTCGTCGGCAGCGCGACGATCTTGCGCAGGCGGCCGTCGATCATCACGTCGGCCAGCAGGCCCGGCGACGACAGGTCGTAGTCCCAGATCGGGTGATGGACGATCTGGAAGTGCCACTTGCGCTGGCCGGTCTTGATGTCGATGCAGACGAGGCTGTCGCCGTACAGGTTGTTGCCCGGACGATGGCCGCCATAGAAGTCCGACGAGGGATCTTCGACCGGCAGGTACGCGAGCCCGGCTTCTTCGTCGACGCTGATCTGCGTCCACACGCCGGTGTTGCCGTTGTCTTTCCACGATCCGTTTTCCCACGTGTCGTTGCCGAACTCGCCGGGCCTGGGAATGGTGTTGAACGTCCACAGCAGCTTGCCGCTCTTGACGTCGAAGCCGCGCACGTTGCCCTTCGTGTTGTTGTGCGTGACGATCGTCATCCCTTCCATGAACGATGAGCCGACCATGACGACGTCTTTCACGACGGCGGGCGTTGCGTGGAGGCCGGCCTCGCCGGTCACGAGATCGATTGGCTGTCCGGTGCCGGTGACCATGCCGACCTTGAGATCGACGATGCCGTCCTTGCCGAACCCGGGGATGGGCTGGCCGGTCTTCGCGTTGAGCTCGATGAGACGGTAGCCGGGCGTGACGTAGAGGATGCGCTCGTCGCCCTTGCCGTCGGTCCAGTACGAGAGGCCGCGGCCGGAGAGCTGGCGCGGCGCCTTCACGGCACGCTCGCCTTCGAACTCCGCGTGCACCCAGACGAGCTCGCCCGTCTCGGCGCGAAGCGCGAAGACCGACCGGCGCGTGCCGCCCGTGCCGTAGATCATCCCCTTGATGGCGAGCGGCGTGCCTTCGAGCTTGTATTCAGGGCGAGTCCCGAGCTGGTCGGTCTTGAACCGCCACGCGACCTCGAGCTTGCTGAAGTTGCCCGCGTTGATCTGATCGAGCGGCGAGTAGTGCGTGTTCCTGTTGTCGGCCCCGTAGACGGGCCAGTCGCCGTTCTTCGTGCTCGGCAGCCCCGTGGTCTGACCGGAGGAGCCCGCCGTCAGGTACATCAGTCCGCCCGCCAGGGCGAGCGCCGCGAGCGCCGAGCGCGTGATCAGTCGCGACATAATCGTTGTCCTCACGTCTCTTCTTACTTCTAACTTCTAACTTCTAACTTCTAACTTCTTACTTCTTGGGCCACACCACGCCCTGGTGACCGCTGGTCACCGAGCCGACGCCTTTGTACATGAAGCGCTGCACGCGCTTGCCCTCGTAGGTCTCGGTTGTATAGATGTTGCCCTTGGAGTCGGTCGCGATGCTGTGCACCGCGTAGAACTGCCCCGGTTGACGTCCGCCGTCGCCGAACGAGGTGAGCTCGTTCATCGACGCGCGATCGAAGACGTGGATCTTCTCGTTGGCGCCGTCGGCCAGGTAGAAGTACTTCTGCGCCTGGTCCTTCGAGAAGGCGATGTCCCACACGGCGCCGTCGCCCTTGGTGTTCTTCTCGACGAAGACTTCCTTCTGGAACTTTCCGTCCTTGCTGAAAACCTGGATGCGGTCGTTCACGCGATCGCAGACGTACACGGTGCCGTCGTGGGCGAGTTCGGCGCAGTGCACGGGATTGCGGAACTGCTGCGCGACCGGCGCGTCGGGGTTGTAGGGGCCGAGCGGCGTGTCGTCGGGCTTGTTGCCGTAGGCGCCCCAGTAGCGCTTGATCTTGCCGGTCTCCATGTCGATGACCGCGACGCGCTTGTTGCCGTAGCCGTCGGCGATGTACGCCTCGTTGCTCGGCTCGTCGAGGAAGATCTTCGCGACCTTGTTGAACGCCCAGAGGTCGTTGCTCGTCGCGCCCGCGTACGCGAAGCCGAACTGCTTGACGAACTTGCCGTCCTTGGTGAACTTGAGGATGTGGCCGTCGTTCGCGCCGTTGCCGCCGATCCAGACGATGCCCTTGCTGTCCACGGTGATGCCGTGGTTGCTCTCGGGCCACTGGTAGCCGGCGCCCTGGCCGCCGGGGCCGCCCCACGCGTGGATCATGTTGCCGTCCTGATCGAACTCGAGCACGGGCGGCGCCGACGTGCAGCAGTCCGCCGACGGCGGCGTCGTCTCGGCGTACTTTTCCTTGCGGTCGAGCGTCGCGCCGCCGCGATGGATGATCCAGACGTGGTCGTTGGTGTCGACGCTGACGCCGATGGTGCTGCCCATGCGCCAGTGGTTCGGCAGCGGCCTGGGCCACATCGGATCGACTTCGAAGCGCGGCGCCTGCACCGTGGCCTTGCCTTCCGCGTTGGCGGTGCGCTCGAGGAGCGCCTGACCGGCCGTCAGGAAGGCCGCGAGAATCACGAAGGTCGCGCCGATGTAGACGTTGCGGTTCCGCTGCTTAACTGGCATCACTGCCTCCCTTTACGGATGGCGGAGTATAACGTAGGCTGACGGCGCATGAGGGCTGTCCGGATCGCTGCGGCGCTGGCGTGTCTGACCGCGGCGTTTTCCACTGCCGCCGGCGCGCACGAGATTCCCGCCGACGTCACCATCCAGGTCTGGCTCAAGCCCGACGGCCGCCGCGCGCAGTTGCTGGTGCGCGTGCCGCTCGAAGCGATGCGCGATCTCACCGTGCCGCTCACCCGCAGTGGCACCGCCGACCTCGCGAAGCTCCGGCCGCTGCTCGCGGACGCCGCGACGGTCTGGGTGGGCCAGAACGTCGACCTGTTCGAGAACGACGCGCCGCTTGCGACGCCGAGTTTACTCGATCTGCGGGTGTCGCTGCCAACCGACCGGTCGTTCGGTTCCTGGGACGCCGCGCTCGCCCATCTCCGCGCGGCGCCGCTCCCCGACACGACCGACATCGGATGGACGACGGCGTTCGTCGACCTGCATTTCGAGACGCCCATCGAGAGCCCCGCGTCGCAGTTTTCCATCCGCCCGCGGCTCGCGCGCCTCGGCGTGCGCACGTTGACCGTCCTCCGTTTCGTCACGCCGTCGGGCGCCGTGCGCGCGTTCCAGTACGCCGGCGACCCGGGCCTCGTCCGTCTCGACCCGCGCTGGCACCAGGCGGCGCTGGGCTTCGTGCGTCTGGGCTTTTTCCACATCCTCGACGGCACGGACCATCTGCTGTTTCTCTTCTGCCTCGTGATTCCGCTGCGGCGGTTCCGCGCCCTGATTCCGGTCGTGACGGCGTTCACGGCGGCGCATTCGCTGACGCTGATCGCGTCGGCCTACAACCTCGCGCCCGACGCCCTCTGGTTTCCGCCGCTCATCGAGACGCTCATCGCGGTCTCGATCGTCTACATGGCGCTCGAGAACATCGCCGTCGCGACGCCCTCGCGGCGCTGGGTGATGGCGCTCGGCTTCGGACTCGTGCACGGGTTCGGCTTCTCGTTCGCGCTGCGCGACTCGATGCAGTTTGCGGGCGCGCACCTGCTGACCTCGCTGCTCTCCTTCAACATCGGCGTCGAGCTGGGCCAGATCGCCGTGCTCATCGTCTTCATCCCGGCCCTGGAACTGCTCTTCCGGTACGTCGTCGCGGAACGGATGGGTGCCATCATCCTCTCGGCCATCGTCGCCCACACGGGCTGGCACTGGATGACGGAGCGCTGGGCGGTACTGCGGCAATACAACGTCGAATGGCCGAAATTTGATGTCTTTTTTCTGCTCGCCCTGACCCGCTGGGCGCTCGCCGTTGTCGTCCTGACGGCCCTCGTCTGGGGGGTGAAAATCCTTGCCGACCGTCCGTCCGGTCGGTCGGCCAAAATGATAGACTAGAGGCCTTCAAGGAGCCGTGATGATGAACGTACGACGCGTCCTGGTCGTGAGCGTGTTGCTGGTGTCGGGCCGGGTGTTCGCCGCGGACGCCGCGAAGGCGCCCACCTTCACCAAGGACGTCGCGCCGATTTTCCAGGACAAGTGCGAGTCGTGCCACCGGCCCGGCTCGATTGCGCCGATGTCGCTCATCTCCTACCAGGAAGTCCGGCCGTGGGCGCGGTCGATCGCCAGCCGCGTGCAGACGCGCCAGATGCCGCCGTGGCATCTCGACAAGACGATCGGCATCCAGAAGTTCAAGAACGATCGCTCGCTGAACGACGAGCAGATCGACACGATCCTCAAGTGGGTCGCCGCCGGCTCGCCGATGGGCGACGCGAAGGACATGCCGAAGCCGCGCGTGTGGAACGACGACGCGAAGTGGAATTTCGCGTCGAAGTACGGCCAGCCGGATCTCGTGATCAAGGCGCCGGAGTACACGATGCCGGCCGTCGCGCAGGACGCGTGGTGGCGCCCGCAGGTCGAGTCGGGCCTGACCGAGCCGCGCTGGGTGCGCGCGATCGAAATCCGCCCGGCCACGCTCAAGGGCCGCCGCATCACGCACCACGCGCTGGCGCGCCTGCAGCAGCCGGAGAATCTCCCGAAGGAACTCTTCACCAACGACCCGAACGTCGCCGGCGACGGCCTCTTCATGGAGTGGGCCGTCGGCAAGCAGGGCGACGAGATGCGGCCGGGCTCGGGACGGCTGATGCTGCCCGGTTCGAAGTTCATCTTCGAAATGCACTATCACGCCGTCGGCGAGGAAATCACGGACCACGTCGAGCTCGCCGTGTACTTCTATCCGAAAGGCGAAGAGCCGAAGCACCGCGAAGTGCTCGCGCTCTTCAACACGTTCACCGGCGGCAACCGCCTGCTCGACATCGCGCCGAACCAGGTGACGACGACCGAGAGCTTCGTCGTCCTGCGTGAGAACGCGCGGCTCGAGAACTTCCAGGCGCACATGCACCTGCGCGGCAAGGGCATGTCGATGGAGGCGATCTACGCCAACGGCCGCCGCGAGATGCTGAGCCAGGTCACCGACTTCAACTTCAACTGGCACAACATGTACATCTACGCGGACGATGCCGCCCCGCTGCTCCCGAAGGGGACCATCCTCCACTTCGTCGCGTGGTACGACAACACGGCGGCCAACCGCTCCAACCCCGATCCCGATCAGTGGGTCGGCTGGGGCGACCGCACGATCGACGAGATGGGCCACGCGTGGATCAACATCACCTACTTCGGCGACGCCGAATTCAAGACCGAACAGGCGAAGCGCGCCGGGAATAACGTCCAGAACGTCGCGGCGGCCGGAGCCCACTAGTGCGTTCACGTCGGACAGCCCTCGGGCTGCTGGCTGCATTCCTCGCAGCCGGCAGCGTCTTCGTGCGCGCGGGCCAGCAGGGCTCGAGCCAGACGCCGAGTCCGTTCCCGCTGTCGAACGCGGTGCGGGAGCGCGGGTCGAGCGTCACCGGCGCCTATGAAGGCTGGTACGCCGAGAAGGACGGCAGCATCCGGATGCTGGTCGGCTACTTCAATCGCAACACGGCGCAGGAGCTCGACATCCCCGTCGGCCCGAACAACCGCATCGACCCCGGCGGCCCGGACCAGGGCCAGCCGACGCATTTCCTGACCGCGCGGCAGTTCGGCGTCTTCACCATCAAGCTGCCGAAGGACTTCGGCGACAAGAAGCTGACGTGGACGATTGTCGCCAACGGCCTCACCAACACCATCACGATGCATCTGAAGAAGGACTGGATCATCGAGCCTTTCCTGGATGCGGCCTCGAAGAACACGCCGCCGGTCCTGAAGTTCCAGGCCGACGGCATGCCGTTCACCGGTCCGCCCGTCGCGATCGCCGCGAGCTACACCGCGGTCGTCGGCGAGCCGCTCACGCTGACGTCGTGGGGGTCGGATGAAGGCGCGAAGGTCAACGTCGAAACCGGCGGACGCGGCCGCGGCGGCGCGGGCGGGTTCTCGCCGCTCATCGAGTCGTGGAGCAAGTTCCGCGGACCGGGCGCCGTGACGTTCGCGCAGGCGCGTCCGACGCTCGATCGCGAAAACGGCGGCAAGGCGACGACCACGGCGACGTTCTCGGCCCCGGGCGACTACGTCCTCAGACTTCAGGCGAACGACTCGTCAGGCGACGGCGGCGGCGGCTTTCAATGCTGCTGGACCAACGCCCACGTCGCCGTCAGCGTCAAAGCCAGGCCGTAGCATCACGCGGTTGCGCACCGAGCTCTTCATCAACAACGAATGGCGCACGGCCGGCTCCGGCCGGTCCATCGACGTCGTCAACCCGGCGACCGAAGAGGTCGTCGCCGCCGTTCCCGCGTCCGATCAGGCGGAGCTCGATCAAGCCGTCGCGGCGGCGCGAGCGGCGCTCAGCGGCCCGTGGGCGGCGATGTCGCCGCGCGATCGCGGGCGGCTCGTCTGGGCCATCGGCCAGCGGCTGCTGGACAAGGCCGACGAGGTCGCCAGGCTCGAAACCCTGCACAACGGCAAGCCCATCACCGAATCGCGGCAGATTGACATCCCGGCGGCCGCGGCGTGTTTTCAGTACTACGCCGGCTGGGCCGACAAGATCCACGGCGAGACGGTGCCCGTCGATGCCAACTACCTCGCCTACACGCTGCGCGAACCGGTCGGCGTCGTCGCCGCGATCGTGCCGTGGAATTTTCCGCTGCTGCTCGCGTCCTGGAAGGTCGCGCCGGCGCTGGCGTGCGGCAACACGGTCATCCTCAAGCCCGCGAGCCAGACGCCGCTCACGGCGATTGCGCTCGCGGAGATCGCGAGCGAAGTCGGGCTGCCTCCGGGCGTGCTCAACGTCCTGACCGGGTCGGGTACGACGCTCGGACGGATGATCGTCGCGCACCCGGGCATCGACAAGATCGCGTTCACGGGTGATACGTCCACGGGCCGCGAGATCATGCGCGGATCGGCGGACACGCTGAAGCGCATCACGCTCGAACTGGGCGGCAAGTCGCCGAACATCGTCCTCGCCGACGCCGATCTCGACGCCGCCGTCCGCGGCGCGACGACCGGGATTTTCTACGGGAAGGGCGAAGTCTGCGCGGCCGGATCGCGGCTGCTGATCGACCGGTCGATTCGGGACGAGTTCCTGGACAAGGTCGCCGCCCGCGCGAAGAAGATGCTGCCGGGGGATCCGATGGATCCGAAAACGCGGACCGGCGCCATCGCCTCGAAGACCCAGCTGCAGCGCGACCTGAAATATATCGAGACGGCGAAGAGCGAAGGGGCGACGCTCCTCGCCGGCGGGGTCCGCGCCGACATCGGCACCGGCAAGGGCTACTTCCTCCAGCCGACGGTGTTCGCCGGCGTCACCCCGTCGATGACGATTGCGCGCGAGGAGATCTTCGGACCGGTGCTCGCCGCGATCGAGTTCGCCGATCTGGACGAAGCGATCGCGCGCGCGAACGACTCGAGTTACGGCCTCGCGGCGGCGGTGTGGACGAAAGACGTGAAGAAGGCGCACCAGGTCGCGCGCCGTCTGCAGGCCGGCACCGTGTGGGTCAACACCTACAACGTTTACGACACCGCCGTGCCGTTCGGCGGGTACAAGCAGAGCGGCTTCGGCCGCGAGATGAGCATGCACGCGCTCGAGCACTACACACAGATCAAGTCTGTGTGGATCGACCTTACTTAGGCCGGCTGAAGCCGGCCTCCACCGAACCGGTGGGGTCCGCCTTCAGGCGGACTGTCAGGCCTCCAGGATCGCCCGGACGCAGCGGGCTCGTGAACTTCATCCCCGCGTTGCTCAGATCTCCCTCGACCTCGTCGCCCTCCGGCTTCGTGCCGTGATGCACCCACGCAGACAAGTCGTCGAAGGCCTTCGTCATCTCGGGCTGGCTGAAGCCGCAGTGGCCCGGGACGCGATAGACACGCTGCGTCAGCAGCTTGTCCTTGCCTGACGCGTGCACCGCCTGTTTCAGCCGCTGCTCGAGGACGATCGGCACGAACAGGTCGCCGGTGCCGTGCATCGTCAGCGTCGGCCGATCGAGCTTGCCGTCAAAGGGCACGAGCTCTTCGTATGGGCCCTTCGCGCTCCGGAAGGCGGCGTCGTACGCCTTGCGCCGCGCGCGCGCGTTGAGCGCGTCGGCGCTGAGCCCGAGCGTTTCGTCGATCGAGTATTTGATGTGCGTCGTCATCACTGCGCGGTTGCTCGGCGTCGTGCCGCCGGCGATGGCGGCGCCGTTGATGTTGCCGAGGAAACGCGAGGCCAGGCCTTCCCACGCGAACGGCCTGGGTCCTCCGCTGATCAGAATCTCGACGCTCGCAAGCTGCCGGCCCTTCAACCTGTAGTCGGGCGGCTTACCCAACAGGTCGGTCATCTTCGCGAGATCGGCCTGCATCGTGTCCAGCGTGAACGTCTGACCCGTGATGACTTCGGCGGCTCCGCCGACGGCCGCGAAGAAGTCGAACAGCTCGGGGCCGGCCGGACACATCGCCAGACCGCCGGCAAATGCTTTGGGGAATTCGTGCATGCCAAGCAGCGTCACATGCCCGCCCATCGACGTGCCGGTGAGATACACGCGCTGCGGCGCTTTCCCGCCGTTCAGCCGGGTGAACAGCTCCGGCAGGAGCATCGTGTCGGCAAGCCCCTGCCCCGGCGTGTAGCCGTTGCAGCGATAGCTCGAGGCCGCCCACGCGATGCCGCTCTTGATCAGATGCTCACGGATCGGGGAGTTCTGCACGCGCAGCTGCAGCGTCGTGTAGCCGACGAATCCGTGCGCATAGAGCGCGAGCTCGCCGTTCCAGTTGTCGGGAACTTCGACGCGATACAGGCCGCCGTCGTACTCGCCGAAGTACGCGTGCGCGCCCGGCAGCGCGTCGAACTTTGGATCGATCTTCTCCCACGCGAGGTCCGCGCACGGCAGCGGCGTGATGCCGGGCTTGCCGAGCGCCAGGGCCGCGGGATGCCCGGTGCGGGCGGCGGCGACGAGCGCGACGAGAACAGCAGCGGCCAGGGCTTTCGAACGCACGGGCAACTCCTTTCA
>Ga0134123_10003157_pt1 | contig 10731 bp, 8 predicted proteins | sample KB303_FD_96460 | JGI IMG/M metagenome (GOLD analysis project Ga0134123, IMG submission 96460) | Terrestrial soil microbial communities without Nitrogen fertilizer from Kellogg Biological Station, Michigan, USA - KB3-0-3 | ecosystem: Environmental > Terrestrial > Soil > Unclassified ...
GATGGGCGTTCCGGGCCCGAAGATCGCCTTGGCGCCGGCTTCGTAGAGCGCGGGATAATCCTGGGGCGGGATCACGCCTCCCACAACGACCATGATGTCGCCGCGGCCCTGCTCCTCGAGCGCCTGGCGCAGCGCGGGTACCAGCGTCAAGTGGCCAGCCGCAAGCGACGACACGCCGACGATGTGCACGTCATTCTCGACGGCCTGGCGGGCGGCCTCTTCAGGCGTCTGGAACAGAGGACCGATATCGACATCGAAGCCAAGGTCGGCAAAGGCTGACGCGATGACCTTCTGACCGCGGTCATGGCCATCCTGCCCCATCTTGGCGACGAGGATGCGCGGCCTCCGCCCATGCTCGGTCTCGAATGAGTCGATCAGCTCCTTGATGCGGGTCATGCTTCCGTCCATGCGACCCATCTCCGCTTTATAGACGCCGGTGATTGCCGACACCTCAGCTCGATGCCGCCCGAACACCTTCTCGAGCGCGTAGGATATTTCGCCCACCGTGGCCTTGGCGCGGGCGGCCGCCACGGCGCCTGCGAGAAGGTTTGCGGCGCCTGTCTCTGCGCTTCTCGTCAGCGCGTCAAGCGCACTCTGGACCACCGCCTCGTCGCGCTCGGCCTTGAGGCGCGTAAGCTTCTCCAGCTGCTGACGGCGTACGGCGCGATTATCCACCTTCAATATGGAGATATCCGCGTCTTTGTCGGTCCGGTACTTGTTCACGCCGACGATGGTTTGCCGGCCTGAATCGATGCGGCCTTGGGTGGCTGTCGCAGCCTGTTCGATCATCCGCTTGGGGATACCGGCAGCGATCGCCTTGGTCATGCCGCCGATCTTTTCCACCTCCTCGATATGCTTGAGTGCGCGAGTGGCAAGGTCATAGGTGAGGCGTTCGACGTAGAAGCTGCCGCCCCAGGGGTCGATGGTGCGGGTCGTGCCAGATTCCTGCTGAAGAATAAGTTGCGTGTTGCGGGCAACGCGCGCCGAGAAATCGGTGGGCAGCGCCAGCGCCTCGTCGAGCGCATTGGTGTGCAGCGATTGGGTATGACCTTGCGTCGCCGCCATCGCCTCGACGCAGGTGCGCACCACATTGTTGAACACATCCTGCGCGGCGAGACTCCAGCCGCTCGTCTGGCAGTGGGTGCGCAGCGCAAGCGAGCGCGGGTCCCTCGGCTTGAACTCTTCGGCCATGAGCTTGGCCCAGAGCAGCCGCGCGGCGCGCATCTTGGCGATTTCCATGAAGAAGTTCATGCCGATGGCCCAGAAAAAGGAGAGCCGCGGTGCGAAGGCATCAACGTCGAGGCCAGCGTTCACTCCGGCGCGCACATATTCAATGCCGTCGGCAAGCGTATAGGCGAGCTCGAGGTCAGCCGTCGCCCCGGCCTCCTGCATGTGATAGCCGGAGATCGAGATCGAGTTGAACTTCGGCATCTTCTTCGACGTGTAGGCGAAGATGTCCGACACAATGCGCATCGATGGCGCGGGCGGATAGATGTAAGTGTTCCGCACCATGAATTCTTTCAGGATGTCGTTCTGGATCGTGCCGGAGAGTTGCTCCGGCGGCACGCCTTGCTCCTCGCCGGCGACGATGAACAGTGCGAGCACAGGCAGCACTGCGCCATTCATGGTCATCGACACCGAGACCTGATCGAGCGGGATGTGATCGAACAGGGTGCGCATGTCGTAGATCGAATCGATGGCCACCCCCGCCATGCCCACGTCGCCCGTCACGCGCGGGTGATCCGAATCGTAGCCGCGATGGGTAGCGAGGTCGAACGCGATGGATACTCCTTGCTGGCCGGCGGCCAGGTTCCGCCGGTAGAAGGCGTTGGAGTCCTCCGGGGTCGAAAAGCCGGAATATTGGCGGATCGTCCAAGGCCTCTGCACATACATTGTGGGGTAGGGCCCGCGTAGGTAAGGCGCGATGCCGGGAAAGCCATCGAGGAAGTCGAGACGCGCGATGTCGGCGGCAGTGTAGACCGTCTTCACCGCGATGCCCTCCGGCGTCTGCCAGGCAATCGCCGTGTCAGCCGTGGTGAAACCCGAGCCGTTATTGCTCTCGAACTTCACATCGGCGAATGAGGGAATGCGCGTCATCAGCGATCAAATCTCGTCATAGGCGGCGTTCAGGATTGAAAGCGTATCACAGGACTGGTGAAGGAAGGTGCTAACGCCGGCCTTCTCCAATGCTGCGCGATCAGCGCCGGGCTTGCCTGCGAGATAAACGGGGGACGCACCCGCCTGGGTCAGCGCTTTGGCGGTATCCACGGCCTGGCTTGCGTAGACTTTATCGGAGGAGCAGAGGCAGGCGAGCTTCGCGCCAGACTTTATGAATTGTTCCGCTAGGTTATCGCCCTTGCCTTCTACCGCTTCGATGCCGCCAGCCTCGAACAGGCTCTTGGCGAAGCTCGCCCGCGCGTTGAAGTCTGAGGCGCGGCCGAGACAGGCGAGAAACACCTTGGGTCGTTCGCCCTGCGCCGCGAGATAGGCATCGCTACGGTCGCGCAATTGCTCGAAAGGCTCGGCGAGTCTGATGCGGGGGAGGGCCCTAGCACTTTCTGCCGGAGACTCACCACTCGGCCTCTCGAGTACCACGATCGGCGCTTCCGCGAGGTCGGGAAAGTCGCTCGTGCCTATGAGCGAGTCTTTTCTAAGCGTCACGTTGGTTTCGCGCTCGGCCCTGACCTTGGCGACGGCGCGCTGGATTGAGCCGGTCTTGAGCGCCTCGGCCGCCCCGCCTTCACGCTCGATGTCCTGGAACAGCATCCACGCCCGAGCACAGAGCTGATCCGTGAGCGCTTCGATGGCGCCCGAGCCTGCGGCGGGATCGGCGACGCGATGGATATTGGCTTCCTCGATGAGAATGGTCTGGGTGTTGCGCGCGATGCGTCGGGCAAACGCGTCAGGGAGTCCCAGTGCGGCACTGAACGGCAGCACCGTTATCGCATCGGCACCGCCAACCGCTGCGGCGAGCGCTGCGCTCGTGCCGCGTATGATATTTCCGTGCGGATCCCGCTTGGTCATCATCCGCCATGCGGTCTCCGCGGCGACGAAGGTCACACGCGGCTTAAGCCTGCAAGCCGCCTCGATGCGTGCCCACAGCTTCCGCAGCGCACAGAATTTGGCAGTGGTGAGGAACTGGTCCTGGTCGGCGGCAAGGCGGAAATAGATGAAGCGCCTCGCATCATCGAGCGCGATGCCGCCGGCCTCCATGGCGCGGAGATAAGTCACGGCGACGGCGAGCGCGAAGGCAAGCTCCTGGGCCTCGGAGCCGCCGGCCGCATGCACGACTCTTCCGTCAGCAACCGCGAAGGGACCAGTGAAGCCTTGGCTGGCGAGGTCGCTGATCAGCTCGGCAAAGATCGGCGCGATGTCCTTCCAAGGAACCGTACTCTCGCCGCTCGCAGCAATTCCGCCGAGCGGGCCGAAGCCGAAGCGTATCGTCACATCTTTGGGTGAGATGTCTCGGGCTTTGACCAACGTCGCAATGAGCCCCGCGGCATCTTTGGATGAGGCGCTAAGATCAAGGTCGAGGGCGATGCCGGCATCCAGATAGACGCCGTCAAGTGCGGCGCTGATCGCAGCGCCGGTCGACGGAAGGCCAAAGCCATAATCGCCGACGGCACCAGGAAAAACGAGCGCGATGCCGTTCGCGCCGTTATTGAGGTCCTCGAGGATTTGCGCGTTGGCGGCGTCGGGATCGGGAAGGTCGATCCGGTGCATCACTGCCCACGGCGTTCCCGCTGCGCGGCCTTCGATAGGCTTCGCATCCTTCGCGCGCGGATAAAGCGGGTCGACGGTTATGCCGTCATGGCCTCGCGACCGCAACGAAGCGAAGGGCGCGCCCTTTAGTGCCTCTTCGACGAGTGCTTTCCATGCCGCCTCGTCGGCAGGCGGAAAGTCGCGGGCCAGGGAAAATTCCACCATTGTCCTCAGCTTCTAAGCTCCACCGGTCCCTCCTAGCATGAAGGCGAAGGGACGCGGAAGCGTGAGCCCTAGCGCCTCGCGGCCTGTCGCGTCTTTGCGATCAGCCGGGCGGAAGGGTTAGACTGTGGAGCTCTGATCAAAGGAGGACCGGCGATGGCTACGCAGAAGGCAGCGCCTAGACAAGACGCAAGCCAGGCACCGGTGGCCGCCAAGGCGCCAGACAACAGCGTTTATATCGGCCAGAGCATCAAGCCGGAGTTCATCTATCTTCGCCTCGCCAACCGCCATGGTCTGATCACCGGCGCCACCGGAACCGGCAAGACCGTGACCCTTCAGGGTTTGGCGGAGGGCTTCTCAGATCAGGGCGTCTCGGTTTTCTGCGCCGATGTGAAGGGCGATCTCTCTGGTGTGGCCGAACAAGGCGAGTCGAAGCCGTGGATCGAGGTGCGCGACAAGGAGATTGGCTATACGCAGAACTACCGCGCCTATCCTGTGATCTTCTGGGACCTGTTCGGCGAAAAGGGGCATCCGATCCGCGCCACCGTGTCGGAGCTGGGCCCGCTCCTCCTGTCCCGCCTGATGGATCTCAGCGAGGCGCAAGAAGGCGTGCTCAATATCGCCTTCAAGATCGCCGATGACGAGAAGCTGCCGCTACTTGATCTCAAGGACTTGCAGGCATTGCTGCAAGATTTGGCTGATCGTGCCGGCGAGCTCACGACCAAGTACGGCAACATCACCAAGGCTTCGATCGGATCGATCCAACGATCATTGCTGGTGCTCCAGCAGCAAGGTGCTGATCACTTCTTCGGGGAGCCTGCGCTTAAGATCAGCGATTTGATGCGAGTGGCGCGCGATGGGCTGGGCTATATCAGCGTTCTGGTCGCCGACAAGCTCATGGAATCGCCGCGCCTGTACGCAACTTTCCTTCTGTTCCTCATGTCGGAGCTGTTCGAGGAGCTGCCCGAGGTTGGTGATCCCGACAAGCCTAAGCTCGTGTTCTTCTTCGACGAGGCGCACCTCCTGTTCAAGGACGCGCCCAAGGCGCTGCTCGAGAAGGTCGAGCAGGTGGTGCGGCTGATCCGCTCCAAGGGCGTCGGCGTCTATTTCGTGACGCAAAACCCGCTCGACATTCCCGATACAGTGTCACGGCAACTCGGCAACCGTATTCAGCATGCGCTGCGCGCCTTCAGCCCCTTGGAGCAGAAGGCGGTGAAAGCGGCGGCCACGACTTTCCGCGCCAACCCTGCCTTCGATACGGAGAAGGCAATCATGGAGCTTGGCATCGGCGTGGCGCTCGTCTCCACGCTCGACGAGAAAGGCCAGCCCTCCATGGTTCAGAAGACGCTGATAAGGCCGCCGAATTCACGCGTCGGTCCGATCACCGATGCCCAACGCAAGACCGTAATAAATGCGAGTCCGGTCAAAGGCGTCTACGACGAGACCGAGGATCGGGAATCGGCCTATGAGATTCTGCAGAAGCGCACGGCCGATCACACCGAGGCCGAAGCAGCGCAGGCGCAAGATAAGGAAGCGACACAGGCGTCGGGAAGCAAATCGCGCAGCGACGGCTTCTGGACAACCTTCGGCAAGCAGGTCATCCGATCGGTCGTGCCCGCCGCGACGCGTATGCTAGAGCAGCAGATCAAGCGCGGCACGCTCGGGGGCATTAGGCGCGGTCGCGGCAGCGGCGGCTTTTAATTGCGATTGATCGTGGTCGGCTAGGTTCCCGGCGCGAGCGCGAGCATCTCCTCGACGTGTTCCCAGTTGATGAGATGGTCGAACCAGGCTTCGAGATATTTCGGCCGCTCGTTGCGATAGTCGATGTAATAGGAGTGCTCCCACACATCGACGCCGAGCAGAGGCCAGCCCCCCTGCACGAGTGGGTTCTCGCCGTTCGGCGTCTTGGTCACCGCGAGTTTGCCATCTTTGATCGCAAGCCAAGCCCAGCCAGATCCGAATTGGGTCTTGCCGGCCTCGATGAAATCGTTGCGGAACTTGTCGAAGCCGCCGAGATCGCGGTCAATTAGGGCAAGCACCGCGCCCGGCACTTTCTTGCCACCGCCGCCCTTCGTCATCCATGGCCAGAAATGGATGTGGTTGAAGTCCTGTCCGGCATTGTTGAAGACGCCGGGATTCTTGCCATAGCTCGCCTTGACGATTTCCTCGAGGCTCTTGCCCTCGAGACCCGAACCGGGGAGCAGCTTGTTCAGATTGTCGACATAGGCCTTGTGATGCTTGTCATGGTGATATTGCAGCGTCTCGGCCGACATATAGGGCTGAAGCGCATCATAGGAATAAGGGAGGGGCGGGAGTTCGAAGGCCACGGCTTTGCTCCGGCAGGGTTTGATAGGTCAGAAGAAGCCCGCCGAAAGCTAATGGTTCCCGCCAATCGAGGCAAGTCAAGCGCCTCAGCCATACGCAAAAATGATAGCCGGAAAGGCCAGGAAGGGTGGGCACGGAGCCCCTGAACTCCGTGCCCGGTGCCGAGGAAGGTTCGCTACATCAGTACAGGGATCTGACGCTTCTGACTTTGCGCGAATCCACCTGAACCCTGCATGAACCGAGCGTGCAGCATTGGTTAAGCGAGGCTACTTCACGAGCGCGTGGAGCTCTTTGAATTCGCGCGTGCCGGCCCGTTCGAGCCACTCGAATAGGACCATTTCGCTGTCGACGACATCGGCGCCGGACTTGAGCAATCGTGTCAGCGCAAGCTTCCGGCTTGCCTTCGACCGCGAACCGACCGCGTCGGCGACCACGAACGACTCGAAGCCTTGCTCCTCGAGATCGATCGCCGTCTGCGCCACGCAGACATGAGCCTCGGTGCCGCCAATCACGACTTGCGGGCGGCCTTGCCGCCGGAGCTCGTGCAGCCGCTCGCGCAATGGATCGCTCTTGAGGCAGGAGAACTCGACCTTATCCACGACGAGACCCGAATTGGCGAATGCCTCGCGGATCGGGTCTGCCGTGGGTCCCAGTCCTTGCGGATATTGCTCTGAGATCGTTATCGGCACGCCGAGCGTTCTCGCCGCGCGGACCAGGCGCACGCATCGGTCGATCACCCGGTCTTTGCCGGAGATTGCCGCGATGAGCTTCTCCTGGACGTCGATGATGAGGAGCTGTGACTTGTCGCGATTAATAAGCATGGCGCGTGCAACGTGAATTGGTTCGCCCCCGTGGCATAGCTCGCTTGCTGGGTCAAGCCTGAGCGATCTTCAACGCGAAGGTGTAAGCGAGGGTGACTTCCTTCAGCCGCTCGAAGCGGCCAGACGCGCCGGCGTGGCCCGCCTCCATGTTGGTCTGCAGTAAGATGAGCCCATCGCTAGTGGCGAGCTCCCGCAGCTTGGCAATCCATTTTGCAGGTTCCCAATAGGTGACGCGCGGATCGGTGAGACCAGCAAGCGCGAGAATATGCGGATAGGGTTGCTCCCGCACATTGTCGTAAGGCGAATAGGCAGCGATGGTGCGGTAGTCTGCCTCGCTCTCGATTGGGTTGCCCCACTCCGGCCATTCCGGCGGGGATGAGCGGCAGGCTCGCGTCGAGCATGGTGGTGAGAACATCGACGAAAGGCACCTCGGCGATGATGCCAAGAAATAGCTCGGGCGCCATGTTGGCCACGGCCCCCATCAGCATACCGCCCGCGCTTCCCCCATGGGCGACGATGCGTCCACGCGAGGTGAAGCCTTGCGCGGCAAGAAATTCGCCCGCAGCGATGAAGTCGGTGAAGGTGTTGACTTTGTTCTCGCGCTTACCTTCCTTGTACCAGCGATAGCCCTTGTCCTTGCCGCCGCGCACATGGCCGATCGCGTAGACGAAGCCGCGATCGACGAGAGAAAGCGCGTTGGTGGAGAATCCCGCCGGCATCGACATGCCATATGCGCCATATCCGTAAAGGAGGAGAGAGGCAGAGCCGTCGAGCTTTGTCTCTTTGCGATAGAGCAGCGAGATCGGGACGGTCTCGCCGTCCTTAGCTGGCGCCAGGACTCTGCGCGTGACGTAGAGGGAAGGATCGTGCCCGCTCGAAATTTCCTGGGTCTTGCGAAGCGCGCGCGCGCGAGCTCACGTCATAGTCGAAGACCTGCGCGGGCGTGGTCATCGAGGAGTAAGTGCAGCGCAAGGTGGTCGTGTCGTATTCGTAGCCGGCTGAAATGCCGAGCGAATAGACCTCCTCGGCGAAGGCGATGGCATGCTCTTCTCCGTTGTCGAAGCGGCGCACCACGATGCGCGGCAGGCCGTCCTCGCGCTCGAGGCGAACGAGGAAATCCTTGAAGGCGACGACATCGAGGATGAGCCGGCCGGACCGGTGCGGCTCGATCTCGTGCCAGTTCTCGCGGCTGGGACTGGCAGCCGGTGCTTCGACGATGCGGTAGTCCTCCGCGCCATCAGAGTTGGTAAGAATGATGAGGCGGCCCGCGTGATGATCGACGGAATAGTCGTGCTCAGGCTCACGTTTCGCTACCAGGCGAGGCGGGGCCGATGGATTGGCAGCATCGATCAGGCTGACCTCTGCCGTCTCGTGATCATGAACGCTAAGCAGGAGGAAGCGCCGATCCTGGGTCGCGCTCAGACCCAGAAAGAAACTGGCATCATCCTGCGCATGGATGAGATCATCGGCCCCGTCGGCGCCAATTGCGTGCCGCAGCACACGGCGTGGACGGTGGTCTTCATCAAGCCAAACATAGAGAAGCGTACGGCTGTCGGCCGCCCATTCGAGCGATCCATTGTTGTCGGCGATGCCAGAATCGACCACCGCGCCGCTGTCGGCTTCGATGACGTTGACCGTGTAGAACTCCGAGCCCTTGGTATCCACGGCGTAGGCAATGAGGCTGTGATCGGGGCTGTGAGCGACGCCTGCGATGCGGAAATAAGCGTGCGGCTTTGCCAGCGCGTTCCCGTCCACCAGCACGCGCTCCTCGCCGCCGTCGCGCGGCCTGCGGCAAAATAACGGGTACTGACCGCCGGTCACGTAGCATGTGTAATAGGCGAATGGGCCATCGGGGGCAGGGACGCTCGCGTCGTGTTCCTTGATCCGTCCCTTCATCTCGGCGAGAAGCTGCGCTTGCAGTTCTTTGGTATCGGCCATGAATGCTTCGGCGTAAGCGTTCTCGGCTTCGAGATGCGCCCTGATCACGGGATCGAGCTGGGCAGGATAGCGCATCACCGCCTGCCAATTTGCCGCGCGCAGCCAAGCGTAATCGTCCATCCGCGTGATGCCGTGATGAATTGTGCTCAAGGGTCTGCGCGCGGCACGAGGAGCCCGCGCGCGGGAGAGGCAGTCATTCATCGGTTGAACTTATTTGCCGCTCTTGCCCTCGGTGTCGAGGTCTAGCGCGCATCCGTTGATGCAGTAGCGCAAGCCGGTGGGACCCGGTCCGTCGGGGAACACATGGCCGAGATGTGCGCCGCAATTGGCGCATCTCACCTCGGTGCGCCGCATGCCGTAGGAACTATCGTCGTGCGTGGTCACCGTACCTTCGGTCTCTGTGAAGCTCGGCCAGCCGGTGCCCGAGTCGAATTTTGCGTCCGAGCTAAAAAGCGGGGCGCCGCAGACGACGCAGCGAAACATGCCGGAGCGCTTGTCGTTGTAATAGGGATGACTAAAGGCCCTCTCGGTCCCGTGCTCCTGCGTCACATGAAACTGCTCGGGCGTAAGCTTCTTTCGTAGCTCCGCCTCGGACATCGGCGTCTTGTCAGTGGCGTTCTTTTGGATTTTATCGGGGTTTTTCATTGCGGGAACACTTTCGCGGTCGGTCGCATTTATTAGCCCGGAAATATAAGCGTCTCCGATGACCTTCCGAAGGGGCTCGGAAACTCGGTCACGCAGGGTTGATACTCTTCCTTAGGTTGCACATTTATCCGCTTAGGTTGTAACCGAAAGCGGTCTAATTATCGTCGGGCGGCTGCTAGTAAAACTAAGCAGCGCACGGATGGCTTTTGCCAAACCACAGTCTCTGGAAGTCCTAACACGTTTTCGTGCCACGGTTCTTTCATAAGAACCCGTGCATTGCACTTTCGCGGAAAGCTGCTATAGAGGCCAAATAAACTAAGCCGTCCGAAGTGCATCGCATTCTCTTGTTGCGAAACATTGCAACCTCGCGTCACAAAATCGGCGTAATCTGGTGACTCAAAGATGAGGTGGGCCCGGGAGATGCACGAGCGCGCGCGGGAGTTCACACGTGCTTGGTTGGACCGGGGATTAGTCAGGATCAAGGAGCCTCTATATGGAAGCCAATCTGGAGAAGAATGAACTCGTCGAACTGACCGCGGAGATCGTCTCGGCTTATGTCAGCAACAATACGGTCGTTGCCACCGACCTTCCTGGTGTCATCCACAATGTGTTCGACGCGTTGAGCAAAGCCTCGAGTGCCTCGGGCGTTCCCACGCGGGAGGAGCTGAAGCCTGCCATCCCCGTGAAGAAATCCGTCACGCCCGAATACATCATCTGCCTCGAGGATGGCAAAAAGTTCAAATCGCTGAAGCGTCATTTGCGAACCCATTACGATTTGTCGCCGGAGGAGTATCGCGACAAATGGGGTCTGCCGCATGACTACCCGATGGTGGCGCCGAACTACGCCGCCGCGCGCTCTGATCTTGCGAAGCGCATGGGTCTTGGACAGCGGCGGCGATAAAGGCTGACAAATCAGCCGGGTGATCTTGGGCTGGTCCGCGCGGTGGCGGATCTCCTGAGTTCTGCCTTCGACCTCTAGGCCTTCCGCCGGCTCGCGCGCAAGGCCGCCAGCTCTCCCTTATAAGCGCTCAATAGACCGAGATGCCGATTCAGGTCGTAACTCCAATGACCTGCGAGA
>Ga0134123_10003158_pt1 | contig 10730 bp, 10 predicted proteins | sample KB303_FD_96460 | JGI IMG/M metagenome (GOLD analysis project Ga0134123, IMG submission 96460) | Terrestrial soil microbial communities without Nitrogen fertilizer from Kellogg Biological Station, Michigan, USA - KB3-0-3 | ecosystem: Environmental > Terrestrial > Soil > Unclassified ...
GGGAGCTGCCGACACGCTCTGTTACATTCACTGGCTGCGGTGATCGCGTACTGCCGCCGTTCTGCAGGATTAGTCCCTTCATCGGGATCCACTGAAGGTGCGCCAGAACGGATCGTTCTGTGCAGGGGCATGCGAGCATCAATGTCACGCTCGTTGCCTCGTGAGGCAACTCCTCCGCGGTGGCAGTATGGGAGCCATGACCGCCGTCTTTGTCCATGGAGTGCCCGAGACCCCCGCCGTCTGGCGCGGCCTGCTGGCCACGCTGGACCGCCCCGACACCGTGGCACTGTCGCTGCCCGGGTTCGACAGTGCCCGCCCGGCCGGTTTCGGAGCGACGATGGAGGAGTACGCCGACTGGCTCGCGGCACAGCTCGAGCACCTCGGCGGGCCGGTCGATCTGGTCGGGCACGACTGGGGCGGCGGGTTCGTGGTCCGGGTGGTCTCGACCCGCCCCGATCTGGTCCGGTCCTGGGTCACCGACGCCGCCGGCCTCGGCGACGTCGAGTTCGAGTGGCACGACTTCGCCAAGATCTGGCAGACCCCGCAGGCGGGGGAAGACTTCTGGGACCAGCAGCTGGCGGCACCGACCGAGGAAAGGGCCGGTGTCTTCCAGATGTTCGGGGTGCCCCAGGAGCCGGCCCTGGACCTGGCATCGCACATCAACCGCACCATGGCTGATTGCATCCTGGATCTATACCGTTCGGCCGTTGACGTCGGAAGGCAGTGGGGCCCGGATTTCGCGGCCATCCCAGCCCCCGGACTGGTGATCATCCCCAGCGAGGAACCCTTCATGCCCGCGGTCTCGGCGACCAGGGCCGCCGTCCGGGCCGACGCCAGGACGGCCGCCCTCGACGGGCTCGGCCACTGGTGGATGCTCCAGGACCCGGCCCGGGCAGCGGCCGTCCTGCGCGAATTCTGGGCCACCCTGGCCTGACCCCGCCCGTCCCGGAGCGGGCTGGTGCGCCAGCGGCTATCAGGCTGAATCTGATTGCCATCACCCAGCGCGTCGCCTGCGTCACCGCTTCAGCCGGCGGCATACCGCGGGCGCCCCGCGGGCCGGTAGACCTGGATCGTAACCCCCTTCGAGTCGGCTCGCGATCCGGCGAGGTCAAGCGCCAAGTCCGGGCCGGTGCCCGGGAACAGCCGCGTGCCCTGGCCGAGAACCACCGGGACGATAAGCAGGGTCATCTCGTCGACCAGCTCGTTCTCGAGCAGCCAGCGGACCAGGGTCCCGCTGCCGTGCACCTGCAGCTCACCCCCCGGCCTGGCCTTCAGCTCGCCCACGGCTACTGCGAGGTCACCGGACAGGACGGTGGTGTCCGCCCAGCGCGGTCCGGTGAACGTGGTTGATGCGACGTACTTGGGCGTCTCATTCAGCGCCACGCCGATAGGGTGGGCGCGCATCTCCTCGATTGCTCCCCAGGAGCCGGCGAACAGCTCGTAGGTCCGCCGGCCGAACAGGAACGCGTCGGCGCGCTGGTAGGTCCGGGTGATCAACGTCCTGGTCTCGTCGTCTCCCGCCCCCCTGGCCCATCCGCCGCGCTCGAATCCGTTCCTGCGGTCCTCATCCGAAGCGCCGCCGTTTCCCTGGACCACTCCATCGACGGTGATCTGCGTCATGACTGTCAGTTTCATGATCGCGGTTCCCTTCTCCCAGGGGCGCCCCTCGCGGGCGGCCTCTCACCCCTGCTACGAACGCCTCCGCCCCGATCCGACACCGCCCCGCGGACTTCTTCCGGGACCTTCTGGTACGCCCGCTGCCAGCGATCCGGCAGCGCGACGGTCCGTCGGGCGACTGCGCTGACTTCCTCATGTGCGCCCGGTCCAGCGCGCACACAGCCGCCGTTCGGTACGGCTGACGGCTCCTGGCTGACGATCATCCAGGGCACACCGATCAGATCGATCTGTGCGCTGGCGTCGTCCGGATCTGGCCGATGAGCGAGCACCTATGAACAGTCTGCCGTGATTTCGATACCAGGTGATCAGCCAACTTCCGGGATCGTCGGAAGCAGGGAGGCCGGGGCGGTTCGCTCCGGCCTCCCTGTTGGTGCTGCCGATTAGCGGCGCATCTCACGCCCCGGGGTCAGCGCCCCCGGTGCGGTCGACCAAGACCGGGAAGGACCTGCGTACCCTCAGCCTGAACGGCCGTCAGTTTGTTCGGGTCGAGCCCCAGGAGGGCGAGGATCGTCGGCGCGACCTGGGTGGTCTCGACCGATTTGGACTGGACCTGAACCGGGATGCCCGGGCCGCTGACAATCATCAGGACGTGACGGTCGCCGGTGTTCATACCACCGTGCTCGGCAAGCTTGGTCGGTCCCGAGTAGACGATGCCCTCCCGGACCTTGCCGAAGACGTCCGGGTAGTGGCCGTTGCCGACCGGGACTCCGAAGAACTTGGCGGCGTCAGCGCCGGCCCAGATCTGAGCGAGGCCCGAGTGCTGGACGGTGACGGGGTTCTTGTTGACGTCGTCACCCTGAGCGGTGTGGTTCCACAGGTAGCTCTTGACGAAGTCGCAAGCTGCCTGCGAGTTGTCCGACAGATAGGACTGCCACAGGTCGTCGTCGGTACCGGCGACGATCAGGCTCGTGTTGTTCGGGTGCGTCTGCGCCCAGGCGGCGTTGATCGCGTTGATGATCGGGCCGTCCGGGACTGTGATGAGCTTGTTCGGATCCTGCGGCGACTGGCCGTGCTTGGCGGTGACGATGATCGTCGTCGAGCCCGCGAGGCCGTCCTTGCGGATCTGCGAGACCATGCGGCCAAGTTGAGCGTCGACGTAGTTGAGGGCGCTTGAGAGGACAGGGCCGGGAACGAGCCGGCCGTTGACCCAGTGGTAGACACCTGGCTCCGGAGCGCTAGTGGTGTAGTTGCCGTTCGCGTCCGGACCGATCAACGTCGTCGGAGTCGAGCGGATCTTCTGCGCGACCGAGACGGTCTGGAAGTTCATACCGAAGATCGCCGGGGTGCCGGCGTGGGTCTTGCCCGAGTGGTCGAGACCGTCGATCTCATTCAGGATGGCCTGGACCTTGTAGCCGTCGTACTGCTTGGTGGCGGCGTCGATGTGCGCCCAGTCGTCGTCCTGCGGGTACGGGACACCGTTCGGCATGACAGCCTGCGAGTCGATCTCCGGCGAGAAGAGGTCGTCGATGCTCTGGCCGTTCGAGCCCGGACCATTGAACGACGCGTAGACCTCGTGCTTGTCAGACCAAGCGGTGCGCAGGCCGGCGTTGTGGATGACTTGGAAGATCGTGTTGTCGCCGAGGTAGTCCCACGGGGTGATCGGCTTGCAGGTCTGCGGGTCGACTGGGAACGTGCCCGAGTTGAGCGACGTGTTCGGGTCGAACTTCAGGTTCATGATCGCTGCCGGGTTGGCGTCAACACCCTGCGGGTAGATCGAACCGTTCTCGTCGAATGACGGGAAGGTGCCGTTCGCCGGGTCGATGAAGTCGGGGACGTTCGCCAACGCGTCGTCCGGGGAGTCGTAGATGACGTCACCGCCGGTCGCCGGCTGGCCCGGGGTGCAGGCAGCGCCCGCCTCGTCGACCTTGTGGCTGTACTCGACGTCGTAGTAGACGCCGGTCGATTTGGGGTTACCGCCGGTCATCAGCGCGGTGCCCCCCGGGTCGGAGTCCGACGGGTTGGAGGTCAGCGCATTCGTGTACTCGCTGCCAGTGCGAATCAACTTGGCAAGCGTCGAACCCGGGTGGTTGGCGACGTACCAGTCGAGGTCACTCTGGTGCATGCCATCGACCGAAATCAGCAGCACGTGCTTGCTCACCGGTGCGGGCGCGTGCGCTGCAGCGTTAGCCGAGCCCTGCAATGCAGGCAGCGTACACGCGGCCGCAGCAGCACTCGCCGCCAGGCACGCGAAGGTCTTTCGTTTATTCACTGGAACTCCCGACCGCGCCGACCTGTTCGGCGCCCCAGTATTCCTAAGCAGCCAGGGTGAAATCCGCGGACTGGTGCGGAAAACAACGCGTGAACTCATCGAAGCCACCTGTCGATTTCTCGCCACGTCGCGCGAGTTCGGAGCCACGAGCACGAATTACCCCGGTCCTCGACCGGAGCGAGGCACGCACTCCCGCCCAATGGTCGGCAATCAGGTCGCTGTGGGGGTCGCCCGACGCCGTGCCGAACCGGGTGATGTGCGCAACCGTACGCATAGCCCGGCGGCCGGCCGGCGTCCGTATCTGCATGGTGAGCGGACGGTGCCGGGATAGCTCGGCTTATCATGCAACGTGGGCAGATTGATGGTGAAGTCGGCGTCGTTGCCCTTATCCCGGTGGATCCGTGTGCGACAGCGAGCGGCTCCTGGCCGGGATGGGTATGCCAGGGCCGCGCCCGTCAAGGGCTGCGACTCGTGCGCAACGGCGCGGACGATTCCGGTACGCGCCGGTGCAAGAGCCTGCGAGCCCTGGGAGGACCTGATGACCGACGTGATTGACCGGCTGGTCGTGGCCATGAACGCCCATGATCTCGGCGCCGTGGGCGGTTTCATCCACGAGGATTACCGCAGCGAGCAGCCGGCGCACCCGGGCAGGGTCTTCGCCGGGCGAGCCCAGATGCTCGCCAACTGGGAGGCCATGTTCGCGGGGATCCCGGACTTCCACGCCGAAATCTGCCGGTCCGTCCAGGACGGTGAAATGGCCTGGACCGAATGGCGCTGGTCGGGCACCCGCAGCGACGGGCAGAGCTTTGAGATGCGCGGGGTGACACTGTTCGAGATCGCTGACGATCAGATTGTCGCCGGGCGGTTGTACATGGAGGACGTGGAGCGGGACGTTACCGGCATCGAGCAGGTCGTGGAAGCCCTCTCCGGCCACCGGCCGCGACCGGCGCAGCAGTAGGACAACCCTGCCGTATCCGCACGCGACAAATTCAGCTAGCAGGCCTACGCAGTCAGCACGTCCAGCGGCACCACATCACTGGCGGCGCATAACCGGGCGATCTGGCGGCCTTCCTTGAATCCGTGGCATCTTCATCGACACGACCCGATTCGGCAGGCATGGAGTAGTTGACAGCCCGGCTGCTGAGGTATGTCTCCGGCTTGTTGGCAGCATGGCGTGATCTGGGCGTCCGGTTCAGGTTGGGTTTCCGTTGAGCTGCTGGGGCCGGGACTGGCTCGGTTTCCCGGTTCGGGCCTGGCCGTGAGGTGTCCCGATGGCATCACTCACGCGAGGGTGCCAGAGCTGCAGTCGCAGAGCCGCATTGTCACGCTCGGTCCCAGGCCCCGCATTCGGGCGGCCATCTGGCGTAGCGGCTGAGGCCGCCTGCGAGCGCGCGAGACAGCGTGCCGGCGGGGGGCGTTCTATCCGGCGTCGAGGTCCGCGGGGACAATTCTCAGCACAGGCGGATCCAGCGGTAGCCGTAGCCGCCGACCGCGAGCTTAGCCAGGTCGATGTCGCCGTAGTCGCGGTCGGCGAGCATCTCCGCGGGTGATCCGGCGATGCCGGCGAGGCTGCTGAGGTCGACGGTGGCGTCCTGGTCGTCGAGGTTGTGCAGGAACAGCATGGTGCCGGTCGTGTCGTCAGCGCGGTGCGCGAGTACGCCGGGCGGGACGGGGACGTCGACGTGGGTACAGGAGCCCGTGCTGACTTCCGGGCACTCGCGCAGCGTGCGCATCATCTGTTCGAACCAGCTCAGCAGCGAGCCGGGGTCGTTGCGCTGAGCCCTGACGTTGACCGTGCCGTAGCCGAATGTGCCGTCGGTGACCACCGGGCAGACCAGCTGGCCGGGTGCGGCGGTGGAGAAGCCCGCGTTGGGCAGCTGTGACCACTGCATCGGCGTACGGATCGCCTCCCGGTCCGGCAGCGACAGGTCATCGCCCATGCCGATCTCCTCGCCGTAGCGGATGACCGGCGTGCCGCGCAGGGTGAACTGAAGGGAGTACGCCAGCCGGATGCGGCGCTGGTCGCCGCCGAGCATCGGCGCGAGCCGGCGGCGGATCCCCCGCCCGTACAGGCGCATGTTCTCCTGCGGACCGAACTCGGCGAAGACCTCCTGCCGCTGATCGGCGGTGAGCCGGGACAGGTCGACCTCGTCGTGGTTGCGCAAGAACGTGGCCCATTGTGATCCTGCGGGCAGCGGTGGGGTGTCGCGTAGCGCCTCGATGACCGGTTCCGGGTCCCGGCGGGCGAGCGCCAGCATGATCTGGCCGTTGAGCAGGAAGTCGAACAGCATGTGCAGCCGGTCCGCCGAGCCGCCGCTGTCACCGAAGTAGGTAGTGAGCTGGTCGGGGTCGACGTTCGCCTCGGCCAGCAGCAGGGCGTCCCGGCGCTGCCACTGAACGTGCTGGCGCAGTTCGGTGAGGTACCCGAAGTCCTTATCGCCCATGCTGCCGTCCGGATTGGTGCTCTCGATGAGGAACGGCACCGCATCCATCCGGAACCCGGCCACCCCGAGCCGCAGCCAGAACGACGCGATCTTCTTGATCTCGTCGCGGACCCGGGGGTTGCTGATATTGAGGTCCGGCTGGAATCGGTAGAACCGGTGGTAGTACCAGGCCTCCGCGGTCCTGTCGTAGGTCCAGGTCTCCTTCTGCTCGCCGGGGAAGACGATGCCCTGACGCCGGTCGGCCGGCTCCCGTTCGGACCAGACGTACCAGTCCCGGTAGGGCGAGTCCGCCGAGGAACGCGCGGACTGGAACCACGGGTGCTTGTCCGACGTGTGGTTGACCACCAGGTCGATGATGACCCGGATCCCGCGGCTGTCCGCCGCCTGCAGGAACACCGCGAAGTCGCCGAGTGTGCCCAGCCGGGGATGCACGGTGTAATAGTCGGTGATGTCGTAGCCGCCGTCACGGCCTGGGGAGGGATGGATCGGGGTCAGCCACAGACAGTCGACGCCGAGCCGGGCCAGGTAGTCCAGCCGGCGGGTCAGCCCGGCGAAGTCACCGGCACCGTCGCCGTCGGAGTCCTGGAATGTCTCCGCGTCTAGGCAGTAGATGATCGCCTTCTGGTACCAGCGCTCTGTCATACGGCTCGGTACTCCCCGCAGTCGGCCGCGGCAAACGCCTCCCGCGGCTTCTCCGCACCCCTTCCGGGGCACTGTGTGCCCGGGGTCCCGCGAAACCACCAGACGAACAGGCGGTTGCTGGTCACTGCTCTAGCGCGCGACCCGCCTTATGATCGGCAGCGCGGTTGTGTCGGTGGCCATCCTGGACCGCGCCGAAGCGGCTGATCTGTGCCCTCGCACGCGTGACCTACGGGCTTCGGACGTCCGATTCTAAAATGAGCTCGTTTCAGAGCCGCCTGTGCATGATATGGAGGCCGACGTATCCGTGCGCCGGGTGCTGAAAGGCCTCCGGCACCGTGGCAAGGATCTCGAAGCCGAACGAGCGCCACAACCAGATCGCCGACGTATTGGTTTCGACAACCGCATTGAACTGCATCGCCCGGTAGCCGTCTGCACGTGCCTGGTCAAGGACATGCTCGCACAGAGCCCGGCCTGCGCCCTCGCCGCGCCGGGCCGGATGGACAACAAAACCGGCATTGGCAACGTGTGCCCCCGGGCCCGAGTGGATGGGATGCGTGTTCGCGCTCCCGATGACACGGCCATCATCATCCACGGCGACAATGGTGCGCCCCGGCAGCTCCCGCATCCAGCCGGAGCGTGCGCGCGCTTCGGTCCTCGCGGGATCCCACGTCAGGGTCTCGCCTGCGTTCCCCACCTCTTTCAAGATCGGCCAGATAGCAGGCCAATCCTCTGCCTTCGCTTCACGTATCACCATGTAGGCAAGCATTGCGCAGCCCGCACTCATGTGACCCGGACAGGTTCATCGGCTGGCCGCCACGCTCTTGGCCGCCATGTCTGGGACGTTTCCGCGGAAGCGCCTTGTGCGGAATTTCACAAGCCGTCCCTGCGGAATCGTCCTGTCATGCCGCGGGCAGAGCGCCCGTTCGGATCACCATGGCAGCAGCAGTCACATCCATAACGTCTCTGCTCCCCTGGGACGCCTTCACCGCGATCGCGCTGGGCCCGGACAGCATGCGCCCGGAAGATGCGAAGCTTGGCATGTGACTGAAGGCCACGCCGTCCCTGCCGGGGGAAAGCGCAGGCGCAATGCGATCTTGGCGGTGCCTACCCTGTCAGCGTATCGGCGCTCTTAATAACCGGATTAAGTTTCTAGAAATATTTTGCTAGTTTTTGGTTGCGTAGATAGGCTGAACGCAGTCACCGAGGACGAGGCCGCCGAAGTTTTTTAAATGATACGGCGACAACCGAGAAGAGGTGTTGGCGATGGTCGCCCTGGTGGTCATCCTGGTAGTACTCGTCGTGGCCGGGCTCATCGCGGCCGGCCGCTAGTTCAAGGTCGTGCAGCAGTACGAGCAGGGCATCATCTTCAGGTTCGGACGGGTGCTGCCTGGGATTCGCCGCGCCGGGCTGACCCTGATCCGGCCGGTCGGCGACCGCATGCAGAAGGTCAACATGCAGATCGTCGCCATGGCTGTCCCGGCTCAGGAAGGCATCACCAAAGACAACGTGACCGTCCGGGTCGATGCCGTGGTCTACTTCCGGGTCGTCGACCCGATCAAGGCGACGATCAACGTGCAGAATTACATGTTCGCCATCTCCCAGCAGGCGCAGACCTCACTCCGGTCGATCATCGGCCAGTCCGAGATGGATCAGCTGCTCTCCGAGCGGGACTCGGTTAACCGCGAGCTGCGCCGGATCATCGACGAGCCAACTGAGGGCCCGTGGGGCATCCGGGTCGAGCGGGTGGAGCTCAAGGACGTCTCCCTGCCCGACAGCATGAAGCGATCGATGTCCCGGCAGGCCGAGGCGGAACGGGAGCGCCGCGCCCGGATCATTACCGCCGACGGCGAGTACCAGGCCTCCAAGCGCCTCGCCGCGGCAGCCAACGTCATGTCCCGCGACCCTGCTGCACTCCAGCTGCGGCTGCTGCAGACAGTGGTCGAGGTCGCCGCGGAAAAGAACAGCACGCTGGTCATGCCGGTGCCGGTCGAGCTGCTCCGGTTCTTCGACAAGTTCACGCCGTCGGCGCCTGCGGACGACAGGAAGCCAGCCGCGGATACGGCGTCTCTCGCGGACTTCGGCGATGTGGCCGCGGCCGAGGCCGAGCTTCCGGGCGAGGAGCGGCTTGCGATACCCGAGGTCCCGCAGATCCCCGTACAGGTAAGCAACGGCAAGCTGACTGCCGCCGTCGCAGTGCCGCAGCCGGACGCAGTGGCCCGGCGCAATGGCGACGCGCACTCGGACGTATAGGCTCGGCCGACTCGGCAATCAGGGACTGAGCATGGCTGAGGTTCCTCTCATGGCCGGGAAGTCCGTTCTGGTCACCGGCGGCACAGGAGGCATCGGCATGGCCACCGCCGCCGCACTCGCCGCACTGGGCGCCCGCGTCGGCATCACCGGCCGCGACCAGGCGCGCGCGGCCGCGGCCGCGGCCGGAATCCGCGCTGCGACGGGTAATCCAGCGGTGGATGTCTTTGCCGCCGACATGTCCGTCCAGGCTGAGGTGCGCCGTCTGGCCGCCCAGGTGGCGGACGCCTACCCGCGTCTGGACGTGCTGGTCAACAACGTCGGCGGATTCTGGGCCCACCGGCACGTTACCGCTGACGGCCTGGAGCGCACCTTCGCGCTGAACCACCTCGCCTCCTTCCTGCTGACCAACTTGCTGCTGGACCGCCTGACCGCCAGCGCACCTGCCCGGATCGTCACCGTCTCCTCCGGCGCCCAGGCCAGGGGCCGCATCGACGTCGATGACCTGCAGGGCGAGCAGAATTACTCCGGGCAGCGCGCCTACAGCCAGTCCAAGTTGGCCAACGTGATGTTCACCTACGAGCTGGCCCGCCGCCTGGAAGGCACCGGAGTCACCGCCACCGTGCTGCATCCCGGAGTAGTGCGCACCAGCTTCGGTGCCGAAGACCAGGCGGCGCACTTCGCCTTCGTGATCCGCGCGGCGCGCCCCTTCATGAAAACCCCAGCCCAAGGCGCGGTCACCCCGGTCTACCTCGCCTCCTCACCTCAGGTCGAGGGCGTCACCGGCCAGTACTTCGCCAACCGCAAGCCCAAGACCTCCGCCAAGGCCGCCTGCGACACCGCTGCCGCGGCCCGCCTATGGCAGGCCAGCTCCGACCTCGCTGGCCTGACCGCAACCGCATAGCGCGCTCCCCGACATCCGGCTCGCCGACGCCCGGTTCCGCCTGGCGCATTTTGGAAGCCGACGCCGAGCTCACCCACCTGGGTCACCATGCCCGACTGGAGTAGCAGGCGGCTCGGGACGTGGTTAGCCCGGGACGAGGAGGGTAGCGCACCGGAGCACCTCACGGGGGACGACGAAGGGACCTGAGCATGTGGGCATTTTTCTCCAGGCGCCTGCGGATGTGGTTGCTGCTGGCTATCGCCCTGCCGCTGACCCGGGCGCTCGTGCATCGCCTGGCGCTGGCCGCCCGGCGCCGTGATCCATCCACCCGGACAGCGAAGGCGCTGCATCAGGCCGACTCTACGGTCACCGCCGTATCCCGGCGGGCGGCCCGCAAGACAGAACGCCGCAAGGCAGGTCGCTGACCCGTACCGGTTCGCGGCGGCCGGCAGGCGCATCGTGGCGCCGTCGGGGCTCCAGCTGGTCTCGCTGGAGGCCGGTCAGGACCTGCGGTCAACCCCGCCGCCGAGCTCCGACGCAGTACGCCGAGCCGCTATCGCTTGCTTTAGTATGCGCTTGCTTGATATAGTTAGCATATTCAACAAGGTGAAGAGAGAACACATGACGA